>ERZ650307.2436-NODE-2436-length-10185-cov-4.653406_pt1 | contig 10185 bp, 13 predicted proteins | sample MGYA00376243_ERZ650307 | MGnify/ENA primary metagenome ERZ650307 (study PRJEB26733, sample SAMN07839242) | wastewater metagenome | biome: urban; feature: artificial channel; material: waste water | place: USA: North Carolina | collected 2016-03-31 ... | reverse complement strand
AGATCTACACAGGCGAAGACACTCTTTCCCTACACGACGCTCTTCCGATCTCTTCGGTCTTTGCGACCTGGGCCTGGGGATGCCGGAAATCGGCTGGGTCAGTCTTTCCGAACTGGCGACCGTGCGCGGGCGGCTGGGCTTGCCGGTAGAGCGGGATCTGCACTTTCGTGCCGAGAAGCGGCTGAGCGCCTATGCGCGCGATGCGCGGCTGGCGGGGCGTGTCGTTGTCTGACCTGGTTCTGGGGCGCCGCAAGGCGCTCCTGAGCGTTCTCAATCATTTCAGGAGGTCAAGGCCATGAGCAGCCACCACGACTACATCCTCGAAATCACGGCAGAGCATGATGCGTTCAAGCCGTTCCCACCGGAGAACGGCCAGCCCTTGCGCTTTGCGCTCGGCGACGCGGTGATCTATACCAACGGGTTTGGCGCACAGTTCCGGTGCCGCGTCACCGGGTTTTATCGTCCCAGCGGACTTTCGGGCCTGTACGCGCGCGGTGCGCGCTACCTGCTGGACTCGTCATCGCCGTGGATGCCGGTGTCGGAAGCCAGCCTGCGCCCCGACGACCCGGCCTGATGCCTTCGCGCCCCTGGCGGGGCGCTGCGCGCTGCGCTTGCCTCCAGGGGAAAGCCCTGCGGGCTATCCCCGCCGCGCAGGCTTGGCGCCCCTCTCGCGCAGCGAACCGGCTGGTGCCGGATCGCTCCCTTCATGCCGGACATTACGATGGCACTTCGGGCGTGGGTGTGTCGGGTTCGTAGTCGCCCAGCCACTCGAAGAGACGTTCGATATCGCAGTCCAGCTGGTTCAGCGTGGCCTGGGCCATTGCGTACCAGGTGGTGCCGTCGTCCGTTTCTTCGGAGGCGGACAGCAGGACGTTGAGCTGTGCGCGCCGTCCCAGCAGGCGCTGCATCTCGTTGCCTACCGTCTTGCGGTCGGTGGTCCAGATGAGGGTCGGCAGAAAGATGCCAGGCCCTTCTGCTCCAGGCGCAGGCGTTCCGGGTTGCATGGGATCGCTCATGGTGGTTCTCCAGAAGGTGGAGATTCCACGGTAGGCATTGGCCCGTGACCGGGCCACTCGAAATTCGCGCTATTTCGGGGGGATTTCGGGATCAGCGCCGATCGGCCGTGGCGCAGTCATGCGGGCGGGCTGCCTTTGAGCCGGTGCTTACCAGGGCTTCCAGCGCCGCTGGGGTGTTTGCGGCACGGCGCCGAGCAATTGGATCGGCGGCAGTGCATGGGGCGCATTGTTCCTGGGGAAGCGCCGGCGCACTTCGCATTCCAGTTCGTGCGCGAGGCCGCGTGCGTCCTTCTCGCCGCGCAGTGCCCGTTGCCGCCAGTCTCGGGCCTGGGCCATCAGTTCATCGTCTTGTAGGGCTCGTATGTCCATGCCATTGCCATTTTGCCGATGGCTGGGTGGGTAGCTGTCCACGGGGATTTCATTGAAGTCATGTGGGCGTCCCCGGCCACCTGGGAGATGGCCGGTCGCGCTGTCGTGCTGCGCATCGAGCCGCCTGCGGCGTCTCGCCCCTGACGGGCTTCCATCGTTCCCTCGCTCCGCTCGGCTGACGCCTCCGGCCCGGCTTCCAGCTTCGGGCCTGCGCGCTTCGCTTGCCGTGCGGTCGGCGTGTGGAAAGGCCGTTGCCATGTCCAGCCGTCTTCCCTGACTTCATCACCTTGTCCGCGACTGTAGCCCGCGGCCGTGTGCCGTCAAGGCGCGCAGGGCCGTGTCCTCGGCTGCGCCTGCGGGCCGCACCAACCCTGCGCTTGCTTCCTTGACGGCACCCGTCCGCGCGCTCCCTTCCGTCGCGGGCGATGAACTCAGGAAAGACGGTGGCAACAGGGCCAACCGGGTTCCTCGTGCCGACCGCACCGAACAGCCGGAAGGCTGGGCTCCGAATCTAGGAATCCGGTGTGCGCTTTCTTCAATAGCCAAGTCAGGAGAACGACATGCTTGCCAACCGTTTTGCATCCCATTCCCCCACGCTCCGCAGCGACTATCCGCTGTCCGATGACCAGATCCGCAGGGTGGCCCCGTCCATCTTCGCGGACGCCCCGCATGACAGCCGTTCCGAGCGATACGCCTATATCCCGACTGTCGCGGTGTTGACCGAACTGCGCAAGGAGGGGTTTCAGCCCTTCATGGTGTGCCAGACCCGCGTGCGCCGTGAAGACCGGCGCGACTTCACCAAGCACCTGCTGCGGCTGCGCCATGCCAGCCAGATCAACGGCGCGGAAGCCAACGAAATCATCCTGCTGAATTCGCACGATGGCACCAGCAGCTACCAGATGTTGGCGGGCCAGTTCCGATTTGTTTGCAGCAACGGCCTTGTGTGCGGCGACACCGTGGCCGATGTGCGCGTGCCCCACAAGGGCGACGTGGCGGGCCAAGTCATCGAAGGCGCCTTCGAGGTGCTGCACGGCTTTGACCGCGTGAAGGAGTCGCGCGACCTGATGCGCGGCATCACCTTGGACGAAGGCGAATCGCAAGTGTTCGCCCGTGCCGCGCTGGCCCTCAAGTACGACGACCCGGCCAAGCCCGCACCCATCACGGAATCGCAAATCCTGATGCCGCGCCGCTTCGACGACCGCCGCCCCGACCTGTGGAGCGTGTTCAACCGCACGCAGGAGAACCTGACCAAGGGCGGATTGCATGGCCGCAGCGCCAACGGACGCCGCCAGCAGACCCGCCCCGTGCAGGGCATTGATTCCGACATTCGCCTGAACCGCGCCCTGTGGCTGCTGGCCGATGGCATGCGCGCCCTCAAGGCCTGACCCCCTCTGACGTGTTCCCCGCCGGAGGGGCGGTTTCCCCTCCATTCCCTTGTTTCACTTGATTGGAGATTCACCATGAACGCCGTTACTTACACCGAAGCTCAAGCCCTCGACAGCCGCGCAAACGTGCTGCAAGCCGCCGACCCGAGCAAGCACATGATTCTGGTTCCGCTGTCGCGGCTGGTGCTGCGCCCCACGGGCCGCAACGTGCGCAAGACCCCGCGCATGTCCATCCCCGAACTGGCCGCGAGCATCCAGCGCGTGGGCCTGCTGCAAAACCTGATCGTGATTCCCGCCGCCGATGGCGAGCATTACGAAGTCGTGGCCGGTGGCCGCAGGCTGGCCGCGTTGAAGCTGCTGGCGAAGAAACACCGCATCGCCAAGGATTGGAACGTGCCTTGCCTGCAGGTGGCCGATGGCACGGCCCGCACCGCCAGCCTGACCGAGAACGTGCAGCGCGAAGCCATGCATCCGGCAGACCAGTTCGAGGCCTTCGCCGCGCTGGTGGCCGAAGGGCGACCCATCGAGGACATTGCGGCGGACTTCTCCGTCACGCCGCTGGTGGTGCAGCGCCGTTTGAAGCTGGCGAACCTCTCGCCGCGCGTGATGGACGACTACCGCGCCGATGTCGTGACGCTCGATCAGTTGATGGCCCTTGCCATCACCGACGACCACGCCGCGCAGGAAACCGCGTTCTACGACGCGCCGACGTGGCAGCGCAACCCTTCCCAATTGCGCGACCGCCTCACCGAGCGCGAGATTGACGCATACCGGCATCCGCTGGTGCGTTTCGTGGGGCTGGATACCTACGGAGCCGCAGGCGGTGGTGTGCGCCGTGACCTGTTCGCGGAAGGTGACGCGGGCGTGTATCTGACCGATGCCGCGCTGCTGGAACGGCTGGCGCAAGACAAGCTGGCAGGTATCGCCGCCGAGGTGAAGGACGAAGGCTGGGCGTGGGTGGATGCCACCCCCGCCGTGACCCATGCCGACCTGCACGCCTTCCAGCGTGCGCCGAGGGAGCGCCGCGAACCGAACAAGCGCGAAGCGCAGCGCATCGAGAAGCTGCAAACCAAGATGCACGAACTGGCCGCCGCCGTGGATGACGCGCTTGATACCGAGGACGAGGAAAAGGCCGATGCCTTGCAGGAAGAAGGCGAAGCCGTGGGCGAGCAGTTGCAGGCGCTGGAAGATGGCTTGCAGGACTACGGCGCGAACGTGAAGGCCGCAGCCGGTGCCATCGTCACCATCGACCGCAACGGCGAGGCCGTTATTTATCGCGGCCTGATGCGCGAGGCCGAGGCCAAGGCGCTGCGCACGCTGGAACGGCTGCGCCAAGGTTTCGGCAGCGAAGGCGAAGCCGGGAACGACGACGAAGGCGAGGACGACGAGCAGCCCAAGACCGCCGCCATGTCCGACCGGCTGGCGCAGCGGTTGAGCGCCCACCGCACCGCCGCGCTGCAAATCGAAGTCGCCCGGCATCCGCAAGTGGCGCTGGCCGCGCTGGTGCATGGCATGGTGCAGACCGTCTTGCAGGGCAGCCACTACGGCCACGACTTGCCGCTGGGCGTGAGCCTGAAAGTGCAAGACCGGCTGGAAGGCATGGCCCCGGACTGGCCGGAATCGCCCGCCGTCGTGGCGCTGCGCGAACTGCAACAGGTGGCGGACGAAGCCTTGCCGCAGGACAGCGCCGAACTGTTCGCCGCGCTGCTGGCGAAGCCGCAAGACGAACTGGTGCGGCTGCTGGCCGTGTGCGTGGCTTCCACGGTGGACGTGGTGACGCCTCGCGCCACACCGCACCAGCCCGGCGAGGAACTGGCGCAGGCCGTGGGCCTCGACATGGCCGCATGGTGGAAGCCGACCGCAGAAGGCTACTTCAAGCACGTTTCCAAGGCCGTGATTCTGGATGCCGTGGGCGCATTTGCACCGGAATCCGTCACCCGACTGGCGAAACGCAAGAAGGCCGACATTGCCAGCGAAGCCGAGCGGCTGGCCGATGGTACGGGCTGGATGCCCGCCATCTTCAAGGCCGAAGGCCCGCAGCAGGCAGTACGGGAAAGCGCGCAGGAGGCAGGCCCGGAGCAGGACGCACCGGAGGATGCCGAAGCAAGGGCGGATGAACCCGCCGAGGCGCTGGCCGCTTGACCCGCGCCGAAGGCAAGCGCCCCGGCCTCGACCGGGGCGCTTCGCTGGAAGGAGAAGTCCCCATGACCCGCACCACCACCAGCCGCCCGTGCATGGCGGCGATCTACGCGCCCGGCACGGTGCGCGCCCGCCGCTGGCACGGCGATGGCGACGTGCGCGGCTACCGCCCGCCCTCGGGCTGGTCGGCCCGCGCCGACCTCACCGACATTCATCCCATCACGGGCCGCGCCTTGCCGCGTGCCGTGTGGTGGCTCATCGAGACGAAGGAATAACCCGATCAGCACCGCGCCCAGGCCGTTCCGCCCTGGGCGCGGTGAACTTCAAAAATCCGGGCGCGGCAGTGGCCGCGCCCGGTGTTTAAGGCCAACAGCCGCACCACGGAAGCGGTGAAGCAAATCAGCCGCGCGACGGTTGCGAGATGCTTCGGACCAAACGGAACAGCTCAGCTTGGTACTGCGCGTCATGCAATGCCTGATGGTCGCCCCTGGACTTGGGATGTAGTCGAGCTGCCATCTGACTTGAGCGCGTGTCTGCCCAACTTGAACCCGTCGCGCCCATATAGAGTGCTTTGATGTCCAAGGCTGCAAAGCCAAATGGGTTTGATTGAAGGTAACGGTGGAAATAGTAGTTAACGAATGACCAGTCGAACGGCGCATTCAGCCCAACGAACACTGGCGTGCCATCGTTGCCGGCGACATCGGCCACCCAGTCCCGAAACTGCTGCATTGCGACCTCTGGGCGTAGCCCCTCGTCAGCAAGTTTCTCCAGGGAGAGTCCGGTCACCTCCATGGCCTTCGGATCGGCGTTGAGCGAGATGGGCTTTAACGCGCACGAAAACACCTGCTCGGGGTTGTCAACGTTGCACGCGCCGATCGTGAGCATGCTGTACTCACCGGGGATTGGCCCCGACGTTTCGACGTCCACTGACAGAAAGATTTCGTGCTTTTGGCTCATGGGATTAATGGGTCTGGGGCGACGAGAGGTGGCCTGTTCTTGATGGCGTTCCAGTGCCGACGAAACTCTTGCCGGCGCTCTTCCGCAGTGCCGGTTGTCTTCCAACGATGGCCTGACAGTGAGTAGATGTCAAATGGGGATTCGGTCCCATCCTTGGATAGCAACATAGTCGGCAAGCCCCGGCCCAGCGCGTAGCCCAGCTCAATGAAGCAGTTCGGTCGCACACCCGTGATGTCCGCGAGGACCACGCTGCTGCGGTGCAACTTCTTGAAGATTTCCTCATCAATGCGGGCATGCTCGTAAGGCTGGTTGCCATCAATTACAGTGAGCTTGTATCCCAGCTCTCCCTCAATGACGGGCTGAACTACGACGTCGAAGAAGCTCTGAACGTCGTTGTAGTCCGGGTGCGCGGGATTCAGCAGCCGGACCACGAACGCCTTGGGGGGAACCAAGTCCTCAAGGAGGCCAAGCACGTCGCGCACACCATCGCTCGCAGTCTTGCCCTCGTACATCTCAATGCGGTTGAGCCAACTCTGCGGCGTAGCCGCGCCCTCGGTCTGGAACAGGCGCTGTGCGTTGCTGCCGGACATTCCGAAGTCGAAGAGGCGCGACGCCCCAGTGGTTGCAGGCCCGAGGCCGAAATTCAACGGAATCACCGGCTTGCCAGCGTCGTGATACAAGTTGGCGAGGAACAAGACGCCTTCTCCGCCGCCAACAGCGATCAGGACGTCGCCGTGTTGCGCCTGAACCTCCATACGCTTGCTGGCCATGTTCCAGTGTGCGGCGCTCTCGATCTGCACCAGCGGCGATACCCGCATGGCATCCCACACCGAACGGTACTCGGTCGGAATCTGGCCTTCGTTCTTGTGATGCTTGACCGCAATGACCAGCGGTCCAGGCGCGTCGGCCGGCCGACGCGCCAGGTTACCGTGGATGGTGTCCCACACCAGCCAGTCGAAACAGATGGGCTGGCCGTCGGCGCGGTTCTTCTCAGCGTCGACAGGGATGACGAATGTTGCACCCTTTGCCAGAAGGTCCAGCACCAAGGCTTTCACGAACTCGCGGGCACGAGTCACCTCGGCCACCGTTGCAATATTGGCATCCTCGACGATGCTGCCGGTAATGTGAAACCGGCGGCCATACAACGCAGAACGCGGCATCACTTGTCCTCCATGACGGGCGATGGCCGCAGCGCGTTTGCGACATCGATCAAATCTTTGTGCGTCAGTGCTCGGTCGGGAAAGGCTTGGGCCAACGCCGCCGGGTATAGCCGGGTGCGGATGTCGGAGAAGGTCCAGCCCGGCTGCTTGCTACGCGGGCCAGTGGCCGTGACCAGTTCCTTGATCTCCCGCTCGGTGAGGCCGACACCTTCCAAGTCCATGGTCAACAGGGCTTGGCGCTCACTGTCATCGGGGCGCGTGAACTCCTCGACGATGGCTGCACGGCGCTGGAGCGCAGGATCAAGCACAGACAGGCGATTGGTGCACAAGAACACCACGATGCGACCACCGAACCGACGCAAGTCATCCACGCCTTGAATCAGCGTGTTCACAGCCACCTTGTCCTCATGGTGACTATGCTCCTGGTTGCGCGAGGCAGCCAGCGAGTCGCCTTCGTCGATGATCAGGAAGGCGCGCCGCGCCTTGCCGGCCGCTTGAACGACTTCGTGGAAGGCTTGGGTCAGGAGGGTCCCCATCTCGCCCACCTTGCCGCTACCTCGGACCCGGTTGCTCAGCTTGAAAAGCAGTGCATCCTCAGTGCGCGACTCCTTAGCCAATCGGTTTGCAATGCACTCAGCGGTAGCCGTCTTGCCAGTTCCCACGTCGCCGTGGAAGATCACAAGCGGGTACTGCTCAGCGACTAGGTCACACAGGAGGAGCTTTTTTTTGTGCTTGGTCTGACTCCAAGCCCCCAGCTCGCCGAGATTGAGCAAGAGCCGCAACTGGTCGTGGATCTTTCGGTACCGCCCATCGAAGCCGAGCAGTGTCTTTTCACGTGCAGCCAGCGAGGAATCGGGGAGAGGCAACTTGCCGTCAAAAATGCTGGGTTGGGTCATAGGCTGAAGTCCTTGCGCTGCATGCCGTAGCCGTTGCTGACATAGTCACGGTTGGCGTTAGAAGTGAGGGTCGAGTGACTGAGGTCAACCGTGGACGGCACCCAGTTGATCTTGAGCTTCGGTGCCATCTTTTCCTTAGCCGCATTGTCGTAGTCGCTGGTGTACGACAAGACGATGCGCAACTCGGGACTGGGAACCTGCGGCCACATCACCCCGCCGGGGCGGCTCGTCGTCAGCTCACCCGAGGCCACGTTTACCTCGAAGCAAGTCGCCTTCTGCTCCAGACCAAAGCTCAGCAGAGTCAGATCAACCTTCTTCAAGAAGCCGTTTTTGGCCAAGACCTCAATATCGTGCCCCCAACTCCGGGCTTTTTCTTCGGTGATCGCTCCCGTGCTAGAGGCGATCATGACGAGGTCGGCCGTTACCCGGCGCATGACAACTTCGATGTCGGCGACCGAGTAGGTCTCCGTCGCGGCATACGTGTAACTCATTCTTCCTCCTCGACCTTGAAGCGCGGGCCGAACAGCTCTTTCCAGATTTCAATGTCGTCTTCCATGGACGCGAAGTTCGCCGTCTCCCAGGCCGCCAAGGCGGCCGCGACGATTTCCTTGCGTTCGTCCTCAGAAATGCGGCTGGCTACATTGTTGATATTGCATACCGGGTCGAGGATCACAACCGGATCGGTGAAGCTCGGGAACACCAGCCCGTTTTCGGGGAAGGTGATGACCTCTTTCAGGCCGGATTGCGCGATGTAAAGCAGGAAGTCCCGGAAGCGCTTCTCTATGGAACCGTCCTTACCATTCTTCGCGAGCACGTGCGCCATGATCAGTTCGATGGCAAACGACTTGAGCGGCTTCAGTTCGACCCGGTTGCGCCACTTCTTGGCCAGGCGCACGAGGGTGCGAAAGTCGGGATCGATGTCTTTGCGGTCACGCACGAACTTGATCTGGCACGGCGCGCAAGTCTGCACTTTCGTGCCGTCATGGATGTCGAACTGCCAACCGTATCCAGCGCGTGCGGGATCTTCAATGACGGGCACGATGTCCACGCTGAGACCCGAGCCGATGAAGGTCACGGTCGCGGCCTTTCGTTGGATCTCGAAATTCTCGACCGACTTATTGGGGTACAACTTGATCATCGCATCGTAGATAAGCTCGGTCAGGCTGGCCAAGCTTTCCTTATCGACGCTGCGACCGGAGATGTAGAAGACCACGTCAACGTCAACCGGGTCCTCGGACGTCTTGCGCAGGATCGTGTATTTGGCGAACGACCCTGCCTTCACCACCTTGGTAATCTTGATCTCGCTCTGCTCATGCACACGCTTGGTCAGTGCACTGATCAAACGATCAACCTGCGCGTGGTATTCCTTGCGCTTATCTTCAGGAAGGCGCAGCACAGTGCTGTCGTAGTAGCGGATTTGCGTGTTGTTCAGTGGCAAGTTCTTCTCCTCCCGCTGAGTGCAGAAAGGGGTTGCACTCTATGCTTTCGTTCTAAAACAGCACGCAACTGCGCGCCCCGATGCCGCACCCTGATTTGATCGAGTCTGGCCGACCAATAGCCCAAGGCAAGGCGTTCCCCAGTGGGGTACTTGGGGAGGATTGGCAAAGTTTCAAGATGCATCTTTTTGCCATATTCCGGTAAATGATGCCTCTGACAGTTTGACTTCCCAATTAACGACCGCTGAAGCTCTGCGACGATATGCATAGGTAGTGCGTGCCGGTACATGCACCGCCGGGCTCTCGGGCTGCGCCCCGTGCCGTTTATGCCGTCACAGCCGTTCGGCATCGATCCCTCACGCCTTCGCGCCTGCGGCGCTTGCCTCCAGGGGACAGTCCTGCGGACTCTCCCCGCCGCACATGGCTTGGCGCCCCTCGATACCGCCGAACCGGCTGCGCGGATCGGCCCGGCCAGCGCCCCGCCGCATGGGCAGGGCTTGATGGGTACGCCGGTGCTTGCTGCGGCAGGTTGCACGCTCGCGTGCCGTCCTCGACGCTGGCGGTTCTTGCCCATTACGTCACGAAGGACGGTTCACGGACAACCCGCCCGGCATCGCCATGGAGATTCCACAGCACGCTTATAGACCGGCGCCGCACGGTGCGGTGGGTGCGTTCTCGCCTGTCGTCGGGTGGTTGACTTGGCCCGCGTCAGGGGGAGAGCCGGTGCAGCCTTCGGGCGGGGGATGCCGTGTCGGCCTTGTCTCCTTTCGGATGGGGGTGGTTCGACCCAAGGCGTCCTTGTGTTGTTGTGAATCCTAGATCGGAAG
>ERZ650307.2435-NODE-2435-length-10185-cov-4.669891_pt1 | contig 10185 bp, 8 predicted proteins | sample MGYA00376243_ERZ650307 | MGnify/ENA primary metagenome ERZ650307 (study PRJEB26733, sample SAMN07839242) | wastewater metagenome | biome: urban; feature: artificial channel; material: waste water | place: USA: North Carolina | collected 2016-03-31 ... | reverse complement strand
TGGTACAACGTCCAGATGACCAAGAAGCAACGATTCGTAAGCGTTTAGGTTCATATCATAGTGAAACTGAACAATTAGTAGGTTTTTATCAAGGTCGTGCTGCTTCAGGTGAAGATGCACCAACTTATAATAAATTGAATGGCTTACGTGCAATCGAAGAAGTTCAAAAAGAATTATTTGCTATTTTAGATAAATAATTTAGTTTTGATAGAACTGTCTTATGTAGCCATAAGACAGTTTTTTTATACCTATAATTATCTACGACATAAAATGTCGCTATGTCAGATTAAATGATATAAAAACTAAACAAAAAACGTTATATTCCATTCAAGCGTACAATTTAAAAATACTGAAACTTAGAATTATTTTAAAGGGTTAACTATGTTGCTGACGATTCAATCTGATCAAGTCGAGCAAATTATTCCAGATGCAAGTTCGGCAAAATCAGCCAAGAAACTCGCAAAATTTGAGGCATGGAACAGTATCTCGGGTTCGACTGATCAGTGGATTTGGGGAGAAATTCAGGGTAGTGCGATTTATCAAAGCGCAGTTTTTTTACCTGAACTTAAATGCGAATGTAGTTGTCCAAGTTTTAAACGACCTTGTAAACATGCTTTAGCATTATTGTTTGTCTATACCGAGTATCAAGATAAATTTATTGTGCAATCAGATGAACAAAGCATACCTGATCGAGTACAAAAATGGCGAGATAAAAAAACTAAAACACTTGAGAAGAAAGAAAACAAGATTGATAAACCGATTGATGAAGAAGCACGTGCGAAACGCCAATTGGCACGTGAGAAAAAAATGGATGCAGGCATTGAGGCATTACAAACATGGTTGAATGATGTTGTTACGATGGGACTTGGGAGATTACGTCAGCAACAACATGAAAAGTTCCGCGATATTCAAAGTCGTTTGGTCGATGCTCAAGTTGCAGGTTTAGTTAGTTATTTAGATGAGTTTTCGAGTGCGCTATATCAAAGTAATTGGCAAATGCAGAGTTCATTTTGGTTAGCTAAATTACAAACAGCCGTTCATTTATGGCAAAACCGTCAACAGCTCAAACCAGAACTATATGAAGAACTAAAACAGCTTTTTGGTGTGAATTTACCAACTGATGCGTGGGATAACATATCCGCTCAGATACTTCATATTTATGCCTTAGGACAAGTAACTCAGGAGTTGGTCAATACCCGTGGACGTTATCGTCGTCAATGGCTGTGGGATAGTCAAAATTTACGCGACTATTTGTTATTAGATTTTGAAATTCCACCTTATTCGAACTTTGGCTTAACGTTGCCTTTCCAAAAACAACTGGCTCTAAATGCCAAACTTTATCCAGTGGTAAGCCAACAACGTCTTCGTTTAGAAGATAATTTAATGTCATTCAATGATTTGAGCCTAACGCTGGTTGCGCCAAAAGGCTTTGAAAATTTTGATCAAGCATTTACTCAATATGCGAATGGATTAAAACAATATCCTTTGCAGCTAGTACGATTTTTCTGGCTAGAGCAATTGCGTTTGGTCAAGCAGGATAAAGTAATTTATTTGGTCGATCAGGATCAAAAAATGTGTGAAATTGAGATTAAACAATTTGTTGAGTTATGGTTTTTAGTGGGGAATGAGCCATTTAGTGCAGGCGTTGAATGGAATGGATTGCAACTTAAACTGGTGAGTATTTGGCAAGGAGGGCACTTTGAATGTCTTTAAGCACATCATACAGTGAGTTTAATCAGCAGTTATTACTCAAACTGACGCTAGGGCAGCAGTTTAAACAGACTGTAAAAGTACCGAATGAATTGCAAGTCTATGCACCTAAACAGATTGATTCAGCTCAAGATTTATTAGTCTTGAATCAATATTGGGTGCTCATGCAACAAGCAGGTTATCAAGCACAAGGTGTACCTGAAACCTTACAAAAGAATATTGCTGAGATTGATCAGATAGAAAATGAAAAGCAATTGGATAATCAACTTGTGCAAATTTTGAAATGGGTTGTTGCACAAGAGTCGCCATTTTTATATCAAGATTGGGTTATTCAAATTTTCAAACTTGCTCAACTACAGCAGCGAGTGATTCCTCGTTATTTGGTGTTGAAAGTTCTACCACTGTGTCGAAACCCAGTGTTATTGGCATCAGTCTTACCTGAGTTTGCATTTCAGGGCGATGTGACAACGCGTTTGGATGATGCAAAAAGGGTGTGGAAATATGTGAAACAACAAGATGCAGCACCATTGATTCGTCAATTACAGAAATCAAAAAGTAGCGAATGGTCTTTGTTGATGAGCCAGTTATGTGGTCAATTGCCGAACTTTATTCATCAACATATAGCAGAGTTTTGGTCACAATCGATTCAGAGAAATCATTTGCAAAGTCATGCTGAAAGTCTTGTGATGTATAACATGCCCGTGACTCAATTTGAAGCTTTATACCAGCATGTAAAAACATTAGAACCACAGAATGCAGCGACAGTAAGTAGTAATGCTGCATTAGCTTTCTATTTATATTATCAAGATAATGCACTGTACAACGAAGTTATGGCGTTAATGCGTGTATGTTTGAGCTACGATACCCAAGCTAAAAAAGTTAAATTCAACATTAACTTAGATCAAGATGATGCACTCAATGATTATGGCTTTTTTGATCGAGAAGCTAATTTGGTTGAAAGTCGTAAAAGTTTAAAAACAGCTTACCAAAGTGCTCAAGTCGAGCAAGCTTATCAGGCATTTTGTGCAAGTTCACAGGGCGTACTTTATCTCAAAAGAATTTTAATCCAGTTGCCACTTGCGTATTGGTTAGAATTATTTGGTACTTGGGATCATTTACTTTCATTGCATTCACAGCAAAAAGATTCACTTTGGAGTGCGTTTATTGTGTGTTGTTATCGAGAGCAACGACATGATTTAGCTTTATGGTTTTACCAACATCAAGTCAAATGGTGTGAAGCTGTAACGGCATCAAGTGGGAACATGTTTGAACGTGAGTTATTCTTTACTTTGCTAGACCAAGAACCAGCAACTGGATTGTTATTAAAGCAACTTGAATCCCATTACCAAAATCAAGATTTAGAACATTTTTGGTTGTTGTTTCAGCGTGCTAAGGCGCTGCATGATGTTCAAAATATCTCAGAAATGGCAGTCGTATTATTACAACATGCATATGCGAACTTAGATTTGCAGCAGGATCAGAAGAAATTTTCATTATTAAAAGAGCAGGCTCAATGGTTGATTTTGCAAGCTTATCCAATCGACATCAGTAGTTTACAAGCTCTTTTTTCTATTTCTGAATGGAAACAGCTCATTCAATTGAATCAGTACAAACAAAAATTTATTGCTTAATGATCAAGAAATCATAAATTAGGATAATCAACATGTCTCAACAAGTTTTACGTGCGCGTGCAGAACAACAGTTTTCTCATGAATTAGATGCATTAAAAGCACATGACAGTTTAGTAAAACCTCCACAATGGCAACTTTCGCCTAAAGCAGTCGTAGATTACTTATTGGGTACAACACTGCCAGATGGAACAGAAATTTCACCAAAATATATTGGTAATCGCCGTTTGATGGAAATTGCTGTTGCGACATTGGCGACTGATCGTGCCTTGTTGTTATTAGGCGTACCAGGCACAGCAAAATCATGGGTATCTGAACATTTAGCAGCGGCGATTTCAGGTAATAGTGCCTTATTGATTCAAGGTACGGCAGGTACGAGCGAAGATACTCTACGTTATAGTTGGAATTATGCCCAACTTTTATCCAAAGGTCCGAGTGAAGATGCTTTGGTGAAAAGCCCGATGTTACGTGCGATGCAAGAAGGTAAGATTGCGCGTGTGGAAGAGTTGACTCGTATTCCTGCCGATGTCCAAGATACGTTGATTACTTTACTTTCAGAGAAAAATTTACCTGTTCCTGAGTTGGGAATTGAGTATCAAGCGGTACAAGGTTTTAGTGTGATTGCAACAGCTAATAACCGTGATAAAGGGGTGAATGAACTCTCCTCTGCATTAAAGCGTCGTTTTAATACGGTAATTTTACCGCCGCCTGCTACCATTGCTGAGGAAGTGGAAATCGTACAAAAACGCGTTCAATCTTTGGGCAAGAGTTTACAACTACCTGAGATTCAGCCTTTGGATGCTCAAATTCAAAAACTGGTGACGATTTTTAGAGAGCTGCGTCATGGGCAAACCTTAGATGGCAAGCAAAAACTCAAAACCACCACGGGAACTTTATCAACGGCTGAAGCCATTTCAGTGATGAGTCATGGTTGGGTGATGGCAGGGCATTTTGGTTCGGGCAATGTCACTGATCATGAGTTGGCGGCAGGTCTGCAAGGTGCAGTATTAAAAGATCCTGTGCAAGATATCGTACCTTGGAAAGAATATGTTGAAACGGTGATTAAACAACGTGAGGGTTGGCAAGACCTGTATCGTGCTTGTCGTGATTTAGAATAAAACCAAATAATAAAAACCTCATCCCAATCTTCTCCTTGAAAGGGAGAAGCTGTGATCGGAATAAAGGATAAAAAATGCTGCATATTCTCGGTATTCGTCATCATGGGCCTGGTTCGGCGCGTAGTGTCTGTAATGCTTTGGCTTCGATTCAACCTGATTGTATTTTGATTGAAGGGCCACCTGATGCCAATGCAATCATTGCTCAATTGCAACATGCAGATTTTAAGCCGCCTGTGGCGTTGTTGTTGAATACCCCTGTACAAAAAGAAGTGCGATCACAGGCAGTGTTCTATCCTTTTGCTGAATTTTCGCCTGAGTGGCAAGCTTTGCAATATGCGTTGCGTCAGCAAATTGCAGTAGAGTTTATGGATCTGCCTTTGCAACATCGTTTTGCGTTGGAAAAACAATGGGCAGAGCAACGTTTACAGCAAGCTTCAGCAGACGAGCAAGAGATTGAGTCTAATCAGCAAGGTGATGTTGAGCCAGAACAGAATTTGGAACAGCATTATCTTTCGATTCGCCGAGATCCAATTCAATTGCTGGCAGAGCAGGCAGGCTATCAAGACAGCGAACGTTTTTGGGAGCATTTGGTCGAGCAGCAGCCACACGCTGGACAAATGTTTGCCGCAATTAGCGATGCCATGTCAGCTTTACGTGATTATTTGCTAAGCCAGCAACCTGAAAATTATAGTAGTGAAGACCAACTGCTAGAGCAGTATCGCGAAGCCTACATGCGCAAAGTGATCAAGCAGGCACAAAAGCAAGGCTACCAAAATATTGTGGTGATTTGTGGTGCATGGCATGCACCTGTATTAGCGGATTTAAAAGCGCAAAATAAAGCAGATACCGCCTTGCTCAAAGGCTTACCTAAAGTCAAAGTTGATGCTGCATGGATTGCATGGACACATGGGCGTTTGAGCAGAGACAATGGCTATGGTGCAGGTGTACAAGCGGTTGGATGGTATACCCATCTTTGGAAGCATTACCAACAAGCCTTAGATGCAGAGGTTGATGGCGAAAAAATTACGATTGATTGGTTAAGCAAATTTGCCCATGCCTTACGCCAAGCAGGTCATGATGCTTCTAGTGCTCAGATTATTGATGCGGTACAACTGATTCAATCTTTATTGCAATTACGTGGACGACGTATTCCTGATTTGGAAGATTTATTTGAGGCAATTCGTTCGGTCTTAAATCACGGCTTAGATATTCCGCAACCGATTTTAGCTAAATTGCTTGAAGACGAGCAATTGGGGCAAGTGCCTGATGAGTTGATTGAGTTGCCCATTCAAAAAGACTTTTTACAGCAAGTGAAGCATTTTCGCCTGAAACTCGAAGCACCGCATCGTGACATTAGTCTGGATTTACGTGAAGCCTTCGACTTGGCAAAAAGTCAATTTTTACATTGCGTGAAATTACTGGGTCTCGCTTGGGCAGAGTTAGCTGGTGCAGGCTCAAAGCAAGGTAACTTTAAAGAAGTTTGGCAGTTGTCTTGGCAGCCTGAAACTAGTTTATATCTGAATGAAATGTCGTTGTGGGGAAATAGCATTCAGCTTGCCACACAAAGTTATGTCGAACATCAGATTAGACAATGTGAAGATGTGGCGCAAATTGCGCAACTGATCGAGAGCATTTTATTGTCTGGTTTGGATCAAAGCCTAAATTTGGCTTTGGATAAATTGAATGAGCTCACCACTCAGCATCAAGACCCAAGCATTATTTTGGCAACATTAAAGCCGCTTATTACGGCAATTCGTTATGGCAGTGTGCGCCAATTTTCAATGCAACATTTACATCAAGTGGTAGAACATTTAGCGATTCGTTTGATGTTGAGTTTGCCAAGTTATTGTGTACAACTGAATGCCGAAATGGCTCAGCAATTTGCCCAACAACTACAAACTTTATATGAGCTTTTAGAACAATTACAACAAGATGAATTGTTACGGCTCTGGCAAGAGACCTTACATCAGTTATTGCAGTTGGAACATATGCAAGGTTATTTGCATGGTTGTTGTGTGCGTTTAGCACGAGAACAGCAGTTGATTGATGTGGAGCAAACACAGGGATTTTTGTCTCGGGCTTTATCGCTTGGGCAGACGGCGGATTATAGTGCAGCTTGGTTTGAAGGCTTCTTGACTCATCAGGCACTGTTATTGATTCATGAGCAAAGTCTTTGGGACACCGTGAGCCAATGGGTCAATCAGTTACAAGAACCGCAATTCATTGAGTTATTGCCAATTTTGGCCAGAACAGCTTCAAGTTTTAGCCCTGCTGAAGCACAGCAATTAATTCAGAAAGTGACGCAGAAAGCGACCGCAGTCAAACAGGAGGTCGGTACTTTAGATATTGCACGTGCTCAAACGGTATTAGATGAAATTTACGTATACTTACAGCCTGTTGCTGTCGAGGTTTAAGTGATGAATATGAATGAAGAACTGATCACTTTAGAGCAACCTGATCTTGCGGAACAAGAACGACGTTGGCGATTAATTTTAGGGCAAGTCCCCAATTCGACCTCGCATTTACCGAATTGGTCGGTGCAAGATACCAAAATGCAAGAATGTCTGAATGAGCTTTATCAGGCACAACAGCCTAATCGCCGTGGTGGTTTGGGGCATTCTAGTCCTAGAGTGGCACAATGGTTGGGGGATATTCGCCAGTATTTCCCATCTTCTGTGGTAAAAGTTATTCAAAAAGATGCTTTAGAGCGTTTGAATTTACAACAAATGTTGTTAGAGCCTGAATTGTTGGCAAGTGTAGAAGTCGATATTCATTTAGTTTCTACCTTAATTTCACTCAATCATTTGATGCCTGAAAAAACCAAAGAAACCGCGCGCATCGTGGTACGTCAGTTGGTAGAGCAGCTTGAAAACCGTCTAAAACAACCATTACAGCAAGCGATTCGAGGCAGTATTAATCGCTCAGCACATACACGCCGTCCTAAACGCATGCAAGACATTAACTGGAAGCGCACCATTCAGTCCAATTTGAAACATTGGCAGGAAGATTTTAAAACGATTATTCCACATGAGTTACATGGGCATCCACGTCAACAAACGGCTTTAAAAGACATTGTACTCTGTGTTGATCAGAGTGGATCGATGGCACCTTCCGTGATTTATTCCAGTGTTTTTGCGGCAGTGATGGCAAGTATTCGTGCAGTCAGTACACAAATGATCGTGTTTGATACGGAGCTAGCCGATTTAACCCCTTTGCTCGAAGATCCTGTGGATGTGTTGTTCGGCACACAGTTGGGTGGGGGAACCGATATTGCCAAAGCGATTAAATATTGTCGTGGTAAAATTACTCGTCCAGAAGATACCATCTTTATTCTCATCAGCGATTTGTGTGAAGGTGGTGATGCCAAGCAAATGCTCAAGCAAGTGGCTGAAATGCTAGATAGTGGTGTGCAAGTGATTACGCTACTGGCATTGTCTGATGATGGTGCACCTTGGTACGATACTCAACATGCACAGATCTTTGCGGATATGGGGATTCCAACGTTTGCTTGCACACCTGATCAGTTCCCAGAGCTGATGGCAACTGCAATTGAAAAACGAGATATTCATGCATGGTATGCAACCCAGCAAAATCTGACATAATAGAACATGAAGATGAAGTTTCGGTATGCAAGTCGAAACGTGTGAGCTGATTGAGGATACTTCGTTGCTGAAAATTATTTTGATTGTGGTGGTAATTTTAAGTTTAGCTTTACTGTTGTTTTTATTGTATCAAAGTCAAAAAATGCTGCGCCATGTGCAGAAACAACAGGCTTTGGAAAATAAGAAAAATGGTCGAGAACGTCAGCTACATCCCAAATTACAGCAGCCTAAAAAACCTCAGGATTAACTGAGGTTTTTTGTTGGAATTGTTTTTACGGCTCCAAATTCAAAACGATCAGGCCAGTTGCAGACATCGGATACGATACATTCAGCACATTTAGGTTTACGTGCTATACAACAATAACGTCCATGCAAGATCAGCCAATGATGAGCATCAATAATAAACTCTTTAGGAATAACCTTAATTAATCGATCTTCGACTTCTAAAACATTTTTACCTACTGCCAAACCAGTACGATTGCCAACACGGAAAATATGGGTATCGACTGCCATAGTAGGGTGGCCAAAGGCGGTATTGAGCACGACGTTTGCCGTTTTACGCCCTACACCTGGTAAAGCTTCTAGTTCTTTTCGCGTTTCTGGAATTTGTCCTTGATATTGGTCAACTAAAATCTGACAAGTTTTGATCACATTTTCAGCTTTAGCGTTATATAAGCCAATCGTCTTAATATATTCTTTTAAGCCATCAACCCCAAGATTTAAAATAGCTTGTGCAGTATTCGCAACGGCATAGAGTTTATCAGTGGCTTTGTTGACACTGACATCGGTTGCTTGCGCTGAAAGCAAAACAGCAATCAGTAACTCAAAAGGAGAGCTGTAGTTCAGCTCAGTTTGGGGATGTGGTCTTTGCGTACGTAAACGTTCAAAAAAAGTCTGAATTTGTTTTTTGGTCATATTTTTGACAGGCATTTAGATTCCCTGTAATTCATTTAAACGTTGTTGTAAATCAAGTAATTGTGTTTGCTTGGATTCATCTGCACGTACACTTAACTGCTTTTCTAACTTTTTGATTTGCGTTCTAATTTTCGCAAGTTCAATTGTCGTTTTTGCATCTAATACAGGATTTTCTTTTGGTTTATCCATGAGTGTGATCAAGGGTACATTGTTAAGTGCTTGAGAAAATTGAGCAAAAAATTCGGTATCAATTTCAGCACGAACAATCGGTCCTTTACGACTCAAACGACGTTTTTCTTCTCGTTGAATATGCGCATAGTAACGATGTCTTAGATCATCTTGTTCAAGAGTACGTTGTTGAACTGTAGGTAATGGATTGGAATCTTCGACCAGATCAATACAATCTACAGGACAGGGTGGAATACATAACTCACAACCTGTACATAGATCAGTCAAGATACTATGCATTAATTTTCCGCTACCGATAATGGCATCAACAGGGCAAGCACTAATACATTTAGTACAGCCGATACATTCATCTTCACGAATTATCGCTTTCATTTGTTGCGGTCGACCATCTGCTTGAATATCCCAAACACTCGGTTCCGCAATCATTGTTGGTCTTTTTAATAATGCTGCAAGTGCATCTGCAACGGGTTGCCCACCAGGAACGCATTTGTTTGCATCTTCACCTTCCACGATCGACTTCGCATAAGGTAAACAACCATCACGATGTCCACATAAACCACATTGCGTTTGTGGTAAAAGTTGGTCTACTTGAACGATAAGAGAGAGTTGTTGTGCTGAAACTGACATGAAAGAAGATAGGATAAAAACAATGTCGTTATTATAGCAAAGAATAGTTTAATCGGCGGCAATCGTTGCTTAAATCTACTTTTTATAGATTTTTATTTTTGCAATTTTATAGTGCTAATATTGTTTTATTTTAGTGCTAAATCTTGTATTTCGAATGATTTCTAATGCCTTATTACAAGGTTAAATGCTTGTTTAAGCTATTTTTTTGAATATTTATTATAAAAATAATGAATATTTTTAAATTTAAGATATTGATTTAAAATAATAAAAAATATTATTTATGAAGATTGGGTTGAGAGTTGATCATAAAGGGTATTAAATGTGTTTAATATTCTATTTTGGTGCATAGATCGGAAGAGCACACGTCTGAACTCCAGTCACCGATGTTTATCTCGT
>ERZ650307.2426-NODE-2426-length-10202-cov-5.935843_pt1 | contig 10202 bp, 9 predicted proteins | sample MGYA00376243_ERZ650307 | MGnify/ENA primary metagenome ERZ650307 (study PRJEB26733, sample SAMN07839242) | wastewater metagenome | biome: urban; feature: artificial channel; material: waste water | place: USA: North Carolina | collected 2016-03-31 ... | reverse complement strand
TCAGCCGCCAGCGTGTTGAGGTCTTTCTCACCCTTGAGCAGCTCGATGACGAGATTGGATTTGAATTTCGATGTGAAATGACGGCGCGTGCGTGACATGATGATTATCTCCTTTTCATTGATCGCCTCCAGTATACCACGAGATTCACATTAAGAAGTAGTTTCGAAGTTGTCTTAATTCATGGTTCCATTATAGTCTTTATAAGTAAATGCATCTTTATCAGAGTCATAATCTAACTGATACGCATAATAGTATGGACCATGACCTGACCGAAGAATTAATTCGCCATATCTAATTGTAAATTCGGGACTATTATATTCTCCCGGGAAATAATAATTGTTAACATTAACGTATTCTTTCCATGCATTAGTAGTTGGATTTTCTCCAATAATATATTGAGAGCTTACTCTTTTGGAGTCTTCTTGAGTACCATAGTACGCAGTCGTGTATCCGGAGGCACCAACAATATAGAATAGACGGTTATTATCATCTTTAATAGTCTCTAAAAGACCATAGGACGATACTTTTTCAGGTGGCAACATCTTTTGCCAAACAACCTCATCCCCTGATACGACCTGTAACATTGGATTATCTTCATCACCACCAATTTTTACAGATACTGATTTTTTAGCTGTCGTCTGGTTAACATCTTGATTATCTGTAGCAACCGCCATTTCTTGATTATCTACTGCCACAAACTTCGCCATCGCCGGCGTACTCGTCAATGCAACTGCACCAGCTAATAGCATCCCAACTACTAATTTCAAAGTTCCCCGATTCTTACTAAAACTCATTCCACTACGCCTTCTTTTCTATGCTAATACCAACACTGTAAACAACATGTATATTTCTGTTCTCATTATAGCAATGTTAAATAATAATTACCAACGCAATTCAAGCTACCTTTTCATCCCTATAATTTTCCTCCTCAATATAGTATGATTAACCTAGTAAAACGTTTTCCCTAGGAGGTGCCATATGGATATTGATCGTATTCTTACTAACTTGAAACGCCGCCGTTATGAGGCGCATTATTTCAACACCAAAGAAGAAGCCATGGATTATCTCGCCGCAGAGCTGAAGGGCCGCACGATTGGCCTTGGCGATTCGGCGACGCTGGCGGCCATGGGCGCCTATGACCGGCTGTCCCAAGAAAACGATGTAGTGGACCCGGTGCATCCGCTGCCTGGCGAAAAATTCAGAGATGTGGCAAAACGCACGCTCTTGCGTGAGATTTTCATTAGCTCTGCCAACGCCATGTCGGAGCAAGGCGAAATTGTGAACATCGACGGCACCGGCAACCGCGTAGCCGGCACGCTGTTCGGCTCGGAAAAGGTGTATTTTGTCATTGGCATCAACAAGATTCGGCCCACCCTCGAGGAGGCTATTTATCGCGCCCGCAACATCGCGGCGCCGCTGAATTCAAAACGCAAATATCCGGACAATCCATGTGCCCGCGCCCCTGAAATGAAATGCTACGACTGCAGTGCCACCGACCGTATCTGCAACGCCATGACCATTCATTTCAAAAAGATGCGCAACACCAAAGCCATGGAAGTCCTCATCATCGGAGAGGAGCTTGGTTTCTAGACCATGAATTTACATCACATACTATACAATTTCCCGTTTCTGCATCATATGTCATTCCAAAACATAACCGGCCTCGGCATTTACATTCTGCTTATCAACATTTGGACGTTTTGCCTGTACGGTTATGATAAATACCAAGCCATTCACCACGGCTGGCGCGTGCCGGAAGCACGATTATTGCTCAGCGCTTTCGCCGGCGGCAGCGTGGGCGCCTTGCTCGCCATGATGGTATTTCGTCACAAAACACGCCACGTGAAATTCAACCTCGGCGTGCCGTTGATCCTATTATTTCACATTCTATTGCTCAGCTTCCTCGGCGTACAGCACATGATGCGCTTTTAACTTCATACGAACCGTTAGCCAGACATTTTCCCAAGTGTCTGGCTCTTTCTATGTTAAGGCTTTTTATTTCAACAGCGCATTTCAAACCATGCATACGGCGAATCGATTGCACCCACTTTTATACCAATTCGACATGTTACCGATAATTATTTTCAAAATTGATTGACTTTTTATCCTTTTGGAGCTATAACATAGTTGTCCGATAAAGAGAGTAATTATCAAGACTACATATACACCGGATAGTATTGAGGAGGTTTTCAAAATGGAAACAAGAACTGAATATGATTCTATGGGCCCTGTAGAAGTCGACGCTCGTCGTATTTATGGACCGCAAACGCAACGTTCATTTAACAACTTCAAGATTGGTACGCATAAGATGCCTTTGGAACAGGTAAAGGCATTGGCGCTGGTTAAGAAAGCGTGCGCGATTACAAACGCTAAATTAGGCGTTATTTCACAGGAAAAAGCTGACCTCATCGGTCGTGTAGTAGATGAAATAGAAGCCGGGAAATGGGTCGAAGAATTCCCGCTGTGCGTCTTCCAGACCGGTTCCGGCACGCAGACTAACATGAATGTAAATGAAGTCATTTCTCATCGTGCTAAACAGTTAAACGCGGACTTGCCGCTCCATCCGAATGACGATGTAAACCGCAGCCAGAGTACAAACGATACGTTCCCGACGGCTATGCATATTTGCGCGTACCGTGAAATCAACACCCGCGTTTTGCCGGCGTTGGACGGTTTGATTGCTTCGTTTAAGAAATTACAGGAAAAGGGCAAAGGCCTCCAGAAGGTTGGTCGTACCCATTTGCAGGATGCTACGTTCATCATGGTTGACCAGGAAATCAGCGCTTACGTTGACGCTTTGGAAACCGCTAAAAAGATGATCGTCGCCAATGCCGATTATTTGCTGGATGTGCCATTGGGCGGCACCGCCGTTGGTACCGGTGTTAACACGCCGAAGGGTTACTTGGACACGATGGACAAGGTATTGCCTGAAGTTTTAGGCGCTCCGTTCCGCGTTCACAACAACAAATTCCACGGCTTGTCCATGAAGGATGCGTTCATGATGGCTCACGGCGCTTTGAATACCTTGGCTACGACGTTGTTCAAAATTGCCAACGACGTTCGTTACTTAGGTTCCGGCCCGCGTTGCGGCTACGGCGAATGGAGCTTGCCGGCTAATGAACCGGGTTCGTCCATCATGCCTGGTAAGGTAAACCCGACGCAGTGCGAAGCCTTAACCATGGTATGCGCTCAGGTCTTCGGCATCAACACCACCATGCAGCTCTGCGCTGGTAGCGGTGCGTTCCAGTTGAATGTGTACATGCCGATTATGATTTATGACTTCGTTGAAACCACCCGCCTCTTGGCTGATGCTATGGATTCGTTCACAAAACACTGCATCGACGGCGTCGAATTCATTCCGAAGAAATTGAAATTCTTCGTGGAACAGTCCTTGATGGTAGCTACGTCCTTAACGCCGTACATCGGTTACGATAAGAGCGCCGCTGTCGTTAAGGAAGCCTTCAAACGCGACACGTCCATCAAAGAAATCATCTTGGAAAAGAAATTGATGACTGCCGAACAGTTTGACGAAGCCGTTCGTATGAAATAATCTGAGCTATACTCCTCGCTCGAATTTTTGAGAATCCTTTCTTTTGAAATAAACATCCAACATAGCACACAACCTAGTAATTACTGAATACCGTTATTGAAAAGAGCTACCACGCAGTGAAGAATATCTTCGCTGTATGGTAGCTCTTTTTGCTTTGCCCCAGTGCAAGCCGCCCTTACCGTTCACAGTGAGGATGCTACGCCTTTGTCTATATCTCTATTCTATTTCTCGATTATAAATCCAAGGCTTTATTGAAATGTGCTTTCAAAATGTCCACCGATTTATGGAATTCCGCCGATTCTTCAACGGTTAAGCGCAGTTCGATAACATCTTCCACGCCGTCTTTGCCTACTTTTACCGGCACGGATGCATAGGTGTCTTTTACGCCATACTGACCATCGAGGTATACGGAGCACGGCAAGATTTTGTGTTCGTTATGATAAATAGCACGTACCAATTCAGCCGTCGCCGACGACACGCCGAATTCGGTGCAGCCCTTGCTCTGGTTGATCACATTGCCTTCTTCGCGTACTTTCTGAAGCACCATTTCTTTGGAATCCATCTGGTACATTTCCGGTTTTTCTTCCAATAATTCGTCCAAGGTTTTGCCGGCTACGCGCACATGGCTCCACGGAATCATAGAGGAATCGCCGTGTTCACCTAACAAGTACGCCGTCAAGGAGCGACGGTTAACCTTCAGCTGTTCCGATAAATACATCTGCAAGCGCGCCGAATCAAGGGCCGTACCGGAGCCGATGAGTTTTTCCTTCGGCCAATCCAATTTGTACTGCAAGTACTGGGCGATAACATCACACGGATTGGAAATGGAGATGATAATGCCATCAAAGCCGGATTTCTGAATAAACGGAATAAATTCGTTGCTGGTCTTCACAGCGCCTTCCAACATGTCTAAGCGATTCTGATGTTCTTCGCGCGGATTGCCTGATGCATTGATCAAAATGTCCGCATCCTTCATATCGTCAATGGTGCCGGCATAAGCTTCTACGTGGTGCGGCTGGTAACTAACAGCATCCAATAAATCCAGCGCTTCGCCATAGGATTTGTCGTGCTTAACATCGTAAAACACGATTTCGTCGCACAAGCCCTGTACCGCTAACTGCAAACCAACATGAGAACCTACATTTCCTGCTCCAATAATACCCACTTTTCTTGTTTTGATGGCCATAAGTCTATCTCCTCACCTTTTACACAATGCGCCCCGGAGGGTGTTCATTTCACATTTTTGTTTACTGTCTACGTACTCTATTATAGAACTTGTGTGGCCGTTTTTCCATCTCAATAAATGTAAGGATTAATACAACTTTTTGTAAATACCGTACACATCATCGTAATCGAAGGGCACGAAGTTGTGTTTCAAGAGGCGCTGCTGGTTCTCAATAACAGACTTAGCAAATTCGGCTAATTCCGGTTCCGTTACACCGTATTCGTGAATGGCCTTCTTCGGCAGAATCGTGTTCAGTAGCTTTTCCAGTTCTTCATATACGTCGTCTACGTCGCAACCAAGGATATTTGCTATGAAATGATTCAACGTAGCGATTTCGCTACACGCTCTTTTAACACAGGCACTACGTCTTCTAAAAACCATGGATTCTTCGCTTGCCACCGAAAGTTCAGAGGACTCGGATGCACAATGGGGAAGAATTCCGGACAATACGCTACAAAGTTGCGTACCGTTTCCGTTAAGTTTTTCGCCATGCGGCCTTTTAAATAGTAGTCCATAGCGTATTTGCCAATGAGCACTGTCAGTTCAATGTGCGGCATTAATGCCCGTAGCTCTTTATGGTATTCATCGGCTATAAACTTCCGCGGCGGCAAGTCACCGGTTTTACCTTTTCCGGGATAATAAAAATCCATGGGCAAAATGGCAACCTTGTCAGAGTAGAAGACCTCAGGCGTCACGCCTAGCCATTTCATCAGCGTTTCGCCGGATTTATCGTGAAAAGGTATACCCGACGCTTCTACTTTTGCGCCCGGTGCTTGGCCAACGAGCAAAATACGCGCCTGTTCGTTGATCTGGAACACAGGCCCAATACCGCGGTCCGTATAGGATTTATTGCGCACATCTGCTTTTAGCTGCGCTATTACTTCTTCGATTGTCACAACATCGCCTCCCTGCAGGGTGTTTATTTCACATATGTTTAAAGGTGCTCATCGGCCGGCCTAAAAAGCCAACCAAGAGCACCCTTTAATGTTTAATTATTTGTGTTTGCCCACCGCGTTAAATTCGCTGTAGAACTGCGACAACGCGCGACCAAACATGTCGACCGGATCCTTGTCGGCGGACCGGCTATCGATAGTTTCGTAGATAACATGGCCCGACGCATCAGTTACGGTAAAATGAGCGGTCATGTACGCCCCGGTCACGTAGTAACCCGGTTCCACCCGTTCTACCGGCACGGTCCAATAGTACGCATGGCCCCAGCGGTCATAATGCACCATCGTGCGATAGGTGGTGTACAGCTGCGGTTCCACCCAGTACTGACGATACTGCCAGTTCGTAATGTTGATGTGAACGTGCGCATCAGCCGGTGCGGCCGGTTTGTCCGCACTGGTTAGCGCCGCTTCCGTCTTCGCCACGTCTGCATCCGTAATAGGCGCTACGGACGTATCCACCTTCGGCACCGCTTTAGCTGTTGCCACCTTTGTCGTTCCAGCAGTTGTGCTGTTAGTAACACCAGTGTTTACCGCTGTTTTCGGCGCCGTTACGCCAACGTTATCCGTTGCTGCATTTTCCGTAGCCTCTTGCGTGAAGGCTTCAATATTCTTCTGGTCCTGCGCCGCCGCTACGGGCAACATCGTTACCTTATAGTTAGACAACGCTTTAGTAGTCGTATCATCAATGCGATTGCGCACCTTAAGGATATCAATATCTGACGGATGCGTACCCGCCTGCCACGTTGCATCATCCGGCACGGTAACCGTCTGAATCGTGCTAAAATCTACATTTTTATCCTTCCACGTAGCCCGTTCGGCGCTCGCCGTCGCCGGCATTGCCACACATAGACCCACAATCAACACCAACACAGTCCATAATCGCTTCATAGTATCACCTCGAGTGAAATAAAACGAATCCTGAGTCATCTTGTCTATATTGTAGCAAAACTTTTGATATTTACAAGAATAGTTTTCATTTCCGTGAAATAAATGGCGAAAATTTCCACCATTAGTACACGGGGTAGTTTATTTCACAGAAAACGAGAACGGTATGATGGCCACATTGCCCTTAGTATGCTCATAAATCGTGTTCAACCAAACGATTTCGTTAGCCGCTTTCGCCTGCAACATTTTATTGCTCGAATGAGCTTCATAGAGCGATGCGTTAATAATCCACCACTTCGTATGAATGCCGGCTCGCTTCAAATCGTCTTCCAAGCGACGGGATTCATAATACGGCGTTGCTTCCGGCAAGGTGATAATCAGCACTTCCGTTTCGTCACCGCGCAAGCGAGGCAGCAGATTTTTAACGGAGTCAGGAATGTTGCCCTGCGTACGTTCCACTTCCTTGTGATAGCTCAATGTCGAATCCAGCAAGAGCAGCGTATGCCCTGTCGGCGCCGTGTCGATGATAACAATTTCTTCATTGGCCTTCTCTACGATTTCCGCAAAGGCACGGAACACCGCAATTTCCTGCGTACAAGGAGACCGCAAGTCTTCCTTGATATAATCGAGGTCATCGGCGTTCATCGTCTTGCTCGCTTTACTGATGACTTCGTCTTGGTAGCGTTTAAGCTCCTGCTTTTCATCAATGCGGCTCATGGTAATCTGCGAGCCCGCCGCCAGTGTCGTATCAAAGTGCGAAGCCGGATCCGTCGTCGCTAAATGTACCCGTTTACCTTGCGCATCCAGTTTAAGGGCAATCGTCTCAGCAACGGTCGTCTTCCCTACACCGCCTTTGCCCATGGTAAAAATAACCTTCTTATGGCGTGCAACGAGGTCCGCTACTACGGTATCCAGCGACTGATACGTGCCTTCTAGCGCGGTGATTTCAGTCGTCACCGAGGCCGTGTCTTGAAGTAAGGCTCTAATGTTAGCGACGCCTACCATGTTAAATTCGCGTAGCGGAATTAAAAACGTTTCAATGGACTTTAACGTTTCCGGAATGACCTGTAATGCCGCCTGTTGCTTGTGATACATCGCTTCTGAAATGTCATCATCGAAGGATGACATCACGCCGTTAATGATAAGCTTTTGGTTCTTGATGCCAATGTCGGAAAGTTCTTTAGACGCCCGAGCTACTTCCTGAAGCGGTGACGTATCCGGCCGCGTTACCAAGAATAACGTGGTGAGTTCACCATTCGCCAAGTTGGAAACTGCCGTTTCGTACATAGCGCGTTTGGATTCTAGCCCGGCCAGCTGACCTAAACATGAAGCACCATGCGTATTTTCATTGATAAAGCTACTCCATGCCGATGGTAACTGCAACAAGCGAAGCGTATGTCCCGTCGGCGCCGTGTCAAAAATAACATGGTCATAGATCGTGGCAAATTCGCGGTTTGTTACAAAGTTAGAAAACTCATTAAAAGCAGCAATTTCAACGGTGCACGAGCCAGACAATTGCTCTTCCATGTTTGCAATAACAGCGTCCGGCAGCTTGCCGCGATACGGTGCTACTACGCTTTCTTTATAAGCATTAGCGGCCTCAACCGGATCAAGATTAATCACATCCAGATTGGGCACGTCCGTAAGCGTCGTTGCTACGCCGGACAAGGGAACTTTAAAGACGTCTTGCAAATTCGAAGCCGGGTCGGTGCTAATGAGCAGTACCTTCTTACCCGCATCAGCCAATGATACCGCCGTAGCGCACGCCGTCGACGTCTTACCAACGCCACCTTTACCGGTGTAAAAAATATATTTTGTTAGCGGAAGCTCTGTAGGATTAAAGCGTTTCAAATGAAAAACCTCCTTTGCCGGGTTCGGTTAACAGCAGCCCTTGTCACCACAGCAGCCGCTATCTGCCGTCGCCGTAGTATCACCGCAGCACGTCGCTTCACTCGTATCACTGCAGCAATCCGTTGTAGCAACATCGCCACAGCAATCACTGGTATCGCCGCAGCAGCAATCGCTGGCTTCCGTTTCCAACTTGTCTAAGCCTGCTGTTACATAAGTGGCCGGAATCTGCAAGAAATCAATGATTTCATCATTGGTCGGATAGCGACCGGCAATAACAACAGCGTCATCAAGCAAAATATACGGCAAGGAATCAACACCGTCGGCATTAAGCTTTTCGTTAACTACCTTGTTGTCTACAAACGCCATCGGCGCATTGGTCAGATTATATCGTTCCACAGCGATGCCGTTTTTCTTCAAGTTATTAATAACTGCGGAAATACGCAACAATTCAGGGTCTACACTAACGCCACAAATGCCAGTATCGCAACACATAGCCGGTTCATAAATTGCTAACTTTTTCATAGTAAAACTCCTTCATTGACTTAACAAATTACCGAGTAAAGGATCTAACGTCATATCAAAACTTCTTGATATGATTGTAAGTCTATGCTCATTCAAAGTCAATACATCAAAAGTTTTTAATGTAACCGTTTCAACAGCAAAAAAGGCACCAACCTCTTTTACGAAGAGGTCAATGCCTAATTATTATAAAAATGCTTCTTGTTCGATGGTAACGCTAGTGTCCGCAATTGCCTGTATGGATGCGGCAAACAAAGAGAATCTACCCTCATCACGAGCTTGCAACAGGCGTTGAAGATATGCTTCATCGCGCTTCAAACCGACCTCGGCAAAACGATGTACCGCCTCAGCGTCCATACGCCAGGGCTTAAGTGTTGGCACTAACGCTTGCAATTGTTCAAACATAGCAAAGCCGCCCCAATCAATATCTGCCCAAAAGCGAATGTCCGCAGTTTCCGGAAACGCGGCCACTAACTGTGAAATAAACCGCCTCTTACCGGGACTTAAGAAGCCGCCGTGATAAACTACGACGGTCTTATCTGCTTTCTCTTGGACCAAGAACTCATCATAGTTCGTCTTATTTTCAATAAAGAGCAAATCAGGCGCTTCGCTATTTAACGCATCAGCCTCATAAGTTATACGTTCAATGCTCTCGGTAAGCGCCGCTGGCAATGCCAAGCCACTCGTCCCCGCCGCACCGATGTCGATAACACCTTTTGCCGTTTCGATTCTGCAGGGGCCACTCATTTCATAGAGCTCCGGCCTTGCATAAATACCAAGCACCGCCAATTCATCGCGCCAGCTAACGCCGTCGTCATCGGTCATATCTGCCAAAGCATCGCTATACTTACGAGCAATCCGCAGAAATTCATCCTTAACAGTAAACTCAAAGTGCTTCGTGTTGTGATAGCAGCGACTGCTGAAGGCACGCATGGTCATAGTCTGCGTGTCAGCGGCTACCGTTTCATACAGTTCAAAGGCAATAAGCAAGTCATCGAGTAAAGATAAGTTTTGTCGACAAAAGCTCGGCACCTTATATTGCGCTTTAGCACGATTACATACATCGTCACCCCAAGCGCGAATCCAAGGAACTGAAACTTTTGACAACGCGGTTTCGATACGCTGCACCACAGCGCGCGCCAAATCGCGCGGATGGGTACGGCCTAGCAACGCATAGGCCTCCATGACCGTATCCAAATTCAAAACGAGCCGCGAAAACACA
>ERZ650307.2425-NODE-2425-length-10205-cov-4.603350_pt1 | contig 10205 bp, 8 predicted proteins | sample MGYA00376243_ERZ650307 | MGnify/ENA primary metagenome ERZ650307 (study PRJEB26733, sample SAMN07839242) | wastewater metagenome | biome: urban; feature: artificial channel; material: waste water | place: USA: North Carolina | collected 2016-03-31 ... | reverse complement strand
AATGCTACGCTTGAAACGATCTAAACTTTTAAATCTTTAATTGATTTCAAGAAGCCGATGCAAAAGCATCGGCTTTTTTGTTTAAGAGATAAGGTCTTTTGAAATTTGATTATTGTTAATTTTTAAAGTTAAATTCATATAAGACAAAATTTTGAAATAAATCATTAGAGAATATATGAATATAAAAAGGTTAAGTGGTGGTGCTTTTATTACAGTGATTTGGTTCTTAATTATTGTATTTATTTTTCTTTTTACTGGTTTAGAGCATCCAGATTCTTTGAATGAGCTGGGGGATTTTTTAGCTGGTATTTTCGCACCTATTGCTTTCTTTTGGTTAATTTTAGGATATAAGCAGCAGGGCAAACAATTAGAGCAAAATACCAAAGCTTTAGAGCAACAAGAAAGAGCGCTTCAACTTCAGATTGATGAGATGAGACAAGGGACAAAACAGCAAGTTGAATTAGTTCAACTTCAACGACAACAACTTGATGAACAGCATAGGACGCTCGAACCAAGATTTATTATTTCTCAATCTAAAGTAAATTCTCCTGTATATGGCAGCAGCACAGATCCTAAGATAGATATTAATCATAATGTAGTGTTTGTTGTGATCAATTATACTTTAGACAATTTGGGAGGAGATGCTTTTAATTTGAGAATAACTCACCCGAAGACTAATGAGATTTTTGAAAAAATTAGTAACGTAAAAGCATCTACATCTGAAGAAATTAGATTTGAATTAGCGCAATTTCAATTAGATCAATTAAATCAAAAAAAGAGTTGGAAGATTCATTAGATTTCTTTTATGAATGTAAAAATGGGCGTTCAGTAAAATATGAATTACTTATCCATGTATATCAAACCAACCATCCATTTTATGGTGTAAATCTCTTTTTGAAGAACGTTGATTTGTAAAAAATAAAAATGCATTAATTAAAAAAAGCCCATCTTCATGGGCTTTTATAAGTATCTAAGCTTTAACGACCATTACGGTTGCGACCACGTGGTGCTTTAGTATTTGGACGAGTTGTACCATTGGTCTTGCGACGTGGTTTCTCACTTTCATCCATTTGCCAAATACGCTTTGTACCTGACTTTTTCTTGTTCGGATCTTTTTTATCACCTTCTTTCTTTTTCTGGTGCATGGGTTTACCACCTGTACCGCCTGGTTTTTTCACATATGAGCGAGAACGATACGGTTGATCTTCAGGTAAATCTTTAAAATCAGGATAAAGCAAAGGCTCGATTTCAGTTTGCTCACCTGGTTGTAAACCTAAACGAACCAAATCAATTGCACCAATTTTAGTACGAATTAAGCGTAAAGTTGGAAAGCCAACCGCCGCTGTCATACGACGTACTTGGCGATTACGACCTTCACAAATTTGTAGCTCAATCCAACTTGTTGGGATGTTAGCGCGATAACGTACAGGTGGATCTCGGTCCCATAACCATTCTGGCGCATCTACTTTCACTGCGTTAGCAGGTAACGTCATGCCATCAGCGAGTTCAACGCCTTTACGCAATTGCTCTAATGCCTCCTCAGTTACATCACCATCGACTTGAGCAAGGTAGGTTTTAAATTTTTTATTTGCAGGATTTGTAATGTATTGATTCAGACCACCATGATCCGTAAGGAACATAAGTCCTTCTGAGTCAAGATCAAGTCTGCCTGCCAGACGTAAATCTGGATCATGAATAAAGTGAGAAAGTGTAAGGTGAGCTTCATCCTCACGGAACTGTGACAAAACGTCGAAAGGTTTGTTGAATACAACTATTTTCATATGAGTATACTGCTTTGGCTATGGGCGGCATCATAACAATAAAGGTTTCTATTTAATGGGGAAATGTTGTTATTTCCCGTATAAATCTCAAAAAAACCTGTTTTGAACTAAACTGTTTCATGCAATAAAAACGAAAGTATGCCATAGAAGGCATAGTGATAATCGCTAAATACATGAGGGAGAACCTGCAAAATGGGTTATCAGAAGATCGTGGTTCCTGCTGATGGTGACAAAATCACAGTAAACGCAGACCTGTCACTGAATGTTCCAAATCATCCAATCATCCCTTTTATTGAAGGTGATGGTATTGGTGTGGATATTACACCAGCTATGAAAGCAGTAGTAGATGCTGCGGTGTTAAAAGCTTACGGTGGCAAACGTTCGATCGAATGGATGGAAGTCTATTGCGGTGAAAAAGCAGATAAAATTTATGGCACTTATATGCCTGAAGAAACCTTCGAAGCTTTACGAGAATTTATTGTTTCGATTAAAGGCCCTTTAACCACACCTGTGGGTGGTGGTATTCGTTCACTGAACGTTGCTTTGCGTCAAGAGCTTGATTTATATGTTTGCGTGCGGCCAGTCCGTTGGTTTGAGGGGGTTCCTTCACCTGTTCAACATCCTGAACTTACGGATATGGTGATTTTCCGCGAAAACTCTGAAGATATTTATGCAGGGATTGAGTGGAAAGCAGATTCAGAAGAAGCTAAAAAAGTTATTAAATTTCTAAAAGAAGAAATGGGCGTAACAAAAATCCGTTTTGATGAAGGCTGTGGAATTGGGATCAAACCTGTTTCTAAAGAAGGGACACAACGTTTAGTACGTAAAGCCATTCAGTTTGCTATAGATAATGATAAACCTTCTGTGACGTTGGTCCACAAAGGTAACATTATGAAATACACCGAAGGTGCATTCAAAGAGTGGGGCTATGAACTTGCAATAGAGCGCTTTGGTGGTGAACTACTTGATGGTGGGCCGTGGGTTAAAATCAAGAACCCTAAAAATGGTAAAGACATCATTATTAAAGATGTGATTGCCGATGCATTCTTACAGCAAATCTTAATGCGTCCAGCAGACTATTCTGTTATTGCGACGCTAAATTTAAATGGTGACTATATTTCTGATGCGCTGGCAGCAGAAGTAGGGGGAATTGGCATTGCACCGGGTGCTAATATTGGTGGTGCGATAGCAGTTTATGAGGCAACACATGGAACAGCACCAAAGTATGCGGGGCAGGATAAGGTTAATCCTGGTTCAATTATTCTTTCTGCTGAAATGATGTTACGTGATATGGGGTGGGGCGAAGCTGCTGATTTGATTATCAAAGGTGTTTCCGGTGCAATTGAAGCGAAGACAGTAACATATGACTTTGAACGATTAATGCCAAATGCAACCCTATTACGCTGTTCTGAATTTGGTCAAGCCATTATTCAACACATGGAAGATTAAACAAAGCTAAGCTAAAGAGAAGGGTGTTTAAGTAACGCCCTTTTTTGTCGGCATTTTTCTAGTTCGATTGTATTGTTTGGTAATATCGTTCTTTCATTGTGCATTTCACATGATTTTTAACCATATAAATATGCACTGTATCGTAAATTTAGATAAATCTGTATCTATGTTTTATCGGCTAAAAGTTCAAAATAGTTGAAAAATATTTAGAGTCTGTTGCTATGAAAATGTATCAAGTTGATGCTTTTACCCAAGTATTATTTAAAGGCAATCCAGCAGCAGTCATTGTCTTAGATGAATGGTTGGATGAGTATCTCATGCAAAATATTGCATTAGAGAATAATCTTTCTGAAACGGCTTTTGTTAAAAAGATTGATGAGACAAATTATGAAATTCGTTGGTTTTCGCCAACGGATGAGGTCGCTTTTTGTGGACATGCGACACTGGCAAGTGCATTCGTATTATTTAAAGATTTTACAAGAATAAAAACCATTCAATTTCATGTGCGTGAGTTGGGAATTTTTATCGTTAGCCAAGCAGCAGACGGCAAGATTAAAATGAATTTCCCTATTCGAAAAGCTAAACTTGTATCTGAATATCCTCAGGAACTTCGAGATGGTTTAACCAAGCCATTTAAAGCGGTTTATCTGAATGGTCAGGCGTATATTGTTGAATATGAAACAGTCGCTGATGTATTAAACGAGCAGCCCGACTTTGAAAAATTAAAACAATTAGGTGCATTACGTACCGCAATTACTGCGTCTCAACCTGATGTTGCTATTACAGCGAGAGGCGAAGGTCAGTTTGATTGTGTATCTCGCTATTTCGCCCCTGCGATTGGAATTAATGAAGATCCTGTTACGGGTTCGATTCATACTGCAATTGCGCCCTTATGGGCTGAAAAACTTGATCAAACTCAGCTTATCGCATATCAAGCATCAGTCCGAGGTGGGATTTTAGAGTGTGTGATTGAGTCTGAGGATCGTATTGAAATTTCAGGTTATGCAAAACTGTATATGCAGGCTGAACTGGCGATCTAAATTTTAACTAAACCGCTATAAAAACATAGAAAAAAGCTGTTTAAATACACAGCTTTTTTCAAAACATAACTATTAAAAATTTAAACCATTATCTAGTATAGCTTGTTGTTTTTATTTAAATCACCAAAAAAACTTGGATAATCTATGTTAATGCGGTTTAAGCAGCTTACTCTCTCACTTTGTTTGATCGGGTTGAGTGCAACGTCTTGGTCTCAGACAGTACTCGTAAAAAGTGAAAAAAATATTGAAGAATACAAATTAGATAATGGTTTCAGAGTTATTCTTGCACCAAATGATAAAGAAAATAAAGTCTATGTAAATACCGTGTATTTAACAGGCTCTCTTAACGATCCTAAAGGGAAAAGTGGTCTTGCTCATTTGCTTGAACATTTGGCATTTAAAGGCACACAAAATGTCAAAGGTGAGGAGTTTCAGCGTCGTTTGGATCAATTCACTTTAATGACCAATGCCAGTACCGATTATTACTCAACTAAATATTTAAATATTGTTCGTCCTGAAAAAAATGCACTGAATGAAATTCTATACCTTGAGTCTGAGCGTATGGATAAATTAGTGCTACAAGAAAAATTTGTCCCTTCTGAAATCGAAATCGTAAAACGTGAACGTGAAATTCGTATGGATCAACCGTTTGCAGTATTGATGGATCAGATGTGGAAAGCGGCTTATGGCAATCAATATTTAGGTCGATTGCCGATTGGTGATTTGCCTGAATTAAAGTCTATAAAAATGAATGAACTAAATCAGTTTTATAGAACATGGTATGCACCAAATAATGCTGTAATGGTCATTTCTGGAAAATTTGATAAATCAGAAGTATTAAATAAAATTGATCAATATTTTAGTCCGATTCCTGCACGTACTGTGCCTGCACCTGTTCAAGTTCCAGTCTTAGATTCTAGTAAGATTGAGCAGCGAAAATTCACGGTGCAAAAGGGTAGTGATCTTGCTAAATTCCACATTTATATGAATGGAAAAAATACGCAACTACAACCAGCATTAGCACTTGCACCAGCACTTTATACCATGCAGCCTAGTGGTACGTTGTATAAGAGCATGGTAGAAACAGGAGTGAGTACAGCTGTTCAATCGACGACATGGTTGGACCAAGATTTTAATATGGTCTTTATGGGTGCGGTGTATGCGCCGAATCATGATGCAAAGAAAGTTGATGATGCGTTGATTGATGGTGTTGAGAATAGTCAATCATTTACCGACGCAGAATTACAACGTATCAAAACTATTACTCAAAATACCGCTGATACGATTGCAAATGATGCCGTTGCTTTGGGTTCTCGCCTTAGTGATTATGCAGTGTCTTCACAAGGACAATGGGATCAGTACTTCAAAGATTTACAAGCCATTCAAGATTTAAAATTAAATGATGCCAATCAAACATTAAAACAGTTTTTAGTATCATCGCATCGTATTTCGGGAGATATTCTACCTACGCCTGAAGATCAAAAGAAAGCGATGACACTCAAGGCACAAGATAAACCTAAAACCTTAGATCAAAGTGCCGAAAAACCTGAACCTTTGAAAGATGTTGCTATTTATCAACAAGAAGTCACTCAATTTGTCGCACAGTCTGCGCAGCAATTGCAAAAAAATGAGCAAAAAATTCAACGTGGTGAATTAAAGAATGGTATTCGCTATGCTTTATTCCCAACCACAACACGTGATGACAAAACCTATGCCACGATTAGCTTAGATTTTGGTACAGAAAAATCACTGTTTGGTAAAGGAGTGACCTTAGATTTAACCAGTTATTTAATGTTGCGTGGTTCTGAAAAACATACACTGCAAGAAATTACAGATAAAGCGATTGCAGCAAGTGGTGGAGCATCTATCACTTCAAATGGTAATGGTTTAACAATTGGGATTCAGGCAAAAAAAGATAAGTTTGAAGATTTTTTAAACTTTATTGTCGATGTGATGAAGCAACCTAAATTTGCACAATCGGAATTTGATTTAGCAAAAAATCAGAGTTTATCTGCATTAGATCGACCTTATACTGAACCTGCTGTAGTCGCATCTATGACTTTGGCAAGATTACTTGAAACCTATCAACCAGGTGATTTGCGTTATCACTTTGAACCAGAGTTTGCGAAGCAGCAGTTAAATGCGGCTACGCAAGCACAGGTGAAGCAATTCTATGATCAATTCTTTGTGACAGATCATGGTCAAATTGCTGTGACAGGTGATTTCGATCCGAAAAAAATGCAAAGCATGCTACAGAAAGCATTTGGACAGTGGAAAACGAAACAGCCGTACCAAAAAATTACTTCTCCTTATGTTGCTTTCAAAGCTGAAAAAGTCCATGCACTATCCGAGCAACGTGAGTTTGGTAGCTATCAAAGTATCCTGACGATTCCAGTAGGTGCTTACCATCAGGATGCTCCCGCACTCATTATCCTTAGTCATATTATGGGTAACTCGCAATTGTCTTCTCGCTTGGCGCAGGAATTACGTGAGAAAAATGCGCTTGTTTATGGATTTGGAAGCAACCTTGATCTAGATTCTGATACCGATAGTGGATCAATTAGTATTACTGCGAATTATACAGCTGGTCGTTCTGATCAAGTTTCTCAATCTGTTCATAAAGTATTAACTGATTTGCTAAGCAAAGGTGTGACTGAACAAGAGGTTGAAGCAGCCAAAGCCGATATTATGAAGAAGCGTGTGACTTCATTAGAAGATGAACGAAATATTCATAGTATGCTTACGGGTCAATTAGAGCGAAATAAAACCTTGATGGATCGTGCTGAACGAGATCAAGCACTTGCAAAGTTGAGTAAGGCAGATGTAGATGCTGTAATTAAAAAATACATCAAATTGGATCAGTTTGTGGAAGTGATGGCTGACCAATATGGTAAAGCCCAAGACTTAAAATAACAGACCAAAAGAAAGCCACCATTAGGTGGCTTTCTTTTTACGTTTAGATTATTCGTGATCGTGTTTATGCGTATGAAAATCTTCATTTTTACGGAAGCGTAAGTAATTTTCAAACTGCTCACAATATTCGTCAAAGTTGTCTTCAAGCATCATTTGAAACTGTTGCAATAAATAAGACATCACCTGTTCTTTGGCATCGCGCATTTCATTGCCATCTTTAAAATTATTTGCTGCAACCCACGTATTAAAACGAGCTGTTGCAAATAACATGGCAGCGCTGACTTGTCCGCGTAACTCTTCTGGTTTGGGTTGCTGTCCTTTTTGTGGGCGACAAAACTCATTGGCTTGTTTGATAAATTCATCTGCTCGCTCAAAAAATATCGCATTTAAAGCTTCTTCTTCTGTCACATCAGTGGCATTAATTTTTTGAGACATGATTTTTCCCAACAACAAATAAGACACGATATTATAGACAAAGCCTTGTGGAAACTAAACCTTTGGCTTAATCTAAAATAGCCTAAGTAATTAGAATAATCACTATGCAAGATGCGATTGCAATTCAAAGCCTTAAAACGGATATCGCTTTACTACGTCAACATATTCATCCACCCCAATATTTAGAGCATGTCGAAGGTTTGCCGATTTATTATGGTTTAAAGGACGAGGTCGATGAATACTACCAACAATGGCAACCTTTGATTGAAAGGGCGCAGCAACTCTGTCAGCCTTTTATGGAAGATGAGCCTGTGGATGCGATTCATTTACCGAGCCATCTAAATTTGCCACTGTTTTTCTTTCATGTAGATCGTATTCGAATTAATAAAACACGGGCTAAAGAATCTAAGACTTTTCGTGGCGTAGCGGCTTTGCTCGAAAAATGTGGAAAATTTGAGACCGATCAGATTTTTGCGATGCAGGAATGGCTGGGGAGTGATGATACTGCGGCTTTGGTGGCACATCGTGAGTTTATTGATTTACGAACTTATGTCTTTCAACATGGACAAAGTGAATATACGCGTACCCGTTTTTATATGAATGGCGTGATTTTAAGTGTTGAGCCGCATTTTAAATTGGTAGATGCGCGAGATAAGCCACGTAAGCAGCGTAATGATAGTTATAGTGATCCGATTGCCGATAATGGGACATGGAAGATTTTTGGGAAATATCGATAGAATTTGATAATTTCTCATCAAGTCAAGCTTTTCATTCCCCTCTTTTTCAAAGAGGGGGTAGAGGAGATTTATACTGATCAGTATTTGGGTTTGTCTAGAGATTGCTATTTCCAGAAAATATCTTTAGCCGATAAATGCTGTAACTTTTTATCTGCTTTCTTTGCGACATGAGGTTGTTGTGCCTTAACCCAACCGAGTGCAAATAAAAATTGTGATTGTTCTGCTGCCTGTTGTTCAAAGACCTGTTCTGCCACAAATAGATCATTATAAAAACCTAAATACTCCTGAATTGGCTCAAGTTTATTTAGAAATTGCTGAACCTCTTTTTCAGGATAAAGCCTAGAAATAAAATCGATGCAATAACGCAATTGCTTGATATGCTTACGAGTACGATGTTGTTTTTCAACTGTAAGTGTAGAAAACTGAGTCGCGTCCATTAAAATTTTATGAAAAAGCTTGCTCAAACTTTTAGCCACTTGTTTAGATAATTTTGATTTCGATTCATCACCACAATATATAAAACTAAATAATGATAAGAATAGCTGTGTTGTTTTAGCTCCGCTGAAAAGCTTGGCGATATTGGAATCTATTTCAGCACCAAGAGGAAATTCAAAATCACAGCTTTGTTTTATAAGCGGAATCACAGAATCCTGAATTGCATCGTGATCACGTAATTGCCCCAAAGCCTTAAAAAGTTCTGCTAATTCATTTTCCCAAGTTGGATCAATCTGTGCTGACCAATTTGAAAAATGTTTTAAAGCAGAACGTAAGCGACGCAAGCCGACACGTGCTTGATGAATATGATCGGCTTCAGCAACACCATCGGCAATTGCGGCAGCATTCGGCAATATGTGGTTTAAGGTATTTTCGACGATCAGTTTAAGCGACTGTTCCGCGCTAAGTTCAGATTCTAAATTGAGCTGTTTGGCTTTGGTCGCAGGAGAAACACGTTTGCCAACTGCGAGTAAATTACCTCGTTCCGCTTTGCTACGCACATCAAGCCATAATTGATATTTATCTACCCATGTCTTGGCAAAATCAATTAAGTCCTGTGCTGTACCTTGTTTGAGTTCAAATTCGACTTCACAAATTTTGGCTTGATCGGTTGGAGTACGAATTTCACCATCATCTAAGCAAACTTCAATCTGTGAATCTTGAAACTCAAACACATGGAAACTTCGTTGTACGTCTGTTTGAAACTGTAATTCTAGCTTAGCAGGAGCATCACCTAAAATCTCACGTAGCACCGTTTGAACGGTTCGATTGTGCTGATAAAGTGATAAATCAAGTTCTGGTTCTTGTTCAGATTTACCCAGATAAATATCTTCTTCAATGCGCTGTAGATGATTTTTACTGGCGGCTTTAAAGGTTTGTATCCAATGCTTACCTTCTTGGCGTAAACGGATAGCGACATAGTTTTTGGCAAGTAAGCGGTCAGCGGTATCATAATATTTGGCTTGGAGCTGAATTTTTTGCGCTTTTTGCTTATTCAATATTTGTAAAACACTTTTTTTCTTAGATTCAGGAAGTTGAAATTTAAGCTCTATTTCCATGATGTTATGACTCCTGAGCGCAAAGAATGATAAATATAAAATGAGTATAACGGGTTGACCTCAAGAATGATTGTAAAGTTGTTTTAAGTCTGGATACGATGACACCTAATGACTTTATTTTGTGCAAAAAATGAATTAACGTGTGAACAATCTTGCACGATTAGGATGATCAAGAAATGAATGCACCAGCCAAGATAAACAAGCCAGTGGAATTTTCATTACCGATTAAAAATTATAATGAATTACGCCAATCTCAACTTTTAAGTGCTTGAAATAAAAAGGACATAACCCAATTTT
>ERZ650307.2423-NODE-2423-length-10208-cov-16.739092_pt1 | contig 10208 bp, 8 predicted proteins | sample MGYA00376243_ERZ650307 | MGnify/ENA primary metagenome ERZ650307 (study PRJEB26733, sample SAMN07839242) | wastewater metagenome | biome: urban; feature: artificial channel; material: waste water | place: USA: North Carolina | collected 2016-03-31 ... | reverse complement strand
GCACCTTCTTGGTGGTGACCAGCGGAAAGCCTTCACGCAAATCAAACCGCATCTGGTGACCGAACACGCTCTTGGTGCCCGTGCCCGTGCGGTCGGCTTTTTCCACCCCCTGGGTGAACACCAAGCGCATCAGGTCCTCGTATTGGGAGCGCACGGGGCGCTGCGGTGCAGGGGCGGCAGGCTGGTTCATGTGGGGGCTCGCAAGGTAAAGCTAAAGCGGCGCGCGGCAGGGGCCGGGCCAGGCGGGCGATTTTAAGCGGGCCGGCCGTTGTGCGCTGGGTGCTGCCATGGGGGCCGGCGTGGTGGCTGGCCATCTCCGGTGCGGTCAGGGGCGCAGCCTTTGAGAAATATCCATAAAAAATGCCTCTAGCGCTCTCTGGTAAAGCGCGGAAAGCTATGTTTTTGATAGTGGCTGTGATGTTGCGCTGAACCAATTGGCTGAGTAAGTACTGATTTGCGTACCCAATTGGCTTTACTAGGGATAAATCCTAGGTTTTTGGTGCAATGAAGTATCTGTGATGGGGTTTTGAGTACCAATTGGGCAAGCGGAGATCGGTATCGTTCAACCCCTCAGCGCTGGAACCTGGGGTTTGCACAGGTTCCGCCGCAGCTTGCGGTGCTGACCTTCGGAATCCATACCAACTATCCAGGAGACCTTTCGATGTCCTCTTCCCTTCGTGCCGTGCCCGCCCGCCTGGCCTGGGCTGCCGCCCTGGCGCTGACCGTGTGCGGCGGTGCCGCCCAGGCGCAGACCGAGCTGGTGATCGCCACCGTGAACAACGGCCACATGATCGAGATGCAGAAGCTCAGCAAGAACTTCGAGCAGGCCAACCCTGACATCAAGCTCAAGTGGGTGACGCTGGAAGAGGGCGTGCTGCGCCAGCGCGTGACGACCGACATCGCCACCAAGGGCGGCCAGTTCGACGTGATGACCATCGGCCTGTACGAGGCGCCCATCTGGGGCAAGAAGGGCTGGCTGCAAGAGCTGAAAACCGACGCTGCCTACGACGTGGACGACCTGCTGCCCGCTGTGCGCAACGGCTTGTCCATCGACGGCAAGTTGTTTGCTGCCCCGTTCTACGGCGAAAGCTCCATGCTCATGTACCGCAAGGACCTGGCCGACAAGGCCGGCGTGCAGGTGCCCGAGCGCCCCACCTGGCCGCAGATCAAGGACCTGGCTGCCAAGATGCACGACCCCAAGAACGGCGTGTACGGCATCTGCCTGCGCGGCAAGCCGGGCTGGGGCGACAACATGGCCTTCATCACCACCCTGGTCAACACCTTTGGCGGCCAGTGGTTTGACATGCAGTGGAAGCCCCAGCTCGAATCCAAGCCCTGGAAGGACGCGATCACTTTCTACGTGGACCTGCTCAAGAACTACGGCCCACCCGGCTCGTCGTCCAACAGCTTCAACGAAATCCTGGCGCTGACCAACTCGGGCAAGTGCGGCATGTGGGTGGACGCGACCATTGCGGCCTCGTTCGTGAGCGACCCCAAACAGTCCAAGGTGGCCGAGCACATGGCCTTTGCCCAGGCCCCCACCATGAACACGCCCAAGGGCGCCAACTGGCTGTGGTCGTGGAATCTGGCCATCCCCGCGGGCTCCAAAAAGGTCGACGCCGCGCAGAAGTTCATCACCTGGTCCACCAGCAAGGACTACATCCAGCTCGTGGCCAAAACCAATGGCTGGGCCAACGTGCCCACCGGCACGCGCAAGAGCACCTACGCATCGCCCGAGTTCCAGAAAGCTGCGCGTTTTGCTGCCGCTGAAAAGACGGCCATCGACTCGGCCAACCCCAACGATTCGACCCTGCCCAAGAGTCCGTATGTGGGCGTGCAGTTTGCGGCCATTCCTGAGTTCCAGGCCATTGGCATCGCCGTGGGCCAGCAGATGAGCGCTGCTCTGGCAGGCAAGACGACGGTGGATGCGGCCCTCAAGGCCAGCCAGGTGACCGCCGAGCGCGAGATGAAAAAGGGCGGCTACTACAAATAGGCATTCATTCGGCTACTGCGCGGGGCGAGACGGGGCCGGTGTTCCTCGCCGTACGTGAGTACGGCTCCGGTACAGCGCCCCCGCCTAGCCCCTCGCTGTGCCGACTGAACGCCTATTTTGGTTGACCTTTTCTGAGACTCCCATGAACCGCCTGCTCCCCCGCCTGCTGCTCACGCCAGCCATGGCCACGCTCTTCCTGTGGATGATCGTGCCGCTGGTGATGACGATCTACTTCTCGCTCATCCGCTACAACCTCATGCAGCCCGACCAGTCGGGCTTTGCGGGGCTGGAGAACTTTGAGTACTTCGTCACCGACCCATCGTTTGGCACGGCGGTGCTCAACACCGTGTGGCTGCTGGGCAGTGTCATCCTGATCACGGTGGTGGTGGGCATTGCGATTGCGTTGCTCATCAACGACCCGTTTCCGGGGCGCGGCATCGTGCGGGTGTTGCTGATTTCGCCGTTCTTCGTCATGCCCACCGTGAACGCGCTGATGTGGAAGAACATGATGATGAACCCCATCTACGGCGTGCTGGCGCAGGTGTGGATGTTCTTTGGCGCGCAGCCGGTGGATTGGCTCACCGACTACCCGCTGTTCTCCGTCATCGTCATGGTGTCGTGGCAATGGCTGCCGTTTGCCACGCTGATCTTCATGACCTCGCTGCAGAGCATGAACCATGAGCAGCTCGAAGCCGCCCGGATGGACGGCGCGACCTACCTGCAGCAGTTGCGCTACCTGTACTTGCCGCACCTGGGCCGCTCGGTGGCTGTGGTCGTGATGATCGAGCTGATCTTCCTGCTCAGCATCTTTGCCGAGATCTACACCACCACGGGCGGTGGCCCGGGCGATGCGAGCACCAACGTCACCTTCCTCATCTTCAAGCAGGCACTGCTCAACTTTGACGCCGGTGTGGCCTCGGCCGGAGCACTGTTTGCCGTGGTGCTGGCCAATATCGCCGCGGTGTTTCTGATCCGCATGGTCGGCAAAAACCTCGACAAGTAAGGCGCACACCATGACCACCCGACGCCGTTCCAAATTCCCGCTGGGCCTGCTGGCCCTGCGCACTGCCGTGGCCTGGGCTGTGGCCCTGCTGCTGGTGTTCCCGCTGGCCTGGCTGTTTCTCACCGCGTTCAAGACCGAGCTGCAGGCCATTGCGGTGCCGCCGCTGTTTGTCTTCACGCCCACGCTGGAGAACTTCCACGAAGTGCAAGAGCGCAGCGACTACCTGCTGTACGCCAAGAACTCGGTCATCACCAGTGTGCTCTCCACGTTGCTGGGCCTGCTGCTGGCCGCGCCTGCGGCCTATGCCATGGCCTTCTTCAAGGGCAAGTACACCAAAGACATCCTGATGTGGATGCTCTCGACCAAGATGATGCCCGCCGTGGGCGCGCTGGTGCCCATCTACGTGCTGGCGCAAAAGAGCCACCTGCTCGATACGCAGCTCGCGCTCATCATCGTGTTCGCGCTGTCCAACCTGCCCATCATGGTCTGGATGCTGTATTCGCACTTCAAGGACATCCCGCGCGAAATTCTGGAGGCCGCCCGCATGGACGGTGCCACGCTGTGGCAAGAGGTGCGCCTGGTGCTGCTGCCGCTGGGCATGGGCGGCCTGGCATCCACCGGCCTGTTGTGCCTGGTGCTGTCGTGGAACGAAGCCTTCTGGAGCCTGAACCTCAGCGCCGCCAAGGCGGGCACGCTGGCCACGCTCATCGCTTCGTACTCCAGCCCCGAGGGCCTGTTCTGGGCCAAGTTGTCTGCCGCGTCGCTCATGGCGATTGCGCCCATCGTGGTGTTTGGCTGGTTCAGCCAGAAGCAGCTCGTGCAGGGCCTCACGTTCGGCGCCGTGAAATGACATCCCCCCGAAGCGCCTTCGGCGCCTCCCCCTGCAGGGGGCGCAGCCAGCGGCCCGGCAAAGCCGGTTGCGCGGCTACCGCGCCTTGCGCCCCTGTTCAAACCACCGCTGCTGGCGGATCGGAATCAACCTGTTATTCGGAGCACTAGAGTGGCCTACCTTCAACTGCGCGGCATCGAAAAATACTTTGGCGAACACCGCGCCATCAAAGGCATCGACCTCACCATCAACCAGGGCGAGTTCATCGTCTTCGTCGGCCCCTCGGGCTGCGGCAAGTCCACGCTGCTGCGGCTGATTGCGGGGCTCGAAGGCATCGACGGTGGCACGCTCATGCTCGACGGCCGCGACATCACCGACCAGCCATCGAGCAAGCGCGACCTGGCCATGGTGTTCCAGAGCTATGCGCTGTACCCGCACATGAGCGTGTACGAGAACATGAGCTTTGCGCTCAAGCTCGCCAAGGTCGACAAGCAAGTGATCGACGAGAAGGTGCAAAACGCAGCGCGCATTCTCAACCTCACCGAGTATCTGCAGCGCACGCCCAAGGAGCTGTCGGGCGGCCAGCGCCAGCGCGTGGCCATTGGCCGCGCCATCGTGCGCGCACCCAAGGTGTTTTTGTTTGACGAGCCGCTGTCTAACCTGGACGCAGCGCTGCGCGGCCAGACCCGTGTGGAGATCGCCAAGCTGCACCGCGACCTGGGCGCCACCACCATCTACGTCACGCACGACCAGGTCGAAGCGATGACGCTGGCCGACAAGGTGGTGGTGCTGCGTGACGGGCAGATCGAGCAGGTGGGCACGCCGCTGCAGCTGTACGACCGGCCCGCCAATCAGTTTGTGGCGCAGTTCATTGGCACCCCGCAGATGAATGTGGTGCCCTGCGCCCAGCTGCCGGCTGCGGTGCAGCAGCAGGCGCCCGCCGCAGCCGCAGGCGGCTCCATGGGTTTGCGGCCCGAAGCGGTGACCGTGGTGCCCAAAGGGCAGGGCGCCATCACCGGGCAGGTCGAGCTGGTGGAAGCGCTGGGTGCAGAGACGCTGCTGTACGTGCGCACCGCCGAAGGCGCGCAGCTGGTGGCCCGCCTGAGCGAGCGCACCCTGCTGCTGCCGGGCGATGCCGTATCGCTGAACGTAGCCACCGAACAAGCCCACTGGTTTGACCCCGCAGGCCGCGTGGTGGGCCACTACGCCGCATGACCGCCATGACTGCTTCCATCACTCCAGGCCAAGAACTGCACGGCAAGGTGGCCGCCGTCACCGGCGCCGCATCAGGCATTGGCTTTGCCAGCGCCCAGGCCCTGGCTGACGCTGGCGCGCGCGTGGTGCTCATCGACCGCGACGAAGCGGCGCTGGCGCGGGCCTGCGCTGCGATAGGCGAGAGGGCCTTGCCACTGGTGCTTGATTTGCTCGACGCCAAACAATGCGCCAGCCTGCTGCAGCGCACGCTGGCCCTGGCCGGGCCGCTCGATATTTTTCACGCCAATGCGGGGCTCTATGTGGGCGGCGATCTGGTCGATGCCGACCCCGACGCCATCGACCGCATGCTGAACTTGAACGTCAACGTGGTGATGAAGAACGTGCACAACGTGCTGCCCCACATGATCGAGCGCGGCACCGGCGACATCATCGTCACCAGCTCGCTGGCCGCACATTTCCCCACGCCGTGGGAGCCGGTGTATGCCTCGTCCAAGTGGGCGGTGAACTGCTTTGTGCAGACCGTGCGCCGCCAGGTGTTCAAGCACGGCATCCGCGTGGGCTCTATCTCGCCCGGGCCGGTCATCACCTCGCTGCTGGCCGACTGGCCTGAAGAAAAGCTCGCTGAGGCCAAGGCCAGCGGCAGCCTGATCGAGGCGAGCGAAGTGGCCAACGTGGTGCTGTTCATGCTCACCCGCCCACGCGGCATGACCATCCGCGACGTCGTGATGATGCCCACCCATTTCGATCTTTGAACCGCCCCTTTTTCCCGCATTCACGCACCATGAATTTCATCTTGCATCTGGGCCTGGGCTCCTTTCACCGCGCCCACCAGGCCGTCTACGTTCACCAGCTGCGCCAGCAAGGCACCGCCGATAGCCGCGACTGGGCCATCGCAGCCGGCAACCTGCGCCCCGACATGGCCGACACCATTGCGGCGCTGCAAGCGCAAGGCGGGCGCTACACGCTCGAGACCGTCACGCCCCAGGGCGAGCGCAGCTATACCGTCATTGAATCGATCCAGCGCGTCATCCCCTACCAAGACGACCTGGCCCCGCTGATTGCGGCGGGGGCAGACCCTGCCACGCGCATCATCAGCTTCACGGTGACCGAGGCGGGCTACTACCTCAATGCCCAGAACCAGCTCGACTGGCCCACCTTCGCAGACCTGCGCGCCGACCTCGAAGCCGTCAGGGCAGGGCAGGCCGGCCACACCGTCTACGGCGGCCTGGTCCGCATCCTGCGCGCACGCATGCTGGCGGGCGCAGGCCCCGTCACGCTGATGAACTGCGACAACCTGCGCCACAACGGCGACCGCTCGCGCGGCGGGCTGCTGCAGTTCATCGACGCGCTGGGCGATGGCGCGCTGAAGGCCTGGGTGCTGGCCCACACCACCAGCCCCAACGCCATGGTCGACCGCATCACCCCCCGCCCCACGCCCGACGTGGCCGAGCGTGTGAAGGCAGCCACGGGCTGGGACGACAAGGCAGCACTCATGGGTGAAAGCTTTATCCAGTGGGTCATTGAAGACGACTTCATTGCAGGCCGCCCCGCGTGGGAAACGGTCGGTGTCGAGATGGTGCAGTCGGTGCAGGCGCACGAAGAAGCCAAGATCCGCCTGCTCAACGCCACGCACAGCTGCATTGCCTGGGCCGGCACGCTGGCGGGCTACCTGTATATCCACGAAGGCACGCACGACGCCGCCATTCGCCAGATGGCCTACGACTACGTCACCGACGATGCGATCCCCGTGCTGCATACCCCAGAGCAGCCATGCCCCATCGACCTGGAGGCCTACCGCGACGTGGTGCTGGACCGCTTTGGCAACCCCGCCATTGCAGACACCAACCAGCGCGTGGCCATGGACGCGTTTTCCAAGATCCCCGGCATGATCGCGCCCACCATCCGCGACAAGCTGGCGCGCCAAGCGTCGTTCGACAGCGTGGCCCTGCTGCCTGCGCTGTTCCTGGCGTACCTGCAGCGCTGGCACGCGGGGCAGATCCCCTACACCTACCAGGACCAGGCCATGGACCCTGCCGTGGCGCATGCCATATGCAGCGCCGCCGACCCGGTAGCCGCCTATGCCGCTGACGCCACCCTGTGGGGCGAGATGGCCGGCCACCCGAAGCTGGTGGACGCCCTGCGCAAAGCCTATGCCCGCGTGCAGGCATTTGTGGCGGGCCGGGCCAACGCCTGATGCTGGTGTAATTTCCGCACATTGCCCGCTACCCCCGCCATGACCGTGAAGCCGCCCATCGCCCCGCGCCAGACCAAGCCCGAACTGGAGCACGACTATGTGCGCTCCCCCGCGCTGGGCTACGAGTCGCCCGAGACGGCGGGCTTCATCCGCTGCCTGTCGCACGGCTTTCCCACCCCGCTGGCGCGCTGGCACTACCACGATGAGTACGAGCTGCACCTCATCACCGCCACGTCGGGCAAGGTGTTTGTGGGCGACTGGATCGGGCAGTTCCAGCCCGGCCAGTTGGTGTTGACCGGGCCGCGCCTGCCGCACAACTGGATCAGCATGGACCTGCCCGAAGGCGGCGTGCCACTGCGCGATTTGGTGATTCAGTTCTCGCACGCGCCCCTGGTGGCCAGCAGCGAGACCATTCCCGAGCTGCGCGAGGTACTGCCCCTGCTCGAGCGCGCGCGGCATGGCATCGAGTTCTTTGGCATGGAGTCGCAGGCGCAAGAGCACTGGCAGCGCATCAAGGCGCGCCAGGGCCTGGCACGCTTTGGCGCGTTTTGCGAATTCATGAGCGACCTGGCCCGCTGCACCGACTTTCGCCTGCTGTCGAGCACCCAGCTGCAAAGCGAAGACAACGACACCCAGCTCGACCAGATCAACGCCATCGTCAGCCGCATCACCGACCACCTGGCCGAGCCGCTGTCCGCTGCCGACCTGGCGCAAGAGCTGGACATGACCGAAAGCCGCTTCTCCCGCTTCTTTCGCCGCGCCACGGGCAACACCTTCACCGACTTTGTGAACCTGGTGCGCGTGAACCGCGCCTGCCAGCTGCTGATGGAGACCGACCGCTACATCACCCACATCGCGTACGACGTGGGCTTTAACAACATGGCCAACTTCAACCGCCGCTTTCTGGACATTAAGGGCATGACGCCCAGCGAATACCGCAAGCAGGGCGTGGGCCGGTTCGGGAAGGTGTGATGTCTGGCGGGCTCCGGGGCTTCATTGCGTCCTGCGTTCCAACCCACATTCAATACCGCGTTCAAACCTGTGCTCGCAGCTATCCCCCCACCGTTCGGGCTGAGCTTGTCGAAGCCAGGGCGCGGAATCCTCAAAAACCATAGCTGCCAGCGCTTTATTGACGGGCCCTGCAGGCCATTTTTGGCTCTTCTAGCGAATGCTAGTGATGCACTCGATAAATGTCGTACGTCGAAATCGTCGTTTACAGACGTGCGGCGATTTCCATCACTACTATTCGCTAGAAGAGCCCCATTTTTATTCAAAAGACCATCGCCACAGCCGTTCGGGCTGAGCCTGTCGAAGCCGCCCCTCCGCATTCGCTTTCAAACCGCCTCGGCCCTCTTGGGCTGACCCATCGCATCACCACCCCATGTACCTCGGAATCGACTTAGGCACCTCCGGCGTCAAGCTATTGCTGCTGGACGAAGTGCACACCGTCATCGCCACGGCCGATGCCGCCGTGCCCCAGTACCGCCCGCACCCCACCTGGAGCGAGCAGCACCCGGCAGACTGGCTGGCCGCCGTCGAAGCCGCTGTGGCCCAGCTGCGCGTGCAGGTGCCCGCAGCCTGGGCCCAAGTGCGCGGCATCGGCCTGTCGGGCCACATGCACGGCGCCGTGGTGCTGGGCGCGCAGGGCCAGGTGCTGCGCCCCGCTATTCTGTGGAACGACGGCCGCGCCAGCGCCGAATGTGCGCTGCTCGAGCAGGCCGTGCCCACCTCGCGCCAGATCACCGGCAACCTCGCCATGCCCGGCTTCACCGCCCCCAAGCTGCTGTGGCTGCGCACGCACGAGCCCGACGTGTTCGCGCAAATCCGCACCGTGCTGCTGCCCAAAGATTGGCTGCGCTTGCAGCTCACTGGCGATGTGGTGAGTGACATGTCTGACGCATCGGGCACCCTGTGGCTCGATGTGCAGGCCCGCGCCTGGAGCCCGGCCATGCTGCAGGCCTGCGGGTTGGACGCATCGCACATGCCAGCGCTTGCCGAAGGCAGCGCACCCACCGGCACGCTGCGCAGCGATGTGGCGCGGCGCTGGGGGCTGCGCGAAGGTGTCGTCGTGGCCGCAGGCGCCGGCGACAACGCTGCCAGTGCCGTGGGCGTGGGCGCCCGCACTGCGGGGCAGGGCTTTGTGTCGCTGGGCACCTCGGGCGTGGTGTTTCGGGTGACCGATGCGTTTGCCCCCGCCACCGAGCGCGCCGTGCACGCCTTTGCCCACGCGCTGCCAGCGCGTTGGCACCACATGTCCGTCATGCTCAGTGCGGCCAGTGCCTTTGGCTGGGTCACCCGCCTGACTGGCCGCGGCGACGAGGCCCAGCTGTCTGCCGCCGTGGGTGCCTTGCCCGCCAGCCGCCAGGCCCAGGCCCCGCTGTTTTTGCCCTACCTGAGTGGTGAACGCACCCCGCACAACAACGCGGCGGCCACCGGCGTCTTCATGGGCTTGCGGGCCGAGCACGACGCCGCTGACCTGGCCTATGCCGTCATGGAGGGCGTGGGCTTTGGTTTGCTCGATGGCCTCAATGCCATGCGCGCTGCGGGTTCCACCCCAGCCGTTCAGGCTGAGCCTGTCGAAGCCCGTCCCCGTTCCACCACTGAAATCCACTCCAGCCCCCTGGCCCTGGTCGGCGGTGGTGCCCGCAGCAACCCCTGGGCACAGCTGCTGGCCAGCGCCCTGGGCACCCCGCTGCAGCGCCCTGAGGGCGCCCACGCCGCCGCCGCACTGGGCGCAGCCCGCCTGGCCGCCATGGCCTGCGGCGGCGACGAAGCCCATTGGAGCCAACCCCTGGCGGCCGATGCCACGTTCCAACCCGAGCCCGCCCAGCAAGCCCTGCTGGCCGAGCGTTATGCCCGTTTTGTGGCGCTGTATCCGGCGTTGCAAGCGCAGTTCTGATCGGCTTTGATCAACGCGCCAGTGGTTGCCGTTTTATTGCCCGCTTTGTCCTCCCTGCCATGACTGTTTCCACCA
>ERZ650307.2417-NODE-2417-length-10217-cov-4.914092_pt1 | contig 10217 bp, 10 predicted proteins | sample MGYA00376243_ERZ650307 | MGnify/ENA primary metagenome ERZ650307 (study PRJEB26733, sample SAMN07839242) | wastewater metagenome | biome: urban; feature: artificial channel; material: waste water | place: USA: North Carolina | collected 2016-03-31 ... | reverse complement strand
CGATATAAACTATGTTGTTTTATAAAATATGGTAAAATAAGTGGTGTATTAAAATTAGGAGAGGTGTTTTTTTGAACCTGCTTTATTCTCATAAAAAATCATTTATGTCCCTTCTTTTCCTGGTCTGCATCGGGGCAGCAACAATCCTGACAGCCTGCGGACTGTTTGGCAAGGCTCCGGCCAGCTGGGTTAACGGTCAACTGGATGATCTGAGCCGGGGACCAGATACGCCGCCTTATCTTAGTCTGCATTACCGGCTGCGCTATCTGCAATTCGCATTAGATCCCCAGCCGGAGCATTCAATCATCTTCCTGGGTGACAGCATGACCGATAATGGCAACTGGAAAGATCTGTTCCCGCGTGAACATGTCATCAATATGGGAATTGGCGGTGATACAACGCAGGGCATCCTGAACCGCCTGCCACAGGTCATCCGTCTGAAGCCCAAAAAGATTTTTCTGATGGTCGGCACCAATGATCTCTGTTACAACCGCTCAATCCCTGATACGCTGGCAAACTACGACACGATCCTCGCGCTGCTGCAGGAAAATCTGCCAGATACAGAGCTTTATGTTGAGAGCGTCCTGCCTTTTAACGACCGGATATTCCCCGTACACTATCTGCGCACGAATGACAATATCACAGTGCTCAATGACGGCATCAGACAACTTGCGGCAGCACATGGACTGCCCTATCTCGACATCACATCGGATTTCACGAACAACAATGGCCGACTGGCAGCGGATCTCACCGTCGACGGATTACATCTAAACCATTCTGGCTATGAAATCTGGCACAATGATATCTACGATCAAGTAAAATCATAACTACGATATGGAGGTTTTTATCCTATGCGGCTTCATCTTCATCACAGGAGCTTCACGACAGCTATCATCTGCGGCCTGACTGCAGCCAGCGGACTGGGCAGCGCCTCAGCTGCTATCCCTGCTCCAGTCGCAGCAAAAGTTACCATGCTGCAGGCTGTATCGCGACAGGTTGCGCAGACACCAGTCGTGAACCGTACCATGGAGAATCGTCCGGAATTTGCAGCCACGCTGCCCCAGGAGATCAATAAAAAGATCATTCGCGATGTCCATTGGAAAATTGCCCCAGCCTATAGCACTCCACTGCTGGCGGCAGATGCCACACCAGAAAACATCACGATCAGTGGCCCGGCCGAGGCAACACAGGAGCAAATGGTCCACTTCATCAAGAAGCGGAATCCACACCCCCGGCTGACCTGCTCAATCGAAGAAATTGTAAACTACTACTATCAGGAGGCTGGACGTGAGGGTATCCGCCCGGATGTAGCCCTCTGCCAGGCACTCAAAGAAACAGGATTCTTCGCCTATGGCGGCGATGTCTCTCCCAAGCAGAATAATTTCTGCGGGCTGGGAGCAACGGGTAATCATGAGCCCGGACTGAGCTTCGCAACTGCCCAGCTTGGAGTCCGGGCTCATATCCAGCATCTGCTGGCTTATACCAGCCGGCAGCGGCCTTCGGTTCAAGTTGTTGACCCACGCTATGATTTATTGATTCAACGCCGGCCGGATCTTCACGGTAAAGTATCAAAATGGACCGGACTCAATGGTGCCTGGGCTGTTCCCGGCCGCAACTACGGACAGGAAATCCTTTCATTATGGCGTCAGGCGCAAGCTCCCGATGCCTCTGACGCCGCACTTGCCGCCGCCAACAAGAAACTTCAGGATATGCCCGATGAAGCTGATGCCTATATCTACAGGGGTATCGTCTGGTATAACCGGCAAAACTATGACGCCGCAATGCATGACTTTACTACGGCTCTGAAATTCGCACCATCCTCGAGTGAAGCCCTGTACAACCGGGCAATAACAGCAGTCAAACAAGGCAATACGAAAACAGCAGAGCAGGACTATGACGCTCTGCTTCTGCTCCAGCCCCGGCTTAATCCAGGCTGGTACAATCGCGGGCTCCTGCGTTATGAGCATCACGATATCGACGGGGCCATTGCCGATATGGAGCAACTGCTTGCCATTGAAGATCGCAGTGCGGATGCCCGTAACCTCATTGGTGTCTGCCATATCCAACAAAAAAAATACGACGAAGCCTGGAAAGACTTCGCCGATGCAGCCGCCATTAATTCTGCCAACATGAATGTGCTGGCCAACCAGTTCATCATGGAAGCCTGCCTGAAGTAACGATAAAGACCGGTAAAAGCCCTCCGCAAAAGCGGGCCTTTTACCGGTCTTTGTCTATGTAATCCAGCTGGATCATTCAATCAATTTCAGGTTTTGCATGACTTCCAGAACTTTATCGGTATCAATTGGCTTGGAGGCGTACGCGTCACACCCCAGCTGGAAGGCGCGATCCACGTATTCCATATCCGCAATCGCCGTCATCATGATAACCTTCAAATGCTGATCCACCGGCACCTGATGCTGTTTTTCGAGCCCGCGGATAACGTTGAGCACTTTCAGCCCGTCCACTTTCGGCATCATGATATCGAGACATAATAAGTCATAGGGCTCGTTGTTTTTGAGACTGTCCAAAAAATAATCCAGCGTAGTCATGCCATCTTCAGCGCTATCGCAAGTCCCATAGCCCTTCATAAATTCCTCCAGAAACGTGCGGCTCAACCGGTCATCCTCAGCAATCAATATTCTCATGCCTAATTCCCCTCAATTATCAGCCTGCAGCTTCTGCAGGCAATACTGCATCAAATCATCGACCTCTGCCTCCGAAGATGCTGCCTCTGTTGCCGGCTCATTGTCTCCCTCCGGATGAGGATTCAGGAACACACTGCGCTCCTGACGTTCTTCATCAGCATAGCTGGCCTCCACCAGCGGAATCCAGAAATAGAAGCTGCTGCCATGACCAATATGAGACTCGACGCGAATCTCCCCGCCCATATTGTCGAGGAGTTCCCGAACAATCATCAAGCCGAGCCCAGTCCCGCCAAACCGCCGCGTAGTCGAACTATCGGCTTGACTGAATGGCTGAAATAATTTTCCCATTGCTGCTGCCTCGATGCCAATGCCGGTGTCGCTGACTTCAAAATCCAGACTTGGCTGGTTCCGATGAATCCCCACACCTGCCCGGAACACGATGTGTCCAGCCGCTGTGAATTTCACTGCATTCGCGAGCAAATTATGAAAGATCTGCCGCAGACGCAATGGATCGCCGCGAACAAACTGTGGCAAAGCCTTTACATCGGGTGTGACAAGATTTAAGCCCTTCCGCTGCGCCAGTTGACTATACGTGCCAACGATACGCATGATGGTCCTGTGCAAGTCAAAATTAATGGTTTCCAGTAACAACCGGCCACTTTCCATCTTGGAAAAGTCCAGTATATCGTTGATGATGTGCAGCAGATCCTCCGAACACTGCCGCGCATTCTGCAGGCAAAGCCGCTGTTTATCCGACAAGGGTTCCCGCAAAGCCAATTCCATCATGCCCTTTATCCCATTGATCGGAGTCCGTATCTCATGGCTCATATTGGACAAGAACTGGCTCTTGGTGCGGCTTGCTTCCTCAGCAGCCAGCTTCGCCGCCTCCAACTGCCGCTCATAACACTTGCGGGCAGACTCGTCCACCAGCGTCATAATAATCTGCTTATCCGCCCCCTGGCCCGTCTGCGATATACAGAATTTCAGCCACAAAGGGCGTGCATCTCGGGAACTATACATATTCATGGTGAACTCACTATTAAAGTCGTCATCCATGATCGCTGCATCCATATTCTTGCGTACCGGACAATGCCGGCAGTCCTCGCCATGACCACAGCCATGCTCCAGACTGTTTTCGCAATGGAATGCATCCCCAAACTGCAACCCTGCCGCCTCCTGCCGGCTTGTCTCCATGATCGATAGTCCCGTTTCATTAACATCGACAATCTCACCATTGGCATTCAGGATACACAGCCCCACCCGGGCCGCTGAGAAAACAGCACGCATGCAATGCTGATCTGTTTCCAGTCTCGCTTCCAGCACTCGCATCGGCGTGACATCACGCAAAATAACCGAACCGCCAATAACCCGGCCGCAACCATCTGCCGCTTCAATGGGCGAACAGGTAGCGGACAGATATACCGGCCCAGCTGAGCCAATCACGCCGATATTCTTCGCCAGACCAACCGACCGTTTTTCCATGATGGCCAGACGAAGTGGATTCCTATAGCTGTGTCCATCTGTCACATCCACCAGCGGGCAAACCTCTTCAAAGGTGACCATCCGCCCTGAACGTTCCTCATACTCCAGCATATGACTGGCTGCCTGATTGATATACAAGACCTGTTCCTGGGTATCCGTAAGTATGAATCCATCGCGGATACCGCCCAGGACCGCTTGCAGGACCTCAGGCCGGAACAATGTTTCAATATCACTCATCGTCCATGCCCCCTATCATTGGTTTATTGATGTTGCCTCCACACATCCATCAATAACCAGATAAAAGCTGAACGAACCAATCCGTCAATCAGGGCTATAGCATAAGGTTAACACAAAAAAGAAGAAATTTAAAGAGAATTGTAATAAAATAACCCCACCAGCATAAATACATTGCTGATGAGGTCTGACTGCTGACAGTTCAGCCACCGATTCTTACGACATGAATAACATGATAGCCCTTAGCTTCGATCTCGGCCTTGATTGTTGGTGCATCCGGCACATCACCACGGATGACAATCTCATACTTGCCGTCTGGCTGGCGACAGGTCACGAGGCTGTCGATAGAAAGACCATGATCGGCAAAAACCGCTGACAACTCATGGACAACGCCGACCTTGTCCTCGGTTTCGACAGTAAGCCTGGTCTTGCCGTCCATCAACCCCATGACATCAACAAAAGTTTTAAAGATATCCGTCTCTGTGATAACACCGACGACCGCCCCCACACTAGAGACCACAGGCAGCCCACCGACCTTGTTTTCACACATGATCAGGGCAGCCTCCTCGATAGTAGCTTCCTCAGCCACAGAGATAACTTCCTTCGGCATAATATCCCGAACTGTGAGCTTATCCAAGAGGGACCGCTCCTCGTAGCGCGACAGCGTCGTCGCCGGGGACGGCGCAACCCGCATCAGGTCCTTGTCACTGAAAAATCCCACGAGCTGTCCTTCTTCTACTACGGGGAGACGGCGAAATTTTCCCTTCTTCATCAGGCCAGCCGCTTCATCGAGCGTCGTCGCCGGTGTTACTATTACCGGGTTCCTCGTCATCCGATTTGCAACGAACATCGCACTCATCCTTTCTTATCTATAAATCAACCTGCTATCATTGATTATGTATTTCGCGAGTCCCAGGGAAAATCCCTGCTATCAGCCACCCAAATAGGCCTTGCGGACATCCTCACTAGCCGCCAGCTTCGCCGCATCGCCAGAAAGAGTAATACGGCCCGTTTCGAGCACATAAGCACGGTTCGCAATGGACAGTGCCATATTTGCATTCTGCTCGACCAGCAGCACAGTCGTCCCGCCTTTATTGATATCAACAATAATATCGAAGATTTCCTTGATCAGAAGTGGTGCCAGGCCCATTGACGGCTCATCCAGCAGCAGCAGGCGTGGCCGGCTCATAAGGGCGCGTCCCATCGCCAGCATCTGCTGCTCCCCGCCCGATAGCGTTCCGGCAATCTGATCCTTGCGCTCCTCGAGCCGCGGGAATCGCTCAAATACCATCTTGAGATCCTGCCGCACACCATCTTTATCCTTGCGGATGAAGGCGCCCATATCGAGGTTCTCCATGACTGACATCTCTGCAAAGATACGACGCCCCTCCGGCACCTGCGAGATACCGGTCTTGACGATCTCATGAGCAGGCATCGCCGCAATATCCTTTCCTTCAAATTCGATGGAACCGGTCTTTGGCTTGAGCAGCCCCGAAATCGTCCGCAAAGTCGTCGATTTGCCTGCGCCATTGGCCCCAATGAGGGTGACAATCTCTCCTTCATTGACCTCAAGGCTGATGCCTTTGATGGCATGAATGGCGCCATAGTATACATTAATATCCTTGATTTTCAGCATTGTCTTCATATCAAAAATCCTCCCGCGCTCACGCGCCTGCGCCGAGATAGGCCCTGATGACCTCCGGATCATGCTTAATCTCCGCCGGGGTGCCGCTGGCGATAACCATGCCATACTCGAGCACATAAATACGCTCGCAAATGCCCATGACCAGACTCATATCATGCTCAATGAGCAGTACTGTCAGCCCGAATTCCTTGCGGATCCAGCGGATCATCTCCATGAGCTCGTTCGTTTCCTGCGGATTCATGCCGGCCGCAGGCTCATCGAGCAGCAATAGTTTCGGCTTGGCAGCCAGCGCCCGGGCAATCTCCAGCCGGCGCTGTGCTCCATAAGGAAGATTCTTCGCCACTTCGTCCGCTTTATCCTCTAAATGGAAAATTTTTAAAAGCTTCAGGCTCTCGGCCTCAATCTGCTCCTCCTCACGAAAATAACGACCGACGCGCAGTACCGACTCCAGCAGGCCGTATTTTACATGGAAGTGAAAGGCAATCTTAACATTTTCAAGCACCGTCAACTCTGAGAACAGACGTATATTCTGAAATGTGCGGGCAATCCCGCGCTGAGTGATCTCATAGGGCTTCAGGCCAACGATACTTTTGCCCGCAAAGGATATTTCCCCTGCCGTGGGCTGATATACGCCAGTGAACAGATTAAACGCAGTAGTCTTGCCGGCACCATTGGGCCCGATAAGCCCGACCAGTTCCCCCTGATTGATATGGAAATTGAAGTCCGAAACCGCCTTCAGACCACCGAAAACCTCCGATACATTTTCTGCTTTTAGAAGCTCAGCCATCATTGCGGCCCCCTTTCTTCAATAATTTACGAAAAATCCCCATATTGGTCAGCTCCATGTAGCCAAAAAGCCCCTGTGGCCGATAGAACATGAGCAGGATCAACGCCAGCGCATAGATGATCATACGAAACTCCGGCCAGTTCGCCAATGCCGCCGAGATGAACGTCACAACGAACGCACCGGCGATGGAACCCGTGATAGAGCCCAATCCGCCCATAACAACCATGATGAGATAGTTGAACGACTGCATGAACGTAAACGAAGACGGGTTGATAATATAGAAGCAGTGGGCAAACAGACCGCCTGCAATACCTGCAAATGCTGCACCGATCGTGAACGCGACAACCTTATACTTCGTCGTATTGACGCCCATCGACTCCGCAGCAATCTCATTCTCACGGATTGCGAGACAAGCCCGTCCATGCGTCGAATTGACAAAGTTCTTGATGAAGAACAGGGAGGCCAGCATAATGAGAAATACCCAGGCAAATGTCGTATTATGCGGAATCCCCTTGAATCCCGCGGCACCGCCAACATAGTCGATATTCATGATGACAATGCGGATAATCTCGCCAAGCCCCAGTGTCGCGATGGCCAGATAGTCACCACGCAGACGCAGCGTCGGCAGTCCAATGAGAAATCCCAGTACCCCCGCGCCCACTGCCCCCGCCAGCAGCGCCACCGCAAATGGCAGATGCAAATTCGTCGTACAGATGACGCTGACATAAGCACCGATTGCCATAAAGCCTGCATGTCCCAGCGAAAACTGTCCCGTATAGCCATTGATAAGATTCAGGCTGACGGCCATGATGATATTGATCCCGATAATCAGGATATTAAGCTGCCAAAAAGAATTCAAGACCCGGCCCGTGATTAGCCCCTGCAGCACCGCAAACAGGACCAGACCGACGGCCAGCATGATGAAATCATTTTTCCGTAACTGTTTCATGCTCACCCCTCCTTAAACCTTTTCCTTGGTGTTCTTGCCAAACAGACCGGTCGGCCGGAACAGCAGCACCAGAATCAGGATTGCAAATGCTGCTGCATCGCGGAACGTCGACGAGATAAATCCCGCGACAAGAGCCTCAATAACCCCGAGGATCAGACCACCGACCACAGCCCCAGGCAGGATACCGATGCCCCCCAGCACCGCTGCCACGAAGGCCTTGAGCCCCGGCATGATGCCCATGAGCGGATCAATCGAGTTATAATAGATGCCAACCAGAACGCCCGCTGCCGCTGCCAATGACGAACCGATGCCAAAAGTCAGCGAGATGATGCGGTTGGAGTCTATGCCCATAAGCTGTGCTGTCTCCACATCGAAAGATGCCGCCCGCATCGCCTTGCCAGTCTTGGTCTTCTGCACGATATACGTCAGCAAAACCATGAGCACAAATGTGATACCAAAGATCAGCAGCTGCTGACCGTTCACCACAAAGGAACCAATATTGAACACGACATTATCGAACGTCGCCGGGAATGTACGCGGCGTCGGAGATACGAAGTACATACTCGTATACTCCAGAAAGAAAGATACGCCGATAGCCGTGATGAGCACCGAGATACGTGGCGCATTTCGCAGCGGCTTATAGGCCAGTTTCTCCACCAGCATTCCAAGCAGTCCTGTCACCACCATCGAAATCAGCAGTGCCGGGACAACACCTAGTCCGCAACGCGTAATCGCAAAGAATCCAATATAAGCGCCTACCATATAGATATCGCCATGCGCGAAATTGATGAGCTTGATAATACCGTAGATCATGGTATACCCGAGCGCAATCAACGCATAAATGCTGCCCAGCGATATACCATTGATGAGCTGCTGCACCAGCTGATGGGTAAAGTCCATGTTGTCTCCTCCTCACATACACTTCATGATAGAGATAAAGGCCGCATTACTGCGGCCTCCTCATTGAACTCCTCAGGAATCAGCCCTCAGGCTGGATCTTTGCCTTCATTTCCTTGATGCCATTCTTCATCTCAAGAATAACGGCACTCTTGATCGGATTGTGGTTCTGGTCCATCGTGATCTTACCAGTACCTACCTGCAAATCTTTCGTCTCTTCCAATGCCTTCTGGATCTTCTCCGGATCAGCACTGCCCGCCCGCTTGATCGCATCGATCAGCATCTTGCCAGCATCATAGCCGAGCGCAGCGAACACATTTGGTGCATGGCCATATTCATTTTGGAAGGACTCAATGAAGCCCTGAACATCCTGGTCTTTCTCGAAATAATGCGTGCTGAAATATGTGTTATTCAGTGCATCTGCACCGGCGATATCGACAACCTTTGGGTCATCCCAGCCATCCGTGCCGAGCATTGGCGCCGTAATGCCAAGCTCGCGGGCCTGTTTCACGATCTTGCCGACTTCTTCATAATAAGCCGGTACGAATACAACATCCGCATTCGCTGTCTTAAGCCTCGTCAAGGCTGCCTTGAAGTCCTGATCTTTCGCCAGAAAAGCCTCTTCCATTACAACCTTGCCACCATTTGCCTCAAACTTCTCCTTGAATACCTTACCCAGACTCTTGGAGTAGTCGGAACTGGAATCCAGATACATTACTGCCGTCTTGGCCTTGAGCTGCTTAGCAGCAAACTCAGCCATCACCGTACCCTGCTGCGGGTCAATAAAGCAGCTACGGAAAATGAACGGTTTAGTTTTTCCATTCTCGACGGTAACATCCGGATTCGTCGCTGCCGGTGCAATAACAGGAATTTTGTTGTCATTGGCAACCTGCGATTCTGCCATGACATTAGCCGTAACCATCGGTCCAACGATGACCTTGACCTTGTCATCGGAAATCAGCTTCGTCGCGGAGTTGACGGCCTCAGAGGCCTCCGACTTTGTATCCGCCTGTACCAGCGTGATTTTTTTGCCATCGATACCGCCGGCATCATTTGCTTCCTTAATAGCCAGTTTCAGGCCATCAAGACCCGCGCTGCCATAATTGGCCTGATTACCGGTAATCTCAAAGTTCGCACCAACTTTGATCTCATTGCTATTCGTATCGTCGCCACAGCCAGCAAGTACACCGCCGAGCAGCATCGTCCCCGCCAAAACACTGGCCAGCTTTAAGCTTTTCTTACTGAAATTCATAAGAATTCCTCCCCTATGTCTTTTCCGTCGTTCTCATTTCTAACGATGAACCTTATTATAGTTTACATGTTTACATTAGTCAATAGCTGTACGCGAAATATTACCATTTAATTTAACCATTTGTGTATTTTGTATGGACGCAATTTAAAACCCATTGCTATTTGTATTATTTTTTTATCACAAATTGAAGATATTTATACACCACCAGGCCAACAGTATGCACATAAAAATCATCCATGTCCGCCGGTATGACACAATCGCCAAGGCAAAAAAGGGGCTGTTGCACGTAATGTGACGTGCAGCAGTCCTTTTTCATGTGCAAAAAG
>ERZ650307.2415-NODE-2415-length-10223-cov-4.698662_pt1 | contig 10223 bp, 10 predicted proteins | sample MGYA00376243_ERZ650307 | MGnify/ENA primary metagenome ERZ650307 (study PRJEB26733, sample SAMN07839242) | wastewater metagenome | biome: urban; feature: artificial channel; material: waste water | place: USA: North Carolina | collected 2016-03-31 ... | reverse complement strand
ACCTGCTGTGCCTCATCGCTGAGAAGCCAGTCTGCAAAGGCTCTGGCTGTAGCCGCATCGGCAGCTTTACCGCCCACAGCCATCGCTGTACCGGTAACCATCGCCGCCGTACCATCCGCCGGATAAATTACCTTGAGCGGATACCCATCCTGCAAATAACGAATGGTCTCGCTTTCCACCGCAATCGCAATATCGACCTCACCCATTCCAGCCTGACGGACCGGATTGGACAAATACCGGGCATACTGAACCACTTTCGGATGAATCTGCCGCCAGATATCATAAGTCTCTGCATCACCGAACTGGGCAATCATACTGAAAAACAGATTTGCTGACGCATCGGCTGCCAAAAAATCCGTCACGCCAATACGTATATCCGGTTTCTTCGCCAGATCCACCCAGGTATCAGGTACCGCCTTCAATGTTTTCAAATAGTCGCGATTTACACAGAATACCACAGGATCATACCAGACACCAACCCAGTAACCACTATCCTGCCTGAAATCGGCAGCAACCTGATCGCCAACTTCCGAAAGGTACGGTACAAGATAGCCGGCCGCTGATGCCTTGCTCAAAGTATCTTTATCGGCCAATATCATTGAAACGCCACGCTCATCAGCCGCAGCCGTCTGATCCTTCAGTCGGCTCAATATATCCGCGGAAGACAACGGGACAAAATTCACCCGCACTTCATGCTCTTCTTCATAAGCTGCACTCAGTATAGCTGCATGCTCTGCTGGAAGCGTAGTATAGACCGTAATTTCCCGCATCGGCCGATGCTGCTCATCACGACCAGCTCCCGCCAGATAAACCGATCCTGCTACCACAATAAGCAGCAGCAGAAAGGCCGTCAACAGGAGCGATGTATATCTTCGCATCAACGAATACCTCTTCAAGTCAAAATACTAATTATTACTATTCTACCACAATAAAAGAGCTACCGCAATACAGCAGCAGCTCTTTAACAATTAAAGTTTCAACAGCTCAGCCAACATTTGACTGTTCATCAGTCAGTGGTTTGCCAAAGATCAGATTATCCAGCAGACCAATCAGCTGATTGATCTCTGGTTTGGCAATCTGCCCGGAAGCGCCCAATTGATCGCCCTTGATACGCATCTCATCACTGATCAGGGATGAGAATAAAACAAGTGGCACATCACTCAGACGATCATCGGCACGAACCAGCTTAAGCAGACGATGTCCGTCCATCCTCGGCATCTCAACATCCGAAACGATGACACCAACATGACTGCTGATCTGTCCGCCCTTTTGCGTCAGCCCCTGCAGATACTCCCAGGCATCCTGTCCATTACCGAAGTCGCGTACATAACGATAGCCGGACTCATGCAGGGTTGTAACAAGAAGGTCGCGCAGCATCGGCGAATCCTCTGCCACGACAACATGAACTTCCGAACGCTTTGCCCGCACGCTCTCGGTTGCATCCTCATAGGTCGTGAGCTTGGCATTGATTTCCGGATTGATTTCCGCAATGATGGTCTCAAAATCAAGCAGCAGGACGATACGGTCCTCCATTTTGATAATACCGACTACACGGGACTGATCGCCAACCTCCGGTGCCGGCTCCATATCCTTCCATGAAATACGATGGATACGAGATACATTCTCAACCAAAAAGCCTATATTGTAATTGTTGATTTCCGTCACAATGATGTTCTTCGGTTCTGCATTCGTCTCAACATTCAGGCAGCGCGGCAGATTGACCAGCGGAATTGCCTTGCCACGCAGTGTAAACAGTCCATCGATATATGGATGTGCCTGTGGCATATTCGTTACAGGCGTACGCGTGATTACCTCACGGACTTTGGCCACGTTGATGCCATAGTTAACCTGACCGATGCTGAACTCCACGATTTCAAATTCATTGGTCCCCGTTTCAAGCAGGATGCCTTTTTTATCTCCACTCGTTTCTGTTGCCATCAAATTCGCCCCCATATCTGAATTCGTTATATCCCATTAAATTTCACCTATGATGTCAATATTCGCCCTCAAGAATTAAAATCCTTCTAATCTGCAAAAAATTTCGCAAAAAAGCACTTATTTCTCTTTAAGGTATGTCCAGCCTTCTCTCTCTTCAACCATACCTTCACGAATCAAATGTCCTAGTGCCCGTTTGAAGGCTGCCTTGGAAATCTGGAACTTGTCGCGGATTACTTCCGGTGAAGACTCATCACTGTATGGCATCTGCCCCTTACGGCTTTCCAGCAGCGCCAGAATACGTGCCGAGTCAGCCACCAGTGCCTTCTCCTTGGCCTCGCGCAAGGATGCATTCAGCCGCCCGTCCGGACGTACATAGGTGACACGGGCCGTAACAATCTCGCCAACCTTTGGTCTCACTTTGAGCTCTTTGTTATCGATAAAGACGATATAATGCTCATCGCTAAACAGAAAAGCACCGCTATCGGTATAATTATAGATGGCTCCGGTTACCTGATCGCCAACCTTCACCTTATCTGCCCGCTGCGATGCCCGGCGCATCGCATCTTCCACTTCCATCGTTACAGCCAGACGGCCGGATTTGTCCGTATAAAGCTCGGCCCAGACAACTTCACCAATCTGCGGCCGGCCACGCATGCCGGCATACGGCATAAAGATACCACGTTCTGCACCGACATCAACAAAGGCACCATCACGGCTGACATTGATGACTTTTACCCGGGCAATCTGCCCTTCCTTCATATGCGGAACCCGCATACTGGCGGTCAGGCGGCGCTTCGGGTCAAGGTAGAGGAATACCTCTACTTCATCGCCGACCTTGACCGGAGCTGTCTGCTGGGTCTTATGCAGCAGAATATCATCTGAGGTGTCGCCTGTCTCGGCATCAAGAAAGGCGCCCATTTCCCCCAGCCTGGCAACCTTCAGGGTAGCCACTGTACTGGGGCCGTATTTGCGTTTCTTCTTCTCTTCCATACTTTTCCTCAATCAGTCTTCGTATGTCGTAAGACTTGCATCGCCCCAGAGACGTTCCAATGCATAGTATTCACGCGCTTCCTGCATAAATACATGCGCCACAACGTCGCCAAAGTCCAGCAACACCCACTCGCCTTCGCGGTAACCTTCCTTATGGTCAAAAGCCACACCTTCCTTGGCCAGCTCTTCCTCGATATTATCTGCAATTGCCCGTACCTGCGTAGCCGTATTAGCTGAGCAGATAACAAAGTAATCCGTTGAGGATGACAGACCCTGCATATCCATCACTACAATGTCACTGGCTTTTTTATCACTGGCGGCCTTACAGATGGCCTGGCTTATTTCCTGAATCGTCAATGTGATTCCTCCTTCGGCGTTTCGCCGTCTTTCATTTCACTAACAGTTGCTGCAGGAAAAAGTTCCTGCATCCGGCTATGGATTTTTCCTGCATCCGGAATCCATATGTTTTCATCTTTTTCAGCCGCCGTGCCCGGCAGTGTTATGCTGACTGGCTGATCACTGCTCATACCACGCAGCACATTGGCCAGATGCGCCGAGTCAAATATCTCTGCGCTGGTCTCCATCCGATGCCGGAAAATATCAGCAATAGCTGGCAGATGAGGGATTGTCCTAAACTGCAGCAATTTCTGATACAAGGCCTTGACAAACTTCTGCTGACGCTGCACGCGCCCGATATCCCCAAGATCCTCTCCCCGGTAGCGCAGATATTGCTGGGCCTGCTGGCCACTAAGATGCTGATAGCCCTTCTTCAAATGGATGGACAGCTCGGCACTGGGATCATCGTAGTTCATATCGCTTTCGACGTAGATATCTATACCTCCAAGTATATCAATCAGGTCAGCAAAGGTATCCATATCGAGCGTAACATACTGATGAATCGATATCCCCAGCAAAGCGTTGACCTGACGTACCATTAGTGGCGCACCGCCTATCGCGTAGATATCTTTGAGTTTAGTCTGTTCGGTGCTGCCATTTACTGTTATCCAGGTATCCCGTGGGATATTGATGAACCGCACCTTGCCCGTCTCATTTTCCAGACTGATCACCATGATCGTATCGGCTCTTTTCCCGGGCTTCCCTGATTCATCGGCACCATCGTCCAGCCCCATAACCAGGACATTGGTATAGCCGTCAAAGCGATTATCGACATTGCCTCGCCTGGATTGCTGACGGTCCGTATACCCCGCGTACATCGTCTGATATTCACGGTAAAGATTTCCGCCCCAGGATACCAGTGTATAGCCGACATATAGTACGCCAACCACAACCGCTCCCAGGAAAAACAGCAGGAAAAAGAGCCGCATAACCGCCCTCCTGCGCCGCTGTGCCTGCAGCTTGCGCTTACGGGCTATATTCTGCCTCGTTATATTGTCCTGTTCATTTCCCATGAGCTTACCTTCTTCTGTCTTTTCTTCAGGCTGGTCGATTCGCACTGATTCCCTTCAGCAGAATCTCATTACGTGCCAATACGGTATCCGGATGAATCAGATGCCCCTTCGCTACGACAAACTGGATAGATGCGGAGAGACCCGCCAGTACCATCTCATCCAGTCCGGCATCAGCAGCCAGTTGACGCAGATGAACTACTTCTGGATAATCCCGGCCCGGCTCGATCATATCGGCAAACCAGATGATCTTATCGAGTTTCGTCATCTGCGGCCCCCCAACAGTATGCCGGGAAATTGCCTGAGCAACGGCAGGATCGTCAACACCGTAGATTTCACTGACCCGTCGAGCACCAATAGCAGAATGAAGTAAAAGCGGCATGGCCCGCTCAATATCACCAATAGGAATACCGCGTTGTTCTGCCTCTGCTGCCATTGTCTCATTGCTGTACTCGCGGGCACAGTCATGCAGCAGCCCAGCCACTCGGGCCTGCTCTGTATTGACGCCGAACCGCTGCGCAAGTTTGACAGCCGCAGCAGCTACGCCAAGCGAGTGCTGGAACCGGGTACCTTTAATCCGCCCCTGCAGTTCCTCTTTCATCTCTTCATAACGCATCCTAAAACTCATCAGTATAAGCCTTCTTTCGCGATATAATCTGCTACAGCCTGTGGCACCAGATAACGAATGGAGCGGCCTTCCCGCAGCCGCTGCCGGATAGCAGTAGACGATATTTCCAATCGTGGAACAACCAGCTCATGAATCTTTTCCTTTGCCAGCTGTCCGAACCGCTCCTCCAGTTTGGTTGTATCTACTGTCACCCCGGGCCGGGTTGTCCCGACGAAATGGCAGCGCTGTAACAATTCTTCGATATGATACCAGGTATGCAGATCATTGATTGTATCCGAACCGGTGATAAAGTAAAACTCCGCCTGATCCCCATACTCTTCCTGCAATTCCTGCAGCGTCAGCAGTGAATACGACGGCCCCGGCCGCTCCAGTTCCTGACGGGATACATGAAAGCATGGATTGGAACTGACTGCCAGCTGTACCATCATCAGACGATGATAAGCGGGAGTCAGCCCCCCCTCCTGCTTATGCGGAGGATGGGCTGCGGGAATGAACAATACCCGATCCAGCCTTAATGCTTCGCGGACCGCTTCTGCAATCAGCAGATGCGCATTATGGATTGGATCGAATGTCCCTCCCATGATGCCCAGCCGCCGAGGCTCTTTCTGCCCTGTCACGCTCAGATTCCTCCTTTCAGGCCGATCGACAATACCAGCCACACCAACCACATGCTCAGAACAATCAGCAATACCGCACGGGCATAGTCCCTGCTGTCATGCCGCCCCTTCGGTGTTGCCAGATATTGCCGCATCGTCCGGAGATATCCAGTCAGCTTTTTCATTTGCGAATCTGGCCTGCGCCATAGATCAGATACTTGGTGCTGGTCAATTCTTCCAGCCCCATCGGGCCGCGGGCATGAAGCTTCTGTGTACTGATGCCGATCTCAGCCCCAAAGCCGAACTCAAAGCCGTCGGTAAAACGGGTTGAAGCATTGATATAGACTGCAGCAGCATCAACCTCACGCTGGAAACGATGCGCATTCTCCAGATTGCTGGTAATGATGGACTCCGAATGGCCCGTATTATAGTGATTGATATGTGCGATAGCTTCTTCAATATCTGCTACCACCTTGACGGACAAGATCAGGTCGCCATATTCTGTTGACCAGTCTGTCTCCGTAGCTGACTGCATATCCTCGGGGCAGATGACGAGGCAGCGCTCACAGCCGCGCAGTTCTACCTTCTTTGCCTTCATTGCCGCACAAAGTTTAGGCAGGAATTCCCCAGCCACCGCCTCATGCACCAGCAGTGTCTCCATTGCATTACAGACAGATGGATGACTGGTCTTGGCATTGATTGCAATATCAATCGCCATATTCTGATCAGCACTCTCATCGACGAATGTATGGCAGACGCCAGTCCCAGTCTGGATAACAGGCACGGAACTGTTCTCGACGATATGCTGAATAAGTCCGGCCCCACCACGGGGAATGATGACATCGAGCAGACCGGACAGATGCGTCATGGCATCCACCGCTTCGCGATCAGTGCTTTCCACGAACTGTATGGCACCCTCCGGAATACCATGCTCATAGGCCGCTTTAGCCAGGAGTGAACTGATGGCCGTATTGGAGCGTATTGCCTCCGAACCACCGCGCAGAATAACCGCATTACCGGATTTCAAGCAGAGTCCGGCCGCATCCGCCGTCACATTCGGGCGAGCCTCATAGATGATTCCAATAACGCCGATTGGCACCCTCACCCGGCGTATTTCCAAACCGTTAGGCCGGATGGTCGAATAGTCGCCCTGACAAACCGGATCCGGCAGAGCAGCAGTCTGGCGAAGGCCCTCTGCCATCTGGGCAATACGCGTCTCGTTAAGCATGAGCCGATCCAGATAGGAGCGCTTGAGCCCTTTCTGCCGCGCGTCTTCCAAATCCTGAGCATTCGCCGTCAGGATCAGTGAGCCGCGCTTTTCCAGCGCATCCGCCATTGCCATGAGAGCTTCATTCTTTACGCCGGTTGACAGTACACCGAGCTTACGGGACGCCTCCCGGGCAGCCTCCGCCTTCTTCATCATTTCTGCTTTGATATCCATCCATATTCCTCCTCAGGAAACGAAAGGGAACGAAAGAGATCCATCCGGCTCAGGCCATCAGCACCATATTATCACGGTGAATGACTTCCGCCGGTCCCTCTCCATCCACCAGCTGGTGGAATTCTTGGGTTTTATGCCCCAGCAGTTTCTGCAGGGTATCCGCATCATAGTTCACGATGCCACGGGCAATCTCCTGCTGATTCTGTGTCAGGACTCGCACGGTATTGCCAGCCTGAAACTCGCCATCGAGAGCAATCACGCCGGCCGCCAGTACGCTGGATCCGGTCTCACGCATCGCTGCGGCACAGCCGTCATCAACCGTGATTTCTCCAGCCAGACGCTTGCCAAAGGCCAGCCAGCTCTTACGAACCCGCAAATGCGACTCCCTTGCCGGAAATACCGTACCCACTGGCTCCCCAGCCAGTACATCCCGGATGACATCTTCACGTGAGCCATCGGCAATAACCATCGTTACGCCGGCACTCATTGCAATCTGGGCCGCCTGGACCTTAGTCATCATGCCGCCTGTCCCTAGCTTTGACCCCGCCCCGCCAGCGATACGTTCTACCTCTGGCGTGATTTCGGGGATTTCCGCGAGCAGCCGCGCCTCAGGGTGCGTAGCTGGATTAGCCGTATAAAGCCCTTCAATATCCGACAGGATAATCAGGGCATCGGCATCTACCAATGTCGCTACCATCGCTGATAAATTATCATTGTCGCCAATCTTGATCTCATCAACCGAGACCGCATCATTCTCATTGATAACGGGAATTGCCCCCATCATCAGCTGAGCCAGCAGCGAATCCCGGGAATGAATATACTGGTTATGCCGTACAGAATTCTCCTTTGTCAAAAGAACCTGTGCCGCCGTCTGCTCATATTCAGCAAAAAGCTTCTCATAGATATGCATGAGAACTCCCTGCCCAATAGCTGCAATCGCCTGCTTCTCGGGAATGGAATCCGGCTTCTGGGTAAGTCCAAGCTTACCCAGCCCGGCTGCAATCGCTCCCGAAGAGACGAGCAGTATTTCCTTGCCCTGATTCTTCAGATCCGAAAGTTCGCGGATCAAATGGTCAATACGGTAAAGGTCCAGCTTCCCCGTATCATGGGCCAGCGTACTGGTACCGACCTTGACCACGACTCGTCTGGCTTCTTTCAACCGTTCTCTTGCATCCACTCGTTCAGCCTCCCGTTTTACGGCAGTTCAATCTTTGTCTTCTCGAAGTTTCGCTTGTAAAGCAGACCATTGCGGCCAATGACCTGTACCACATTGACATCTGCACGTTCAGCCAATACGGTAATCGCATCCTCCGGCTCATCCATGCAGTTCTGCAGCACGCGCACCTTGATCAGTTCGCGCTTTTTGATTGCCTCTCGAGCCGACTGGACAACGGTCGGCGTAACGCCCTCCTTGCCCACCATAACGACCGGTTCCAGCTTCTGGCCCAATCCGCGAAGAAAACTCTTCTGCTTGCCAGTCAATGAATTTCTAAGCAATATATATCCTCCTGTATCCGCTTACTCGCGGTATTCAAACTCCATCTCACCGATATGGACGGTATCGCCCTCTTTGATGCCCTTGGCCTTGAGCTTACTGTCAATGCCCTTGATACGCCAGATATACTGGAAGCGGCGCACCGCTTCGTCGTTGAGGAAATTCGTCATGGCAACCAGTTTTTCTATAGCCTTGCCATTCACTACCAGCTCACCGCTGATATTGCGGGTAATAGTGATTTTTTCCGGATCTTCCTGGTTCTCATCATAAACCTTCGTCTCATCCTCAGACTCCGGCTCCTCAACGTAGTTATCAAGCCACTCGCCGACATAGCTGATGAGCTCCTTGACGCCCTGATGCGTCGCAGCCGATATCTCAAAGAACTTCAGACCCTCTTCCTCAGCCAGCTGTTTCAACCGTGGCAGATTATCTGCCGCATCCGGAATATCGATCTTATTCGCGACCAGTATCTGCGTGCGCTTTGCGATCTTTTCGCTATATTTCTTGAGCTCTGCATTAATCTTATGATAGTCTTCAACCGGATCACGGCCTTCAATCCCTGATGCATCGACGATGTGCAGGATAAGCTTGGTACGCTCTACATGGCGCAGGAAATCATGCCCCAGACCAACGCCATCTGCTGCCCCTTCAATCAGACCGGGAATATCTGCCATGACAAAGCTCTTCTCATAGTCTGTCTGGACTACCCCCAGTACCGGAGTGATTGTCGTGAAATGATAATCTGCAATTTCCGGCCGTGCTGCCGAGCAGCTGGAAACAAGGCTGGACTTGCCAACACTCGGATAGCCGACCAGGCCGACATCAGCCAGCAGTTTAAGTTCCAAAATCAGATTGCGGGCTTCCCCCGGCTCGCCAAACTCGGCAAATGTCGGTGCACGATTCGCCGGATTCGCGAACTTCGCATTCCCGCGACCACCGCGGCCACCTTTACAAACGACTGCCTCCTGACCAATTTCCGTCAAATCAGCCAATACTTCTCCCGTCGCTTCATCCTTGATAATGGTCCCTGCCGGTACCTTGACATAACAGGCCAGTGCATTTGCACCATACTGATTCTTGATATCGCCATTCTCACCATTCTTGGCTGAAAACTTCCGATGAAAGCGAAAGTCCAGCAGCGTATTCATATTCTGGTCAACAATGAAGATGACATCTCCGCCGCGGCCACCGTCACCACCAGCCGGACCGCCATTCGGCACAAACTTCTCCCGGCGAAATGCCGATTTGCCATGACCACCATCGCCTGCCTTGACGATAACCCTGGTCCTGTCGATGAATTGCATAAAAACCTCCTGTACTCCGTACTCTGCTCTGTGATGAATAAAGGCAAGAGCCGGCATTGCGTTCAATACCGGCTCTTGCCTTTATGCACCACAACGCAACCTAACGCCGTTTCAATATAATAATACCTGCGCCTCCGTGGGGAAAGCGCAGGTACCACATTTTTTCGATTACATAGCTTCTTCAGCCGTGTATACGCTGATCTGACGATTATAGCGGCCCTTGCGCTCGAAAGCGACCTTACCAGCTACCTTCGCAAACAAGGTATCATCCTTGCCGATGCCAACGTTATGACCCGGATGGAAGTGTGTGCCACGCTGACGAACGAGGATGCTGCCAGCCGTTACGACCGTGCCAGCCTGCTCCTTGACACCAAGAAGATCGGAAGAGCACACGTCTGAACTCCAGTCACCGATGTTTATCTCGT
>ERZ650307.2405-NODE-2405-length-10242-cov-4.460096_pt1 | contig 10242 bp, 8 predicted proteins | sample MGYA00376243_ERZ650307 | MGnify/ENA primary metagenome ERZ650307 (study PRJEB26733, sample SAMN07839242) | wastewater metagenome | biome: urban; feature: artificial channel; material: waste water | place: USA: North Carolina | collected 2016-03-31 ... | reverse complement strand
TGCAGCGCCCATGTTGCAGTGCACTGCACTCAGCCTGACGGACAACTTCATCCAGAGAAGCGCCGCCAGCAGAAGCCACAGCAGCCAGCACAGCGCCCTCTGCTACCGGACAATCGACCAGACGGATTGCGTCATCCTTAAGATTCTCTGCTACCAGTTCTGTTGTCATTACAGCACTGCCCATGTCCATCAGTACCACCGCGCCATCCATGCCGCAAACATCTTCTACTGCACGGCTGATCTTCTCATAACTTGTGCCGAGTATCCCTTCGTCCAGACCGCCTGCAGCTGCAATCTGTACATTATGGGCCATCATTTCAGCCAGTTCCTTAACGCCCTCAGCCAATTTCTGGCTGTGGGAAACCACTACAATCCCTACCAACTGGTATTCCTCCTTAAACGAAGGCGGTCAGTACCCTGACCGCCTTCGTTATTTGTTTTCTTTATTTTATCACATCTGTCAACGACTGACAGCCTGCATCATTTGTAATAAGCAACTCCGGCTTCAAATAGCTGCTGATCCTTATTACCAGCTATGTTCTTGGCAATATCCGCGCCAATACGCTCGGAATGTCCCATTTTGCCCAGTACACGCCCATCCGGACTTGTAATCCCCTCAACCGCATTGACGGAACCATTCGGATTGAACGGGATAACCATCGACGGATCGCCAAGCTCATCTACATACTGCGTGGCAATCTGACCGCGAATTCTCATTTTAGCCAGGATTTCCTGATCGGCGACAAAACGGCCCTCGCCGTGAGATACCGCAATGGTATGGATATCCCCGACTTTGACGTTATTGAACCATGGCGACAAGTTCGACACCACTTTCGTCTGTACCATACAGGATACATGCCGGCCAATGTTGTTATGCGTAAGCGTCGGTGAACTGTCCGTCAGGTCACGGATATCGCCATAAGGAACCAGCCCCAGTTTGATGAGTGCCTGGAAGCCATTGCAGATGCCCAGCATCAGACCATCTCGTTTCTGCAGCAGCAGGCGGATCTCTTCTTTGATGCGCGGATTGCGGAACATCGCCGCAATGAACTTGCCGGAACCATCCGGCTCATCACCACCGCTGAAGCCGCCTGGCAGCATCACAATCTGCGACTCGCGGATTCCCTTGACGATAGACTCAACCGTTTCCTCAACTGCGGCTGCCGTGAGATTGCGGACGACCAGCGTCTGTGCCTCAGCACCAGCCCGTTCCCAGGCTCTGGCTGAATCATACTCGCAGTTAGTCCCCGGAAATACCGGGATAAATACTTTCGGGCGGACAATACGGATTTCCCGTTTGAGCGTACTGCCTTTCGTATAAGGCACATAAGTCGCCCGCTCTTTACTTCTCTGACGGACCTGGGTCGGGAAAATCTTCTCCAGCGGCGTCGTATAGGCTTCTTCGGCATCAGCCAGCATAATGACCGCCGAACCGCAGACGATGCTTGGTCCTGCTGTCGTAACGCCCAGCTCATAGTAGCCCGTACCAGCCAGCAGCGTCTCCACATCCGTGGCCTCGGCTGCTTCAATGATGATAGCGCCATAGTCCGGAACAAAAAGATCATTCTGTGCCACGAAGCTGGTGAACTTGAAACCCACCCCATTGCCCAGACACATCTTGCTGACGGCAGCAGCAATGCCGCCCACGCCAATACTCTGCGCAGCAAAGACTTTCTTTTCTGCCGTCATGGCACTGATCTTGGCCCAGTTCCGACGCAGCTTGGCAAACTGCGGCAGATCCTGATCATCCTTAGGAGCCGGAACCAGATAAACCTTATTGCCGGCATATTTGAACTCCGGCGACACCGCATGGTCCGCCTTCATCACATCGACAGCGAATGCTGCCAGCGTTGGCGGGACATGAATATCCTCAAACGTACCAGACATCGAGTCCTTGCCGCCAATTGCCGGGATTTCGAGCTCGTGCTGCGCCCAGAGCGCACCAATCAGTGCGGCAAACGGCTGCCCCCATTTTTCCGGATCTTTGCCCAAACTCTCGAAATACTCCTGGAACGTCAGCCGGATCTTGTCGGCCCGTCCGCCCAGTGCAACCACCTTGGCTGCCGCTTCGACTACTGCATACAAAGCGCCATGGAACGGGCTCCACTCCGTAAAGGCTGGATCAAGGCCAAAGGTCATAGCGGTTGCCGTATTGGTCTCAGCCCCCTGCACCGGCAGCTTGGCTACCATTCCTTCGGCCGGCGTTAACTGCCTGCGGCCGCCAAACGGCATGAGCACCGAATTGCCGCCAATGGTCGAATCGAAGCGTTCTGCCAGCCCTTTCTGACTGCAGACATTGAGATTTTTGAGGTTCTCTACCCAGGCCTTTTCCAAATCCGTGCCCCAGGCTTTTACTGCTGCCGGCACCTGATGAAGATAACGCTGCTGTTCATCCGGCATATTGATTTTAGCCGTAACATGCTGGCGCACACCATTGGTATCCAGGAAAGCCCGCGTCATGCGGACGATTGGCTGATTGCGCCATTTCATGACCAGCCGCGGCTCCTCGGTGACGAGGGCCACCAGCGTAGCCTCAAGATTTTCTTCGTCGGCATACTGAACAAACGCATCCAGATTATCCGGATCGATAACCACGGCCATCCGCTCCTGCGATTCAGAAATAGCCAGCTCTGTACCATCGAGACCCGCATACTTTTTCTTAACCGCATCCAGATCGATAATGAGACCATCGGCCAGCTCACCAATGGCTACAGCCACACCGCCAGCGCCAAAGTCATTGCAACGTTTGATCATACGGCTCACGGCCGGATTGCGGAACAGACGCTGGATCTTGCGCTCCGTTGGCGGATTGCCCTTCTGGACCTCAGCGCCGCAGCTTTTCAGCGAATCTTCCGTATGCTCCTTGGACGAGCCGGTTGCACCACCACAACCGTCACGCCCCGTACGGCCGCCGACGAGCACAATGAGATCATTCGCGGCCGGACGCTCACGGACCACATTGACTTTTGGTGCCGCAGCAATAACCGCTCCGATCTCCATACGCTTGGCCATATAGCCATTATGATATACCTCGCGGACCTGGCCGGTTGCCAGCCCGATCTGGTTGCCGTAGGAACTATAACCGGCAGCGGCCCCGAGCGAGATCTTCTTCTGCGGCAGCTTGCCCGGCAGCGTATCCTTGAACAGACGGCGCGGGTCAGCCGCCCCCGTCACGCGCATAGCCTGATAAACATAGGAGCGCCCCGAGAGCGGATCGCGGATTGCGCCGCCCAGACAGGTAGCTGCACCGCCAAAAGGCTCAATCTCCGTCGGATGGTTATGCGTCTCGTTCTTGAACATCACGAGCCATTCCTCATCCTTGCCGTCCACATCGGCCTTGACAACAATGCTGCAGGCATTGATCTCTTCAGACTTATCCAGATCCTCCAGCAGGCCCTGCTTACGCAGTGTCTTCATTCCGATCACAGCTATGTCCATGAGTGTCACGTCACGCAGTTCCGTGCCATAGACCGACTTGCGGTCTTCCAGATACTTGTTGTACGCTTTCGTAATAGCCGGTGAGAAATAACCATCGGCGATATCGACCATATCAACGGCCGTCGTAAAGGTCGTATGGCGGCAATGATCGGACCAATAGGTATCGATCACGCGCAGCTCGGTGATTGTCGGTGCACGATGCTCGGTGTCACGGAAATACTGCTGACAGAATTTCAGATCCTCGAAGCTCATCGCAAAGCCCTTGTCAGCCATAAATGACTGCAGGCCGCTTTCATCCAGCGTATTGAAGGTTTCCAGCACTTCAACATCCGCCGGCTCCTCATAAGCCATGTCGAGCGTTTCCGGTTTCGTCAGTGATGCCTCGCGGCTTTCCACAGCATTAATGCAGTACGCCTTGATCTTATTGAACGTATCCATGTCAACGTCGCCTACAATGACGATGACACGGGCCGTCGCAATCTGCGGACGATCCTTTTGCGTGACCAGCTGTACGCACTGGGCTGCAGAATCTGCGGTCTGATCATACTGCCCCGGCAGATACTCCACCGCGAACAAGCGGGAATTCGCAAAATGCGGCAGCTTTTCCTCGTATACAACATCAACCGGCGGCTCGGAGAATACGACGGATTTGACCGCAGCATACTCCTCATCGCTGAGTCCCTCGATGTCATACCGGGTGATGATGCGGACAGCTTTGAGCTCATCCAGCCGGAATGTCTCCTTGAGGTCGTCACAGAGCTGCTGAGCCGGGATATCAAAGAATCCCTGCCGTTTTTCTACGAAAATTCTTCTTACAGTCATGAGTGCTCTTTTCCTCCAAATGAAATAGATCTTAAACACATAAAGCTTTTATATAGATAAATAGGCACAGAATCCCGCCTGGGGACCCTGTGCCTACTTCATCACAAACTATCTACCGCCACTTTGACGACAACTTTCGTCACCGGAGCCGGCAAGTCATCTACTGCGCCCTGCGGACGATGGACATCCTCCGGATAAAGCACAGCAAAACGCCCCGGAGACAGCACAATACTGCTGTCCGGAACCAGCGACGCATAAAACGTTATATCCTTTTCTGCATCATAAGCCTCAGTAATCTGCAGGTCCGGGCTTAACGGGCACCAGCCCAGATACTCTTCGCCCTCTACCACATACTGAATATCAACATACTTCTCATGCGTTTCCGGACGGCAGTCAAAATGCGGCCGCGTCGTATAGCGCTGCACCTTAGCCACACACTTATCGCCCTCGATGGGGTAACTCCCATCCTCGATCTGCGTGAAATCATGATCCCGCAGATAACAAAGAGCCTTGCGGATCAGCTCTGGATAATCAACCAGACTATCCTCCAGCACATCGATGCTGCCAATGAACATGCCATCCCCCTCTTCCCGATTTATATCTGAAATCTTTTGCGCTGCCACTCATATCCGAGCTATTATACCATTATTTTACCTAAAACAAGTACGTAATGCAAGGATACAGCCAAATCTTTATGAAAAAGCGGCAAATTTCCACAACAGGACACATGTCTGACCACATTCCAGCAAGTGTTCATCAGTAACGGACAGTGTGTAATTTAATACTTGCCATATCCGCTATCGTTGTGGTATGATTGTCTCATATCGAAAAAAGCAATGACTGAACGAGTACCTGTCAGATATCCCGCAGAGAGGCGGTGGCTGGTGTAAACCGTCGGATGAACACAGGGAAAGCTGCTCACGAGCTGTCAGACCGAAAGCCTGACCGTCAGCCGCGTTAAGGCTTTGAGCGGATCTTTGCGATCCAATTAAGGTGGTACCACGGGAATTTGCCCTCGTCCTTTTCCGGACGGGGGCTTTTTATATGCAACAATATAAGGAGGAATATCCATGCGTGAACTTTTAGAACTGCTCGAACATGATGCCCGCCGGCCAGTCGGTGAGCTGGCATCCATGCTCCATCGCAGCGAGTATGAAGTCGAGAAAGACATCAAGGAGCTGGAGAAAAACAAGATTATCCTTTCCTATAACACGTTGATCAACTGGGAAAAATTTGGTGACGACACCGTCACGGCAGTCATTGAGATCAATCTGACCCCGCAGCGTGAGGTAGGGTTCGATGCCATCGCCGAGCGCATCTACCGCTTCGACGAAGTCCGCACGGTATACCTCATGAGCGGCAGCTTCGATCTCATGGTCATTATCGAGGGAAAATCACTCAAGGATGTCGCGAACTTCGTCGCCACCCGCCTGTCCACAATTGAAGGCGTCACCGCGACCCGCAGCCATTTCATGCTCAAACCCTATAAGAAAGACGGCATCGTCATCAACGACGAAGAATGTGACCGCAGACTGGTGGTGTCCCCCTGATGAATACAACACACAATGACTGGGAGCAGCGGCTCTCGCCCGGAGTCAGTGCCATCGCGCCTTCAGGCATACGCAAATTTTTCGACATCGCCGCCCAAATGAAAGACGTGATCTCCCTGGGTGTCGGCGAGCCGGATTTCGTCACGCCATGGTCAATCCGCGAAAGCTGTGTCTACGGACTGGAGCAGGGCTACACCTCCTATACAGCCAACCGCGGCCTGCTCGAACTCCGGCAGGAGATTGTCAATCATTTCCATGACAAGTTCCAGACCGACTATGATCCCAAGACCGATGTTCTGGTCACCGTCGGCGTCAGCGAAGCCCTGGACCTCGCGATGCGGGCCATCCTCGCGCCCGGCGACGAAGTGCTGATCCCGGAGCCATGCTATGTCTCCTATCAGGCCTGCACGATACTGGCTGGCGGCGTGCCAGTATCCGTTCCCGCCACCATCGAAAACGAGTTCCGCATTACCCCGGCCGAACTGGAAGCCTATGTCACAGCTAAGACAAAGGTGCTGCTCATCGGCTATCCCAATAATCCGACCGGTGCCATCATGACCCGCAAAGATCTGCTTGCCATTGCCGATTTTGCCGAAAAGCATGATCTCATCGTCATCTCGGATGAGATCTACGGGGACCTGACCTACGGGGATGAAGAGCATACCTGCTTCTCCTCACTGCCACGGATGCAGGAACGTACCATCCTGCTCAACGGTTTTTCCAAGGCCTATGCCATGACCGGCTGGCGCATCGGCTATGCACTGGGCAACCCGGCCATCATTGCCGCTATGACCAAGATCCATCAGTACACCATGCTCTGCGCCCCGATCACGGCCCAGATTGGAGCCGTCGAGGCCCTGCGCCATGGAGAAAAGTACATGAAGAAGATGGTCGCCGAGTATGACCGCCGCCGCCGGCTGATCTATGATGGCTTCATCAAGCTCGGCCTTGAATGCTTCGAGCCCAAAGGCGCCTTCTACATCTTCCCGAGCATCGTTTCCACCGGTTACAATTCCAACGACTTCGCGGAAGAACTGCTGAAGGCTGAACATGTCGCGCTGGTCCCGGGCAGCGCCTTCGGCCAGTGTGGCGAGGGACACGTCCGCTGCTCTTACGCCACATCCATCGACAAAATATCGGAGGCACTCAACCGCATCGAGAACTTCCTCAAAAATCACAAAAAATAAAGCCGAATGAGAAATCCGTCAGAATCCTGCTGACGGATTTTTCATTCGGCTTTATTCGAGTTTAGTCGGCAGCATCATGCCGTGGATTCTCATGCACGATCTTAATCGCTTTAGCAATCGCCTGAATCACTTCTACCTCATATTGGACTTCCATCCCATCCAGCCGGGCATACACATCACCTTTATACGAAGATATATATTTCGGTGGCAGATGGTTCAAGGCCAGCATCACCACATCACGTCTGCATTTCTCACAAGTACAATACCCCGGAAAACTTGCCAGGACCGTGTCCAGTTTATTCAACACGACATCTTCCATGTAGTTTTTCAGCTCCATCAGAATCCCTCCCGTCTTCCTCTTCATTATAACTTTATTTGGTTGATTTTACCATATAAAGTTATTAAAATTTAGAATTCATTGAAAACTTTTTTTACTCATTCCCCCACAAAATCCTTTGCCTTCTTTTGCAAAAACGAGGTGAATTCAGATTCTGCTGCATAGAATAACGAAATAGACCTTGCATTGTCTGACAGGTTGTGCTAATATATTTGTATGCGCTCGTAGTCCAGTGGATAGGACGTTAGCCTCCGGAGCTGAAAGCGGCAGTTCGACTCTGCCCGAGCGCACCATATTGAACGTAGACGGTCTGCAGCTGCAGGCCGTTTTTTGACCATAAAAGCGATGCTCCGTTACGCAGCTGCCTGCATAACGGAGCATCGCTTTTATTTGTTTCAGGCTTCAGGAGTCAACCAATCTGGATGGTATAGCGGAAGGTCTGTTTATTCCCCGGCAACAGAGATTCGCTGCCTTCACGATCTTTGAATTCACCTGTGAAATCGACAAAATCGGCATGTCCATGCCACGGCTCGATGCATAAGAACGGCGCACCGCCCTGATCCGGAGTCCAGAACCCCCAGTAAGGGAAGTCCCTGGCCGTCACAGTGAGTTTCTTGTCGCTTTTCGTTGAACAGATCGACACGGTATCAGATTTCTGCTTATCATACGCCAGCGCATCATTCCGGAACATCTCATAGTTCAGGGCCAGTTTCCTGCCGCTGAGTTTCGCCGTGCCATAGCCGTGCTGGAACTGGCCTTTGGCGTCCAGCTGCATATTGCCCGCATCCTCGTCCTCACTGAAGGCCAGATAGCAGTCCTCGAACTTCTCTCCCGGCACGATGGGGCAGCGGAATGCACCATGTGAACCGATTGAGTAGATCATTTCCTTGTCATCGAGATTCTGTACGGTCCAGATGACTTCAATCTGATTGTCGTGCAGGACATATTCGATATCCAGCTGGAATTTCCAAGGATATTTCTTGAGCGATTCCTGAGTCCATTTAAGGCTGAACCGGATACGGTCCGCCTGACGCTCAACCAGCTCAAAGTCCGAGATACGGCCGAGACCATGACCCGGCAGCTCATATTCCTGACCGTCCACGCGGTATTTGCCATTGAGCAGCTTGCCAACAATGGGGAACAGGACCGGTGAACTGTATTTCCACCAGGACGGATTTCCATCCCAAAGATATTCGGTCTCATCGGCACGTTCCTTGATGGACCGGAGTTCTGCCCCATAGCTGCGCACCAGCACACAGAGCTTGTCATTTTCCAACGTATAAAGCATAAAATAGATCCTCCTCTGATTAGTCTATATTCATTTTATCATACTTCCCGCAAGTATGATTTTCAATCTACGGAAGGATTTCCGCCCACTGAATCAGACGCTCTTTTTCTTTATGAAGCGGAATGCCTGCTGAACCTCTGGATACTTGACCTTATCCGTTGGTTCCATGAACATAGCCAGTGGCCGTACAAAATAGCCATAATCACCGTAAAGGGCCTGATAGCAAATCATCTGCTCCCGCGTCTCCGTATGCGTCACGGGACAAGCGATGATTTTATATTCCTTCTGCTTGAAATGCTGCCATACCTCGCCGACTTTTGGCAGTTCTCTTTCCATCGGCTCGCCTTCTTCCTATAAATACTTCCGTCAACATGAACAGCTTTATCCGATCACCCTAAAAACCGCTCCGATGTCCTGACCATCCGAGCGGTTTTTTAGGGTGAAAACGCCGCAACTCAGACCTTAGTCTCACCAGTCAGGACCTTCTTATAATCTTCGTAGTTCTTCCGCAGCAGCTCAGGCGTATCGAGCTCATACGGACATTTCCGCGTGCACTGGCGGCAGTTCAGGCAGTCTTCGATCTTCTTCATCTCGGCCTGCATCGCCGGCGTCAGCCAGGCTTCGGACGGTGCACGGCGCAGCATGAGTGACATGCGGGCACACTGATTGATCTCGATACCAGCCGGACATGGCATGCAGTAGCCGCAGCCACGACAGAATTCACCGCTGAGCTCCTGCTGCTCTTTGGCAATATACGCGCTGATCTTATCCGTCATCGCCGGCGTATCAGTCATATAGCTGATCCACTCCGCAAGTTCCTGCTCCCGCTGGATGCCCCAGATAGGCAGCACATTGTCATAGTGGGCAATATAGGCCATCGCCGCCTCGGAACGGTTGATCAGCCCGCCAGCCAGCCCCTTCATGGCAATGAAGCCGACATTCTTCTCACGGCAGAGATTCACCAGCTCGATCTCCCGGGGCGAGGCCAGATAGCTGAACGGGAATTGCATGGTCTCATAGAGCCCCGACTCCACGCATTCAAACGCGACCTCGATCTTGTGCGCAGTCGCACCGATGTGCCGGATCTTGCCCTGCTGTCTGGCCTCGAGCATCGCCTCATACATGCCCGATCCATCCCCGGGACGCCAGCACTGCTCGACACAATGGAACTGATACACATCGATGCAGTCCGTCTGCAGCAGGCGCAGGGAGGTTTCCAGATGCTGCCAGAACTCAGCCGGTGTCTTCGCATGCGTCTTGGTTGCCAGGAATACCTTATCCCACAAGTCATGAAATGCTGCGCCCAGCTTTTCCTCACTGTCGCTGTAGGCACGAGCCGTATCAAAATAACGGATGCCGCCCGCATACGCATTCTGCAGCAGCTGCACCGCCTCTTCCTTCGTCACGCGCTGGATGGGGAGAGCCCCAAAACCATTCTGTGGCACCGTGATGCCGGTACTGCCAAGTGTTACTTGTCTCATACTGCTTTCCTCCTCATATCGTTTCTGTCAGCCTCTGGGGATCTGCTGGGTGACGCAGTGGATGTTGCCGCCGCCCACCAGAATGCTCCGGGCCGGGATGGGGTACACTCTGCGGCCCGGGAACAGTCCGCCCAGAATG
>ERZ650307.2404-NODE-2404-length-10242-cov-8.826151_pt1 | contig 10242 bp, 9 predicted proteins | sample MGYA00376243_ERZ650307 | MGnify/ENA primary metagenome ERZ650307 (study PRJEB26733, sample SAMN07839242) | wastewater metagenome | biome: urban; feature: artificial channel; material: waste water | place: USA: North Carolina | collected 2016-03-31 ... | reverse complement strand
TATATCTAGTTTTATTACCATTATTATGTGCTCCACGTTCATACTTTTGTTGATTAACATTTCTAATATATTTAAATGGAGCATTAGGTTCTCGTTCAAGATAAACAAGAAGTTTACTTCTTAATCCTAATTTAAGATTAAAAATATCATCAACAGTTTTACATTCAGAATTAAGTTGTTTAGCATCTTTACCTCTAAGTTCTCTATTAATATAATTAGCATACTTAAATTTAATAGCACTATAACTATGAGTTCCATTATTAATAAGTTGTATTTCATAAAACTCTTTATTAGTTTTATAAACTACATAAGGAATACCATCATACTTAAGTCCACGAATTTTATATATTTCTGCTTCTTCTTTATCATAAGGTTTAAGACCAGCATCAATAATTTCTTGTTTTTTAAGTCTAGTAGCGTTCCAATCAACATAAGTATCTCTAGGTTTATCTCTATATCTCCAGAAATTAATAACTAAATCACCAATTTCATATTTAAAATGATAAGCGTAGCCTTCAAGAACACATTTATGAACACCATAACTATAATACCTATGAATGTACTTTTTATAATCAGAAAGACTTAATTCAGAACGTCTTGTAGCAAGTTTAAGAGCAATAATATAATCGTTTGCTTTTTTAGCTAAGTTACAATAACGCAAAAGTTGGAGAAGAACAATACGTCTTTCTCCAACTGTATAACTAAGTTGATTATTAATTAATTGCTCTAACTTATTAATTAATTCAACATTATCATTAAGAAATTGAAACCCATATTCATTAAGATTAATTTTTAAATCATCTTTAATAACTTGATTTTTACTTTTAATATAAGCACGACAATCAGCTTTCATCTTATTTATAACTTCAAGTTCTTTATTATATTTTGCCATATCGTCATTAGAAGTTTCAATAAACTTTTTATAATAATGACTAATATCTATATCTTTAATCATAATTTATCTAGTTACAAAATTATCAATAGGAGTTTCATTTGTTTGACGAGGAACTTCAATAAGATTACGTTTAAATACAATCTCTTTAAGAGCTCCAATCATATCTTCAGGAATAAGAAATTCATCATCATCGTATTTAGCTTCATCATCAATAGGGTCATAATTTACATCTTTAGCTTTTTCAACAGTTTCGGTAGGAACAAGATAAGGAATTTCAAATGGAGATTCAATAATAATAGAACCTATATTTTGAAACCAATCTTTATTATTACTAAAGAAATAAATATAACCATTAATATAATCATAAACAGGAAGATTACACATACCTGCAAGATAATGATAAAACTTAGCACTAGCTTCTTTTGCAAATGGTATTTCTATCCCAGTATGTCCGGTAGTTCTAATTGATTGGAAAGGTAAGTTATTAATAAGTCTAACTGGCTTTGGAACTTCTTGTTTAGTACGTTTAATTGCAGGAAGCCCAAGAGTTTGACTATTATATAAGTCACCATCAGGAACATTAATAATAGAAACACGAATACGTTGTTGCAAACCTTTATCAACATATTTATGATTTTCATAACTTTTACGAATTAGTTCATTACGACCATGAAGAATAGCATATCGAAGATTACGTCTAAGAGGAATACTATTAGGATTGCCAACAGCATGAGCAAATTCACTAACTAATTGATTAAGACTAGCCATGTTAAGATTGACTTGCGTTTTCTAATTGATGAACTCTTTCTTTAAGTTCATTAACTGTATCAACTAATTCATTATGCTTTTGTTCTATAACTTTAACTTTTTGTTCAAGTTCAGTATTATTAGTATAATCTATAATAGAATTAAACAATTTAATTAGAAGTTCTCTATCTTTATTAGATATATCACTATTTAAACAGCATATAGTTCTAATAATATCATCTTTAAGTTTATCTTTAGTCATAATATATTATGTTTTAAGTTTATTATATTTAATATTATAATAAACTGTTGCAGGAGTAGTATCGAGAAATACAAAAACAGAAAACAAATTAATTAACCAACTACTCCTAACAACAGTTCCACGTGGACTTATTTAATCAAGTTTAACTGTAGTAAAGAAGCCGACATTAGCATTAGAATCCGACCGAACCCAATGAGAAGTAAAGTAACCAGAGCCAGCCCGAGAATCGTCACTAGCGTAACCGCCAAGCAGAAGCACACGAACAGCTTTATCTGTATCTTGTCCATTATCACCTCTTATCCAATTATAATCAGCTTTTTTATTAGTTCCAACTTTATTAGGAATAAAATAAGGACCAAATCTAAAATCAAATTCAGTAATAAAATTATTAGTATTAGCTTGACATCCAATTAGATAACATTTTTCATTAACATTATCTTTTGTAACATCAGCGTGATTAACTCCTTTTTTAAGAATATAAACATAATTATAATCTTTATCTTTATTGATAATGACTACATCTCTAATAAATGTCCATATATCTCCAAAGAAATTTAGAATACCACGATAAACAGCAGGATAAGTATTAAGATTACTACCATCTGTATTATAATTTCCTAGTTCATAATGGTCACCATTTGTACTACCATTACCAATATTATGTTCAGCAGTCCAATAAGTTTGTACAATAGGATTATTACCATTAAAAGCTGTCCATCTATTCCAATTTAAATTTGTAACACCAGCACCAAGTCCTCCTTGTTTAAATCCATCACTAGTTAAATTAGTATTTAATGCAGCTTGATTATCAAAATTAGCATACTCAATATAACAAAGAGCTTGTAAAGCACAATATTCAAGATAATCAATCATTGTAATCCAATCGCCACGATTAGCACAAAATTCATTGGCTTTATCGTAATTAATACCGGTTCTAGGTCTACCTTGTAATTTAATAGCATCAATAGAAGAACTTTTATTTCCTCCTAAATATCTAGTATCATCAGGTTTAATACAAGCACTAAATACTTCTTCTTTACCATCTTCTCTAGTTCTAGTCATAGTTTTAGTATGACTTATAATAAAAGGATGAACTCTAGTAAATGTTCCATCAATATTAAAATCACTTATCCAAAGTTGATATTTAGTACCAGTATCTTTAACACACATATAAAACTCTGGAACTCTTACCCCAACATCGCCATCACTTCCATCAAGAGGAGGAATAAAACCATTTTCAAGAGGTTTAGCCCAACCCGTAGGATTAAGGAAATAACTGATTTTCTTTTCATTATAGACACAACCTTTAAGTCTATTTTGAATAGGAAGTTCTCTATGAAATTTAGCATTACCAATTCTGATTATATCATTGTCATCTTTAGTCCATTCAATACCATAAGCAGCATTTTCAAAAGTAGGAATAAATGCAGCAGAACCCCAAGCTGGATTACCTTGTTCATTAATAATTAAACTATCTCCTTTAGATACTCCATCTAAATTAGGTAGATGTTTAAGTCCTTCTGCAAGTTCATTTAGTATATGCTTGTTAAATCTTAACAAGCCATTATACATTTCTACTAAATTAAAATTCATGTTAAGCTTGTTCTAGAGCATCAACTCGACCATCAAGAGAATTAATATTATTAGTATTTTGATTAACTTTAGTTACAAGTCCTTGAAGAGCAGCAATTATAGCATCGTTTTTAGTATCATTACTAGCTTTCATAGCATTAATCGCAGCAACTATATCTGTATTTGCTTTATTAATAGTAGAATTAACAGTATCAAGTTTATTACCAATAGTAGTTTTCATACTATCAACAGCAGCTTTAATACTATCTAATTTAGCATCAATTTTATCAAAACGATTATTAAGAAGAGTTTGAGTTTCATCTGATTCACTTTTATGTTGATTTTCAAACTCATCAAATTCAGCTTTAACCATTTCATGTAATTCAGTAATCTTTTGACTAATCTCATCAAGATTAACTATAACATTATTTTCTCCAAGCTCATCATGTTCTTTATTACCAGAAATACTAAGTTTAAGATTATTAATAAGTTTATTAATAGCATCTAACTTATAATTAACTCTTTTATCATCTTCCATATCTTTAGAATTTAGTTTGTTACAAATATAAATTATATTATTAATAACAAGTAGTTTAACAATATTATTAACATTTTTTAATTAAGCAGTTTTAGAACTATTAATACCTAGATATTTAGTCCAAGTATAATGTTTACGTTCACTAATATAATTAAGATTATCATCATTAATATGAGCTTCTTCTTCAAAACTTACATCTTTATAAGCATCATGTTGTTTAATATGAAATAGTCTTATAATAAGATATTCAACACCATACCATATATAGAAAAAGATATATAACATCTCTTTCATTTGTTCTGTATGAATAGCTTCATGATTAAGTTCTTTATTACTTAATTCTCCTTTAGTAAATATAATACCAAAAAGATTAATAGCTTTATAACCATTAAAAGGAAAATGTTTAGTCTTAATAACTCTCATAACTTTACTATTTTAAAATTTAATATTGTAAATATTTATGTACGTTCATAGAGCCACTTTTTAGGCTCATAGCAAGACTTTCATTAAATCATGTACAGTTAATCAGCTAGGCTTAAAACTAGCCAAATTCGGCAAGCTATACTCCCCGTAGAGGATGGAGCAGGCTTGAATTAGTCAATCAAACCTAGCTAATCAATCTCATACAATCTTAACCAATAGTATTATCAATATCTTTATAACCAATTCCAAGTTTCTTTAGAATAGGACTAACAACCCAACTCCAAAACACAGGAGCAAGAACAGCACTATTAACAAGCATAATAGTATTATCATACCCAGATGCAATATAAATACCAGCCATAGTAGCAATACTTATTACTAATACACATCGTTTTTGCCAAGTAGGAACTTTATTATCACCATTAAAGTAATCAATAACTTTAATAATAATATAAGTTAGAACATTAACAATAAACATAAATCCAAAATCAAAATTACTAAGGATTCCATCTACAATTACATCAATAAATTTGTCCATACTAAAATTTAGATAAATAAAAAAGGGAACTATCCGAAGATAATTCCCTTTTACAGTTTTACAATAATGATTAGTTATTCATGTGGAAATATTCCCATACTTTATCACCATCAAAATCTACATCTTTAAACCAAAATGTAATAGCACTTTCAAACACTTTATTATCTATATTACCACCAAACCATTCTTCAAATAATTTAGCATAATCATGATATTGAGCATTAATTGCAACATAAACATCGCAAGGTTCAACATCATTAGGTAATACTTCTTTATAGCGTTCACAAATCTCATGAGCTTTATTCATATCATATTTTTCACCAATATATTTCTTATTGTCTTTAACATGATACATTTGTTCTACAACTTCTTTAGCTTCATACTCATTAAAATGATAGCCATCGTCATTATATCCACCGCTCATAAGCATAGTTAAAATCTTTTCTTCTCGGTCATTTTTATTAGTAGAGCGACCATAAGTATCGTAAGTATCATAACCAATACGATTTCTCATGCCACCTCTACCACCACGACCGCCTCGTCCTCCACGTGCATCAAGAAATTCACGAAATTCATCAAGAATATTTTGATTACCGCCACGACGATTACCAACATGGTAAGGTTGAATGTAAGGCATTTCTCTCATAATATTACTTTGTTTTTAAACTGATTAATGATTCTTTTAAAACTTCTAAATCAGTTTGATTAAGAGCAACAATTTTATTCACATAAGGAACTTCAAGAGATATAATACCTTTAGAAATATTACCGCCACCAATAAAAGGTATATCAAAATTAAAATTATCAATATTATTAATAACTTCCATTTCTTCATCAAATATACCTTCAATATCAATCATACCATCTTTATCTGCAATGGGCTTCAAGAACTTATCAAAACTATTAATATTATTAGTAATTGCTCTTTTAGCTAAAGGAATTAAAAGTCTTATAGCTGGAGAACTTTCACCCATAGATACTAATTGTTTAACAATATAATCTTTAATAACCTCTTTTACACTATTAATTTCAACCATAATATTACTTCTTTAAAAATTCTTCATAAGTTAAATTAGGATTAGTTTTACTAGCTTCTTTAAAAGCTTTAAACAATTCCATCTCTTTGTTAGTAACTTCAACAATTTTACTCTTAAGCAACTTAACAAGTTTAAGTTGTTCTTCAAGTAAATGTTTGCCATCAGCACTAGCTTCGATTTTTCCTCTAACTAAATTAAGAACTTCTGCTTGAACCATACTTTGTAAAGCATTATAGTTATTTACATAGTCTTGATTATTAAGAAGCATATTTTGTTGTTCTTGTGTAAGTGGTGCAATTTCAGCATCAATAGCATCCCAAATTCCTTGAGTTGGAACTTGCTGATTTTGAGTTGTACCATTATTTGCATTAGGAATAGCATTACGACGATAAGCTTCATTAATTGCTTGTTTTTGACTTTGAAGAAAAGCAATTTGTTCATCAATGCTATTAGTCATTTTTTCACTAGGGTATAGTAAAGGGTCACTATTACCTAGTATGAATTGAGTAACAGGTATCATATCTCTTTCAATTTTATGTTCTTAATCAAACTTAGTAATATTACTGAGCAGGAGTTCCGCTAGCAGGTTGAGTAAAACCACATGGTAAACATCCACAAGCATTACGTCCAACTAGACCAGTAACAGTAGGTTCATTTGGAAGAGTAACTACACCATAGATAACATTACAAGTCTTTCTATCAGTATAGTTGATACCAGCCGTAAACATCTTTTCCATTTCGCATTGGATAAGTTTATCTTGATAAGGACGAATAGCTTTAGTAACAGCCAATTCAGCTTTCAAATCAGATAACTCTTTACGGATATCATCATCAGCATCACGAGTATATTTGTAAAGATTAAAATGGTCAGTGTTATTTTTCTCAATAAGAGCATCAGTACGATTACGCCCATCAATATAAACACCAAACAATTCACTATTCAATCGTTCTCTATCTTCAAAACGTTGATTCTGTTGAGTCAAAGCCCATTGATAAAGACCACCTTGAAGAGCTAAAGTATCTTCACAAGATTTTTCCCATGCTTGAAAAGCAGTAGGGGCACCGCTTCCACTACCAGCAGTAGCACCAAGTACGTTAATATTAGTAGAGCCATCACCTAACATTCCACCACCAGCGCCACCTAAAATACTAGCACCAGCAGAACGACGATTACCAAACAAAGCCCAAGCACCAAGTGCAGTACCGATAATACCAAGAGTTAAACCTGCATTAGCTTTACCGTTTACATCACGACGATTACCACCGTCATAATTCATTCCAGCACCATTATAGCCCTCTGGAACAACTTTCACTTTTTCAATTACTTGCATAATAAATTAAGGTTTAAGTTAAAAAAATAGATTAATACTTGTAGTTTGAACTACATAATCTATAACACTTAAACCGTTATTTTTATTTGGTAATTAACATTAATTTAACTTTCAATAGGACTATATATTGTCAATTCACCAATTTTATTAAGTTTAGTATATTTTATTTCACCTATTGAAGTCTTACCATCATCAGCTTTGCCACCTTGTGTACCAACATAACATTGAATAGTTTGTTGTCCTCTAAATTCAGAATTACCTGCAACAAAACCAAATCTAAATTTATAGTTATCAGTATAATTATCATTATAAACAGTGTTATCTTCATTTAACAAAACTGTATGATATTCATAACTATAATTATCATCACTAGTTATATTAAGAGTTGGTTTATCAAGAGTTAAAGGAGTACCAGTTGTATTAACTTGATTATTCCAAACTTTATATTTATCATTAGGTTGATTTTCATACCAACAATAACCATCACGATGAATATAACCACCACCATGACGAATTATTTTAATATTATCTAAACCAATAGTTTTATCATTAACAGGATTAACTCTAAAGTACTTTACTTCATTATTAGATTTAGCAACTCTTTTAATAACTTCACCATACCAACATTCTTTATAACCACCATGTCCATCAGGCATATTAATAGTTCCATCAGCCAAAGGAAAAATAAACATTCCTCTATTATCAACATCAATTTCATTATTTCTTAATTGCCAAGCATGAACAATAACTCCACCTTTATAAGCAGTACATTCAACAGTAACATGACCTCTACTTAAACTTCCAAACCAATTAGCACAAAGATTCATTTTCATTATATCAGGCATTTTATCTTCAAGGTCAATCATAGATTCAATATTAAACATAACACATTCAGCACCTGAGTCAGTATTATCACCACCCCAATATAGATAAGGAATTTGACTTAAATTCCAAGACCAACCAACAGCTACATAATTTAAACTATTAATAGGAGAATTAACATAATATGATTTAGTATCCAAATCTCGACCATCATCACTACCCCAAATATATCTAAGTTGGACACTAGTAAAATCACTAAAATGAATAACAGAAGTAGGCCAAATATGATTAGCACCATCATAAACATGAGCAATATTAGTTTGACCTACTGTTCGTTTCTTAAGAGGTTTAGCAATTCCTCCTTGACGTCCAAGAGTTAAACTCATTATTCATCAATAATATTATAAGTCATTCCAGCAACTGGGGTAATAGTTGCATATTGGGTAGCAGTTCCTGTCCAAATTGGAAGACTAAGTTTATTACTATTCGCACTAGGCATAGTCATATTAACTCCGCATCCATCATTAATAGCTTTTTGAATCTTATCAAGATTAACACTATTAGTAATAGTTTGATTTATTTCTTTTTTAAAGTTATTAAATGTATCATTAGTAACATATCTATTAAGTAAATTATTAACTTCTTCTTTATTATAAGTTTCAGATTTAGTATAATAATTTTTAAACATATTATTAATCTCTTCTTTAGTATAACTTTCCATAGAAGAAGTATCACCCATTACTCTCCATTCAGTACCATTCCAATAACAAATCTTTCCATTACGATATTCAATCTGACCTTTAGCCCAATTACTACAAGTTACATTAGGAAGATATTCAGACTCTTCACCAACCATACCTGTAAGTTTACATTTATTTAAATTAATAGTACCATTCTCAATAATACCACCTTCAAATACAAGTTCACAACCAACAGGCATTGTAATAGTTTTACCACTTAAATCAAAAGCATAACGAATAATATAACGAGTATTTTCTTCGTTAACCATATCTTGAGTAAGAACAGCTTTATAATTAAGATAAATATTATTCTTAACTTGAACTAGATTTTCTTCATTAAAATAATATTTAATATTATCTACTGAATTAACATATATAATACCAAGTCTTGGACGTTCATCAGAAAGACAAGTATTATAAATATTATAATCTTCACTATTTCCATAAACAGGAGTGTTGACCCCCCGTAGAGGATGAACTCTATCAGTAGGTTCTACAATAGTCCATCTAGTATAATAATTATAAAAACCAACTCCATCATGAATAGTCTTAACTCTAAGAACAAATAATTTATGATATGTATCATAATAAATACCAGCAGTATTACCTAAATCTGTTCTAATAACTTCATACTTATCAGTATTAAGAATTATTTGACCATATTGTTCACAATAAGTATCATCAAGAAAACCATCAAATAAAAGCTGTTCTGCATTACTAGCATCATCCTCCACGGGGAGTAAGACCTTGCGAACTATTTTATATCCTTTACCACTTTTATATTCAGGCTCATAAGGTCTATCTTTAAGACTAAGACGATTAACATTACAACAACCCGGACTTAATCTTATAGTAATATCTTCTTCATCAGGATAATTAATAATATTAACTTTACCATCTCCTGCAATCATTTGTTTAAGAGCTTCATTAAGCATATCCCAATCAATAGTTCCATCAGCAATTGGAATCTTAGCACCATTCTCTTCAAGATACTTCTCACTAAGAATTTTTGTCCAATTATCATCAGAAACCCAACTAGTTTCAACACCAGCTTGAAGATTACTACCTATATAACTTTCAGTTACAGATAGATTATGTTCAGCATCATAATAACTAATAGTAAGACTATTACGTCTAAAAATAGCAGGAACAGCTTTACGAGTATTAACTCTAGTTCCTTGATATGGAATCCATAAATGATTAAACCTAGAAAGAACAACAGTTAAATCATTATTTGTATCTTTGTCAAGAATATTTTGAAGATAAGTAATAGGAAATACTTTATCATAACTATTCTGACCTAGTTTTTCATATAGTTGTTTATTGTTCATAATTAT
>ERZ650307.2403-NODE-2403-length-10244-cov-11.065659_pt1 | contig 10244 bp, 9 predicted proteins | sample MGYA00376243_ERZ650307 | MGnify/ENA primary metagenome ERZ650307 (study PRJEB26733, sample SAMN07839242) | wastewater metagenome | biome: urban; feature: artificial channel; material: waste water | place: USA: North Carolina | collected 2016-03-31 ... | reverse complement strand
AATGTCTAATATTTATAATGATGATGACAAAAACGTTTGGACTTTTGTAAGAGTAGAAAACAATCAAACAGTGATTGGTTACAGAGAAACTACGGGCTGGGCAAGAACCAGAAAAGTATATTTTGCGATGAAATTTTCTAAACCATTCAAATCATACGGCAGAAAAAGATATGAAAAAGTAGAATACAATGGTTTTTATAGAAAATTTAATGAAAATGAAAATTTTCCAGAATTTGCTGGGAGAAAAATAAGAGCTTATTTTAATTTTGACACCGAAGAAAACGAAAAAATTTTAGTAAAATTTGCGCTGTCTAGTGTATCTACAGAAGGTGCTTTAAAAAATCTAGACACTGAAATTCCGCATTGGGATTTTAGTAAAACCAAGGCAGAAACTCAATCAAAATGGGAAAATGAGCTTTCTAAAATTAAAGTAGAAACCATCAACAACGAAGACAAAAAGGTATTTTACACTTCACTGTACCACACTATGCTTTCGCCAGTAATTTATCAGGACGTAGATGGAAAATATCTCGGTCTTGACCAAAATATTCACGAAGCAAAAGGTTTTACAAATTACACCATCTATTCACTTTGGGATACTTACAGAGCGCTCCATCCTTTATATAATTTAATCCAACCGAAAAGAAATAATGATTTTGTAAAATCTATGTTGGCTCATTACAATGAAAGTGTGCATAAAGCCTTACCAATTTGGAGTCATTATTCTAATGAAAATTGGTGTATGATCGGCTATCACGCAGTTTCTGTTTTGGCAGATGCCATCGCAAAAGGAACTACAGATGTAGATATAAATCAAGCGCTAGAAGCTATGCAGAATTCTTCTAATTTGAAATATTATGACGGAATTGGAGAATATTTAAAATACGGTTATGTGCCAGAAGACAAAAGTAATTCTTCGGTTTCTAAAACGCTAGAATATGCTTATGACGATTGGTGTATTGCTCAGGTTGCCAAAAAAGCTGGAAAAACCGATGTGCAGACAGAATACCTAAAACGTTCTGAAAATTATAAAAATGTCTATGATGCTAAAACTGGTTTTATGAGGCCCAAACTTTCTGACGGAACTTTCAAAGCTGAATTTGATCCGATGGATACTCACGGACAAGGTTTTATAGAAGGAAATGCTTATAATTATGGACTTTATGTACCACAAAATATTCCGAAAATGATTGAAATGATGGGCGGAAAAGATAAATTTTCTAAGCATCTAGATGGAATTTTCGATACAGAAATCGCAGATAAATACATCGAAAAAAACGAGGATATTACCAGAGACGGAATTATAGGAAATTATGTTCACGGAAACGAGCCTGGTCACCACATTCCATATCTATACAATTGGACCAACGATGCTTGGAAAACACAAGAAAAAGTAAGAATGGTGTTAAGAAAAATGTATCACGACAGAGAAGATGGACTCTGTGGCAATGATGATGCCGGACAAATGAGTGCTTGGTATATATTTTCGGCAATAGGTTTTTATCCTGTATTACCAGGTTCTAATGAATATGCAATTGGTTCTCCGTTAGTAAAATCTGCGATTATAGATTTAGGAAACGGTAAAAAATTAATTATCGAAACTAAAAACCAATCAGACAGAAATATTTATGTAAAAAAAGTAACGGTAAATGGAAAAATCATTAAAAACCATATTTTGAATTATGAAGAAATCAAAAATGGGGGAAAAATCTTGTTCGAAATGAGTAATTTACATTAATTTTAATAAACTGATATATTTCATTTTAAGAATATCATTCCTAAAATAGCAAAAACGTAACTTTGCACTAGCAAAAAAAATACAACTATGGAATGGCTTAAAACTTTACTTTTCCCTACAGAAAACCCTACCGTAATACAATCTATGATTACGATAATGCTAGCAATAGGCTCTGGTGTTTTCTTTGGGAGATTAAAAATGGGAAAAATCACATTTGGGGTATCTGCTGTAATGTTTACAGGATTAATTCTTGGACATTTCGGATACCGAATCAATCACGAAATTTTTGACTTTATCAGAGATTTTGGATTAATATTATTTGTTTACGGAATTGGTTTACAAGTAGGACCATCTTTCTTTTCATCCTTTAAAGATGAGGGTTTAAAATTTAACATTTTAGCGGTTTCTACCGTACTCTTAGGCGGTATAATCACTTTTATTCTACACAAAGTAACTGCTCTAGATATAGAAAACTTAGTAGGTATTATGAGTGGAGCTGTTACCAATACTCCAGGTTTAGGAGCCGCAAAAAACACTATAGACGAATTGAAAGTTCAATTCCCAGGTAAAACATTTGCAGACCCTACCATAGGATATGCTATTAATTATCCTTTGGGCGTTTTTGGGATTATTGCCGTAATTATTTTTTCTAAAATTATCCTAAAAATAACACCTGAGGATGAAATGAAAAAATTCAGAATGGCAAAAATAAGCAGAGAAGAACCTCTTGTTCACAAAAAAATGAGAGTCACCAATCCTGATTTTTTTGGAAAATCTCTGAATGAAGTTATTAAAGAAATTGGCTATGAAATCATTATTTCAAGGCTAAAACACAGTGGTGAAGTCTCTGTATTTTCGCCTACACTAGATACTCATTTGCAAGACAGAGATGTACTGATGATTGTAGGAAAAGAAAAAGAACTAGATGAATTTATCACCAAAATTGGTCGTGCATCTACCGATTCATTTATAGAATCTGATTCTGACATCAGTAAAAAGAATATTTTCGTAACGAAACCTTCTGCTGTGCACAAAAAATTATCAGAACTAGACCTTTACAATACGTATGATTTAAAGGTAACCAGAGTTTTCAGAGCAGGAAGAGAAATTTTACCGAGACCCTCTTTAGAATTATTCTATGGTGATATTCTAAGAGTAATTGGGACTGATGATGCAATACAAGAAGCCGAAAAAATTATTGGAAATCAAGAGAAAAAACTTCTAGAGCCAGATTTTTTATCACTTTTCGGTGGTTTATTAATTGGTATTATTGTAGGTTCTATACCATTAATGGTACCAGGTTTACCTATTCCTTTGAAATTAGGTTTCGCAGCTGGCCCTCTAATTGTAGCACTTTTAATTTCTAGATACGGTGGAATTTCGTTTATCCATTCTTACATTAATAATGGGGCAATTCATTTTATGAAAGATTTCGGAATTTGTTTATTCTTTGCCGCAGTTGGTATCCACGCTGGAGAAGGATTTTATGAAAACTTCATCAAATACAACGGTTGGAATTGGCTTCTTTATGGTTCTGCCATTACATTTATTCCATTAATAATGATGGTAATAGTAGGTAGAGTTTTTATGAAAATTAATTTCTTACAACTTGCAGGGATTATGAGTGGTAGCTACACAGATCCTGCTGCATTATCTTTTAGCACCAATTATTTAGAGAATGACGTTCCTATACAAAGTTACGCACAGGTATATCCATTGGTCACTATTGCTAGAATTTTCACTGCCAGTTTACTCATCTTATTACTTAGCTAAAAATATCTAACCTCATATTAAAAAACCGTCTCTCAAAAATTATGAGAGACGGTTTTGTTTTGTACTAAGTTGTAAAACTATGCAGCAGTTTCAGGAAATCTAGCCTGAGTATATTCTCTAGAAATAGCAGCCTTTTCAAATTTTAATTTTCCAGACATGGTTTCTATAATTACACCATCTTCCATAATATCCGAAATCTTACCGTGCATACCAGAAGTAAGCACTACTCTTTGTCCTTTTTTAAGATTTTCAGAAAATTTCTTGTCTTTGCTCTGCTTTCTCATTTGAGGCCAAAGAAACAAAACAAACATAACAACCATAATCAAAATCATTGGCATAAAACCGCCAAAACCACCTCCTGCTGCTTGTAAAAATATTGTTGAAAACATAATTATATATATTATTTATTATTTAGGTTGAATATCTGCCGTAAAGGTCAATTCTATAGGATTTTTAGCTACATTAGCATATACCTGAGCTGCCTTATGTACTACTCCGTCAAAATTAGCAGAATTAAATTTCAAAGTAATTTTACCTTTTTGCCCTGGTAAAATGGGGTCTTTTGTATAATCTGGCACCGTACATCCGCAAGTTGGCTGAACGCTAGAAATAATTAAAGGATTTTTACCCGTATTGGTTACTTCATAAATATGCTCTACTACATCACCTTTTTTGATTTTACCAAAATCAAAACTTGGTTCAGAAAGTGCCAAGCTGGTTTCTGGTTGTTTTTTAGTTTCTTCTATGATACTAGTTTCAGAAACAACAGGTGCTTGCTGTGCTGCAACTTGCGTAGAATCTATTTTTAATTGTTCTGCACTTTCATTTTTTTTACAAGAAACCATCGCTAGAACAGCGAATAAACTTAGTCCTATAATCTTTTTCATGAAATTTGATTTTAAAAATTTTGTTCAAATTTAAACAAAATAATACCATTTGCCTCAATTTTAATGATAAGATTATTGATTATTAAAGAAATTTTAATTTCTAAAAACAGTTATTTTATACTCTAGAAAGGTCTTTGGTATATTTATCAAGAATTCCGTTTACGAAAACCTGACTTTTATCTGTAGCGAATACTTTAGAAATTTCTATATATTCATTAATGATTACTCTGGCTGGTGTAAGTGGGAAAAAATCTAGTTCAGAAATTGCTGCGATTAGAATAATCTTATCCATCAGAGAAATACGCTCCAAATCCCAATTCTGGAGTCTTTCTTCTACTTTTTTCTCTGTAGAATCCCAATGGTTGATGCTTTGTAATAGCAATTTTTTCGCAAATTGTCTATCTTCGTCATCTTTAATCATTTTAATTAAAGTATGCATTGCGTGCTCCGCTTTCATAAAACCAATGGTTTTTTGCACCATAGAATTTGCCACGTGGAAATCGTCTGCCCAAGACATTTCCATACCTTCTAATCGATCGTGGAAATCTTCGTTTTCTGCAATGTATCTTAAGAAAAGTTTACCTACAAATTTTTGATCATCTTCAAAAGATAAGGTTTCATCTACCATATAATCTTGGTAACGTTTACCAGCTACAATACGCTGAAACGTTTTCACCAAAAGATCATCGTGAAGTTCCCAGTTAAGATTTTTATGTTTTGAGGTAAAAGAAAGTCTTTCTTCGTTTTGTTCTAATTGAATAAGAACTTGATTATTAACGAATTTAAGGTTAGGATTAATATCTTCCTCCGTTTTAATATATTTATTTTTTGCAATTTCGATTTGGTTTTCTGCCAAGTCTTTTAAAGCAACTAAAAAATTAATTTGATAGATATACAGATGATAGATTTTTTCAATCTCGGTAAACATATTTTTCTCTAGCACATCAGTCTTTATGGGATTCTGATGGTAAGAGTAAAGCGTTTGCACTACTTTTTCGCGGATTTGTCTTCTTCCTAACATTTTCAAAGAACTTTTAAAAGATTTTGCAAAGATAAGAAATATAGTTGGAAGATGGAAGGAGGATGAAAGAAGTTTTTTTGATGTGATTTATCAAACTATATTTTCTGTATTTTTGCAACTATGAATTCACTTAAAACACTTAATCCATACTTTTGGAAACACAGAGTTTTGTTGTTTTGGGGCATCTTATTTATCATTGCTTCTAACTTTTTTTCTATTTACCAAGTACAATTTGTAGGAAAAACGGTGGACTTGATAAAAGATGTTTTAGATGACCACAATGTAAAAAAAGAAGTACTTTTCAGAACCTTACTTATTAACGGTGGAATTATTGTAGGAACTTCTATACTATCTGGAGTTTTCAGATTTATGATGAGACAAACCATTATCGTAGCATCTAGAAGAATAGAATACGATCTCAAAAACAAAATATATAAACATTACCAAGAACTATCTCTTTCTACATACAAAAACACTACGGTTGGAGACCTACTCAATCGTCTTTCTGAAGACGTGGTAGCGATAAGAATGTATCTAGGGCCTGGGATAATGTACGTTATTAATCTCATTATTTTATTGATTATTACTTGTGTATATATGTTAATGACCAATGTAGAAATGACTATTTGGACGCTTATTCCGTTACCAATTTTATCTTTTATTATCTACAAAGTAAGTTCTATTATCAATAGAAAATCTAAAGTGATGCAGAAAAGTCAAAGTGCAATTTCTACGTTTGTACAAGATAGTTTTTCTGGCATTAGGGTGGTTAAATTCTTTAACAAAGAAAAATACATCGAGAAAAATTATGGAATTAAGGTTAAAGACTATCAAGACAAAGCACTAGATTTAGCTAAAACCGAAGCCTATTTCTTTACCATTATTATTTTTGTAATAGGATTATTAAATGTTGCCATTTTATATATGGGTGGCAAAAATTATTTCGAAGGTAAACTTACAGTAGGTACTATTGCAGATTTCTTTATGTATATCAATATCTTAATTTGGCCATTTTCTATGGTAGGTTGGGTTTCTTCGGTTAACCAAAGAGCTGCCGCATCTATGTCTAGAGTTAATGAATTTATGGATATTAAATCTGAGATTGTTAATACAAATTTTGACAACTACACCATAAAAGGTGATGTAGAATTCAGAAACGTATCTTACACTTATCCAAACACAGGTATTAAAGCTTTAGACAATCTTTCGTTTAAACTAGAAGCAGGTAAATCTCTCGCCATTATGGGAAAAACAGGCAGCGGAAAATCTACCATTGCCCTACTTCTTTGTCGTTTAATTGATCCCGACGAAGGAGAAATCTTAATTGATGGTAAAAATTTAAAAGACCATAATCTAGAGCTCTACAGAAAACATATTGGTTACATTCCGCAAGAAAGTTATCTATTTTCTGATACCATAGAAAACAATATTGGTTTTGCAATAGACCATCCTACGCACGCATTGGTAGAGGAATTTGCTAAAAAAGCAGATGTTCATAAAAACATTGTAGAATTTAAAGAAAAATACCAAACTATGGTTGGCGAAAGAGGCGTAATGCTTTCTGGAGGGCAAAAACAGAGAATTTGTATTGCCCGTGCTCTCATCAAAAAGCCCGAAATCCTCATCTTTGACGACTCTCTTTCGGCACTTGATACAGAGACGGAAGAGAACATATTGCAGAACATAGAGAACGATATTAAATCCTGCACCTCAATCATTATAACCCACAGAGAATCAAGCGCTAAAAGAGCAGATTACATCCTGAATCTCACTGAAATTGAAGTAGAAAATTAATCACTAAAAAGGCTGTTTTTCCCTTTAAAATTGGGCAAATTTCAAATTTTTTAAAAAAAATTTTGAGATTCAAAGAATTCTTTTATATTTGTTAAAACAAGATTTCTAAAATAAGTACCAATGAGTGATTACAAGGAGAGAAACGAAAATGAGATTTTCACAAAGGTGTTGAAAGCAGGAAGAAGAACTTATTTCTTTGATGTGCGCGAGACAAAAGCAGGAGATTATTACCTTACCATTACAGAAAGCAAAAAGAATTTCGGTGAGAATGGTGAAGCGACTTTCGAAAAGCACAAAATCTATTTATACAAAGAAGATTTCGTGAGTTTCAAAGAAATGTTTAACGAATCTACAGACTTCATCATCAAAGAAAAAGGTGAAGATGTGATTTCTGAAAAACACGACAAAGACTTTAAGTCTAGATCTTTTACCATAGAATCTGATGAAGAAGTATAAAAAATAAAAGCACTCTTGGAGTGCTTTTTTTATGATAATATATCTGCAAAATCTGATAGAATTTCAAAAAAAATTGAACTTTTTTAGTCTAATTTTGATTAGCTACTTTTTAATAAAAATTATTTTGATTCATTAAAAGAAATACTCTCATCATAAAGAACTTTAGAAAGAAAAGATTCATTTTGCCTTGCAATGATTTTATCTTTCAAAATTTTATACATTTCCTTGTTATTGGTTTTTTGGTAATATTCTAAAAGCTGCTTGTCATTAAAATCAACAGAATTAAAATGGTAATTCGCAGCAAAATCCTCTCTTTTTAAATTATGAGAGGTAATAATTCCGCCCCAATTGATAAAACTACACACCAGAATTGTTCCGTAAACGTACCAAAACATTTGATTAAAAAGATAAGCATTGGTTTTTTGTTTACTTACTTTTATAAAAGTAAAAATCAAACCAATAATAGCTAAGCTCAAAAACGCATAAACACCTAATCTTTTGTAGGTTAATCCTAAATAATAAACATATTCTGTATTTTTTAACATCGCAGAAATGACCAAAATGGCATTTAAGAAAACCCAAATTTGAGCCAAAATTTTTAAAAATTTTGCCTTTTTATCAAAATTAAAACTCCCTTTGAAATAAAACATAATCACTACAATTGCCATCACAATACTACCAATTACCGCTCCTACTCTTTCGTGCGTTTCTTCTGCCAATTGATTGGCTGTTGCTTTCGGAAGTTCTACAAATTGTTCGTAATTAAAGGTAATAATAAAGAAAAGCAACAGAATATTTAAACCAATAAAAGAAGCAATCCCGCTTAATCTTTCAGAATTGAGGTCTAGAAAATCGTAAGTTGGCTTTGTTAATTTTTCTTCGTTTAAAAACTCGTTTTTTAAATAATGATTCTGCTTTGAAATAAATTCATACACCTTAAAATTGAAAAAATTAAACGACAAGAAAAATCCCATTACTGTAAAAACAAAGACTTCCCAAAGATTTATATCTAACTCATAATCTGAGAAAAACGAAGCAAAATGAGAGCTTCCTTTAGAATAAATCCCGAAGAAAATAAGTAATAATAAAGCTGGAATTAAAACCACTGCCAAAAATTTTTGCCAAAAACCTTCGGTTTTTCTTTGTGATAACCATTCTTCGAACTGAAAAAGTCGGTAAATGAAAGTGATAAAATTAATTGCAAAAACAGGAATCACAAAAATAGATTTCAAATCATTGTTTTTAGATTTAAAACCAAGAATAAAAAGCGAAGTAAAAACAGCTAAAAAAGAGACGAAATCTCCGTACCAAGCAAAGGCAAAACTGCTGAGAATACTCATAACGAAAAGCGCCAAAAAAGCTTTGGTTTTGTGGCTTTCTTCTGTATTAAAATAAGTAAGAACGGAAACTACAATTCCTAAAATTCCGATGTTCAAACCAGGGTTCTGTTCGTAAAAGATGATTACAAATAATGTTGTAATCAAAAAAATTAAATGATGTTTTTTCATAATATTTATATTAAAGTACTTTGAATTACAAAGTTAATTTTCAAAAAATTAAAGGATTGCTCCTTTTTGGTTGTTGGTTGAAAGTTGTCAGTTGTTGGTTTTAAATTTTCATTTGTTCACTTTCAATTCTCAACTAAATTACTTTCCTAAAAGTTTTTCAAGCGCATTAATGTGTTCTGTAAAGGCTTGTCTGCCAGCATTAGTCACTCTATAAGATGTTTTTGTTTTTTTGCCTACAAATTCTTTCTTAATTTCAATAAATCCAGATTTTTCTAATGCCGAACTATGACTTGCCAAATTACCATCGGTAACTTCTAGCAATTGTTTCATTTCATTAAAATCTACCCAATCATTAACCATCAACACGGACATAATCCCGAGTCTAACACGACTTTCAAATTCTTTGTTGAGTTGAGTAATCATTTTGTTAAAAATATTTAGTTATGTTAATCTTCAATTCTTTGATAATTTATAGTATCACAATTATCATTAATGAATATCAGAATTTTAGTAGGATAATTATCAATTTTTTTTAAAATCTCTTTGGAATAAAAATCAGGGTATTTAAAGTTTAATATTTCTTCACTATTATTTATAATTTCTTTCTCATTTTTTAATTTTTTAAAGCTCTTAGAGTTTTTTATATCATAAATTATTTTATGTCTATCCTTTTTAGAGATGAGCAATTTCGTATCTTGATATCTTTCAGGCATTCCCCAAATTTTATTATCAATTATTTTAAAATCATCATTAAAAGTGATATTCAAATTTTTTAAATCATTTTTCACCTCTTCTTTACCAAATGTAAGTTCTTCTATATCATTTGAAAAATAAAAACTAATTAAGATAAGAAAAAAAATAGATGAAATGATAATTCCGAACTTTCTTTTCTTTTTAAATGAAATAAATAACCAAATCAAAATCAGTAAGATTAAAATTAACCAAATTAAAATTGAAAAAAGAAAACCAGCCCCCATTTAAATTATCTATAATTTATTTCCTACGTCGCCACATCACTTATACTTCTTATGCATCACAATTCCATATACAATATGCAAAATCCCAAA
>ERZ650307.2402-NODE-2402-length-10246-cov-4.463252_pt1 | contig 10246 bp, 7 predicted proteins | sample MGYA00376243_ERZ650307 | MGnify/ENA primary metagenome ERZ650307 (study PRJEB26733, sample SAMN07839242) | wastewater metagenome | biome: urban; feature: artificial channel; material: waste water | place: USA: North Carolina | collected 2016-03-31 ... | reverse complement strand
TGCAGATCTGCATGATGTAAGTACCCGCATGATACGGGAACAACGGAATCCAGTTCTGCACGAAGCAGTCGATCAGACCACCGCCAAAGTTGCCGGACAGTCCAAAGAAATAGAGTGTTGCGGACAGCGTAGCCGCAAGGATTGCATGCACAACATAAAGAAGCGGTGCAATGAAGAGGAAGGTGAATTCGATTGGCTCCGTGATGCCGCAGAGCATAGCCGTAATCGTAGCCGGAATCAGCAATGCTGCCGTTTTTTTCCGTTTTGATGTCTTAGCGCACATATACATAGCAAGTGCGGCACCCGGAAGACCGAATACCTTAGCACTGCCATGGAGGGCAAAGCCGCCTTCCGGGAACATCTCTTTCAGACTGTGTGCACTGGTAGCGAAATCATTGAGGTGCTGCAGCCAGTAAGCCTGAATACCGCCATCGCAGACAGCTGGTCCGAAGATAAACGGCAGATAGATGAAATGATGCAGGCCTGCCGGCAGCAGGATGCGCTCGGAGAACGTATAGGCCCATACCCCGACGATACCACTGGTCTTGAGGAAATCCTGGAACTGCATGATTGCATGCTGGATAACCGGCCATACAAAGCAGAATACCAACGCGATTGGAATCATGACAGCAAAGCCAACTGCTACGACAAACGCAGGTCCCTTAAAAATACCCAGCCAGTCAGGAACTTCGGTATCGTAGAACCGGTTGTGCAGAGCGGCGGTTACACAGGCGATAAAGATTGCCCCGAGCATCCCCATATCGAGCGTCTTAATGTTGGCGATCATCGCCAGCCCCGTACCAGCACCAGCAGCCTGACTGTAGTCTACACCGAAAGCACTGCCATGCAGCGTAAGAAAACCCGAGATGAAGTAGTTAAAGCACATGTAGATAACGAAGGATTCCATCGCACAACGTGCCTGTTCCTTCTTGGCAAAACCGATAGGCACCGCAATGGCGAACAAGATCGGCATCTGGGCAAACACCGTCCAGGCGCCCTGCTCCACGACAAACCAGAAATCATACCAGACCGTTCCTTTATCGGCAATCGATCCAATGATTCCTGGGTTCTTGCAAACGATTGAAAGTGCAACCGTCAAACCAAAGAATGCGAACAGGATGACTGGTGTATACATCGCACCGCCAAATCGTTGCATCTCCTGCATGATACAGTCTTTTTTCAGAGACATTTTTTTCCCCCCATTTCCTGACTTAGTCAGGATGATTATTCCATATGATTCATTCAGAGAATACCGTATCGTTGATGTTTTCAGAAATCTTTCCGCATCCTGCTCAAGTTCCTGTAAGATATCTTAGTTATATAGTAATTAAAAAATGCCATGAACACAATAGTTTCACGGCATCTGGGCACACTGCCCGCACTGCGTACCATGGTACATTTCCCGTACTTTGGTACACAGGCATATCCTTTCTATTCGTTTTCCTGTCGCTGGACATATAGCCGGTACTTGACATACCAGGTCTCTACCAGCAGGAAATAAGGCATCATGGATTGGAAAGCCGGCCGTTCGTCGCTGCCCTCATAAAGACGGAACGTCGCCGGTGACACATAAAGATTCACGGTAGACAAGCTAGCTAGCGTGTTGTCATGCAGTTTGGTAATCGAAATGAAAGGAATATCGCGCAGCCTCAGTTCCGAACCAAATTCCGTAACCGTCGGCGACTCCCCGGAAAGGGATACGAACACGAACAGATCATCCGTCGTCAGCATCTCGAGGATCGAGTAAAACTCCGCCCGTCCAGATATCTCATATATCAATACATTATCATAGAAAAAAAGGCGCTTGAGTTCCTGCACCACGTTACTCTGCACATAGCCTGATGCAAAAGCAAATACCCGGTTTGCCTCATGCACGAGCCGGCTGGCACTGTCGAAGTTCCTCTTGATCAGCTTATTCCAGGTCTGCTCATAGAACACCCCCAAATCCTGCAACACATCCGTCTGGTACACCGCCTGATCCGGCTCCTCCATCTTCATGACCGCCTTAAGTTCACCAAAACCGTCAAAGCCCAGTTTCTGTGCAAACCGCACGACTGTCGTGCTGGACACGCAGCAAGAGCGGGCCAGTTCATGGATCGATATATGCCGAGATTCGCTCCGATGCTGCAGGATATACTTCCAGATGACCATATCCGTATCATTCAAGGACTTCCTGTGCTGGTTGATGATTTCTTCCAATCGCATCCTATTCCCTCCTGTCAATGCCTTATTATAGCATGAATCCTCTGAAAATGACCAAAAAGATTGGGAATCACGCCTCATTACTGCTTCGCTGAAAATCGAGTCCGACGCTATACTGTAAGCATATCAAGGAAGGAGTGACACCCTAATGAAAAAACAAAAAACCTGGCTTCTGGATAAACCCGCTGAAGATCAACTGATCGACCGAGCCGCCCATGGCGACCAAACCGCCTGTCTGCGGCTTCTTTCCCTTTACCATGGACTGCTGGTCAATGAAACACATCGTCATCTACGAGGCAATTCCGCCCAGCTGGAGGAAGAACAGAGTCTGGCCAGCCTGGCTTTCCTGCAGGCTATCCATGACTACGATGCCAGCCTCAACATCCATTTCGCGGCCTTCCTGCAGCAGCGCATACGGCTGACACTCTATAATGCTTTCCGGCAGCGCCGCGAAGACTGGACTCATACCTGCTACCCAGAACAGGACAGCAACGAACAGGATATCTGGGAACGCTATGGTTGCCAGACCTGCGATGCAGTATCCCCTGAGACCATTGTCTGTCAGCGACTGCTGCTGCGGCAACTGATCCGCTTTCTCCCCGTCAGAGAGAAGCAACTGCTTGTGCTGCTGTATCTGCAGGACCTGCCGCAGACTGAGATTGCCACGCGTCTCCATATCACGCATCAGGCAGTTACCCGGCTAAAACAAAATATGCTCCGGCATCTGCGCCAGAGCATAGAAGGATAGCACCTGCCGAATCAGAACAGTCCCAGCGTCTTCAGCAGGAAGATCCAGCCGAAGATGGTAAAGCAGGACAGCGCACTAGTATACACTACGCAATTGCCTGCAAGATCGGCATCACTGTCCATCTGCTGCGCCATCGCAAAACTCGCCACCGCACACGGCGTTGCAAAGATTGCCACCAATGTCACAAGATCGATTCCACGGAACCCCAGGTAAACGGCCAGCCCCAGCATAATGCCTGGAACGAGCAGCAAACGGCTAACCGTACAGGCAATAAGCTGCGGCAAATGTGCATGAAAACTGCCGCCTTTAAACGAGGCCCCCAGAATAATCAAGGCTACCGGTGTCGTTGCTGCAGCCACCTGCCCGATCGGCTTCATAATCGGCTGTGGCACAGGAATAGAGAGTAACCGGAACACCACGGCCACAATAGCCCCGAGAATCATCGGATTCCTGAGAACGCCAAGCACTATGCCCGCAAAATGCCACCGTCCACCGCGGAATGTTTCCAGCACAAACACCGCCAGTACATTGTAGATTGGCACAATGACGGCAATCATCATCGCAGGGATCGCCAACTGATCATCGCCAAAGATATTCCCAACCAACGGTATCCCCATGAGAACGAAATTGCTGCGGAAGATCGCCTGGCTCATTGCTCCCCGTCGTTTATTTGATGGTTCAAACAAACAAATCAACACGGTCGCAATCAGGAACACGCCAATAACACCGGCCGCACCAAACAGCATCAGTCCCGGCCGCACGGTCGAAGCCAGATCCGTATTATAAATGTTATAGAACATCATACAAAAAAAGAATACCTTAAATACCATCCGGTTGGTATGCACCAGCTCCTCATCCGTCATAAGCTTTGACTTCTTGACGAATACCCCGATGGACATCAGACAGAACAACGGCACTACTGCGCCAACTGCCACTAAAAAATTATCAAACATCTTCCCAGCGATTCCTTTTCTGCCATAACTCCATCATCAGCAGATCCAGCAACAGGAATAATTCGAGTCCGCATACTTTTTCCGTGCTGGTTTTCTTCTGTTAGCGTTTATGAAACGAATATTCTTCAAATTTATGCTTACAGGCTATTATATCATAATCTGCGGATATTTTCGACTTGATCCGTACACCGAAAAGGCGACGATTTCAACAATCGTCGCCTTTCTTAGTTTGGCATAATCCCTGCTTATTCGGCAAAAAGTTCTGTCGACAGATAACGATCACCAGTATCCGGCAGCAATACTACAATATTCTTACCTTCAAATTCCGGGCGCTTTGCGAGCTGAACAGCTGCCGCCAAAGCTGCACCGGAAGAAATACCGATCAGGATTCCTTCGGCATGAGCAAACTGACGACCATAGGTGAAAGCATCTTCATTCGCTATGGCCAGAACTTCATCGTACGCCTTTGTGTCGAGCGTCTCAGGGACAAAACCAGCACCAATGCCCTGAATCTTGTGCGGCCCAGCCTCTCCCTTAGACAATACCGGACTCGTTGCCGGCTCAACAGCTGCCACATAAACAGACGGGTCCTGCTTCTTCAGATAACGGCTGACGCCTGTCAGTGTACCACCTGTGCCGACACCAGCAATAAATGCTGCCACCTGGCCATCCGCATCCTGCCAGATTTCGGGGCCAGTCGTGGCCTCATGTGCGGCCGGATTCGCCTGATTTGTAAACTGTGAGGGAATAAAGGAATGTGGTGTTTCCTTTGCCAGCTCTTCTGCCTTGGCAATGGCACCCTTCATGCCCTTGGAGCCATCTGTCAGAACAATCTCTGCACCGTAAGCCTTGAGCAGATTCCGGCGCTCAATACTCATAGTCTCTGGCATCGTCAGTATTGCCCGGTACCCACGTGCTGCTGCCACACTGGCCAGCCCGATACCAGTATTGCCCGATGTCGGTTCGATGATAACCGAATCTTTGGTAAGGAGTCCTTCCTTCTCAGCCTGCTCGATCATCGCCTTAGCAATGCGGTCCTTGACGGACCCCGCCGGATTGAAATACTCCAACTTTACCAGGATATTCGCCTTAAGGTCATTTACCTTAATGAAATGATTTGCCTTAAGCAGCGGCGTACCGCCAATCAGTTCCGTTACGCTATTATAGATCTTGCCCATGTATGAAACGCCTCCATTACTAAACCAGAAATTGACTTTAGTAAAAACATATATGATTGATATGTTTACATATTAACATAGCTGGGGCGCTTTGTCAACAGAAATATTACATTGACTTTTCCGCCCATTTTGACTAAACTATACCATGCAAGAAAGACATATCTTCATGGTATGATATAACGATGAAAGGAATGGGATCTCTTATGAAAATTTCCGCCAAAGGCCGCTATGGTCTCGCTGCCATGACCTGCCTCGCCCGGAACTTTGCTTCCGGTTCGCCAATCACAATTATCAGCATATCGGAAAAGCTCGGAATTTCAAAAATCTATCTGGAACAGGTTTTTTCCCTGCTAAAACGGGCTCAGCTCGTCAATTCCATCAAAGGCAGCCAGGGTGGCTACCAGCTGTCCCGCGAGCCACGGGAGATCAGCGCTTATGACATTCTATCCTCTATTGAGCTCTCCCTGATGGAGAAAGCTGCTCCTGCAGCCGAGAAATTGCCGGTCCTCGACCGGGCGCTTACAGCCAAAGTCTTTGATCCACTAGATGAGAAGATCAGACATACGCTGGCTTCGGTCTCCCTCGATGATATCCTCACCGCCATCGATGCGGAAAAAGAAACCGACAGCCTGATGTATTTCATATAAAGACAACAGGGATTTCGACAGCCATATGAATGGTCGGATTCCCTGCTTTCGCTGCCATTCAAACTGTGCTCGTGCAAAAAAGGCCAAAAAACCGCATAAACGACCGATAGATGCGACCTGCTGGGAATAATTCCACAAAATACGCATCTTTTAGGTTAAGCGGTATCATTTGAAACTTCACAGTGTCTTCAAATTATAGTATAATGCTAAATAAGTTGTTAAAGAATATGCCCCTATTCCTCTCTTCGCTAACAACAAAGATAATCGCTGGAACACATCCTTCCCCCTGGATCCCCTAATCCTTCTGGATGCTGTTGCCAGCTTCTATGTGTATTGTTGGAGGTGTTTCCCTTGTTCGTCGATAACGTCCGCGTTATCATCGCGAAGGGTCCATTCACGGCAGAAGATGCACAGTATTACATCAACCGAATCAGGCGCACGAGCAAATTTTCTTTAAAAAAAGTCATCTTTACTCGTTCTGATACGCATCTTGATATCCGCTATTCGTTCGATTCAATCCCCTTCGACCGGATCCGGCGGATTCCGTTAACCGATTCTCACGAAGATCGCGCAGTAAACAACTGACGTACGGCTTTCCCAGCCGTTTTTTCTGACATAAATAACCCCCTGAAACGCTATGTTTCAGGGGGTTATTTATATATTTTGTCAACGTTCACTCTGATACTTGAATGCATCGAGTGACCAGACATTACCGGTGACCTGTGTCAATGGCTTTGAAGCCGTCAGCCGCAGTTCCGGCTGGATATTCTTTTCGGGGAATACCAACAGACTGGCAGCTTCCTCGCCATGCTGAAAGAAAGCCTCTATCGCACTACGATCCACGAACAGTTCGAGAGAAACCTGCGTATCGGCAAACAGCTTAAACTGCCGGATGCCCTGTCCCCCCCTGCGCATGCCATTGCGGTCAATGGTCATGACCTGCTCATCGCAGTCATACGCAAAAACCAGCTCTTCAAGGCCAAAAGCCAACGTCAATACGACTTTTCGGGCTTGGCCCAGCTTTATATTTAAAAGAATCTCTGAGCCTTGAAACAAGGGCTGTACCAGTTTCCTGACATTGGTTCGCTCTAATTCTATAGCGGATTCCTCGACACGCAGATCGCGCATTTCGCGAACCGGACGAGAGTAAATATGTCCCTGCCGCAAGCGCAATTCTCTTGGCATAGTCAGACTGTACTGCCAATTTTTTTCGCGGGAAGGATATTCGTCATCCCGGTCAGGCATCCCCATCCAACCGATAAGGATATGACGCCCCTCATGTTCAAACGCCTGCGGTGCATAAAAATCGAAACCATGATCCAGTTCCTGGAATTTCGTATGCTGAACCATATCCAGACTGTCGAGCGAAAGATGACCAGCAATATACCCAGCTTGATAAAGATTCTGCCGGTCAAACGACCGGGCAGGCAATCCCTGGGGACAAAAGAGCAGCACATCATAACGGCCGAATTGTAAAAGATTTGGGCACTCCCACATATAACCAAAATCACCCAGACGCGTAGCGATTTCACCGCGATTCTGCCAGCCATCCTTTGTCTCTTCATAGATAAGCACGGTCCCCTTGTGATCTGCTTCGCGCTGAGCACCGATTACGATATACCGGTGTCCCCGCCGGGTAAAGAGATAAGGATCACGAAAATGACCTGTAATACCTACGGGATGGTCCGCAATGATAATTTCTTCTTTTTTTATCGTGCCATCAGCCTGTAAAGTTCCGAATCGCTGTGCAGGAATCCGGCTGTCGCCTTCCCTGCGATTACAAGTATAGAGAACCCGCAACGCACCATTTTCGACGGTCCCGCAGCCCGAGTAACACCCATCCTTATCGTGAAGATCATCAGGCCACAAGGATAATTTAGGCTGACTGTAATGAATAAAATCCCGCGTCGCCGTATAGGCCCAGCTCTTATTCCTATGCTCGCAGCTTAAAGGATTCCACTGGTAGAAGATATGATACGCGCCCTGGAAGTATGTCAGCCCGTTTGGATCATTAATAAGGCCAAACGGCATCTCCAGATGAAACCGGTTATGCCAGCGATGCTCCAGCGGAAAACTGGCCAGCAAACGTTCAGCAATGGCATCCTTATCGATCGTTTCCATAGGGATTCTCCTTCCTATTACAAATTCAAGCCGCCACACCACCGGGAGGTCTGCAAGAATGCATTCATTCCTCCGGTTTGAACAGGGTGAACGTCAGTGCAAAGGCAATCCCAAAACCGATGGCGTTAACTATAATATACTCCAAAAGATGATCGAGATACAAGAGTGTCCCCGGTAAAACAGTAATGCCCATACCGGTACCAGCCAGATGCATGATACTGGCTACACCACCAGCGCAGGCTCCACCAGCCAGTGCATAGAGAAACGGCTTCATGAAACGAAGATTGATCCCAAAGATTGCCGGCTCTGTGATCCCCAGAAATGCCGGAACCGCCGACGAAAAATACAAGGCGCGTTTCTTCGGATCCTTGGTCTTCATGGCTACAGCTACCGCTGCACCGCCCTGGGCTACAATCGCGCCGGTGATAATGGCATTGAACGGATCGGCTCCCGTCGTAGCCAGCAGCTGGACCTCAAGTGCATTAAATACGTGGTGGACACCAAACACAACAATAACCTGTTGTAATCCACCGACAATAAAGCCGCCAATACCCAGCGGAAGCTGCAGAAATGTCTGCACAGCACCGAAGATGCCAATCTCAATTGTATGCATGATGGGACCGACAACGAGCAGGCCGAGCAGCATAGAGAGCAAGAGCGTGAGGAACGGGGTAACGATGAGATCGATAAGATCTGGTACAAAGGTCTTGAGCCATCTTTGCAGCTTCGCTGCAAAGATTCCCAGCACCAGTGCCGGCAGGACGGAACCCTGGTACCCCACAACGGGGACGGTCAAACCAAAAACATCCATTGGAATCGGCTGTGCTTCGCCGCCAGCGATGGCATAGGCATTCGGCAGCTGTGGTGCGACAAGCATCAGGCCAAGCACGATACCAATGACCGGTGTGCCGCCAAACCGTTTTGTTGTAGACCAGCAGACTAGAGCGGGCAGGAATGCAAATGCTGTATCCGTAAGAATCTGACTCATACGCAAGAGGTTTTCACTGAAGTGGATGCCCAGGCTCTGGGCTGCGCCGCGCAATCCCATGAAAAGCCCCGTAGCAACGAGCACGGGAATGATTGGCACGAAAACATCGCCAAGCGTGCGCGAAATCTTCTGGATTGGGGTCATCTGAGCATATACTGCGTCCTTGTTACTAGTGCTGTTAAATGTCACCCCCTTGACAAACTCAGCAAAGACCTTATCAACAAAGCCAGTACCAAGGATAATCTGGTACTGGGCTGCTGCAAAAAACTGGCCTTTTACACCCTCAATATTCTCGATGGCTTTCTCATCCAGTCTGGATTTATCATTAAGGATAAGACGCAGACGCGTTGCACAGTGCTCGGCATTGCGGACATTATCCATGCCGCCAACATATTTTTCAATAAGTTTCGCTACGCGGGCCGCCTGAGGCAGGTCTGCATACTCGCTCTCGTCAACAGCCGCTGCTGCCGTTCTATCCGCAGCGGCCGATACTGTCACATCCTGCCCATCGACAACAACCGTGACCTGACCGAACTCTGATGGATTCGTCACTACTACCGGGGTAGTTGTATCGTAACCGGCAGCTTTGATTGCCTCCGCATCAAAGGTCAGCAGCAGCTGCCCCTTCGACACCTTGTCCCCCTGAGCGGCCTTGGCCGTAAAATACTGCCCATTAAGTTTGACTGTATCGAGGCCAACATGAATCAGGATATCCGCCCCTTCAACGGAATGGATGCCAATGGCATGCTTCGTCTCGAAGAACACAGTAATCTCACCGTCAACCGGCGCATATACCTGACCAGACGGATCCTTGACGGCAGCACCAATTCCCATGGTGCCACTAGCAAAGGCTGGATCTCTGACTTCCTTCAATTCTGCCAACTGACCATGCAATGGATTCTCCAGACGGATATCTTGCATCAATAACTCCCCCTTAATCCCAGTGTAATACTTCTTTACGGCCGCTTTGTGAGACCGATTTCATATTTTCAGTCTAATATGTGGGACCGGTTTTGTCAAGCATAATCTGAAAAATCCGTCAGACGGCGACGAACAGAAAAAGGCTGCAGCACTCATGTGCGGCAGCCTTTTTTAAAACAACTACTGGATCATCAGATCACGGAATTTCGTGAACTCTTTCTGGAAGAACAGCTGAATACTGTCGACCGGACCATTACGATGCTTGGCAATGATGATTTCCGTAATATTCTTATTCTCTGTGTCCTTGTCATAATAATCCTCACGATAGAGGAACATAACAATATCAGCATCCTGCTCAAGCGAGCCCGACTCACGCAGGTCGGATAACATCGGCTTCTTGACCTGACGGCTCTCAACCGAACGCGACAACTGTGACAAGGCAATAACCGGCACATCCAGCTCACGAGCCAAGGCCTTGAGTGAGCGGG
>ERZ650307.2393-NODE-2393-length-10262-cov-7.434212_pt1 | contig 10262 bp, 6 predicted proteins | sample MGYA00376243_ERZ650307 | MGnify/ENA primary metagenome ERZ650307 (study PRJEB26733, sample SAMN07839242) | wastewater metagenome | biome: urban; feature: artificial channel; material: waste water | place: USA: North Carolina | collected 2016-03-31 ... | reverse complement strand
ACGAGATAAACATCGGTGACTGGAGTTCAGACGTGTGCTCTTCCGATCTGGCCGTCCGCTCTTGTGATAATTCTTCTGCACGCCCAGCTCGGTAAAGAGGGAACCGTGGGTCTTGCGGAAGTTGGAGTTGTCGATCTCATCGACTGTGGTCTGGAAGAAGGGGGCGTAGACCTCGCGGGCTTCGCGGAGGGTGAATTCGGGGCCAAGGATCTGCAGGATGCTGGGCTGGTAGTCCAGTTTGTTGCGGATGCGCTGGATGGCCACGGCGATGATTTCGTCATGGTCAAAGGCCAGGGCGTGGGATTTTTCCTCTAATTCAAAGGTCAGGTCCTTGTCAGCGGAAAAAAGCTCATACTTGTGGCCTAAGTTTTCAAAGGCGAACCAGGCAACATCGCTGGCTCCGTAGCCGGGCCGCAGGTTTGGCATGGCGGGCAGGTAGGTCATGTAGGTTAGGGCCAGGGCCCGCTCGCCGGGCGTCCGGTGGGGAGAGGTAAAGGTGGCCAGCTGCTCGGTAGAAGATTCCGGCAGGTCAAGGCCGATTTTTTCTTTGATCAAGCGCACGGCAGCCTGGTCGGCACTTTCGTTTTCCCGAAGGAGGGTTTCCGGCAGGGCCCAGCGGTCCGCGAAAGGTTCGTCCTTGCGCTTGACTAAAAGCAGCTGAACCCGGTGGGTTTCCTTGTTAAAGCTCCAGATCAGGTTGGTGATGGTGATCAAGGGGCGTTCGACTATCTTTTCTAATTCAGGCATCAAAACGTCTCCTTTCAGTTTTATTACTATTATATCATCATTGCGAAGGTGGATTGCTCGTGGAAGAGGGATGAAAAATCAGTCTGAATTTTTGAAAGAATAATCAACGCCAATTGCAAGAATAAATTGAACACTTACCATAACATCTGGCAGATTTTGACTATCTACGCCGGTAAATGCGGTCAAGTTCGGTGTCAAAGTACTCTTCTGGAGTCTTGTAGTTTAAGATCTTCCGAGGAAGAGAGTTGCACCATACCTCGATCTTAGCAATATCTTCCACACTGTACTTATCCATACGGTCTCCCTTGGGAATATAGCGTCTGATAAGCCCGTTGTGCCGTTCTACGCTGCCTTTGTCACAGGATGTATAAGGGTGAGCGTAGTACACAAGAGTCTTGGAAACTTGCTCAAGATCGGATAGATCTGCGAACTCAGATCCGTTGTCGGTTGTGATAGACTTAAAGATTTGATTCCATTTGGATCCGTAGTACTCTCGAAGCTTATCAAATGCCTTCATAACGCTAGCTGAGGTCTTATCCTCAATCTTGATCATGAAGAACTGACGCGTCTTTCGTTCGCACAGAGTAAGCAACACATCATCGTCCTTAGTCTTGTGTCCAAGAACCAGATCGCATTCCCAGTGACCAAAGTCCTTACGGCTTTCGATTCTAGGACTACGTTCATCGATGCTTCGTCCCAGGATACGCTTGTTTACACGGGCACGACGAGTCTTAGTATTGCGCTTGACCTTCTCTGGAAGATCACCGTTCTTGATATCCATTAGGCCCAAGTCAACGTAGTTATACAGAGTTTTGGTTGATACGACCTGATCCTTCTGGAAGATTCCCTTGGCCAAAGCATAACCCACGCAAGCATCAAGAGACCAGCCTTGATTATGGAAGCAGTGGGAAACATAGTCGATGAACTTATGTCTGCGAAGAAACAAGCTCTTGCGGCCGCATTCGCTTCTATGTAGTTCGTAAGTGCTTTGCCCTTCGACAGCTTTATACCGCTTCACATTGCCGGTATACACGGATACTGTGCCTCTTTTGAGCTCATATCCGACCGTGCTTGGTGAGCAGTTAAGTTCTCTAGCTATAGCACGATTAGAGTAGCCCTTAGAGTGCAGCTCCTGGATTGTAGTCCGGTCGTTCAGCTTAAGGTGCTTGCCCTTTTGGTGTGGTTTAGTGTTAGAATATGAATGATCCATTTTAACCTCTCTAGAAATGTTTGTGGTAATTCATATTCTACCAGATGGTTGAAATGGATTTTTTGTGCTCTAATCCAGTGAAAACGATTTTTCTTACTGGATCGGAACAGTGTTCAGTTTAATTTTACAATCGGCGAAAAGATAATTTTCTTTCCACCAGCATTTTCTCAGAAACACAAAAAGAGTGAAACTTTCCAATGAAGTTTCACTCTTTTCATCAATACTGTTTGTTATTTTTCTTCATACCATTCGGTGTGGTAAACGCCCTCGCGGTCGTTTCTGTAGTAAGTGTGCGCACCGAAGTAGTCTCTTTGTGCCTGAATCATGTTGGCCGGCAGGCTTGGGTTGAAGATTGATTCCAGGTAGTTCAGAGCCGCGCTGAAGCTTGGAGTCGGCACGCCAGCTTCCGCAGCCAGCTTAACGACTGCTCGCAAGGCTGGTAGGTTCTTTTCCATCACGCCCGCAAAGTATGAGTCTTGGAAAAGGTTATCCAGTTGCTTGCCATCAACGTAAGCATCTTCAATGTGGTACAGGGTCTTGGCGTGGATGATGCATCCCGCTTCCCAGTTCTGCGCGATCGCCGGGTAGTTCAGTTCCCAGTCGTAAGCCTTAGCGGCCATGGTCAACTGTTGGAAGCCTTGAGCGTAAGCCACGATCTGTGCCAGGTACATTGCCTTGCCCAAGTTGTCGATCAAGTCGCTGGCTACTTCACCGTCGTAAACGACTTCCTTGCCTTCCCGGGTCGTTGCCTTGGACATGAACCGGGCCAAAACGGCTTCCGCTACCACCGTAATTGGAGCGCCCAGCTTGATGGCATCTTCCAGCATCCAGTTGCCAGTCCCCTTGTAGGAAGCAACGTTCAAGATGTGGTCGATCACATCGTCGTCAGTCAAGTCGTCCTTTTGCCGCAAAACTTGTGAAGCAATTTCAATCAAGTAGGCGTTCAGGTCACCCTTGTCCCATTCAGCAAAAATATCTGCCATTTCCTTGTTGGACTTGTGGGCTACCTTGCGCATGATGTCGTAGACTTCAGAGATTTCCTGCATGATCGCGTATTCCATCCCGTTGTGGACCATCTTAACGTAGTGGCCCGCCCCTTCTGGCCCGATGTAGGACACGCAGGCGCGGCCTTCTTCAGTCTTAGCGGCCATCGCGGTCAAGATTGGCGCTGCTTCTTCATAAGCTTCCTTGTCCCCGCCTGGCATCAAGGCCGGGCCGTTCAAGGCGCCTTCTTCACCGCCGGACACGCCCATGCCGATGAAGTGCAGGCCGTGCTTCTTTAATTCATGGTAGCGGCGGTTGGTGTCGTGGAAGTTGGAGTTCCCGCCGTCAATAATGATGTCGCCCTTGTCCAAAAGCGGGATCAGCTTCTGAATGGTTTGGTCAACCGGGTCACCAGCCATGATCTGCACCAGAATCTTGCGAGGCTTTTCCAAAGAATCAACGAATTCTTCCCAAGTGTAGCAAGGCTTCAGCTTGTCATCCTCGTACTTGGCCAAAGCATCGACTTCCGGCTTGTCGATGGAGAAGCCGGAGACTGAAAAGCCGTGATTTCTAACATTGAGGGCTAAGTTCTTGCCCATGACCGATAAACCGATCACACCAAATTGTTGCATTTATTTACCTCCTAGTATGTCTGCCTCTTTTATTATACTTGCAAGCAAGAAGAAAGCGAAACCAAAAGGTTTCGCTTTCTTCTTTATTTATATTTCTCTTAGTGAGAAGCACCTGAAGTAGTGTCTGGTGCAGTTTCTGGAGTTGAAGCACTTGAAGTTGCTTGAACTTGCAATGCTTCTGCCTTGTCTTCTGAGTGGCCGGATGCACCTGAAGCCGCGTCAATTTCCAAACCAAACTTTTCAGCAAAGTATGAGAATGGGTGCAAAGCTTCTGCGTGGTAGTACTTCACGAATTCTGGGTCATCCAGAGTGTTAAGTTCAGTTGAGTAAGCCATGTGCTTAGTGTACTTAACGTCGATGAAGGCCGGGCCGTCCATCTTCTTCCATTCTTCTACAGCGGCTTGGAATTCGGCCTTGTCGTGAACAGTGAAGGCCTTCATGTTCATACCTTCAGCAACCTTTGCCCAGTCGTTGTCTGGAATGATAACACCTGACAGAGGCTGGTTGGATTCGTCACGCTGTTCTGCTTCGATGAAGCCCAAAGTTTCGTTAGTAAAGACAACAGTCAATACGTGCATGTTGTAGCGAGCCAAAGTAAGCAGTTCTTGGCTCATCATCGCGAAGCCACCGTCACCGGCCAAGTGCCATACTTCACGGTCTGGCATAGCAGTTGCGGCTGCAATGGCAGCTGGTGAGCCGTAACCCATGCTTGCGTACAAGCCTGAAGTAGTCCAGCGTTGCTTGCCGTTCATGTTCAACAGACGTGCGTGGTCCATGTTAACGTTACCAACGTCAATAGCGAAGACAGCGTTGTCTGCGGCTTCCTTGTTGATGACATCCCAGATTGGTTCTTGGCGTACGCGGCCTTCGTCCTTCAAGTGGTCGTCAGCAAATGAAGCGGTCCATGCGTCCCATTCTTCACGGTCGGCCAAAGCAGCCTTGTAAAGTGGTGATTCTTCACGGGCAACGCCGGCGTCGATCAAAGCACGCAAGCTCTTCTTAGCGTCTGCCAGGATTGATACGTCAACTGAGTGACGCTTGCCTTGCTTTTCTGGGTCAACGTCGATTTGGATAACCTTGGCGTTCTTAGGGAACCACAATACTGAGAATGGTGAGTTGTTACCAACCCAAACTACCAGGTCAGTGTGGCCTTGAACTTCGTTAGGAGCCTTAGCACCGAGACGGCCGATAGTCCCCAAGTATGGCTTGAAGCTGTCTTCAACGATACCCTTGCCCAGGTATGAGGACATCATTGGCATCTTGAACTTGTCAGCAAATTCCTTCAATTCTTCGGCAGCGCCTGAAGCACCCAAACCGAAGTAAACAACTGGGTTCTTAGCTTCCTTGATCAACTTAGTTGCGGCTTCAATTGATTCAGCAGTTGGAGCAGCGTAGTTGTCAGCAACGTGGTTGCTTGCGGAAACGCGGTAGTTGTCTTCGATTTCTTGCCAACCGAAGTCCTTAGGAATTACCAAAACAGCTGGACCCTTCTTTGCGTAAGCTTGACGGATAGCAGTGTCCATCAAAACTGGCAAAGCTTCCTTGGTCTTGGCTTGGTGGACCCAAACGGCAACGTCACGGAACCATGGCGTTTCGTCAAAGGCTTGGAAGAAGTTGATGTCTTGACGAGGAGTTGGAACATTGGCTACCAGGGCAACCATTGGGGTCTTGTCGTACTTAGCGTCGTACAAGCCGTTCATCAAGTGGATGGCACCAGGGCCAGCTGAACCCATGCAGACACCAAGCTTACCAGTAAGCTTGTATTCTGCTGAGGCAGCCAAGGCACCGGCTTCTTCGTGACGAACTTCGATGAACTTGATCTTGTCTTGCATTTCGTAGATCGCGTTCATGGTTGAGTCGAATGACCCACCTGGGAAACCGTAGAGGTGGTCAATGCCCCACTTGTACATAACATCTAAAACTGCGTTTGCGCCCTTAATTTTTGCCATAAGTGAATCTCCTTAAAAATTATTACTTACAGCCCTTTATTAAACCACATTTTTTCACTTTTGCAAGTGCTATCAAAAGCCGCTATATCAAGGATAGTCGCGTTTTTTAAGCTAGTTAATTCACAAACTTGCTTTTTCTGGATAAAAATTTTGTGCTATCTTCCCTTTCTTTATTGTGAAAAAGTAGCTAACTTCTGGAGAATATTTTTCGGTGAAGTTTTTATTAATTTTTGAAAAAGTATAAAAGCTATCGCTTATTTAAAAAGCAGGCCAGGATCTCTGGTCTGCCTTCTAAAATTATTGCTCTTTACTTCTGAACCTTGGCGTATTTGCCATTTTGTATGTAGACGCTCAAGATGGCCAAGTCAGCCGGGTTGACCCCGGAGATTCTTTCCGCCTGAGCCAGGGTTTCCGGCCGGATCTTGGCGAACTTCTCCCGGGCTTCTGTAGCCAGGCCCTCGATCTGGTCATAGTCGATGTCCTTCGGGATCTTCTTGGCTTCCTGCCGGCGCAGGCGGGCCACTTGAATCTCCTGCTTCTTGATGTAGCCGGCATACTTGATGTCGATTTCCACCTGTTCCTTGACATAGCGGTCTCCGGCCAGCTTCTGCCCAGTCAGACGTTCAACGTCTTCAACCGTCACCATTGGTCGTCTGAGGAAGACGTCTGCCTTGACCCCGCCGTTTAAGTCAGTTTGGCCTAAACCTGCCAGGTATTCGTTGACGGCAATGGTCGGGTGAACGGTGATTTCGGCCAGCCGGTCCAGGTCTTCCTGGATCAGTTCCTTCTTAGCCAAAAATTCAGCATAGCGATCATCGTCAATCAAGCCCAGGTCATGCCCCTTTTCCGTCAAGCGGAGGTCGGCATTGTCGTGGCGGAGAAGCAGGCGGTATTCAGCCCGGCTGGTCAAGAGCCGGTAAGGTTCTTCCGTCCCCTTAGTTACCAGGTCATCGATCAAAACCCCGATGTAAGCTTCGTCCCGGCCCAGGGTGAAGGCTGGCTTGCCTTCCGCGCTCAAGGCCGCGTTGATCCCGGCAATCAAGCCCTGGCCGGCGGCTTCTTCATAGCCGGAAGTCCCGTTCATCTGCCCTGCCATATACAGGTGCTTGATCCGCTTGGTTTCCAGGGTGTGGGTTAACTGCCAGGGGTCAACCACGTCGTATTCAATGGCGTAGCCGGGCCGCATCATTTCAACCTTTTCCAGGCCAGCGACCGTGTGCAGCATTTCCAGCTGCACTTCTTCCGGCATGGAGGTTGAAAAGTCCCCGACATAGATTTCTTCCGTCTTCCGCCCTTCCGGTTCTAGGAAGATCTGGTGCCGGTCCTTGTCCGCGAAACGGACGACCTTGGTTTCAATTGACGGGCAGTAGCGCGGCCCTACCCCGACGATGTCACCGGAGAACATTGGTGACCGGTCCAGGTTTTCATTGATGATTTCGTGGGTCTTCGGGTTGGTGTAGGTCATCCAGCAGGAAGTCTGGTCGGTTAGGTAGTCTTCATCCCTGCTGGTAAAGGAGAAGTGGCGGGGCTCCTTGTCGCCCGGCTCTTCTTCGGTCTTGGAATAGTCGATGGTGTGCCGGTTGACCCGGGGCGGCGTCCCGGTCTTAAAGCGGCGCAGCTTGAAGCCCAGTCTCTCCAGGCTTTCAGACAGCTTAATGGCTGGAATCGTGTTGTTCGGACCGGATGAGTAGTTCAGTTCCCCGATAAAAATCCGCCCTCTGGCCGCGGTCCCCGTCGTCAAGACCACGCTCTTGGCCCGGTAGCGGGCCCCGGTGTTGGTCACTACGCCCCGGCATTCCCCGTCTTCAACGATCAAGTCGTCAACGACCGCCTGGCGCAGGGTCAGATTAGGGGTGTTTTCGATGGTCCGCTTCATCTCTTCGTGGTAGTCCCACTTGTCAGCCTGGGCTCTTAATGCCCGGACAGCCGGCCCCTTGCCCGTGTTCAGCATCCGCATCTGGATGTAGGTCTTGTCGATGTTCTTGCCCATCTCCCCGCCTAAAGCGTCGATTTCTCTGACCACGGTCCCCTTGGCCGGGCCGCCGACTGAGGGGTTGCAGGGCATAAAGGCCACCATGTCCAGGCCGATGGTGAGCAGCAGGGTCTTCTCCCCCATCCGGGCACTGGCCAGGGCTGCTTCACAGCCGGCATGGCCGGCGCCGACTACGATCACGTCATATTCGTTTGAAACATAAGTCTTCATTTTTTTCGTCTTCCTTGCCTTCCTCGCTATTTCCCTAAGCAGAACTGACTAAAGAGGTCATTGATCAATTCATCCGGAGCGCTGTCACCAGTGATTTCCCCCAGGCTTTCCCAGGCCCCGGTAAAGTCTATCTGAACCAGGTCAACCGGCATCCCTGACTCAAGCCCGCTGGCCACGTCGGCCAATTGCTGCTTGGCCTTGGCCAAAAGGCCCGCCTGCCGCTGGTTGGTCACCAGGACCTGGTCGTTGGAGTTTTCGATCCCCTTGAAGAAAAGCTTCTTGATCAAGGCTTCCAATTCGTCCAGGTTTTCCTTCATGATGATCGAGGTGCTGATCACTTCACTGCCGCTTTCTTTAGCAATCTCAGCCGCCGTCAGCTTCTGGCCCAGGTCCGTTTTGTTCAGCACGATGATCCGCTTTTTGCCGGCGGTCAGTTCCAAAAGCTGCCGGTCTTCTTCCGTCAATTCCTGGCTGCCGTCCAGCAAAAGCAGGATCAAGTCCGCCTGGGCAATGGCCTTCTTCGACCGCTCGACCCCGATTTTTTCCACCTGGTCCTCGGTATGGTGAATCCCAGCCGTGTCAATCAACTCCAAGGGCACCCCCTTGACAGACACGAACTCTTCCAGGGTGTCCCGGGTGGTCCCGGCCACGTCCGTCACGATCGCTTTGTCGCTTTGGGTCAGGTAGTTCAAAAGGGAGGACTTGCCCACGTTAGGCCGGCCAACAATCGCTGTCTTCAAGCCGTTTCTGAGGATCTGCCCCTCCTGGGCTGTCTCCAGCAGGCGGTCAATCTTGCCGCTGACGGCTTCCGCGCAAGCCAGCATCTTCTGGGCCGTCACTTCTTCTTCATCGTATTCCGGGTAGTCGATGTTGACTTCGACATTAGCCAAAACATCCAGGATTTCCTGGCGCAGGGCCCGGATTTCCGTCAAAAGGCCGCCGGAAAGCTGCTTGACCGCCACCTGCCGGGCCTTGTCAGTCTTGGCCCGGATGATGTCCATCACGCTTTCAGCCTGGGTTAGGTCGATCCGCCCGTTGACGAAGGCCCGCTTGGTAAATTCGCCCGGGTCAGCCATTCTGGCCCCGTTGGCCAAGAGCAGCTGCAGGATGTCATTGGTGACCACGATCCCCCCGTGGCAGTTGATTTCCACGATGTCTTCCTTGGTAAAAGTCTTCGGCGCCAGCATGACGGAGGCCATGACCTCGTCGATCACCTGCCCGGTCGCCGGGTCCACGATGTGGCCGTAGTTGATCGTGTGGCTGGGAACCTTTTCCAGGTCCTTGCCCTTAAACAAGCGGTTGACAATGGCGACCGCATCTTCCCCGGAGACGCGGACGATGGAGATCCCGCCTTCTCCCAGCGGCGTTGAGATCGCCGCGATCGTATCAAATTCCGTTAAACGTTGAACCATCTCGTTACCTCGTTTTTTCCAATAAAAAAAGCGCAATTTCCACCATGAAAAATGATGGATAAAGCACTTTCACTACTTTATCTAAAAAACTTTAGATGAATATTCAATTATTTACGCTTGATCCGCTTGTAAGCCTGCCGCATCTTGCGCTGGCGCTCGCGTTCAGCTTCTTCCTTGGCTTCCTGCTCCTTGCGGTACTTGAATGGGTTCTGCAGGACCAGGGTCTGGCCAACCTGGAAGAGGTTGGAGATCACCCAGTAAAGGGAGATCGCGGACTGGAAGACGATGGCCCAGATCCCGACCATGATGGCCATGACATAGCTCATCATCTTAGTCATCGTGGTCTGGGAAGACTTAGGCACCGACAAAGTCGCGATGTATGAGGACAGGAAGGTAAATACCGTTGCCAAAATCGGCAGGATGTAGTATGGGTCTGGCTTGCCCAGGTCCATCCACAAGAATTTACCATTCTGCATCTCTGGCGTCCGCCAGATGGCCTGGTACAGGGCCCACATAACCGGCAACTGGATCACCATCGGCAGGCAGCCGGCGTAAGGATTGACGCCCGCTTCCTTGTAAAGCTTCTGCGTTTCTTCGTTCAGCTTGTTCCGGGTCTCCAGGTCCTTGCTGGAATACTTCTCCTGCAAGGCCTTCAGTTCCGGCTGGATCTCCTGCATCTTTCTGGTGCTGTTGATCTGCACCGCGTTCAAAGGCAGGAGGATCACCCGGATGATAACCGTAAAGATGATGATGGCCCAGCCGTAGCTGCCCCCGCAGACTTTGGCAATCCAAAGCACGAACTGGGAGAGGTAGTAAACTACCCAGGCATCCCACCAGTTGCTGGAATTATGGGAGATCGGCGTTGGCTTCTGGGTGGTCTGCGTGGCGCAGCCGCTCAGAACAAGGGCAAAAACCGTCACCAGTGCCAGAGCGGCCAGAAGGCGCTTGGTACTCTTCTTCGATAAAATGTCCTTCACTATTTTTCCTCTTTATTTGGCATTTCTTCAATGACGTGGGCCAGGTTCAGCGCGTGAAGCAGGTTTTCCCGCGTCTTTTCCCAATCGAAATCGCGAGCGTAGGGTCTGGCAATCACCAAGAAGTCCAAGTCCGGCGCAATCCGGTCCC
>ERZ650307.2389-NODE-2389-length-10277-cov-4.154569_pt1 | contig 10277 bp, 6 predicted proteins | sample MGYA00376243_ERZ650307 | MGnify/ENA primary metagenome ERZ650307 (study PRJEB26733, sample SAMN07839242) | wastewater metagenome | biome: urban; feature: artificial channel; material: waste water | place: USA: North Carolina | collected 2016-03-31 ... | reverse complement strand
TCCGATCTTCAACACGGTAGTGCAGATTAAGCGCGCCGAAAGGGCTGGCTTAACGGCGGATGAAGCGGAACCGAAAATTGCCATTTTGCCAATTCCGTCGGTATTGTCCCGTATCGTGGAAATTCCGGCCGATGATGAAGACAGCAAGGACCGCTACTTCATGTACTTGGAAGATATCATTACCCATTACTGTAAGGCGTTCTTCGTTGGTTACGATATCGTGAAGAGCATGACCTTCCGCGTTACTCGTGATGCGGACCTTGAAATCGATGAAGAAGAAGCGAAGGACTTGCTGCAGGAAATGGAAGAATCCTTGCGCCGTCGCCGTCGTGGTGAAGCAGTGCGACTGGAAGTAGCGGGCGATGGGGACGATGAACTGTTGCAGTTTATTTTAGATAGCTTGCAGCTTGAAATGAATGATGCGTACCGCGTCAATGGACCGCTGGATCTGTGCATGTACTTCGGTTTTTGCGATTTGCCCGGCTATGATCATTTGCGCTTTGCACCGTTTGAACCGTGCAAGCCGGCGGAAATGGTAGGCCATGAATCGGAAAGCATTTTCGACGTCATTCGCCAGCACGATATTTTCGTGCACCATCCCTTTGAAACGTTCCAGGTCGTTGAAGATTTCGTAGCCCAGGCTGCCAATGACCCGGCTGTCCTCGCTATTAAACAGACGCTGTATCGCGTAAGCGGCAATTCGCCCATTATTTCGTCCCTCGTAAAGGCAGCGGATAACGGCAAGCAGGTTACGGTCCTCATGGAAGTTAAGGCTCGTTTCGATGAAGCGAACAATATCTTGATGGCTCGTCGCCTTGAAAAGGCCGGCTGTCACGTTATTTACGGCTTGAAGGGCTTGAAGACACACTCTAAGATTACCATGGTGGTGCGCCGCGAAGACGACGCCATCCGCCGTTATGTGCACCTGGCAACAGGGAACTACAATGGCAAGACCGCGAAGATTTACACGGACTGCGGTATCTTTACGTGCAACGATGAATACGGTGAAGACGCTTCGTCCTTCTTCAACGTTATTTCCGGGTATTCGGATCCGCCGTTGTGGAATAAGTTCATCGTAGCGCCGTTGAATCTGCGCGAAAAGATTATGGCTCACATCAACGAAGAAATCGACCATGCAGAACGCGGGGAAGAAGCGTATATCATCGCAAAAATGAACTCCCTCCTGGACAAGAAGGTCATTGCTAAGCTGTACGAAGCGTCGTCCAAGGGCGTCACTATCGACCTTATCGTGCGCGGTATTTGTACCTTGCGCCCCGGTATCCCCGGCGTAAGCGATAACATTCGCGTTCGCTCCATTGTGGGACGCTTTTTGGAACACCATCGTCTGTTTTACTTCAAGCACGGCGGTAAGGATTCCGTATTCCTGTCCAGTGCTGACTGGATGCCGCGTAACCTCAATGAACGCGTGGAATTGATGATTCCTATTGAAGAAAAATCCCATAAAGAACGTGTTTTGCGCATTTTAAATCTCTATTTGGAAGATAACCAGAAGGCGCACGTTATGCGTGCTGACGGTTCGTATCGCAAGCTCTTAGCCCGCGAAGATCAGGTCAACGTACAGGAAATCCTCATGAAGGAAGCGCAGAAGGCCGTAGAAGAACCGAAATTGACGGCTATTGAACGCATGCAGCCTATGTATAAAAAATAACATAAGCGATTGCGTCGCTTTTTGATTGTTTTCGACCGTTTATAACGCTATTTGCGCTATTGCGACTGATAAATACTGTCAAAAACGGTCGAAAACATACCAATTATTAGGAAACTAAGTAGTTTTTACACGAATCGTTGAATATAAGCGATTTCATCTTATTTTAATATTGTAAATTCATTCTTGGTGAATGGACAAAATAAGGCCCGAATTTTTTTGCGTATTGCAAAAAATTCGGGCTCTTTATGTTGAAAGAATAGGTCTATTTATCAAAAAACAAAATAGAATATGAAAAATAAATGAAGTCTGAAACTGTACGGCTCATAAGGGTTTTCGCGATTTTCGGTGTCCACCGGAGCACTCGGTATTACCAAAATGAATACTAAATGAAAATTTGATGAAGAAAAGTAGACGGTTATAAAATGAACATAAAGACGTGTATATTTACAGTGTACATGGAAAGTGAAAATCAGAAGGTCTAATAAAAGGAAACCATTGATAAATACTGTATTCTTGGCGCGTTGAGCGCCACCGGTTTGACGTCACTATCTCTTTGTGGTAGAATAATAGTCGCAGGAGGGATTAGATGACAAAATATCTGACAATGCGGAAAAGTCATATCACTGGATTCTTAAAACGACAGGCACAGAACGTACGCGATGGTGTACGCGATACTGTGAAGCAAGTGTCGATGAAGAACATTAAGCGAATGACGGTACTTCCGATCATCTTAACGGTTTCCGTTGCCAGCATTTCCGGCTTTGCTTGGAATGATAAACAGGTTACTATCGTAGCCGATGGCCAGACGAAGGTCGTTAAGACACATCTTAACTCTGCCGATGGGATTTTACATGATGCGGGTATAGCCCCGGGGAAATACGACGTAATTCTTCGGAGCACGAACACAGTGCAGAACGGAACCGTTTTGACACTCATCCGAGCATTCCCGGTACATGTAACAGTCGATGGTGTCGAACGGGATGTTATGACAGTACAGACGACGGCTCGTGGGCTAGCAGATGAGTTGGGATATAAGGCACCTAATTATGTAACATTAGGAGACAGCGAAGGTCGCTTGGCTCCGAACAGCAAGGTTGAGATTGCCCATGTTACAGGACGCTCGGAAAAAACCTATGAACAACCCATAGCTGTTCAGGTGATTCGTCAACAGGACGATTCCCTTCCGGCTGGTCAAGAAGAAGTAGTGGAACAAGGCCAAGCTGGTGTACAACAGGTTCAACAAGAGATTTATTATCAAGATGGTAAAGAAATAAAGAAGGATGTAGTTCGTACTACCACCGTTAAGCAAATGGTACCGCAGATTATCAAAGTCGGTACTCGTGAAGCTGTGGAAACCTCGCGTGGTGCCATGCGATATAGAGAGGTTATCACGATGGAAGCAACGGCTTACACCCCCGCTGATGGCGACGGTCAAGGCATTACCGCTACGGGCATGATTGCTCGTCCTGGCGTAGTAGCTGTTGACCCGAACGTAATTCCGTTAGGCTCGCGCTTATACATTCCTGGTTACGGCATGGCTATTGCCGCCGATACCGGTGGCGCAATTCGCGGCAATCGCATCGACTTATTGATGGATAGCTACGATGCGGCTATGAATTTCGGTCGTCAGTCAGTCGAAGTATACGTATTAGAATAATTCAAGATTTCTAGTAAAAATTCAAGATTTTCACACACGTAATTGAGAACGGTAAACCGTAAAGGTTTACCGTTTCTTATTTTTTTGATACAATTAAAGCATAAGAAAGGCCGAAATTGACCGAAAAACAATCGGTGCGGCGAACATCGTTTGTAGGATATCCTAGGCAGGTGCCGGGCGCGCGAAGCGTAGCCTGTACGCTACAGCCGCTGGGTATCGCTTTTCGGTAGGCGCTTGGCGCCTGGAAAGGAAGTAGTATGTTACAGGAAGTAATTGTAGTAGAAGGCAAAGCAGATATTGCGCAGATTGGAAAAGCCTTGGACGCAGAATGTATCGCTACGGAAGGCTTTACGCTTAGAGAAGGGGTGCTGGATCGCATCCGCGTAGCCTATGAAAAACGAGGCATTATTATTTTCACCGATCCCGATACGGCCGGTGAACGCATTCGCCGTTTCTTGGCCAAGAAATTCCCGGACGCACAGCATGCGTTTATTTCACGGGACCGTGCGACGGCCAACAACGATATTGGCATTGAACAGGCATCGCCGGAAGCCATTCGCGAAGCCTTGGGCAAGCTGCACACGCACAGCCTGACGTCGTCCGACGAATTCACCATGCAGGACATGGTAGCGCACGATTTGACCGGTTGTCCGGCCAGCGCTGACCGCCGTGCTGCCGTTGGTGCTGAACTGGGCATCGGCTACGGCAACAGCAAGCAGTTTTTATATCGTTTGAATCATTATGGTATCACGCGCGACGCCTTCAACAAGGCTATGCGTGATGAACAGTTAAGCTAATCCTGTGAAATCAACCGCTTCGCCGGTGCACAGGGTGGCAACATCGTTACAATAGTTATAGATAGAGTGGGGTTACATACATGCTAGAATCAGTTATTGCCAGTCCGGAAGTGGTCCATTACATTTGCAAGCGGTTTGGTATTCATATGAGTAAAAAGTTGGGTCAGAACTTCTTGATTCGCCGTTCCGTTGTAGATGAAATCGTGGACGCAGCGGAGCTGAATCCAACTGACTCAGTATTGGAAGTAGGCCCTGGTATCGGTACGTTGACGCAGGGCTTGGCCCAAAGTGGCGCTTCAGTGACGGCTGTGGAGTTAGACCGCCGTTTGCCGGAGATTTTAGCCGTTACCGTTGGGGGCTATGAAAATGTACGCATTGTGCAAGGGGATATTTTGCAAGTCAATATTCCGGAGCTCATGGACAACAAGCCCTTCAAGGTAGTAGCTAACTTACCGTATTATATTACGACGCCTATTATCATGACGTTATTGGAACGCAAATTACCCATCGAGCGTCTCGTTGTGATGGTACAGCGCGAAGTGGCGGAACGTATGGTAGCCGCACCGGGTACGAAAGCCTATGGTGCGTTATCCGTAGTCGTTCAGTACTACACAGAGCCTCATATCGTCATGGACGTGCCGCCTAAGGCGTTTATGCCGGCGCCGGAGGTAACAAGTGCTGTAGTGTGCTGTAAGCGTCGTACAGAGCCTCCTGTGCAGGTTAAAGACGAAAAGATTTTATTCCGCGTTATCAAAGCCGCCTTTGCGCAGCGCCGCAAGACCTTCTCGAACACCATGAAGACCACCGGTCTTCCGAAGGACACCATTGCCGCCGTATTGGAAAAGGCAGGCATCGACGGCCAGCGCCGCGGTGAAACCTTCTCCTTGGACGAATTTGCCGCTGTGGCCAATGCGTGGATTGAAGTGGAAGGACTATAATACGATTGCTTATGAAACGAGCCTGACATCGCTGTCAGGCTCATTTTTTTGTGCCACGTCCCACTTTTAGTCCTATAACTCGGAATAGCATGAGGCAGCGCCGGCGTATTCGGTTTTAGCACGCAAAAAAGGCCCCGAAGGGCCTTTTTCGCAAATACTGGTGTGATATGTTAAACGCGCTGTGGGATGTTATTTCACAGGCGAGTACATAACGAGTTACTTATAGCATATTCGCCATGAACGTGATAACGAAGGCATTGGTGAAGTCGATGAGGAACGCACCAACGAGGGATACAACGAGCCATGCACGCGGGGACGGACCGTGTTTTTCTGCCAACGATAACATGTTAACCAAAGCGTTCGGCGTAGCGCCGAGACCGAAGCCGATAGCACCGGCGCCGAGCATAACTGCGTCGTAGTTGCGACGGAATACCCAGAAGAGGAGGTATGCGAATACAGTAATCGCTACCATCTGGTACGCCAAGATTACGAGCAACGGAATTGCCAAGTCGATAAGCTGTACGAGCTTCAAGCTGTTGATAGCCATGGTTACGAAAATGCTGAGCGCCACGTTAGAAACGGCATCAAGAGCTGCACTGTTAATCTTGTATTTGCCGGTTAAGTCGCCGAAGTTACGGATAACAGCGGCTACGATCATAGCGCCGATGTAAGCCGGCAACGGGCTAATAAGGGACAACGCAGCACTTACCAAGGTACCAAGACCAAGGGAAATACCAACGAGCGCGATGGTGTTCATAAGCTGAGGCAATGTGAACATTTTGGATTCTTCATCTTCATTGTTCATGTCAATGCCTTCTTCCTGGAGAAGTGTCGGATCTTCAGCCGGGGTAGTAACTTTATGCATCTTAATGATACGTTCGCCAACCGGAGCACCTAACAAGGTACCAGCCACCATACCGAAGGTAGCTGCCGCAATCGCTGCCGTCGCAATACCCGGAACGCCTAAGAGGTTCTGATAGAACGGACCGAAGGCACCAGCCGTACCGAGGCCACCCATCATGGAAACGGAACCAGCCATGATACCGAAGATGGGGTGAATGCCCATGAGCTTAGCGATAATAATACCGCCGGCGTTCTGTACTACGAGCCATACGGAGCACAAAATCCAGAAAATAATAATCCCAATACCGCCTTTTTTCAAAACGCTGAGGCTGGCCATAAGGCCGATAGTCGTAAAGAATGCCAGCATCAGGAAGCTCTGCAACGAGCTTTCAAAGGAGATATTCAGAATTTTGTAGTATGCAAGGAATGCGCAAATGAATGCGAAGGGCAAACCGCCAATAGCCGGCGCCGGCATACATACCTTTTGTAAAAATTTCGAATGCTTTTTGATGAATTCGCCGATGTATAGGGTTACAATAGCTAACGCCACTGTTTGTATCATAGATAATTTCAATGTCCATACACCGTTTACGAGGGATAAGTCAATAAGACCTTTCATACAATCATCTCCTTTCTTAATGTGACTATCGTCTTCATATCTATAATATCATAAAATAAAGTACCCATCAAAATATTTTGTTATACTAAGTATGCGAGCACTAGATAAAATATGCAAGAAAAACTGTCCATTCAGTGTTGACAACCGTAATTTCTGTGAAATAAAAACACGCAAAGCGCGTAAGTACTGAATAATTACTATATTCCTTAAAGTAATTTTATTATGATAAATACTCGTAGTATACTATCTAAATAGCCACTTAATTGATAAATATGGCACATCAGTTTATTTTACTTGCATTCCGTTAGTGGGTATGGTACGTTAATGAGGAATAATTTAACCGAATGGAAACGGAGTTACAATCATGAACGCCCTTTTGAAAATTAGCAAAGTGCTATTAATTGTTATTGCTATACCGGTGACCATGTTGGTCGCCTACTTAGGATATTGTTGGTTCAGCGCACCGGACTATAAGGTGGCTGGTGTACCGATTTTGAATTACCACATGGTGAACGACAAGGTTTTCTCGCCGCTCGCTATGACGACGAAGGACTTTGATCGTCAAATGAAATACCTGCACGACAATGGGTACCACACGATTACCTTGGACGAGCTTTATGGCTATATCCACGATGGCAAGGCTTTGCCGGATAAGCCGATTTTGATTACCTTTGATGACGGCTATGTGGATAACTACACCAACGCATGGCCGATCCTCAAGAAGTATGGCATGAAAGCGACGCTGTTCATGATTGCCGACTCTATCGGTGCGCCTCGCTTCGTCAATGCGGAACAGCTCCGTGAAATGAACGCCGGCGGCTTCGACGTGCAGTCGCACACCTACAGTCACAAGGATATGCGCAAGCTGACCTATGCTCAGGTGCAGACGGAATTGACGAAGTCGAAGACCATCTTGTCCACGTTACTTCATAAGCCGATTAACTACATTGCATATCCGTGCGGTTTCACGAACAGCACTGTTGACGCTGAAACGAAAGCAGCCGGTTACCGCTTAGCCGTAACCGTAACGGCGGGCAACGCTTCGCCGGATAAAAATCCCTATGCTTTACCGCGCTTAGCGGTCTTTGAAGGGGATAACCCGTTCTTAAACTTCTACATGCGCTTGCACTTCGCTGAACCGGTCCGCTTCCTGTGGGCTTTGCGCGATAACCTGCGCGACTCCGGTCACCAGACCTTAGCTGCTATGGTGCCGCTGTTCTAAGTTTGCTTTGAATTCAAGGTAATTTTCAAAATTAAATCTAACGACTTGCGAGTCGAAATAAAAGGAGCCCCAACGGGCTCCTTTTTGTGTGTAGATTTTTAAGTTTTTCTCTGTATGAGCGGTTAGCCCCTTAATAGCGGTTAGCCTTTATTTTTATTTGCATTGAATTCTTCTGTAATTGTTGCTAAATATTCCGGATGGTCGAGCATGGCTAAGCAAGCCGCACCGAGGATGACTGAGCCGCTGACTAATGCTTCGTGGCCACGCGGTGTGGTGCCGGCGGCTACGTATTCGGTAGAGTGGGCAGCCACGCCAGGATCTACAAAGGCGCAGCGAATGCAGGTGCCCGGTACTTCGTACATGACGTTGCCGAAGTCGGTGGAGCCGGTCTTTTCACGAGGCGGTGCAATTTGCGGTGCGCCGGACGCTACGGCTTGGCGCATAACGAGGTCGTTTAACGTGTGGCACGGGATTTTAGCTTTGAAGGGTAAATCTCGCTTCAACGTAAAGGTGGTATCCGTCATGAGCGCCGCCCCTTTTAAAATGTTCTTAAAGCGAGTCACAATGCTTTCCAGATAATCGGTACTGTAGGAGCGCAAGGTATATTCCGCCACGGCCGTATCAGGCACCACGTTAGGCGCGCCACCGGCGTCGCGTACGGTGTAATGAATGCGCGTGTCTTCCTTAACATGTTCACGCAAAAATTCGATGCCGTTGAAGCTGAGTAACACGGCGTCAAAGGCGCTGCGACCTTCTTCCGGTGTCATAGCCGCATGGGAGGCTTTGCCGTGGAAGGTGACGATGTAATTTTCCATGGCCATGCATTTTACATCGACGCTAGTCGTATCGGCAGCGTGCATCATGAGGGCTACGTCGATGTCTGTGAAATAACCTTTTTCTTGCATAACGATTTTACCGCCGAAGGCTTCTTCTGCCGGCGTACCGTAGATGACGATTTTAAGCGGAGTAGTGCCAGCCAAGTCTTTCAGCGCCAATGCTGCACCAATTACTGAAGGACCCTGCATGTGGTGCCCACAGCCGTGACCGATTTTCTCTAAGGCGTCGTATTCGGCAAGAAAGCCAAACGAAGTACCACCGGTACCTTGTTCATACACGGCACGAAAGGCCGTAGGGAGGTCGGCAATGCCGGATTCTACGGTAAAGCCGTGGGCGCTCAGATACTCTGTTAACGCCTCGGCGCTCTTATATTCCTCACCGGGTAATTCCGCGAGCTCGTGAATATAGTCGCTAAGCTTGATTAAGTCAGCTTGGTATGGTGATAACGCTTTGCGAACATGCGCGACACGAGCTTGCGTTTCTGCTTCCGGTTCGGTAGGAAGGGCGGTAGTGTTGGAAAATATAGACATAGGAATCACTCCTTACTATAGATACATACTTGCTATCGGATGTATAGGTGGAAATCCACCGAAAAACAAAAAGGGTGCAACAGCGAAGCTACGCTTAACGCTGTTACACCCACATTGGTAATTATTTTGTTGGAAAAGCTAGTTGCTAAGTAAGGCTTATCGCTAGCAGAGGTTGTTTATTTCACGAAACTACTGTTGCGGCGTTTTGAGGAACGTCACGTCCGGGTTACGTTCTTCAACCCAGCCCATCTGCCATTCATTGCTGATGAGGATAACGAGGCGGCCGCGGTTGTCTTTTACAACCATAGCGTTATCGAGACCCTTCAAGGACTTGATGTCTACGTCGCCTTTGACCCAACGAGCTACGCTGTACGGCAAGGAATCGGTCAACGGTTCTACGCCATATTCGTTGCGCAAGCGGTACTGCAATACTTCGAACTGCAACATACCAACGGCGCCAACGATGAAGGAATCCATGGAGTGAGGCTGTTCGAAAATCTGAACGGCACCTTCCTGGGCCAGCTGCGTCATGCCTTTCTGGAACTGCTTACGCTTCATGGTGTCCTTCGGGCTAACACGAGCAAAGAATTCCGGCGGGAATACCGGGAAGTCGCCGAAGGTTACCTGATGCTTCGGGTCACAGAGGGTGTCGCCAACGCCCATGGTACCGGCGTCGAAGACACCGATAATATCGCCAGGGTACGCTTCATCAATGATGGTGCGCTCCGTAGCGAGGAACTGCTGAGGCTGGGACAGGCGAATCATTTTACCGGACTGGCGATGCAGCACGGACATGCCTTTTTCGAACTTGCCGGAGCAAATGCGCATGAACACGATACGGTCGTGGTGGTTCGGGTTCATGTTAGCCTGAATCTTGAACACGAAAGCGCTGAAATCTTCGGATTGCGCCGTTACGACTTCTTCGGCCGTCTTGCGCGGAGCCGGTGCCGGCGCGAGTTCCAAGAACTTTTCTAAGAACGGCTTAACGCCAAAGTTTGTCATGGCGGAACCGAAGAACATCGGCGTCAGCTCGCCCTTGCGAACCAGATCCAGATCGAACGAATCGCCCGCGATGTCCAGCAGCTCGATTTCGTCCATCAGACGCTTGTAAAGGCGGTCGCCCAGCAGCTCGGGCAGCTTCTTGTCGAGTTGCTCGATGGGGTAA
>ERZ650307.2386-NODE-2386-length-10283-cov-5.543019_pt1 | contig 10283 bp, 6 predicted proteins | sample MGYA00376243_ERZ650307 | MGnify/ENA primary metagenome ERZ650307 (study PRJEB26733, sample SAMN07839242) | wastewater metagenome | biome: urban; feature: artificial channel; material: waste water | place: USA: North Carolina | collected 2016-03-31 ... | reverse complement strand
CGCGTAAAATGATTGCGCAAGTTGATGGCGATGTCTTGCTGGTCGGCCACTCTTATGGCGGCGCAGTGATTACTGAAGCCGGGAATCCGCCGAATGTCGTGGGTTTGGTCTATATTGCCGCGTTTGCTCCTGATGCAGGGGAAAGCCCAGGCGCCATTACCCAGCAGCATTTGCCCGAGGCTGCCCCGAATTTAGTGCCGGACAGTGACGGCTTTTTATGGCTAAATCCTGAAAAATTTCATGAAAGTTTCTGCCAGGACCTCAGCGCAGATGAAGCCTTGGTGATGGCGGTTACGCAAAAAGCCCCTGTGGCCAGCATTTTCGCGGATGCTGTCAGCGCGCCAGCGTGGAAAAATAAGCCGTCTTGGTATCAGATTTCGGCACAGGACCGCGACGGCGATGAGGCCGACGTTGGCGCCGCCGAGCATGCCTTCGGTCGAGATTGTGCCGGCCAGGGCGAACATCGTGCCGCAGGCGGCGACGAGCCCGAAAAAGATGAAAACGAATATCTCACCCAAATAGTGGTAGCCATAGGGGTGTTTGCCGCCGACGTAGCACCAGCCGGCCACGAGACAGGCGATACCGACCAGGATGAACCACCAGTAGCCGGTCAATGTAACGACAGCCAGACCGCACAGGCAGGCGATCAGCGCGTTGATTCCGGCCGCGGCAAGTACTTTCTTTGGACTCACGCCGGACGCGACGAGACGGGCGGGGCCATACTGGGGCTGCGATGCCGGAAGCATTTCCGGAGTCGAAGTCGATTCCGCGGATGGTGTTTTTGCAAATGACCGTGCGGAATCGACGGCACGCCCCTCGTCGGTGCCACGTATGCCGTCGGAATAGTCGTTCGCGAAATTCGCGGCGACCTGCAGGAACAACGCCACGCAACCGCACAGTACCGCCACCAAGATGAACCAGCCTGCGGAACGCTGGCATTCGCCGACCAGCGAGCCGAATTTCAATTCGCTCAAGTCATGCTGCCCGCCGAAGAACGGACACGGCTCATGCCATATATCGCCACCCTGCGAGTAAAGAAACACGCCCCGCCACGACAGCGCGGCCCCGATAACCACTGGGGCGATCGCCAGCGGCAGGGTTTTCAGGCGAGCGCCGCGAATCCAAGTCGATATTTCCATGAATCTCATGTTAGATGTTGGGCGTGCGAGAGTGTGCGAGGGTATGCAAAAGGGCGCTCCCGTATTGGGAACGCCCTTTAGTAATTGCTCTTTTATTTTTTAAGGATGGCTCCGGCGGCACGGAAGCCCACAGGGCTTCCTCTTCGGCCGCCTCGCGTGAAGCCGAATATTGAACTGAGGCTCCGCCTCAGTTCAGCGGCTTCACAAGCGGGAAGGTGATGGTCTCGCGGATGGTGGCGCCGGTCAGTGCGATGAGCAGTCGGTCGATGCCCATACCCATGCCGCCTGCCGGAGGCATGCCCACGCCGAGGGCCTCCAGGAAGTCCTCGTCGATGTCGCAGGCCTCCTCGTCGCCGGCGAGCGCGTCCTTGGCCTGGGCCACGAAGCGTTCGCGCTGCACGACCGGGTCGTTGAGCTCGGAGTAGCCGGTGGCCAGCTCGAAGCCGCGCACGTACAGATCCCACTTCTCGACCACGCCGGCCTTGGAACGGTGGCCCTTGACCAGCGGGGAGGTCTCGACCGGGAAGTCGCGCACGAAGGTCGGCTCGTACAGCTTGTCCTCGTAGAAGTGCTCCCACAGGTGTTCGACGAGCTTGCCGTGGTTCTCCACGTCGTCGCGTTCCACGCCGAGCTTGTCGGCGATCTCGCCCAGGTGCTCCACGGAGGTGCCGGGGTTGTCCGGACCGCCGTTCGGCACGATTTCCTCGCCCAGGGCCTCGGAAAGGGAGTCGTACATGCTGATGGTCTTCCATTCGCCGCCGAAGTCGTATTCGGTGCCGTCCAGCAGCGTCACCTTGTGGCTGCCGAACACGTCCATGGCGGTGTCCTGCACGAGCTGCTTGACGAGCGCGCCGATGGTGTCGTAGTTGCCGTAGGCCTGGTAGGCCTCGACCATGGTGAATTCCGGTGCGTGGGTGGCGTCGACGCCCTCGTTGCGGAAGTCGCGGTTGATTTCGAACACGCGGTCGATGCCGCCCACGAGGCAGCGCTTGAGGAACAGTTCCGGCGCGATGCGCAGATAAAGGTCCAGGTCGAAGGCGTTCATGTGCGTGGTGAACGGACGGGCCGCGGCACCGCCGTGCACGGTCTGCAGCATCGGGGTCTCGACCTCGAGGAAGTCATGGTCGGCGAAGGTCTTGCGCAGGGAGGCGACGGCCTTGGAACGGTTGCGCACCATGTTGCGGATCTTCTCGTCCGCGATCATGCCGATGTACGGCTTGCGGGTGCGGGTGTCCTCGTTCAGGTCCTTGTGCAGCGCAGGCAACGGCTGCAGTGCCTTGGCCGCGATGGCCCATTCGGTGGCGAACACGGACAGCTCGCCGGTTTTGGAAGCGATCACGCGGCCCTTGATGAACAGGTGGTCGCCCAAATCGACCAGCTGCTTGAACTGCTTCAGGGAGTCGGCGCCGATCTCCTTCTTGGAGATCATGCCCTGGATCTTGGTGCCATCGCCGGCGGACAGCTGCACGAAGCACAGGCCGCCCGCGTTGCGCAGGAACAGCACGCGGCCAGCAATGCCGACCATGTCTTCGGTCTCTTCGCCAGCCTCGAGCTTGCCGTCATACTTGGCGCGGACCGCCTCGATGGTGTCGGTGACGTCCAAGTGCACCGGGTAGGGGGCGATGCCGGCCTCAAGCATCATCGCGCGCTTGGCCACGCGCATCTGCACCTGCTCGGGGTGGGCCAGCGGGCCGAACTCCTTGTTGGAGGGGTCCACGGCTTCGTCCAGCGTGGCACCGGACTTGATCTTCTCGCGGATGGTGGCGTCCTGCTTGAGCAGCATTTCCGCACGTTCGACGGTGCTCATCTGCGGGACGGCCGGGGTTTCATTCTCAGTGTTTTCGGTATTTTCGACAACTTCAGCCATGATTCATCAGTGTACGCAAGGCCGGCGATTATGAGCCCGGCAGACCGCACGGCCATCTGAACACCCGCTCACATGACGCAAAACCGGCCCTGCACAAGGCTTGAGAGACCTGTACACATGGCGAATCCACCATCACGCAACACTCGCGACATGCCGATTTGCATTGTCCACCACCACAATGTAATATCTACATCTGTTGCCAAACGGGCTGTAGCGCAGCTTGGTAGCGCGCTTCGTTCGGGACGAAGAGGCCGCGGGTTCAAATCCCGCCAGCCCGACAACTAAGGCGGAACTTCGGTTCCGCCTTTTTCTTTGCCTTTCCATCAAACCGACGCTTGGCACCGTCTCACCGTCGGTTTCGCGGGAATCGCAATATCGAACCGACGCTTGGCACCATCCAAGTGCTGGTTCGGCGGACAATCCAAAATAAGGAATCCCCATGAAGAGAAGCATTCTGGCGCTGGCCTCCGGCGCCTTCATCCTCGGCGCCGCCGAATTCGTGATGATGGGCATCCTGCCCCAGACGGCCACCGCCATGCATGTCAGCATTCCCGCGGCCGGCCATTACATCTCCGCATACGCCATCGGCGTGTGTGTCGGCACACTGATCCTGGTGTTCGGCCGCAAGGTGCCGCCGAAGCATCTCATCATCCTGTTCATGGCCATCGCGTTGGTCGGCAACACGCTCAGCGCCGTCTCCTTCTGCTCGCCGATGCTGCTGGTGGCGCGTTTCATTTCCGGCCTGCCGCATGGCGCGTTCTTCGGCACGGCCACGCTGATCGCCAAAACGCTTGCCGACAAGGGCAAGGAGGCGCAATCCGTGTCCATGATGGTGATGGGCCAGACGGTGGCCAACATGCTGGGCGTGCCCGCGGGAACGTTGCTCGCCGAGGCGATGTCCTGGCGGCTGGCGTTTGCGATTCTGGCCGCCTGGGCGCTTATGACGATCGTCGTGGTGATTTCGTGGGTGCCGTCCATCGATCCGATCAAGGACGCCGGCATCAAGGGGCAGTTCCGCTTCCTCACCCATCCCGGCCCGTGGCTGATTCTGCTGGCCGTGTTCTTCGGCAATTCGGGCATCTTCTGCTGGTGGAGCTACGTGTCGCCGTGGTTGCAGAAAACCGGCGGATGGTCGGCGACGATGGTGCCGATGCTGATGGTGCTCGCCGGCCTCGGCATGGTGGTCGGCGGCATCGTGGGCGGCAGGCTGACCGACCTGTGGAAGGCGGGCGCGACCGCGGCGCTATCGCACGGCATCGCCTTGTGCGGACTGTTGCTGGTCTTCCTGTTGCCCGGTAATCATGCGACCACCGCGTTGCTGACGTTCATCATCGGTTTCGCGCTGTTCTTCAATTCATCGCCACAGCAACTGCTGATGGTGCAGGCGGGCGAAGGCGGCGGCGAGCTGATTGCCGGTGCCGCCGTACAAATCGCCTTCAATTTCGGCAATGCGATCGGTTCCATCGTCGGCGGAGCGGCACTGACCGCGACGGCGATGAATTACCATTTCACCGGCATCGCAGGCGCGCCGATCAGCCTGCTCGCCGTCATCCTGCTGGTGCTCTACACCCGTCGCTACGAAGCCCGCGCCTAGCCCCATCCCAACCTTCCCATCCTTCTCCCCCAAATCCCATCTCAGCGTCGATCCCATCGCCCCCAATCCGCGAAACCGACGCTGAGGAGGGCCTAAGCGTCGGTTTGGCGGAAATCGCAATATCAAACCGACGGCTGGAGGACGCTCAGCGTCGGTTTGGCGGAAAGGTGCGGCGAAACCGACGGGTTTCCACATATCCACAGGTGGATTGTGGAGGGCATTATTGCGATTTTCCCCTGATTTCGTATTGTTTTACGGCACGGGAGCATTGACTCGCGGCGCAGGAATTGCGATCGTTCCGCGGATTCCCCATGATTCCGTGTTTTCCGCGCCACGCACGCCGAATACGACTAGAGTGGCGTACCGTGCGAAGCATTGTGAAACGAATTCTCGTCACCTGCGCGGCGACTACCGCGCTGGCGCTTCTTCTGACCATGGTCCTATGCGCGCTCGGCAATGCGATGGCGCCGAAATGGCAGGTCGAGCCGTTCACGGACCATATCACGCTCACCACGACCAATACCGCTATCCAAGCCGTTGACCCGGCCACAGGTGCCGTGCTCAAAACCCCGCAGGAGGGCGCGTACCGCACCAAGGAAACGCATATCACGGTCGCGTTGGACGGCGGCAAAACCGTGAATGCCATCGTTCGCGAGCCGCTCGACGCGCCGGCAGATCGTCCCGCATGCCTGTTCCTGCACGGTTCGGGCACCGGCAAATCGTCGGAGGCGTTCGGCGACGTGGCGAACGCGATGGCGTCGGCCGGCATCACCACTCTCGTGCCGGACAAGCGGCTCGACAACTACACCATGCTGCACCGCGACTACGTGTCCAGCGCGCACGACTATGCGAAATCGCTGGAAATCCTGAGAAAATGGCCGGGCGTGAGCAGATCGGAAACCGGCATCTACGCCGAATCGGAAGGCACATGGATCGCCACCGTGCTGACGCAACAGCATCCGGATCTTGCCTTCGCCATCCTCACCTCTCCCCCGGTCGTTTCGGGCCGTCAGCAGATGACGCTCGCAGCCACCAATTATCTGACCGCCGCGGGCGCACCCGATGCCGTCAAGCAGCTTATTCCGCGCATCACCAGCCTTGGCACACAACGCATGGGACTCGCCTATGCGGATTTCGACGCGGCCAAATACCGCAGATCGCTCACCATGCCGCTACTCATCAACTATGGCGTCAAGGACACAGCCATGCCGGTCGAACAGGGCGCGCGGCTGCTGATCAAAGCCGCAAACCAGGCTGGCAATACGAATGTGACGCTGCGGTATTATGACGCGAACCATCAGCTTCGAACCGGTTCGAATCAGACGGTTCCGGGACTGCCGTTGGAACCGCATTACACGCACGATCTGGAGGATTGGATCAACGCGGTGACGAGCGGCACGGGTGCGAACGGCTGGGCAACGCCGATGATCGCCGGAACGCAGCCGAATCAGACGGTCGCGGCACCGCTGAAGACCCCGCCCGCGCTGGTGAAGTCGATGGGTGTGATTGTCGGCGCAATCGCGGTTTGCCTGCTCTGCGCGCTGCTGGCGATGTGCGGCGCGCCAATTCTGCTCATCGCCGGCTGGGTGCGCGAGCGCCGTGCGTCACGGCGGGTATCGCACGATTCGGCTTCGACGGAACCGGCGGAGCCAACGGATTCGACTTCAATGTTTTCAACGGATGCGACCACACCGACAGGTCCATCCACACAACCGAATGCGGCACGTCCAATCGCAATAACCGACCATCGATTCCCGGTCGGCATGCGCGTCGCACTGGCGCTCAACACCCTCCTTGCCGTCGGCACGACCGGCGTGTTCCTGGCGTATCTGGTCACCGTCATCATTGATGCGATCTCGTTGACCGACAATTCGGCGGTGCTTGCCAAGAACTGGCATGCCATCGTCATGCTCACATGGCTGAGCCTTGTCGCGTTCGCCTGGCTGTTGGCGGAAATCATCGTGGACGCGTGCCGTCGTCATGCTAGGAATCGCGCGATTGCAAGCATAGATGACGATGCGGATATGAATAATGGCCACGATGCCGCAGCCGGAAGCCGATGCGATATAGGAAAAGATGGAAAAGCATGCATCGGATCCGGCCATGTCATCGTGGCCACGTGTGTGGTGGTGTCGGCGGCGCTATCGTTGGCGCTGCTGGCTTTCTGGGGACTGTTCTGCTGACTGGCGTTCCCGTCGGCGCAGACGCACCGCGGCGACGACGGCCCAGACCACGGAAATGATGAGCAGCAGCGCGCCGAGACCGCCGACCACGTAGAAGAACAGCGTCGAGGGATTCGGCATCCACCGCCATGCGCCGATGGGCAGCAGGCACAGCATGGACATCAGGCCGATCAGGCAGAAGAACACGCCCAGCACGATGGTTCCGGTGCTTGGTCCGGACGGGCGGATTACCAGCTCGCCGTCCGTTTTGCCGATGCGCACTTGCTTGGAGGGGTCGACCGGCTCGGCTGATTTGGCTGGATCAGCCGATTTGACGGAACCGGTCGGACGTGCCGAACGGCCCGCAAAGCTTCCGCGCATGTCTTGTCCGGAGGTTTCCAGCGATTCGGCCTCGTCCTGCGATTCGAACTTCCTCTGCGCTTCCGGACCGCCGTCGAACGGCTTCTGGAACGATTCGGTCTTCGCCTCGCCCGGATCGTCGACGGCCGGCAGGGTTTCCGTGGGCTCGTCCGAGACCTCCGCGATTCCCATGACGTCGGTCAACGGCACTTCACGGGTTTTCTCGTCACTCATTTCGTTTCCTTTCCGCTGGCGCTTTTCCCGACGTTCTTTCCATCGACGCTGCCATGCGATTGGCCGCCCGTCGTTCCCACTGGCAGCTTGCTGTCGGACGTGTACTGCATGGTGACACTGCCGCCGACCGTTCCATCGACGTTGACATACAGATCCGGTTCCTCCGGAGCCTTGTCCGAATCGATCGACGGCCAATACCACTTGTTCTCGTAGATCGTTTTGAATGCCTTGTCGAGATCCGTGCCGGCGTATACCGAATCCTGCGAATCGTTCTCCGTATCCGAACCGGCATCGCCCGCATCATCATCGCCGGAATCGTCGAAATCGGTGGTGCCGTTGAGCGCCGGAACGCCCTTGTTCACGCCATGATGGCCGAGTCCCGAATCATCGTTCTCGTCGAGGGACAGGCCCATGAAGCCCGTGCCGTTGAAGAACGTAATCCCGTCCGGCCCTCCTATGTAATCCGTGACGTTGGTGTAGCCGTCGTCCGGATCGCTGACCGACCACTGGCATCCGTCCGGCAGCGTGACCACCACCTGGGCGTTCACCACCACCAGATTCAGCTTCCCTGTCGGACATGAGCTTTCGCCGTACGTGCCGTCGTTGAGCTTGACCTTGTGCTTGCCATGCGCTGCCGGATATCCGCTCAAATCGATGTCGAGCACATCGTTGGCGTAGTTCTTGCCGACCACCACCAGTCCCTGTTCGTATCGTTTCATCTGGGCGTCGCTGGTGTCGCTCCATGTCACGATGCCGGAGACCGTCGTGCGGTGGTAGTCATTCGACATCATCCAATCGCGGCTTTCCCATGCCACCGCACTCGTGCAGAACGTCATCACCACGGCCATGAACGCCGCGCACCATGCCAGCGGATGCAGGCCGCCGGTGCGACGGCCCATGCAACCAAGCACGACGATCACCACGCCGATTCCCAGGCAGATGCCGCCGCAGCACAGTGTGGCGAGACGCAGCACGCGCAAGGCGTAATCCCAATCAACCGGCATCGTAATGGCGTACCAGCCAGATCCGGCGATCGCCAGCAATGCCAAGCCAAGCGTCACCAGTACCAGCAGCGGTCCGGCCGGCTTGCGGCGGGCGCGTTTCGACTGCGGCGCCGCCACCGTCGGCGGAGCGGTGAAGGTCGGCGGCACATTGGCCGTGGCAAACGCTGCAGGCGGGTTCACCGGCTGCTGAAACGTCTGGTATGGCGATTGGACGGGACGCGCGTACTGCTGGTAGCCGGAAGGCGCGGGACACGTCGGCTGCGGCATCGGCTGGCCTGGCGTGCCGGGCATGTTTGCAGTGGTGGCCGTGTTCGTGGACATCGGCTGCGGCATATATTGCGATTGCGCAGGCCGCACCGGCTGTCCCGGCTGAACGGGCTGAGCAGGCTGCCCAGGCCACGATCCGCCCTGCTGCGGCGGCTGCCAGCTCGCCGCATACGACTGGCGGTTCACCAGCAGCCAGAACACCAGCACGGCCACGCCGAACGCCAGCCATCCGGCGCCGGGCAGGCACAGCGCCACCGCGGCGCATACCAGCGCGCCCGCGCAGTTCCAATCCCAATGGCCGTTGACCAGCTCCTCGCACAGGATCCGGCCATCCGTCTCGTCCGGTAGCAGGAACCAGGCCAATGCGTAGAACGCCGCTCCGGCGCCGAACAGTAGCGAGGTGAGAATCACCAGCGCGCGGACCAGGGTGGCGTTCCATCCCAAGCGGCGCGCCACGCCGTCGCACACGCCTGCGATCCACCGGTTGCGGCCGCGCGTGATCCGGCTGGAGCGGATCCATGCGAAGAATCGATTGCCGCGATTCGGCTGCGGCTGATACATCGGCGGCCGTGGCTGCGATTGCGGTTCGGCAGAACCAGCGGCACTGCCGCCTTGCGGATTGTTGTTTGCGTTGCTCATATCTCCATTACAGCAATCCGCAGCCGTCATACGTATCGGGGAACACCCTGAATCTGCCCTGAACACCAGCTGAAAGCCCTGAATCGGCATCCCCGACAGGGCACAATGGAAGCATGAAGTCCTTAGCCAAACCGCGATACACGCAGGAACAGTACGACCAGGCCAGCGCGGTCTACATGCGCTGGTGCTACGTGCAGGCCCTGCGCGAAGGCCGTCCCGTGCCGTCCAAGCCGGCGCGACTGCCGTTGCTGCGCCCGACGTACGGCCGCGAGGTCGCTGGCGTGGCCAAAGCCGTCAGCATGCATCTGGGCGTGTCCGTTCATCTCATCCGTTTCATTTTCGTGGTCACCACGTTTTTCTTCGGTGCGGGCGCGATCGCCTATATTTTTCTGTGGATCACCGTACCCGTCGGAGACCCGGTCCAGCAGGCGTACGTCATCGCCGGCAGCCAGCCCGTCGAGAACGCGCCGCTGTCCCACGGCAACGTGAGGAACGTAAGAAACCTAAGGAACGTCGGAAACGGCGGCGCGCAATCGCAAGACAGCGACGGCAACGCGGACGGCATGCAATCCGGCAGCGGAGCACAATCGTCCGAAAGCCTGGAACAGATGTTCGCCAACGCGCCGAGACCCGCGCTGCTGGCCATGGCGGGACTGCTTATGCTGGGCCTATGCGTGGCGATGGCGGCGAAAGGCATTGAAGGCACGCTGATTGTGCCGTTGCTGCTCGGCGTGGTCGGCGTCGGCGTCTCCTGGCTGCGGTTCAACGCGAAGGACGGCCAATTATGGACGATGCTCGGCGGCATCGCGGTCATTTTCGTCGCGTACGCGATCTACATCGCCACCCACGTGCGCATTATGCAGTCCGCACGGCACGCCACGTTCACCATGCTCGTCGCCGGTTTGGCGCTGCTTGTCGGCGTGTTGCTGGCGATTGTGCCGTGGATTATGACGCTGGTGCGTGATTTGGGCACGGAGCGCGCGCTGAAGGAGCGCGAGGAGGAGCGCGCCGACATGA
>ERZ650307.2381-NODE-2381-length-10293-cov-4.699453_pt1 | contig 10293 bp, 8 predicted proteins | sample MGYA00376243_ERZ650307 | MGnify/ENA primary metagenome ERZ650307 (study PRJEB26733, sample SAMN07839242) | wastewater metagenome | biome: urban; feature: artificial channel; material: waste water | place: USA: North Carolina | collected 2016-03-31 ... | reverse complement strand
AACCTCTTGCGCCAGTTTCTGATCCGCAGTGTTCTTCTGCTCGACAAGCTGGGCATTGCGCTGAGACTCTGCCTGTTGCAAGGCAGCCGTCGAACGCGAGCGCTCAAGCTCCAGCGCCTGCTCACCCTCACGCTGGACTGCCTTCACACGCTCATCCAGGTCGCGCGAAAACTCGGCATCGCGTACTTGCTTGACGATATCCGCATAGCCGGACGCATCGACCTTAAAAACTTCGCCGCAATGCGGGCACTTGATCTCGTTCATAGCAGCTCCTCGATGGACGCAAATTTCAACCGCCTACACTCTACCGCGCCGCACGGACAAAAAAGGCGCCGCCGCCATAATGGCAACGGCGCCAAAACCACCACAAAGCCACCTGCCCCCCCTTGTGGTGGTTTGAGGGCTACAGCCTAAAGAAGCTAAGAATCTGATCGCGGCTTACGGGCTTGTACTCGTTGGCATCGAGACCGACATCGTAGCGAAAGATAGGGCGCTCGCGATCGCGGTTGCGCGCGTTGGTGCGGTCTCCCCTGCTGTGGATATGCCCGTGCAGCATGATGGCGCCACGCGCCTTGCCGTTCCAGCTGAGCATGGGGTAGTGGCTCATAACCAGACGATGGCCCTTGGCATAGCCGGGAGCAATCTCCAGGTAATCGCGCACGTCTTCCCAAATTTGCGGGGCGTCGGAATCTTCCCAGTCGCCGTCATGGTTACCGCGGATGAGCGTCACGTTCTGGCATTCGATACGCTCGCGCAGGCGCACCGCCTCCGCCAGGGGCAAACGATAGGTAAAGTCACCCAAAATATAGAGACGGTCGTCCGTCGCCACGCACTCATTGATGGCATCGATGACCTTGCGGTTCATCTCCTCGACCGAATCAAACGGTCGATCCATGTCGTGCAAGATATTCGTATCGCCCAGGTGCAGGTCGGCGGTAAACCACATCATCGTCTATGCCCTCATTTCGCAACGTGCTCAACTCGTGCTAAGTATACAGACGTAGCGATGCGGCGGTTATCCAAAGAGCCCGCCGAACAGTCCGCGGCGGCGCTTGTCTTGCTTTTTCGAAGCGTCACCCTAAGTTTTCTTGTCCCGCCGTTTCTTACGGTCCTGTTCCAGATCATCGTCGTCGAGCAGCAGATCCCACTCAAACGGATCATCCGTCAAATCGAACAGGTCATCGTCGTCAAACATGGCCGCCTCCATTGCCGACTAGCGGGCATCCACCACATAGAGGCCAACGCGCACCTGGTGCCACGGGCTGCGCTCGGGGGCAACCTGTTGCACGCGGGCCTCAAATACGTCCTCGTGGCCGTAATACATCATCAAGGACAGCGGGCCGACCTCGTTTCCCGGAACGTAGCCAAGTTTGGTCTTGCCATAGTAGATCGCAACTGCCTCGGGGTCATGGGGATTATCGCGCTCGGCACACAGCGTCAGCTTATCGCCCGCTTTAAGATCGCCCAGGACCAAGGCGCCATCGGCATACTGAAATCCTGCAATGTGAAATGACAGAAGAACACGTGAAGGCTCGTACATAGCAGCTCCTCTAACGGCCGGATAAACCGGTGTGTAACCTTATTGAGAAGTCTACGGTCCCGTGCGGACACAAATACATCCTGTCTGCGTCCTTCAATCGTTTGCCTCAACGCTTGCGCGACAGAACGCTTGCAGATAAGATAGGAACACGGATGGCACCCGTTGCCGCGGGTCTTGCCAACTCCGATACACGTTTTCATCGTGAGAAGTGGCCGTCTTCGCTTACGCGGGGGCGGCTATTTCATTCGGCCGATAAACAGACCGAGTTCGATAGCCGCAATCAACAACGCCAATAACGAAATAACATCGCTTACGTTCATACCAAATCCCTTCTAAAGGGAGTTGGCCCATCCGTGCTCCATAACAGTAGTCTAACGCAAAATGCAGGTAATAGGAACACTTGTTCGTATTACCTGCGCCCTTTTCTAATGCACAAACATGCGCACGAATTTGTGCTTCCAGCTTGCGTAGGGCGCATACCGAAACGGCACGTCCAGCCAGGTTGCCTTGTTCACGATGCTCTTCTTGTGGCTAAACGTATCGAAGCTCTCGCGTCCATGGTACTGCCCCATACCGCTCGCGCCCATGCCGCCAAAGCCCATATGGCTCGTAGCCAAGTGCATGATCGTGTCGTTGACACAGCCGCCGCCAAAGGGCACGTAGCGCACAAAGCGCTGCTGAACCGCGCGATCCTGGCTAAAGATATACAGGGCCAGCGGCGTCGGACGATCCGTAATAAACGCTTCGGCCTCGTCTAGGCTCTCAAACGTCAGCACCGGCAAGATGGGACCGAAGATCTCCTCCTGCATCACGGCGTCCCCAGGCGCCACGCCGTCTAGGATCGTCGGCTCAATCTTGAGCGACGACTCGCGCGCCGTGCCTCCAAGCACGACCTTATCGGGATCGATCAGCCCGCGCACGCGCGCAAAATGCTTGGCGTTGACGATATGCCCGTAATCCTCGTTATCGAGCGGATGCTCGCCAAACATACGGCGGGCCTCTTCCCTGATGAGGTCCAGCAGCTCGTCGTGCACGCGCGCATCGACCAGCAGGTAGTCGGGCGCCACGCAGGTCTGCCCCACGTTGAGCCATTTACCAAAGGCGATACGCCGCGCCGCGACCTTCAAGTTTGCCGTCGCATCCACGATGCAGGGACTCTTTCCGCCCAGTTCAAGCGTCACGGGCGTGAGGTTTTTGCTCGCGCGCTCCATGACGAGCTTGCCGACCGGAACGCTACCGGTAAAGAAGATCTTGTCCCAGCACTCATCGAGCAACGCTTCGTTCTCGGCGCGCCCGCCCTCGACAACCGTCACCAGGCGCGGATCAAATGCCTCTTCACAGATTTGCTTGAGCACCGCGCTCGATGCAGGAGCATAGGCGCTCGGCTTGATGACCTCAGTATTGCCCGCGGCAAGGGCGCCAGCGAGCGGCTCGAGCGTCAGCAAAAACGGATAGTTCCAGGGCGCCATGATGAGCGTGACGCCATAGGGCACGGCTCGCGTTTTGCACGCGCTCACGGCGTTGGCAAGGTCACACGGACGCAGGCGCGGACGACTCCATCGAGCCACGTGAGCGATCTGATGACGAATCTCGGAAAGCGACGTGCCGATCTCGCACATATAGGCCTCGTCATGCGACTTTCCCAAATCGGTCTTGAGCGCATGAGCGATATCGGCCTCGTGGGCCCGCACCGCATCGCGTAAACTCACGAGCGCGCGACGTCGAGCATCGACATCAAACGTGGCGTGCGTCTTAAAGTAGGCGCGCTGATCGCCGACGATGCGCGCAATTTCCTCGGTGTTCATGGCACCCTCCTAGTTCTCGTCCTCAAACATACCACCCGCGACGACCTCGTACATATGCTCGAGCTCCAAGCGGTCCATCAAAAGCGGAACGGGGTACAGGGGATTGGCCTCGGCATCGGCATGCGCCGCCATCTCGGGAATGTCGGAGCGGCGAATGCCCGAGACATATTTGGGGATTCCCAGGGCCTCGTTCATGCGGTCGACCCAATCGATAAAGGCCTCGGCCGCAAGACTGTCCTGCGCGGTAGCCGGCGCAATGCCCGCCATGCGAGCAAGATCGGCAAGCTTGGGGGCGGCGGCGTCACCATAAGCGCGAAGCATGTGCGGCAGGATGATCGCGTTGGCTAAACCGTGCGGAATTCCGTATCGGCCGCCCAGACTGTGCGCGATGGCATGCACATATCCGACATAGGAGCGGGTAAACGCAACGCCCGCCTTATACGCCGCCAAAAGCATATTGCGACGCGCACGCATGTCGTCGCCATGCTCATAGGCCTCGAGCAAATTGTCGTGGATGAGCTGCACCGCCTGTCGCGCCATCTTGCGCGTATAGGGCGTGGTGCTTCGCCCGATAAAGGCCTCAACGGCATGCGTCAGGGCGTCCATGCCCGTCTGCCCCGTAATGGAGGCGGGCAGACCGCGCGTAAACTCGGGGTCGTGCGCCGCAAAGCGCGGGATAAGCACAAAGTCGTTAATGGGATACTTGTAGTGCGTCTCGTCATCGGTAATTACCGCCGCAAGCGTGACCTCGCTTCCCGTGCCTGCCGTGGTGGGAACGGCGATGAGCAGCGGCAGGCGACGATGAATCCGCAGCAGGCCGCGCATCTTGTTGATGGGCTTGTTTGGCTGCGCAATGCGTGCGCCCACGCCCTTGGCACAGTCCATGGCCGAGCCACCGCCAAAGCCGATAATGGCCTGGCAGGCGCTCTCTCGATACAGGGACGCCGCTTCTTCCACGTTTGAAACCGTGGGGTTTGCACGCGTTTCGGCATAGACCGTAACGCCAATCCCCCTGCATGCGAGCGCCGTCTCGAGCGGTGCCGTGAGCCCCAGACGGGCAATGCCGGGATCCGTCACGATAAGGACCTTCTGGATCGAGCGCTTTTGAAGCACCGCGGGCACATCCTCGGCATGCTCCAAAATGCGCGGCTCGGTATAGGGCAGGATCGGCAATGCAATGCGAAAAACCGTCTGATATGTTCGGCACCAGGCACGACGGGCTAGATGCATAAAGGAAACTCCTTCATTTGTTGATAGGTCAACATTTGCTCGACCGATTGTACTCAGCGGCGGTCAAAGACGGCCTGCCAATCGTTAATCAATCAACATCTTCATATCTCAAAATTGTTTTATTAAAAATCATTCCTAATAGGCTTCACATTTGGTTGCATTTATGGATAATAGAACTCGTCAAGACGCACGTCCGGAGAGGGCCCTTACGGGACCGGACGAGCGCACAATCGCCATCGATCGAAAGGATCGAATCATGAAGTTTGTTTGCCCCGTTTGCGGTTATGTGGAAGAGTTCGACGGCGACCAGCTGCCCGAGGACTTCAAGTGCCCCCAGTGCGGCGTTCCCGGTTCTCGTTTCCTGAAGCAGGAGGAGGGCCAGCTCGAGTGGGCTGCCGAGCACGTCGTGGGCGTCGCCAAGATGGAGGGCGTCTCCGAGGACATCGTTGCCGACCTGCGCGCCAACTTTGAGGGCGAGTGCTCCGAGGTCGGTATGTACCTGGCCATGGCTCGCGTCGCTCATCGCGAGGGCTATCCCGAGATCGGCCTGTACTGGGAGAAGGCTGCCCACGAGGAGGCCGAGCATGCCGCCAAGTTCGCCGAGCTCCTGGGCGAGGTCGTGACCGACTCCACCAAGAAGAACCTCGAGATGCGCGTTGAGGCCGAGAACGGCGCCACCGCCGGCAAGTTCGATCTGGCCAAGCGCGCCAAGGCCGCCGGCCTGGACGCCATCCACGACACCGTGCACGAGATGGCTCGCGACGAGGCCCGCCACGGCAAGGCTTTCGCCGGCCTGCTCAAGCGCTACTTTGGCTAAGCCAACCGCCTGAGACATAACCTCTAGCTCGATGAGGCCCGGACCGCATGGTTCGGGCCTTTTTCGTGCCTCACAAACTTGTTAACTACCTGAAATAGGACCGCCTTCGGCATCGGTTTCTCGTCAAAAACTAAGTGAGTAGACTTTTTGGAACTTGCCGAGCAGACCATCCGTATTGCTTTATAAAGTCGCAGGTAAATGACTTGTTGCAAAACGGCCTGGTCGCCAAAGTGCCAAAAGTCTACTCACTTAGAACCGCAGCCGTCCACGATCGAGCTGTTTTGTGTCTAACGGGCATCTTTCCGTCAATTACTCCCAATTTTGTCCAGTCAACGAATAGTTCAGACCGGAGTAATGTCTCAGCCCTTTGCTCATCTGAGCTTTTATCACGATATTCAGCATCGAGCATCCTGCATACGGCCTTAACGATCGCGCGGAATCTATCCTCATCCGATATCTGTCTGTGTGTCAGGAGAAGCACATCGTAGCCCATGGCCTGAAGGGCCGTCATGCGGTCAGCGTCACGCAAGCCATCCCCTGCGCGTCCGTGCGAGGCCTTTCCCTGACATTCAATGGCCACCTGTCGCCTGCCGTCCGGCGAAGAAAGAAGTAGGTCGATATATACACGGGACTTTCCCACAATCGCTCGAGCACTTGTGCTTAGCATCACTTCAACATTAAGCTCTATGTCGCAAAAACCTTCGCCTCCCAGGGATCGCGGCAGTGCAAGTAGCAAATACGCCTCGACCTCAAAAGGCGACGCGGCACCCAATGGAACGAGTTGCGATACCGCCATAAATCTATTGCCGTAACGCATCCCGCAAACATCTGAACAAAAACGGTCAAGGTCTCCGCCCAAAACCAAAGCGTCTCGACGCCATAAATTTGAGGCGGTGCCGTCCTCGGACGGGCAGCGCACCCAACCGAACGTTGTCGAAATCGCGCCCGAATCAATTGCACGCGAAAGCTCCGCCTCAAGTGCCGCCGGCAGGGCACACACCGCAAACAAGCCACACATCTCCGCCAATACCAAAAGAAGCTGAAGATCCGTCAGATGCCGCGACATGATGAATGCCGTCAGCAGAGGAGACGTAACCAAAAACCCATGCTCCGTTTCCAGCACGGATTCCCTGGGGAGCTCACCAAGAAACAGCCGCTGCCTAATGCTGGCAGGACAAGTCCGTTTGTTTCTCGTCCGAACCAATGTATACAACGGAAAACCGAGCGCGACCGCAGCCGTCGGGTTGCGGGCGAGATCATATCGCTGCCGGTCTTCTTCCGGTCGTGGAAGCGGCGGACACAGAGCGCGGACCTGAGGGGGCAAACGCCAGTACCTAAAAGCCGATATGTCACAAAGTAGATCCTTCATAGGCACAGGAAAACACGAATTTCAACCCAGTCAGTCACGCATTGGCGCGAACGCACCAAAAATGGCGCCGAACGGACTGCCAAGTTTTCAACAGCACTCCCCAACTGGCCAAAAGCTTGCCGAGAGCTGGACGAAGCCCTGTTGAAAACCCCATTTTTTTCGCATGCAAAAGCTTTATGCGGCAAGTGAGTAGACTTTTTTGAACATCCCGAGCAGGCCGGTCATCCTGCTTTTCAAAACCGCAGGTAGATAGCTTGTTACAAAACTGCCTGGTCGCCAAAGTGCTAAAAGTCTACTCACTTAGATTGCAGAGCGCCCCCATTAGCTGCAATTCCAAGGTATTTAGCACTTTTGGACTCAGATCGTCATACTGGACAAGAATTTGAGTTGAGTTTTCAGGGACAGATGCGCCATCGGCACACCAAAAACAGTCACCGATATCGATAAAAGGGATGCTCGAGCGCGTGAGGGCCCGTGCAAAAGTGCTTCTGCCCGTTCCACGCTCCGCAACCACGGTGCAGTAAAGGCCCGCGTCTGCGTGTTCGATCGAGACTTCCCCTGCCGGAAACGTTTTCCGTACAAGCGCCGCCAGGCCATCACGCGCCTCGCGAGCACGAACGCGCACGCGGTTCACATGTCGCTCGTAATCACCCGATTCCAGCAAACGAGCCAAAGCGACCTGGTCAACAGAACTCACCGACGAGGCGTAGAAACCGAGGCTGCGCCTAAACCGCTCCATCAGCTCATCGGGCAACACCATGTACGCTAGACGCAGCGCCGATGACAGGCTCTTCGAAAACGTGTTGGTGTAGATAACCGACTGGGCGGCATCGATCGACGCGAGCGCGGGAATCGGCTTGCCGGCAAGGCGAAACTCACAATCAAAGTCATCTTCGATGAGATACCGACCTGGTCGCTCGGCGGCCCAGCTCAGAAGCGCATAGCGACGCGCAATGCTCGTCACAAGGCCGGTCGGATACTGATGGGACGGCATCAGGTGAAGGACATCGGTCCCGCTTTTCTGCAGAGTGCTCAAGTCCACGCCCTCATCATCCAACGGGATATGTCGAACTTTGCAGCCCATAGCCTGATAGATGCGCGTCAGACGCAAATAGCCCGGGTCCTCAACGGCATACACCTTGTCAGCGCCAAGCAACTGAACCAACATGGTATCGAGCAGCTGGGCGCCCGCACCGATAACAATGTTGTTGGGGTCGACATTCATGCCCCTTGTCCCACGCAGATGGTGAGCAATTGCGCGTCGCAGCCGAGCGGTGCCCTGCGCCGGTGCGGGCGAAAAGATTTCGCGCTCATCTTCGGATGCCAGCGTCGCCCGTAGTGCGCTTTGCCAAAGCCGCGCCGCCTCCAAAGCGGAAGGAGAAAGTGCATCGAACAGCTCGACCTGTCCGTTGACATCATGCGCGCTGGGGCCCACAGAGACGGCATCTCGGTCGATGCCCTCCGCAGCCGAAGCCAAAACCGGTGCATCCGGAAGCTCGCAAGCGTAGTAGCCACGACGCGGCATTGAGCAAATATAGCCCTCGGCAAGTAACTGGCTATATGCATTCTCGATGGTAATGACACTGATTCCCAGATGACTGGCAAAGGCGCGCTTAGACGGAAGATGCTCCCCCGCCGCAATACGTCCAGCAACAATATCATCTCGAATTTGCTGGTAAACATACTCATAAAGCGATGCTTCGCCGCGTTTTTCCAAATTGTAGTCAAGCATGAGTTTGCCACCTGACCTTATCGAGCTGTTCAATCTGGTATTAAGCTGACCTTATTATTATCTCGAAAACTGAGTATTTTGCCATACCCAGCTCCCCGATAGGATGTTCCGTCAAGCAATGCACATGCCAACCAAGGGAGCAACCATGGCAGAACAGACCAGCAAGGCCGATCGCGTCAAACTCAATCGCGAACTCGCGCAGATGCTCAAGGGCGGCGTCATCATGGACGTCACCACGCCCGAGCAGGCACGCATCGCCGAGGAGGCGGGCGCCTGCGCCGTCATGGCACTCGAGCGCATTCCGGCCGACATCCGCGCCGCAGGCGGCGTCTCGCGCATGAGCGACCCCAAGATGATCAAGGGCATCCAAGAGGCCGTCTCCATCCCCGTCATGGCCAAGTGCCGCATCGGTCACATTGTCGAGGCGCAGGTCCTGCAGGCCATCGAGATCGATTACATCGACGAGTCCGAGGTTCTCTCCCCTGCCGATGACGTCTATCACATCGACAAGACCCAGTTTGACGTGCCGTTTGTCTGCGGCGCCCGCGATCTGGGCGAGGCGCTGCGCCGTGTTGCCGAGGGCGCCACGATGATTCGCACCAAGGGTGAGCCGGGTACGGGCGACGTCGTTCAGGCCGTGCGTCACATGCGCAAGATCCAAAAGCAGATCCGCGACGTTGTTGCCCTGCGCGACGACGAGCTCTTTGAGGCAGCCAAGCAACTGCAGGTTCCGGTCGAGCTGGTGCGCGAGGTCCATGCCACGGGTAAGCTTCCCGTCGTGAACTTTGCCGCCGGCGGCGTAGCGACCCCCGCCGACGCCGCGCTGATGATGCAGCTGGGCGCCGAAGGCGTCTTTGTCGGCTCGGGCATCTTTAAGAGCGGCGACCCCGCCAAGCGCGCAGCCGCCATCGTCAAGGCCGTGGCAAACTTCACCGATGCCAAGCTCATCGCCGAGCTTTCGGAGGACCTGGGCGAGGCCATGGTGGGCATCAACGCCGACGAGATCGAGATTATCATGGAAGAGCGCGGGCGCTAGTCCAGCAGAAAGGATCGCACATGAGCGATTATGCAGACCAAACGGTCGCCGTGCTGGCGGTCCAAGGCGCATTTGCCGAGCACGAGGCAAGACTATCCGAGCTGGGCGCGCGCTGTATTGAGCTGAGGCAGGCGGCTGATTTGAAGCAGGACTTTGACCGTCTGGTACTTCCCGGCGGCGAGTCTACCGTTCAAGGGAAGCTGCTTGATGAGTTGGGCATGCTCGAGGAGCTTCGTGCCCGTATCGCTGAAGGTATGCCCGTCCTGGGCACCTGCGCCGGCCTGATTCTACTGGCTCACGACCTTGCCGCCCATGACGATAAGGGCACGCCGCGTCTGGAAACCATGGATGTACTTGTCGAGCGCAATGCCTACGGCAGGCAGCTCGGCAGCTTTCGAACCAAGGGGCAGGTAGCCGGCATCGACGGTGAAGTGCCGCTGACGTTTATCCGCGCGCCCCGCATCGTCGAGGTCCACGGCGACGCCAAGGCCTTAGCGAAAGTCGACGGCCGTATCGTCGCCGCCCGTCAGGGCAACCAGCTCGGCGTAACCTTCCACCCCGAACTCGACGAAGACACCCGCCTCCACGAACTGTTCCTACAAATGTAGGCATCGAAATCAACAAACGAAACGAGAGTGGATAATCTCCCACTTTGAGCTTGAATGCAGACTCAAACCGGGAGATTATCCACTCTCATGCTATGCAATCGTTGGGTGTTCCTATAGTTTTGTCAACCGTCGGGGCTACTCCCGGTAGGGCACCCG
>ERZ650307.2379-NODE-2379-length-10298-cov-5.282144_pt1 | contig 10298 bp, 11 predicted proteins | sample MGYA00376243_ERZ650307 | MGnify/ENA primary metagenome ERZ650307 (study PRJEB26733, sample SAMN07839242) | wastewater metagenome | biome: urban; feature: artificial channel; material: waste water | place: USA: North Carolina | collected 2016-03-31 ... | reverse complement strand
CCAAATAAGAAATTAAAATATGTAAGAGATTTTCTTTCTGAATTAAAGAAGGCTGACATCGATATCGACAATACTCCTTGGATCTTGATGGAGCATACAAACACCGATTGTGATCATTATCACATGATAGTCCTGACAACCAAGTTTGATGGCACGAGACTTGCTGATAGCTTTATCGGCAAGAAGGCTGCCAAGGCGGCTTATCTTGCCTCCAAGAAGAATGATCTTCACTATGCCAAGGGACTCGAGGAACGTGAGAAGGCAAGACAGAAGCATCTTGCCGGTAATTTCGGGGAAGAGGTTACACAGAGTGTTGGACTGACCGATGCTGAGCTCGCCAAACTCAAACAGGTGGGCAAGGAGAATGCTGCTGCCGACAGAAAGGAAAAGCTGACAAGACAGCAAAGATCTATTGCCGAGGCAACAGCCAGACGGGAGCGTATGAAGGCTGTCATTGAGTCTGTGGCTCAGTATGCCTTGAAATATGGTGATCTGGAATACTTCAAGTCCCGTCTTCTGTCTGAAGAGGGATGGATGTATGGCGAGGATGAGAAGGGTAACTATACCGTTACCTTTGACAACGGCAAACGTGATGTCAGCTATAAGCTCGCGCGACTTGGTGTCGATACTCGTCTGATAGACGCTATCAAGGAGGATGACAGAAAGAATGAACAGCTCAAGAAACAGGAGGAGAGAAAGGTCTTGGAGGATCAGAAAGCCAAGAAGGCTGAAGAACTGAAAAGACAGGAAGAAGAAAAGAATGATGAGCAGCAGCGGCCTCGTTGGCGAAGAGATAGATAATCTTAGTACTAACCTAGAAAAAGACTTTTATGACAGAAAAGAAAAAGTGGTTCATGTCACACAAAAGGCGTGACAAGAATAACAAGCGGGATCAACGCAGAAAGATAAGCTTTTCCATTACAGACCTGGAGAAACTCCAAAAAAAAGCTGATGAAGTGAATCTTCCTTTTGCGGAATATGTCTATTGTGTAGTGATGGAGAAAGAACTGGTAGTACATAATAGTGAGGTATCTGATACTCTCAGGAAGATAGCAGGAGAAGCTACTAACCTCAATCAGATTGCATACTATTATCATATTTCTGGTCAAAACCAAGCTATGGAGGACCGGCTGAATGAGATAATCAACAAGTTTGAGACATTCATCGCAGAGGATCTGCAGTATATTAACCAAAACAAAAAGGAGGAATAATGGAAGATTTCGACAACCCCCTGGAGACTATCCAGACCACCCTATCTACTATTGAGGAGAAGATAGATAAGCTTTCTGAGAAGGCTGGCGATAACGAAAATAAAGATCTTGAAACGATTAAGAGTGCTATTAATACTACCAGTTCTTCTATGAAGGCCATTGCTGGCTCTGTGGAAACCAATGATGCCAGAAAGCTGAGAACTGATGATATGGTACGCAACATTACAACTGGCGTTAATACGCATTTACGTAATATTGCTAGTGGCTTGGGGAGTATCAATAGTACTCTGAAGAACAGAATAGAGAACGCGCATTTTACAGCAAGCCTTCCGAAAAAGGACTCCGAACTGCTTGAGTCCTTCGTAAAGGCTGTTGATGAAAGTCAGGTAGAGTCAAAACTGGCTGCCACAGAGTCAAAAATACAAAGCACCGTAAAGGATGGTGTAGAAAGTATAGACAAAACCTATAAAGATGCCAGTAAACAGATAGGATTGGTAGAGACTGATGCCAAGCGTCAGATAACGGCAGCTACCGAAGATGGACTAAAGCAGCTACGTAATAGTCTGTCGTGGCTGAAGAGCATGTATGAAAACAAGTGGACTTGGATAATCTTTGCTGTATTGATATGGATCTGCTGCATTGGAACTGCTGTGTGCATTTCTGTACAAACCTATGCAAAAGAAACTGCTGCAGAAACAGCCATAAGGAATGCAGAGGCTGTTGTAAGGAATAGCCCGGACTATAAGTACTGGCTGATATACAAGAAGAAAAATCCCAAAACAGCCCGGAAATTTCAGGAGGAAGTTGACCGGCGTTATTAGACCATGACTTATGTACACTATGTATACATTGTATGCATAGTGTACAATGTATAAAGTGTATTAAATGTGTTGTAGATATTGCTGAAGATCTAAACATTAATCGTATATTTGCATGTGAATAATATACTGTAGATAAGGTTATTGTACTTTATAATGTATACATAGTATACAATGTGTACAGTGTATATATTATACAAAATCTTGCCATATGGATAATAACAAACTGATACTATTCTCGAACATCAAAGGTGGTGTCGGAAAAACGACTTTAACAGAGTGCTTTGCGCATTACCTGGTGATGAAGGGAGAGCCAGTCGTGGTTGTTGATGCCGACATCCAACAGACTTTGGCTCATGATGTCAAAACAGACAAGGAACTCTTGCCGGATACTCCGCAGCCATGGCAGTGCCTAACTTTGGATACTTTGGATCCAGAACAGGCAGTCAATATTATAGAGCAGCTTAAGCAGGTACCGGGTTGGGTACTGGTGGACTGTCCGGGTAATCTTCAGGATCCTTCTCTTGTCTCACTCTTTAAGGCTGCTGATGTCATCGTTACACCTATAGCCTTTGACCGCAAGAGCCTGGATGGTACCAGCACCTTCGTACAGGTTCTTATTCGGCTTAAAGTGGGTGCTAAAATTGTTTTTGTTCCCAATAGAATCGTTACTACGGAGAATAATGCGGAATACCAGGCACGCAGAAATGAGGCTAAGCAGGTTCTGTCACAGTTTGGTAAGATAACTGCCAGGATTAAGCAGTCGGTAATCTTCAACCGCCTTAACACCCTGAAGCCTCTTGACAGATACCAGTATAATGCTGTAGAGCATGCCTGTGATGATATTATGAATGTTGTAAATGGAGAACAATAACTTAATGAGATACGTTGTATGACGAATAGCAATAAAGGATTCAAGTCAAACCCTCTTAGTAGCGGTCTTGGCAATTTGGCGAAGCTTGCTCAGGATGTTGCTTCACAACACCAGTCTTCACCAGTAGAAATTGATAATATGAGCGAGAATGATGATACAGCTATTAGTTCTTCTGAAATAGCAAAGACAGATAAGTCTAAAAAGAAAAGGTCTCAGGAGTCCTTTAAGCGTGGAGAGAGGGCTGTAGAGACTACCAATAATCGTAAAGGTGATGCTGTAAAAGCAGCGGAGAGAGGCTGTAAGAAGGGGTATGCACGTCATACATACATTCTGCCTATAGAGGTCATTGAGCAGATTAAGAATATGTCCAGAAACCTAGGCTTGCCAGAGACCGCTATCGTTGAACAGCTACTGAGTAGATCTATTAAAGAAGTCGTTCAAAAGCATGGGAAGAAGATAGTGGATTCTGATAAAAAGAAATCTTTGTTCTGAGGTTTTATCAATAATAGTTACTGTGTATACACTGTATGCAATGTACACAATGTATACACAGTGTACGCATATCATTATTGTGGATATAACTATCTATTCATCAAGGTATTATAGACCATCTTTACTTCTATCACATGTTGACACGGACCAATTTTACCGGGACAACGATGAAAGCAAAGACAAAGCGCTTCAGGTGACTGTCTACCAATTTATCTAGTCCAGAGCGCTTAAATTCGTTCATTACATAAAAAATCCTGCCGTAAGGGACGGTATTCTCTGATTTTGTTGCTACCTTTGTCATGCTTCTATGGAATTATTTTCTTTCTTTTGCACGATAAAGTTAGTGAAAATTCTATAGATAGCAAAACTCCGAGAAACTTATTCTTCCTCAGAGACTTATAAAAAATATTAAGAACAAATTATCTGCTTAGTTGCGGATTTAAAGAGTATCTAAAGAAGCATGGTTACTCATCGCATACTATATTTTGACCTTGTGAAGCTTCTGGCGATAACGCTGGTATGCTGGGGCCATTCCTACTATTTAGTCACATTGCCCGCATTCTCCCGCATTCTACCATGGATAGGTTCCTTCCACATGCCCCTCTTCATGCTGCTGTCAGGCTACTTCTCCTACCACTCCTTCTTGAAGCAGCCAAGGGCGTATCTCACGTCAAGGGCAAAGCAGCTCCTCATCCCTGCCATAACGATACCCCTCTTGACAATCCTCACCTGCTGGCTTATCGGAAGCCGCAGTGGCGACATCTATCAGATAGCCAGGAATGAGATGATAGGCGGCATGTGGTTTCTCAAGACCCTCTTAGCCATTGATGTCTACATCTATTTGGCCAAGCGCCTCCTCCCATGGAGCGATGCCGCCATTTGCGAACTGACCGTCTTCATTGCCATAATTTTTCCCCACGGCTATTTCCTCCAGTTCAACTGGATGCTTCTCTTCTTCTGGTCCGGCTATTTCCTGAGAAAGTATCGTGATAACTACGAACCTCATCGCATCATCATCGGCACTATTGCCCTTATCCTATACATAGTTCTGGGACGTCATGATGCCCCGATTCTCATGACCTACGCCAATATGACGAATCAGCCACTCGTAATAGTGTGGCAATATCTCACAGGCTTAGCCGCTTCAATTGCCGTCATAGAAGTCACTTATCAGATAGCAAAGGCTTGTAAGTCAGCATCTCATGATGCGTGGCTTGAAAAGGTGGGAGAGGTAGGAAAGTGTACCCTGGCAATATATGGCCTGCAGTCGATAGTCCTTCAAAGAATATTCTTGGCTTATATTCACTTCGATATGACCGACTATCCATTATGGGTGGGCGATGGATTGGTGGTAATGGCCATAGCCATCTGTTCCGTATGGATCTGCTATTGGCTGCAACGCCTGCTCAGTCGGAACAAGTGGAGTAACCTACTGCTATTCGGGAGATAAGAGCTAGGCAAGAAACATTGCTTCATTCCTTGTTATTTATTCTACAGATCAGCTTCCGAGTATTGTCCGCTTGATCCACAGTTTGAAGATTGGATCACTGATGAAGACTTTGTCACCGTCGTTATCGATAAACTCCCTAGCGATAAGAGCTTTCTTTACTCCCTGGACGTTTGCTGAGCTTTGAAGGCTGTACTTCTTTATCACATCTTTCTTTGTCAGCCCTTTCTCTACACCGTCTGCAAGAGCCATGAGAAAATTCAGCTGGAGCTCTGTCACGGATTCAATATCACGTTGGAAGAAGATCTTGTTCTGTTCAAGAAGGTCTGATACAGCCTCCTCTATCATATCATCAGTTACTGCAGGATTGGCCTTATACCAGATAATCCATGCCAGTTGCTGGACATACGAGGACAGGTTGTCTGTGATGGCACATATTCTCCTGGCTTGCTCTTCCATGATTGACTTTCCGGTTCTCTCAAACTGACGGGTAATGAATGATACCCATTCCCCTGTCGGTATTTTTTTGAGAAACATCACGTCACCGAATTTATAGAGAGGGCGTGATGAGTCACTGAACAGGCTGGTCATCATGTGCATCTTACTTCCGAACATACAATAGGTCACGTTCTGCTGGTGTTGCCATACAGAGCGCAGCTTCTTCTGGAAGTTCAGTGGATCCTCGAACAGTCCAAGTTGCTGAAACTCGTCAAAACATACGACTACCCGTATTCCCTTCTTTTCCGCTATTTTTTCCGGCAGTCGTAATATCTCCAGGTCAGTCCCATCATCAGAATTCCACTCAAAGGATATGGAGAAATCGTTCATGGGATCTGAGCCGAAAGAGAACTTGGGTGTGATGTTTGACAAGAACCTCTTGGCGTTGTCTACCCACTCGTCGAACTTAGATGATGTCTGACGGATCATATCGTTGGCAAACAGATGGTAGAAGGCTGACTCGGACTTACAGTAGAACATGTCCACAAGCACATACCTTATGTCATCTCTTTGATTATTTGCTATGACCTTTTTCACAAGAGATGTCTTGCCCCATCGCCTTGGTGATACCAGGAATGTATTGATGCCATGTGAAAGGTTCGCCTCAAGTCTTTTCGTATCCTCTACACGGTCAGTGAAGAAGTCGCCCTCTACAGATTTTCCGAACAGAAATGGATTCTCTTCCATATATCTTATCTTTAATGTATTTGTGCTACAAATGTAGTAAAAATATTTTTAGTAACAATTATTTTACTAAAATATCTCTTACTTAATCTGCTTTTTGACCATGTCTGGTCTGTGTGAAGGAGCAATACCTCTCATACGGAGATATCGATAGACCGTGCTCTTTGACTTTATACCGAACTGGCGCATGATTACCTTCAAGTCTATATCTTGTTTATATAGTGCGTAACAGACATCAACTTTATCGGACTTTATGCTGCATCCTTTCTTCTTTACTTCCTCACGTCCAGCTTGTGTGCGCTCATGAATCAAGTCTCGCTCGAATTTGTAGACGACAAGAGTATCACCTTTTCGAAGATAGTTGAGACACTCCTTCAAGACAGGCCGCTCACGCATACCGGATTTTTCCTCCGTATAACTCACAACCTGCGACCTTCAAAGCGGATTTCTGGAGGTCAAGATGCTGATCTCTAGTAGAGCCCCTTGCATATCCTATTACCGCCATATCTAAGTTTGATTAATCCTTATCTGCAAAGATATCAATAATCGAACGTATACGCGACCCCCTATTAAGAAGACTTTTTTCGGATAAAACATTAAATTCGATTAATGGTTAAGTTCATCGAATTTTAAATGGTCGGTAAAATAATCTATTTCCCTTTCAAGTATCGATTAAAAAGATTATCTTTGCAGGGTAAAAGTGCGCAAAATAACTATATTGATAATATACGCCCCCCGAGAGGTGTTGAGCTTGTCTCAGCACTGACTGTAAAGGGTTGGAAGGTTTTGGTGGGTTTCCTTGGTTGAATTTGACTTCCTTGGACTGCCTGCTTAGCCGAGATTAGGTTCAAAATTTACTGCGTGTTTGCGTAGTGGGTTGATGGGGTCGGAGGTGTGGCGCTTGGTTGAACGTTTGGCTATGGTAGAGAACAGAGGTATAAAGCAGGTGAAGGACTTGCGCCCTACCGCTAGTGAGGTGGATTGGGGTGATTGGCGGCCTTCGGATGAGGATCGTCCTAAGGTTCGTCATGTGGTCATCAAGAGCGTGGAGAATGAAAAATTGGAATTTGAGCAGAGAAATCAGTATTTGGTAGGTCTGCCTGCGAGCTTCCAGCTAGATCTGGAGGAGATTGACTGCCGGGAGTTCCTGTCGTGGGTCTTTGAGCGCAATATGAACTACAAGCGTGATGTTGAACCGTTCGAAGATATCATGAGCCGTGAGTATCAGCTTTGGTTAAAGCAGAATAAAGCTGGTGTGAAGGACATTGACTATTGTGGGTATAGCTGTTGGCGATACAATCCAGTCCTGTTCTATTCTGAGAACAAAAAGGGGCATCATCGCATTATCCTTCGAGACGATGAGGAGACTATGTCTTTTATAGAGGGTAGAAAGTTTGCCCTTATGGCACCGATCACTTATGTGGGACGGACCAACACATCCGTCAGTGCCAGGTATCTCTATGCGCTTGGTTTTGATTTGGACGGAGTAGGCATCAAGCAGCTGCGTGCCTTAGTTCGCATGATGCAGGATGACTATATGCCTTTGGCCAATATCATAACGTCATCTGGTCATGGATTGCATTTGTATTATCTTCTCGACAAACCGATGCCTCTGTATCGTGAGAATCTTCCTATCTTGAACCAGCTGAAGCATGGTCTTACAAACCTTATATGGAACGATAAGACGTCTTTTTATGAGGACAGACAGCATCAGAGTGTGTTCCAGGGTTTTCGTTTGCCTGGAACGCTTACCAAGTTTGGTGAGGTCATCCGGTGCTTTCATGTTTTGGATGCTCCTATGTATTCAGTGGAGAAATTGAATGGGTATCTTTCTGCTTTCAAACTTAAGGAGGATGAGCTGAAACAGCTGCATAAAACTCCAACATATAATCCTGATCGTACTCCAATGGAGAAGGCCAAGGATGAATGGCCGGAGTGGTATGCTGCAAGAATTCTCCGAAAAGAGCGTGTCGGAAGGAAATGGCATATTAAACGGGATGTCTATGACTGGTGGCTCAAGAGGCTTAGTGATACCGATGACGAGATAAAGGTTCATCATCGGTACTGGTGTATCCTTACGCTTGTGGTGTATGCTGTCAAGTGTGATATTCCTCGTGAAGAAGTGTATGCTGATGCATGTAGCCTCGTAGACAAAATGGATTCGTATACGGAGGAAGAAGATAACCATTTCTCCGTAGAGGATGTAGATGACGCTATGAAGGCCTATGACAACAATTATAACAAATGGCCGATTCATACCATCGAGGCAACGACATTGCTGCATATTGAACGTAATAGACGGAATGGCAGAAAACAGGATGAGCATTTATTACGAGCAAGAATGCTACGAGATTTGGATCATCCTAATGGAAGTTGGATTAATAGGAAAGGAAGACCCAAAAATACATATAAGTCTATTAAGAATAATGAGGTTGCTCACAAAGTTATACAATGGCGTAAAGAACATCCAGCTTCTAAAAACAAGTCTGCTTGTGCAAGAGATTTGAATTTTGCAAGAAATACGGTTATAAAGTGGTGGGATGGCACTGATAGAATAGCTGAGAAACAATGGGAACGCCAGAAAATGCAGAAGAAAGCATCCTCAAGGCATGAGGCGTCTCAGACTCAGACTGAAACCAAGGCAGAAGCACGTGATAAGTTTATCATCAGAGATGGAGATCTTATCATGATTGATCCAAGTCGAATCAAGTCAGATGCAGATATGCAGGAGGCGATGAAGGAGTTGCAGGAAGCCATAAGAGTAAAGGATAGCAAAAATGCAAAATAGGGCGTATATGAGGCGCTACGCTAGTGGCTGGGCTGCTACATATATTTCGCAGCACGAGGCACTAGGGCTGTACAACAGCCCCAAATCAGCGGTGCTATCGCTATGGGGGCTATGCTGCCCCCTATACCCCTTCGATACATTCCTACTGTGGGAAGTTAGTGGAAACTTAGAGCATTTTACGTAATTACGTATTGTTAATATTACGTATTTGCGTAGTCTTTAAATTTTTCGTATCTTTGCAGTAGAACCAAAAACGGAAAAGTATGACACAGAAAGAGAACTATAAGACAAGGATGAGTAGGGATTTCCTCGAGAAACAGCTGGAGGCATGGGCAGGGGCTGCACTGAAGGACTGGCGAGAGGCACATGGACTTACGGCTACTGATGTTGCGAAAGCTTGTCAGGTACGCTATGACCAGATTTACAAGCTCGAGGAGATGCGGATGAGTTGCAATGCATCAGTATTGCTGAAATATATGCTCTTTATTGAGCGTCAGGACCCTGACTTCTCGTTACGTAAAAACGTAGTAAAGGCAGAGTGGAGAACGGAAGAGGATAAACGTTTCATACCCGATGCGTTGCTTTGATTTCTCTTTTCCTGTCTGTTACCATCTTGAATATATTGTTAGATATGTAAAATAATATAATATTAGATATTATAGGATAGGACATTTCTCGCATGGGTATCATCTTGCATCTGCCTAACCAGTTCTCTCTTCCTGTGACCATGTGCCTTCATGGCACACCGTCACTTCCAGATGAGGACTAGTCAGGGACCCAGATGCAGATGATAGCCCATGCATGCCATTTCAGTTCACCTGCCATCCGTCACGCAAATTATCCTTTCATGTCACCTGTTCTGTGTCTGACGATCACATCACAAGAGACACTCCTGGATAAGAGCGTGACTTCTAGCAGGCTTCCATCAATGGCATGGTTTCTGTGTCTCACCGCATTCACAAAGTCCGTTCTTTTTCGTTTTGATCCTTCAAGTTTTTCGCAAGAAAAACTTGCGTATCTCACTCAAAATCACTACCTTTGCAAATGTGGCTAAATTCAGAAAGGCAAGATGTGTCTTGTGGGCCCATTTATCAAAACTTCGTTTCGCTAAATGGGCCACCGACCATCTTGGCATGGGAGACCCCTACAACCCCCTTGGGAAGGATTGCATCCTCCCCGGCTGCGCCTCCCTACCTGCCAGACAGCTGCGCTGTCCGATGGCTCATCGTTTAATGCTTAAACTCTATCGCCTATGCTCGCTACTGTTTCCCAAACACGCTCGCTGAAAGGCAGCTTCTACTACGACCGAGCTCTCAACAACGTTGAGAAGAACGGTCATGTTGTCGCTGCCAACGGCATTCCCAAATACTTTAAGGCAGAGACCCAGCTTGGATTTCTTCAAGCTTACTGCAACCAAAAGTATCAGGTGAAAGCCTATAACATTGTCCTCTCTCATTCTTCAGAGGACAAGGAATTGCTTGAGACA
>ERZ650307.2375-NODE-2375-length-10305-cov-4.829854_pt1 | contig 10305 bp, 10 predicted proteins | sample MGYA00376243_ERZ650307 | MGnify/ENA primary metagenome ERZ650307 (study PRJEB26733, sample SAMN07839242) | wastewater metagenome | biome: urban; feature: artificial channel; material: waste water | place: USA: North Carolina | collected 2016-03-31 ... | reverse complement strand
GAATTGGAGAATTTAAAAAACCTAAGAAAAATGATATTGTAGTTTTCAATTATCCTGGAGATTCCGTGCATACTGCGATAGATAGAAAAGATCCTTACGTAAAACGTTGTGTAGCGGTAGGTGGTGATGTGGTAGAAATGAGAGCCGGGAATTTATACATTAATGGCAAACCAGAAGTTCAAATGGCAGATGCCGAAGTTCAGCGTTCATATATTATTTATACACGTTCAGAAATAGACATCGATTATTTATGGAAAAATCTTGCCTATTTACCGATTACAGATGAAGGTGAAACCAAAGACGGATTGCATTATTATCAGTTTCAAGGGTTGACTAAAGATTTATTGGCTCAGATTAAAGCCATTCCTGAATTTGTAAAAGCTGAAGAAGTTTTAGGCGAAAAAGGAAAAGGAGCAATTTCTTACTATCCAGTTTTAGACGAAAACGGTCAATATGTAAATGATGGAACAGGTCACGCTTTGATGTCTAAAAAAGTAGACATTTCTCAATCTATTTTCCCGATTAATAAGCCTTGGAACCAAGATTGGTACGGACCTCTCACTATTCCTAAAAAAGGAGATGTGATTACCATTACTCAAGAAAATTTACCAGAATATAAAAAACTGATCACAGAATTTGAAGGAAATATTTTAGAATTCAAAGGAGGTAAATTCTATATCAATGGTGCTCAAACCGATAAATATACCGTAAAACAAGACTATTATTTTATGATGGGAGATAACAGAGATGCTTCTCTGGATGCTCGTTTCTTTGGTTTTGTTCCAGAGACGCATATTGTAGGAAGCCCAATGTTTACTTGGCTTAGTTTACAAGGAACTTTTGATGAAGGTCCTAAAAAAGTAAGATGGGAACGTATGTTTAAAGCAACAAACACTGGCGAAAAAGAAAAAACGTCTTATTGGTGGGTTGCAGCCGCAATTTTAATCTTATTCTTCGGTTGGGAATTTTTTGTAAAACTTTTCAAAGGGAAAAATAAAGAAGAAGAGTAGAATTTTATAGAAATTTGAAAAATTGACATACCCTTTTTGCGTTCAAAACGCAGAAAGGGTTTTTTGATATAATCACATTTATTTTTTTAACTTTGGACACTCAATTTTAGAATGAAAATGAAAACGGTATTACCTATATTTTATTTGCCACCAGTTTCTTGGTTTGCAGAATTTTTAAAAGAAGAAAACGAAATTCTTCTGGAGCAACATGAGAATTTTCCGAAACAAACCTACAGAAGCAGATGCAATATTTACGGTGCAAATGGTAAATTGGCGCTCATTTTGCCAATTCATCATAACGGAAAACGTGCGATGAAAGATTTAGAGCTTTCTTATGCTGAAGATTGGCAAAAACTCCACTGGAAATCCATTAAAATTGCTTACCAAAGTTCGCCTTATTTCGAGTATTATGAAGATAAGTTGAAGCAGATTTTCTCGGTACAGCCTACATCTCTTATTGAATTTAATCTCAATGCTTTGAAAATCATTCTTCAAATTTTAAAAGTTGAAAAAGACTTTTCACTCACCACAGAATTCGAAAAAACACCAGATGCAGTAGATTTAAGAGAGCGTTTTTCAGCCAAAAAAGAGTCAGAATATCATTTGCCAGAATATTACCAAACGTTTAGTGATAAATTAGGATTTATCAAAGATTTGTCAATACTAGACGTGGTTTGTAACATTGGCCCAGAATCTGCTACGTATATTAAAAAAGTAACTCAATCCATACAAAATATATCATAATGAAAAGAATAATCATTGCAGCTGCATTCTTAGCAGGATTTAATTTCGGGTTTTCGCAAGAAACCAAAACTGAAGATAAAGATTTGATGACTTGGTATCACAAAGATTTTTCTACAACAAATGTTTACGGAGTCAATACTCAAAACGCATATAAATTTTTTGAATCAAAAGGTCTAAAACCTAAAACGGTAGTGGTAGGTGTAATAGACAGTGGGGTAGAAGTAGACCATCCTGGTTTAATAAAAAATATGTGGAAAAACGTAAACGAAGTTCCTAATAATGGTAAAGATGATGATGGGAACGGCTATGTAGATGATGTTTACGGCTGGAACTTTATCGGGGGTAAAAATGGAGATGTAGAAATTGACAATTTAGAAGTAACAAGAGTTGTAAAACAATACAAACCTGTTTTTGAAGGGGCGAGTTCAGAAGTGAACAAAGCCAATCAAGCAAAAATGCCTACAGAATTTGAGATGTATCTTCGTGCAAAAGATATGTACAATAAAAAAAGTGTAGAAGCTAAACAACAGTTTCAGTTTTATTCAGAATTTGCAAAAGTGATTCCTAGTGTAGCAGCTACTTTAAAAGGGAAAACTTTGACTAAAGAAAATTTAGATGCTATCAAACCAACTACACAAGAAGAAGCTAGAAATCTTTCGATTTTAAGTCAAGTAGTAAATGATCCTACTATGGTTGGGAAATCTCAAGCAGAAGTAGAAGAATTCTTAAACAAAGAAATAAAAGGAGCTTTAGAATATTTCGAACCTCAAGCTACAAAACAGTATAACTTAGATTTTGATCCTAGAGCAATTGTAGGAGATAATTATCAAGACAAAAAAGAGAAATTCTACGGAAATAACCATTACGAAGGTCCAGATGCACAACACGGAACTCACGTTGCAGGAATTATCGCAGGTTATCCTCAAGGAAATGAAGTGCAATATGGAGTTGCCTATAAAGTTGCAAAAATTATGACGGTAAGAGCGGTTCCAAACGGTGATGAGCGTGATAAAGACGTGGCAAATTCTATCCGTTATGCGGTAGATAATGGTGCTAAAGTCATTAATATGAGTTTTGGAAAGCCTGTTTCTCCAGAAAAAGAATTGGTTTGGGAAGCGTTTCAATATGCTAAAGACAAAGGCGTTCTATTGGTAAAAGCGGCTGGAAACGAAAACGAAGATATTCAAGAAAATCCATATTTCCCTACTAATTTTAAATCTACTAAAGACGAAAAACCTTTCATTAACAACATGATTGTAGTAGGTGCAAGTACCAATAATAATGAATTTTTAAGAGCCGGATTCTCTAATTTTAACCAAAAAATGGTGAATGTTTTTGCGCCTGGTGATAAAATTTATTCTACCGTTCCAGATGGTAAATATGAATATTTACAAGGAACTTCTATGGCTTCTCCAGTTGTAGCAGGAGCTTCTGCAGTTTTATTGGCTTACATGCCTAATTTGAAACCAGAACAAGTAATAGAATCTTTAGTAAAAACTGTAAATAAGTCTGAGGTAAATGCAATGTTGCCTACCAATACCAACAATAGATTTGATTTGATTTCAGAATCTGGAGGAGTGATAGACTTATACAAAGCGGCACAATACGCTTATACACATTTCTACAAAGCGGCTCCTGCAAAACCAGGGAAAAAGGCGGTGCTTAAAAAGAAAAAAGTAGTTAGAAAAAAATAATTAATCATACTAATCAATTGAAAGGCTATTTTTACAGCCTTTTTTATTTGTTGAATTTTAAGAAAAGTTTATAAGATTATCATATTGGCACAGTTTTTACAATTAACTTCATAACTTTACATTCATAAATAACAACCAAATTTAAGTAAAAGATGAAAAAAGTACTATTGACTCTAGCTTTCGGCTCATTATTTGCCGTTTCTTGCTCTTCTGTGAAAAAAGCAGAAAGTGCTCAAACTTCTAGAGCAGAATTTTTAAAAATGAAAGGTGATTGGGAAATTACCAGTGTAAATTATGATAAAGGATTTCAAATAAAGCCTTTTGACGAAGGAGCAGATGCTCAGTGTTTTGTAGGAAGTCATTGGAGACTTATCCCGAATAATTATTCTGGAGCGTATACCATAAAAGGTGGTGGAAACTGTCCTACAGTAACTCAACCTATTAAATTTGAAGTAACCAGAGATAATGAATTTAAATTCAAGAAATTAGTAGCAGATACTAAAGCTAAAAACGTAACTGCTGGTTATATTTTACAAATCGAAAAACAAGACACAGACAACTTTACCTTAGTTCAAAGCGTTCCTTTTGAAGGAAATGTAATTAAAGTATATTACAATTTTGTAAGAACAGGAATGGAACAAAAATAACTTTTTAAAATTAAAAAAAATTATGAAACTTATCAATAAATCAAGCGTAGCAGCATTATTTTTATCATCAGCAATGGTGTTAACCAGCTGTGAAGCGATTCAGAATGCTAATAATACTCAAAAAGGTGCCGTAATTGGTACTGCTGCAGGTGCTGTTTTAGGCGCAGTTATAGGAAATAATGCAGGAAAAGGCGGTAACGCTCCTCAAGGTGCCGTTTTAGGCGGTGTAGTTGGTGGAGTAGTTGGTGGAGTAATCGGTAATAAAATGGATAAACAAGCCAAAGAAATTAAAGAAGCTTTACCAGGAGCAGAAGTAGTGAGAGTAAATGAAGGAATAAGAGTTATACTATCAGAAAATACAGTAAACTTTGATTTTGATTCATCTAATCTTACTTCAGTTGCTAAAACCAACCTCAATAAATTAGCAGAAGTCCTTAAAAATAATCCTGATACCAATATCAATATTTACGGACATACGGATTCTAGAGGAACTGACTCATATAACCAAAGTTTGTCTGAAAGAAGAGCAAATTCAGTTGTGAATTATTTAGTTTCTCTTGGCGTTGCAAAATCTAGATTATTTGCAATGGGAGTTGGTGAAAAAGAGCCAGTTGCAGACAACGCTACAGATGCTGGTAGAGCTAAAAACCGTAGAGTAGAATTTGCCATTACCGCAAATGAAGAAATGATTAAAGATGCTCAACAAGAAGCCAAATAACATACATAAATCATAATCCACATAAATCGCCTTGTTTACAAGGCGATTTTTTATTTTTTTATTCTTAAATTTGTATAGTATAAAAACTTTTGATGGGAAAAAAATTTTTAAAACTTTTACGTGTAGAACAATGGGTGAAAAACTTTTTTGTATTTACACCTCTTTTCTTTTCGGGGAATGTTACACATGTGGATTTAACGCTAAAAAGTATTTTCGCTTTTTTAGTTTTTTCATTTACAGCTAGTTCTATTTATATATTAAACGATTATACAGACATAGAATCAGACAAAAAACATCCTGAGAAATGTAATAGACCTTTAGCAAGTGGAGCTATTTCTAAAACCGCTGCAAAAATTATTTTTGTACTTCTTATTTTATCTGTTGTTTTATTGGTTTTCTTTGGTGGAGATTATTTCCAGAGAAATTTTACCAAATTTTCTATCATCATTGCCTCTTATTTCTTCATGAATATTGCTTATACTTTTAAGCTAAAACATGTTGCCATTATAGATGTTTGCATTATTGCGTTAGGATTTGTGCTCAGAGTTTTAGCGGGAGGTTATGCTACAGGAATTGCAGTGTCACAATGGGCAATCTTATTAACATTTGTCTTAGCATTAGTTCTAGCCATTGGCAAAAGAAGAGGAGAGTTAATAAACGCCGAAATTTCTGGGAAAACCAGAAAAGCACTTGACGGCTATAACGTACAATTTGCAGATATTGCCCTTTCTATTTCGGTAACATTGGCAATTGTTTGTTACTTAATGTTTACCTTAACTCCTGAAGTTCAAGAAAAATTTGGGGTGAGAGTTTTTTATACCGTTTTGTTTGTAGTTTTTGCTTTTTTAAGGTATTTACAGCAAACTTTGGTGTATAATAAAACCGAATCTCCTACTAAAATTGTCTACAAAGACAGATATATACAAATAACCATTCTCATTTGGTTAATAGCATTTTTGTTATTAATATATTTAAAAAAATGAAACCAAATTTCGTGAAAAATGTTTCTACTTGGGGCAATCATCCCGTAGTAAACAAGCTCTTCAAAGCTGAAGAAGACTACCATAAAATAAGAGAATTTCTTAGACAAAATAACGAAGTTATTGCGTATGGAAATGGTAGATGCTATGGCGATGCAGCCTTGGCTGAAGCTATGTTTTCTACAAAGAAATTAAATAAATTCATCAGTTTTGACCGTTTAAATGGCATTTTAGAATGCGAATCTGGAGTTTTGCTTTCTGAAATTTTAGAAATTACGGTTCCTCAAGGTTACTTTTTAGCCATCACGCCGGGAACTAAGTTTATTACATTGGGTGGAGCGATTGCATCGAACATTCATGGGAAAAATCACCATGCAGAAGGAGCGTTTTCGGAATGCGTGATTGAGTTTAAAATGATGGTAGAAGATGGTGAAATCATTACCTGTTCTAGAGAAGAAAATGCAGAGAAATTTTGGGCTACTTTCGGAGCAATGGGACTTACCGGAATTATTCTTTCTGCAAAAATTAAACTCAAAAATATAGAATCGGCATACATTCGTCAAGAGTCTATAAAAGCTGAAAATCTAGACGAAATCTTCCAACTTTTCGAAGAATCAGTAGACTGGACTTATACCGTAGCTTGGATAGATTGCTTGCAAAAAGGTAAAAACATCGGCAGAAGTATTCTAATGAGAGGGGAGTTTGCACTTAGAGCAGAATTACCACAAAAATGGCAAGAAAATCCATTGAGATTAAAGAAAAAATTAAGTCCTACCATTCCGTTTTATTTTCCAAGTTTTGTGTTGAATAGTTTTTCCGTAAGAGCTTTTAACTTTTTGTATTTCAATAAACAAAGACAGAAAGTAGTTAAAAATTTCATAGACTATGAAACTTTTTTCTATCCTCTTGATGCGATTAATGACTGGAATAAAATCTATGGAAAAGGTGGTTTTATTCAATACCAAATGGTTATACCAAAAGAAAAAGGAAAAGAAGGCATGAAAAAAATCCTAGAAACCATTGGTAGAAGTGGTCAAGGTTCGTTTTTAGCAGTTCTTAAACTTTTTGGCAAAGGAAATCCAGAAGCGTATAATTCTTTCCCTTTTGAAGGCTACACGCTTGCTTTAGACTTTAAAATCAACAGAGAATTAAGACAATTGGTAGATAATTTAGATAAAATTGTAGAAGAATTTGGTGGTAGAATTTATTTGACCAAAGACAGCATGAGTAAATCTTCACTCACCAATTATCTGAAAAATGTAGACAGTTCTAAATTTGTTTCGCTGCAAAGCAAAAGAATAAAAAGAGGTTCTTAATAAAAAACTAAATCATTCATAACTAATTCATTACATATGATTATTCTTGGTTCCACATCAGAAGTTGCACAAGCATTTGTAGAAAAAGCATTAACTGCTGGTGAAAAATTTCCTAAAATTTATCTGGTTACTTCTAGCCGAGAAACCACAGAACGTTTTGCGCAACATATCGATGTGAAATTTCTACAGCCATCAGAAATCATAGAATTGGATTTGACTCAAGAAATCAATTATTCTGTTTTTGAAAATGTAGACTCAGATTTGCTTTTCTGTGCCACTGGTTATTTAGGTTTGGGAACCGAAGATGGTTTGTATGATGATAAAAACACCGAGAAAATCATCGAAATTAATTATGCAAAATTGGTTCCTGTAATCAATTATTTTGCTAAAAAAATGGAAAGCAAAAGAAGCGGAAACATCATCGCGCTTTCCTCTGTAGCAGGAGATAGAGGAAGACAAAGCAATTTCATCTACGGAAGTGCAAAAGCAGCTTTTACAGCCTATTTAAGTGGATTGAGAAATTATCTTTTTTCTAAAAAAGTTCATGTAATGACGGTAAAACCAGGTTTTATGGAGACCAAAATGACCGAAGGTTTACCACTGAATCCAAAACTTACTGCAACACCAAAACAAGCGGCAGAATGCATTTATAAAGCCTATAAAAAGCAAAAAAATATCGTTTATGTTTTGCCAATTTGGAGATTAATCATGCTCATCATCATTCATATTCCTGAGTTTATTTTTAAGAAATTGAAACTGTAATTTTCTATTCATATCCTGTCTTTTTACTAATGAAAAAACTATATCTATTTGATTTTGATGGAACACTTACGTACAAAGACACCATGTTTTTGTACTTGCATTTTTATAATGAAAAAAAATATTTCTGGAATTTTCTGAAACACATTCCGCTTTTTGTTTTGGTGAAATTACATTTGGCGAATGCAGAAAAAGTGAAAAAAAGTTTCATCAGTTCTATTCTAAAAGGCGAAAGAGAAGAAAAAATCAATAGAGTTTCTCAAGAGTTTCTCGATAAATTTTATCCGAAAATCATCAGAGAAAACGCTTTAGAATTTATAGAAAACATTGACAAAGAAAACACAGAAAGTTACTTAATAACCGCTTCTCTTGATATTTGGGTGAAACCTTTTGCCGAAAAAATGGGAATGAAATTTTTGGCAACAGAAGCCCGTTTCGAAAACGGAATTTTCACTGGGCATTTCAAAACTAGAAATAACAACGGTAAAGAAAAAGTAAACCGAATTAAAAAAGAAATAGAAGGCAAAAAGTACGATAAAATCATCGCTTTTGGGGATACTTCTGGAGATTTGCCTATGCTTTCTCTCGCTCACGAATCTCATTACAGATTTTTTCATTAATTTCGTCGCGTTAAATTCTAAAATTGAGAAATTAAGATTTTCTGTCTTAATGCTCACAAATATTTCCTAAAAATGACACAGATATATTTAGATAATGCTGCTACTACACCACTTTTAGACGAAGTGATAGATGCGATGGTAGTGGTTATGAAAAACAATTTCGGGAATCCTTCTTCTACACATACCCTTGGTCAAGAAGCCAAAACGATTCTAGAAGAAACCCGTAGAAAAATTGCCAATGCTTTACATGTTTCCCCTGCTGAAATTATCTACACCTCTTGCGGAACGGAAGCCAATAATTTAATTCTGAAATCTGCGGTTGAAGATTTAAAAATCGAAAGAATTATTACCACAGAATTAGAGCATAAATGTGTAGCAGAATCGGTGGAAAATCTCAAAAATTCTAAAAACGTAGAAGTAATTTACCTCAATGTCAATGAAAAAGGAGATGTAGATATAGAGCAATTACAGCAGCTTTTGAAATCTTCAGATAAAAAGACTTTGGTAAGTTTAATGCACGCCAATAATGAAATTGGCAATCTTTTAGACTTAGATAAAGTTGCCAATATTTGCAAAGAAAACGGAGCGTATTTCCATTCTGATACGGTACAAACGATGGCACATTTACCTTTGGATTTTTCTAAAACTTTGGTAGATTTTGCCAGTTGTAGTGCGCACAAATTCCATGGACCAAAAGGTGCAGGTTTTGCTTTCATCAGAAAATCTACGCACTTAAAAGCTCAAATTCATGGTGGAACTCAAGAGAGAAATTTAAGAGCTGGAACAGAAAACGTGGTAGGGATTGCAGGATTAGGAAAGGCATTTGAAATTGCAACGGATAATTTAGAGAAATTTTCTTCTCATATTCAAGAAATCAAGGATTACGCCATCCAAAGACTTTCAGAAAAAATTCCGGGAATTCTTTTTAATGGAAGAAGTGCAGAAAGGGATAAGAGTCTTTATACGGTTTTAAGTGTTTCTTTGCCTTCACAAAATCCGTTGATTGGGTTACAATTGGATATGAAAGGAATTGCAGTTTCACAAGGAAGTGCATGTAGTTCTGGAGCAGCAAAACCATCATCTGTACTTTCTAAAATTTTAAGTGAAGAAACCCAGCAAAACACCACTCCGCTTAGAATATCTTTTTCTCATAAAACAACAAAAGAAGAAATAGATGCGTTAGTTAATGCATTGGTAGAAATCTTGCGATTATAGAAAAAGATAATGGTTCGCATAGACAATACTTTTAAAAATTTGGCAAGAATATTGTAAATTTGTAACCTGAAATCAATAAATAATTAGAAACAAATATTAAAGAATTATGGCAGTAGAATTAACAGACAGCAACTTTCAAGAATTGGTATTAAATTCAGATAAACCAGTATTAGTAGATTTTTGGGCAGCTTGGTGTGGACCATGTAGAATGCTTGGACCAATCATTGAAGAACTTCATGATGATTTCCAAGGAAAAGCGATTGTAGGAAAAGTAGATGTAGATAATAATCAACAAGTATCTATGGATTACGGAATCAGAAATATCCCTACTGTTTTGATTTTTAAGAACGGAGAAGTAGTAGATAAATTCGTAGGAGTAGCTCCTAAAGCGGCTATTGCAGAGAAATTAAATGCATACTTGTAAAAATAATATAATTGAAAATGAATGCTTTCCGTTTTGGAGAGCATTTTTTTTATAAAAATATTTGCAGTATTCAAGAAAAGTTGTAATTTTGCCATCACGAAAAAAGAGCAATGTTCTTTAATTAAAAGATCCGGTAGTTCAGTTGGTTAGAATGCCGCCCTGTCACGGCGGAGGTCGC
>ERZ650307.2370-NODE-2370-length-10315-cov-4.162963_pt1 | contig 10315 bp, 13 predicted proteins | sample MGYA00376243_ERZ650307 | MGnify/ENA primary metagenome ERZ650307 (study PRJEB26733, sample SAMN07839242) | wastewater metagenome | biome: urban; feature: artificial channel; material: waste water | place: USA: North Carolina | collected 2016-03-31 ... | reverse complement strand
AATTATGAAATTATGAAATTATGAAATTATGAAATTATGAAATTATGAAATTATGTAGCTATAATATTCCAATATACTTCATATACTGTTGAACAATTGATTTGGATAATAAAAAGTTTACGTATTTTTTTTAACGATCCATCAATCCTCTCCATACGCTGATTTTGCTTAATTAAAGCCAATTTTTTTCTAAAATAGGCCCAAATTTAATAGGGCCAGATTTTAAACTAACGAAAATATCAACTTCTTTTAATGTGACCAAACCGGTTCCACATTAGGTAAGCCATTTTGCGATGCCAAAAATAAATCATAATCTGCTTGCTGATGTAACCAGCTCTCAGCACTCGGACTATTGTCACCGAGCCATAGATGTAATCTTAAAGCCATTTCGGCACTAATCGCTGCTTTTCCATTTAATACACGAGACAATGCAACACGGCTTACTCCAAGTTGTCTTGCAGCTTCAGTCACGCTAAGACCTAATTCAGGCAAAATATCTTCTTTGATAATTTCTGCTGGGTGTGGGGGATTAAACATACGCATATTCACACTCCTTTTAGTGATAATCTTGATAATCTACAATTTCAGCATGTCCATTTTCTATTTTAAAAGTTACACGCCAATTACCATTAACTTTAACACTCCAATGATTTTTTAAATTACCAGCTAACGCATGTAAATCCCAACCAGGAATATTCATATCGTTAGGTTCTTTGGTACTGTTAAGTCGAGATAATATTCTGGCCAATTTGGGTGCATGAGTGGCCTGTATTCCTGCTTTACTACCCGATATAAAGAATTTTTCTAAACCCTTATGTCTAAAACTTAAAATCATAATTGTGCCAAGCTTCTACGTCTATGCATTGTATCGCATAGAGATACAAATTGAAAATTATTTAATCACAGCAGGCCCTAAAATTTTCATTACATCCAAAATATTCGAATTATTGTCAAATCTGGAGTATGACCTTCAGACCGCTTCCTCTGTTGATTGCTCATTTTTCTGCTGTCATCTTTGAAGGTGACATTATTGACCACCAAGGTCAACAGGTTGAATCCTTGAGCGGCATCATCACTTTTGTGCAGTTTCCAATAGTTTGTATACACCATCGCCAATGTGGTTTTTCTTGAGCCACAGTTTTTGGCACATTTACTGCGCAATCGCACGGTGGTAAATATTGATTGGCTAGATTTTCTTCTCTCAGCAATGGCTACTTAATTTATTACTTTCAGAATCAACCTATCAAAGTAAATCACTTAGAAAAATAATAATTATGTTAAGTAATATTGATGTAATTATTACTTTATGCTAATATGAAATTAATATAAATATTAAGGATTTAATATGATTATTTCTTTTTTAAATCAAAGGGCGGTGTAGGAAAAACCACAATAAGTACCAATGTAGCCTTTGATCTAACACAACGAGGATATAAAGTACTTTTAGTTGATGCAGACCCTCAATTATCTGTTTTATCTTGGGCTGATATTAGAGAAACGCCACTCCCATTTTCTGTTATGGGTATGCCCAAAACTGCCATGAAAGAAGAGCTACCAAAAATGAAAATCAATGGTAACTTTGATTTCATAGTTATTGATGGTGCCCCACGAATGACAGACTTAGCTAGAGCAGCAATTATCTCAAGTGATTTTATAATTATGCCAATGCAGCCATCTGGTTATGATTTATGGGCAACAAATGAATTAATACAAATGGTAGAAGAGGCCAAAATTTATAAGTCTAATTTAATTACAGCAGTTGTACTTAACCGCGTTGTAGGAAATACAATTTTAGCTAGAGAAATGACAAAAAATATGCAAGAAAATAATTGGCAGTTTTTTGATACAAATATTCATCAACGTCAATTATATTCATTAGCAGCAACGCAAGGATTAACTGTATTCGATGTAGATTCAAAATCAGAATCAGCTAAAGAAATTTCAAAATTCACAGATGAATTATTAAAAGTAATAAAATCATAATTATAAATTTTAATATTTGGAGATATATCATGGCAATTAATATAAAAATGCCTAAAACAAATATTTCAGATGAAGACCTTCATGATTCAAAAGTAGATCAATGGGTAAACGATCGACATGGAAAAGATATTGAGAAAGTTTCACCGAAATCAATAAATCAGTCCCCCAAACGGACAACATTGGTTATGGATGAAACGGTTTTTGATGAAATGAAAATTTACTGCGCTAAAAATAAAATCAAAATGAAAGATTTTTTAAATGAAGCCATTATTGAAAGATTAAAGGTATAATCGCAAGTCATAAATATTACATTTAATATTTATGACTTATTTAACTAACATCTTAATTGTATTTTCAAGATATTTTTGATTAATCAACAGTTGTGATTCATCATCTCTATTTATAAAAGTAACCATATCTGATTTTCTATCATACTCAATACAATAATCAGGTAATACATTAGCTTGAGCTAATGAGTTAATAGCAATTCTAAAATTCTTAAAAACCATAGTTGCCCCTGTTTTTCTATGTAATAATTCAAGACTAATTTTCCAAGATGGTTGCTTCCCACAATGTTTACGAGCAATCTCATATACACGTCTATCAATTGGCTTTCTTAATCTAAAGTAATCTTTAGAAATAGGTAAGACCTCATCTTTTGTGATTGAACGATACAACCAATGAGGTAATTCAATAATTACACGCAGTGGATATTTTTTATCATTTTCCTCAATTACTTCCCATCCATCTAATAATCCAAATCCAGAAGCACTCCTTTGCCCCCCAGTTTCTATTTCGGTTAATATACTAGTTCCTCTTAAACGATTTAATGCATCCTTAAACATCTCAAATTGCTTTCCACCTTTACCTCGGTTTGTTGCTTTGAAAAATTCGGCGGCGGAAAACTCAATAGCATTGTTAATTTCTTTACCTTCAAACTTTGCCTGCATTAATTTTGAAATAGCAAAAATCCAAATATCTTTATCAAAAATAGTGGCCCTCCCATATTCAGCATTAGCAGATATCTCTGTTTTCACCTGATTTTGCTCGTACCTAATAGTTCGGGTATCGCCAGCCTTTAACGCAAATAGCGGATTAGCCATGGAAGCCATATCATCTCTAAAATAAGGTAAGTCACTTCCATCTGCAATGAAAAAATCTCCCTTTTCATAACGCTCAGCTAATAAATGCTTCTTTTCTAATTCATCCTTTTCTTCAGCCTTCAATAATCCAGCTTTACTATCCCTTTCTAAAATATGCTTTAACAACATATTTTCTGGAAACGAGACTGTCCTATTCTGATTCTCCTCAATCAAACTTAAAACTTCATCTGAATTTAGATTTTCTAATTGTTCAATTGCAGACCAGAACCGGTCAGTAAAGTTATCATTCATTATAAATATTCTTTTTAAACAATCTATTATGTGAATACGGACTGTGTACTTTGGATGCCAATAAGTGTACTTTAGATGCTAAATCAGTCGTATGTCAATACAAAAGAGCTATTAGCATCTAAAGTACAGCGTAGTGTACTTTAGATGCTAATTTGGGTACTTTAAATACCAGATTTACCTTCATAGCATCTAAAGTACAGAATGGTGTACTTTAGATGCCAGAAAGTGTACTTTAGATGCCACAACCACCCTGAAACCCAATACAGGCAAGGCTTTCAAAATCCTTAATAAGGTTTAATAATATTTAATAAGCAAAACCGCCGAAGTTACCCACTGTTTCTGTGGATAACTCTGGGTAGTCATGCATCTCAAAAATCAAACCTGCCTACAACAAACCCACACCTGGCTGAGGCATACTCAGCATTGGTTCGATGAATAAAACAGGCTTATTGCTGACTGCTGGTTTTACCCATTGCTCAAACCACCATAAACCCTCTCTAAACCATCACTAAAACACAAACTCACCCTTTTTGATTGAACACACCGCCTAAAATGCACTGCAATATCACTTTAAAGCCATACAGAGGCCTCTGTATGCGATTTTTAAGGTCAAGCCATAGCATGATATTCCTTGTGATTTTTACCCCTCTTAAAACGGCTCTATTGCAATCATGTCATTTCCATTCCAACCGAGATCAACTGAATACAAACCCCCAAACCCATCTGTCCTAAACTTGAATGGCATTTTTAAGGGCATTAAGCACCACCATTGTGCTGACATTCACAGTAAAAGCCGTCTTATCTGATCAAATAAATGGTGTTTAACGCTGAATCGCACTTGTGCTTGCATGTGTTTCAAAACTTTTGGGATTAACAGCCATTTGCCAACCAAATCTGTGTGATGGAATGTTTGTGCGTTCATCAACGCAAACCCCTCAGATGCAATGACGGTTTTTTGCTGCAAACGGAATGATGTCTTTTGCTGACTGAACATACACTGTCTGGCTTTGTTCTGAAACACATCAAGGTATCTGAATCTATGCCTTTTGGTTGAAGACGATATCCCATCATAAAAACAAAACACATAAATAAGATAATTATTGATTTATATGTGATTACTGATACCCACAAGCAAGATTCTGTGGTTTGAAATGAGCCATTCTCATTTTTTAATGCTGCGCCTGTGCTCTTAGCAAAGTGGGGCCGCAAAAGATAAATGCTCCCCATCCAATATGGTTTGATGTGATCTGGAGGCACTGGTGATGACTTAAAAGCCAATGGTGCATGAAGGTAGGGAAGTGCTGGTTTGAGTTGCGCTTAAAATTTTTGGTCGCTCAATCGCGTTGCGATTGAGCGACGTTTTTGTTTGGCAACAATTGGATGCTGTGCCATTAGCAACGAAGGTTGTGGGGTCATGTGCAAGGCACCATGGAGCATTAAAAGCGATGTCATTGGTTGCCACCGTCCAGGGGACCATGGCTGTCGCCATACACTGCACCATATAGGCTTTTCTGGGTGACAAGGTATGGCCGGTTTCATGGGCAGTGGCGGAACGCTGGTGGGTGGATTTTACGTCAATTGAGTGTTGGGGTTTTTGGTTCAAGCATCTGGTTTAATCAATTGATTCATGGGTGTCACCGGTATCTGATGCTTGATTTTTTGGCAGTGGTGCCAATCCAAAAAGCGCCCGGTCATCATCGCGGGTCAAGTAGGCATCGAGCCTCCTGTTCAGGCCACTTTTTGGCCACGCTCCGATATCTACCATGTTGAGCACCATGGCCCCGACCAGAATTTTGCGGCGGGTGTCTTCTGCATGCTGTTTTTTCTTGGCGGCAGAGCGTTTTCTGGCCTCAATCTGGGATCTCTTGGCCTTCTCTTGTTGCAGCTTCAATTCCAAACTGGCGATGCGCTCGTCTATGGTGGGCATGGTCATTCCCCTGCTGAAATAGTATTTGTACTTTACTCTAATTTGGGCGATGATGGCAACTGAAAGCGAGTGAGCAAACGTGCCGCTGAGTACCTGAAGTGATAACGGAAGGGCGCACTTATGCAAACTTCGTTTGCGTGCGACCTGCGGTGCCAAAAACTTAACAGAAAGAAAGCGATGGCCATTTACCATCTGTCCGTCAAACCCATCAGCCGTTCAGATGGTCGCAGTGTCACCGCAGCAGCAGCTTACCGAGCCGCTGCCAAAATCAGCGACGTGCGCACAGGTGAGTTGCACGATTACACGCGCAAACAAGGTGTTGTTTCCGTCACCATCATTACCCCCAAGCTTGCGCCAAAATGGAGCCAAGACCGTTCTCAAATTTGGAATGCCGCAGAACTGGCCGAAACCCGCAAGAATGCCACCGTCGCCCGCGAATTTGAAATTGCCTTACCCTCAGAGCTCAACGCCACACAAAGGCAACAACTGGCACATGAATTCGCCCAAGAAATAGTCACCCAACACGGTTGCATTGCCGACGTGGCCATACACCAACCAGGCAAAGAGGGCGACCAACGCAACCACCACGCCCACATCTTATTGAGCACCCGCCGTTTGGGCCCAGACGGTTTCACCGAAAAAACCCGCGAATTGGATGACTACAACAGCGGTCCCAAATGGGTAAAAAAATGGCGTGAGCGATACGCCCAACTGCAAAATCAATACCTGCAACAAGCCGGTTCCGAACAGCGGGTAGACCACCGCAGCTACAAAGACCAAGGTCTGGATTCAATACCCACTTGCCATCTTGGTCCATCGGCTACCGCTTACGAGCGCCGTACAGGCCTGCCGAGTAAGAAACGTCAAAATTGGGAAGAATATGCCAATCAACGTTTGTTGGCAGCCAAAGAACAAGGTGAACTGGAGCGCGAGGCCCAGGAAGTTGAGGCCAGCATTATTGTCCTCGATACAGATTTAAAAGCCGCGAAGGCTGAGCGAGATCGCCAACCAGTCTACCCAAGTGCAAAAGAAATCGAGGAAGGGAAAGCTTCCTTTGTGGCAGGCTACAAACAATCTCAACAAAACCGGCTAAGCAAACAACATGAAACTGAGCAAGCACGACTCGCACAGATAGAAATAGAACAAGAAACACAAAGGCTGGAACAGGAAGCTGCTCAGAAACGGGAACAAGCACGATTGGATGAAATAAAGCGATTGCAAGACATTGAAGAAAAAAAACGGCTACAACAATTGCAAGCACAAGCCGCCCAACGTCGAAAAGAACAACGCGCAAGCCAACTGCAGCAATGGTTGCGAGAAGCCGATGCAATACTGAACCAAGGTTTAGAAACCCTCGAAACCGAATTGGTTTTGGCCCAACAAGCTGAGGCAAAAGCAGAAGCCGCTGCCTTAGCTGCACAGGCAGCTGAATCAGAGCATACACAACAGCCAATGGCTGAAGACAAAATTGAACCGGAACAGGAACCTGAACCGCCAATTCAAGATGACGGGCCCAGCTACTCACCCTGGTGACCGGTGAGGATTTGGACACCGAACATCACTGGTTTAACTCAGGAAGGGAAATACATGAATGAAGAACAAACACTGTATGGATTAATGGTCATCATAGAAAAACAACAAGAGGATCTCGAAAGACAACGACAGAACATAGACAAACTACTAGACCAAGCCCGACAGCAACAAGACAATGCCAACAGGCAAATGCGCTCATTTGAAAAAATTCAAGAACAGACACAGGTACAACTGAAAAAGAGCAGCGATGCCGCATTGAATGCCATAGACCAGCATGCCAAATCAGTACAGACTTCATTGACGCAAAACAATAAAGAAGCTATTGAATTCATCCTCAAATCCAGTGTGGATGAGCATCAAAAACAGTTACAGAAAAGCATTGAGCCCGCCCAAAAAGCCATGGACGGATGGCAGCAGCAACTGGCAGAAAACACAGAAGATTTGCGGCATATCGCCCGATATTTCTTCCGAAAAAATCTGAAGTTGGCCATCGCCGTGGCCGTCGGTGTTTCCAGCGTGATCGTCATCAGCACTTGGATTGCAGTGGGTCATGAACGACAGCAACTTAAAGCCATAGAAACCAATAAACAGGCTTGGCAGCAAGAAGTGACCCGACTGCAAAACCAAGCCCAAGATTGGGAGAAGCGGGCCGGCAAAGCACAACTCAGCCAGTGTGGCGAGTCCAAACGCTTGTGTGTGCGGGTAGATCCCAGGGTATTTTACGGAGAAAACAATGATTATGTGGTGATCAAAGGCTATTGATGCACAGTGACCTGCATCCATCACCGAAACAAGGCACCATCAGCCCCTAAAAAATCAAATTTTGTTTTTTACAGCAAAGAAAAAGACCTTAAGGCAGTAAATCACAGGGTTGGACCTCCAAGGCCCGAGCGATTTCATAGAGACGGTCCAAAGTCGGATTGACCTCACCTCGTTCAATTCGGCCCATATAACTGCGGTCCAAATTGCAGCTTAAGGCCAGTTTTTCTTGAGAAATGTTTTTAGAAACTCGGGTGCTGCGGACACGTTGCCCAAACAAAATCGACAGCTCTGACATAAGTTTTACGCAAAAGTAAAACTATCAACACTTGAGGACTATATATCCACGGATTATAATCCTCATTTTATAAAAATAGCCTGAATGAATACCACTGTTGAATATTGCTTCGTCAAAATCCTACAAGACCACACCATATTACGTTGGAAAGCCAATGATTTTTGGCAAACCTTATTGTCTTATGGCGTCGCAAACACCTTTCCAAACCGTCAAAAACTCTACCGACTGCTGTATAAAAAATACATGAAAATGTGTTGGTTAAGCATGTCAATCCTGAAAACTAGTAGTTGTCCTGCTACTCAAAACTGAGCTCAGATCAAATAGGCCATCCTGAATTAGGAGATCTGTTTATGGACGAAGTAGCGGGGCAGTTAAGCCAAAGTAAATGGGAAGAAATACAAAAAAAGAAAATACTATTGGCGAATGAAATGCGCTTAGCCGGTAAAGCAATGCTAGATTTCCCGGATAGGCAGTCACAAATTGCTTTGCGCAAACAACAACTGCAGTTAGAGGTCAGTGAATTGGAAGCCTATATCCAATTTGTGACCAGTCTGGGGTGAGGGTTTTAACAAAATGGCCAGTAAAGATATTTTGAACAAGTTAAAGGTTGAATATACACAATATTGTCGTAACATCTATTCGGCTCACTAAATGAGCCGAATAAAGAGGTTATTTGGCTCATTAGGTTGTAGATGTGAATGTGATGGGGGGGCGAAATATTCATGACATTGTCCAATGAGCGAATTGAAACCAATATTTATAGGTGCCAGTTAAAAGTATGAATTTAAAAAATAAGTTTATATCCTATTTATAAATACAAATTTAGTATTTATTTCGTTATTTATCCAAATCCTATTTTTGGATTTCTATAGATTGTAGGTGAAGTAGCACTATTTATTATTGTAAGCATGCACAATCTTGAATTTAGGGATACTATTTGTTTTAAAAAATAGAAGTTAATTTGAAGTTGCATGCATTATGTTAAATTACGTTTGAACTGTTATTACTTGAATTCACTGAGCCAGTATTTGTATTTTTATGTAGTTATAATTGAACTGTTATAGATATAATGTGAATATAAAACATCATTATTGAATAGTTAATTATAATTAGGGTCTGTTGAACATTTAAATAGGTTGGATAGAGAGCGTTAAAATATTATCGCCAAACAATCTTTTAATCACCCTCTATCCATGCTTACAACCATTATCACCGAGGAGCAATGGCAGAAGCTAAAGCCAATTCTCCTAGATTTGAATATCTATGACAAACCCAGTTTAAAAGAAACCTTTTTAGGAATCATTTATCGCCTCAAAACAGGTTGCCCTTGGCGGTATTTACCCAATTGTTATGGCAAAGCCAATACTGTATTTAAAGCATTTAGACGATGGTCTGCATCAGGGTTGTTTTATAGATTATTCAAAAGGTTGATTAAGAATGCTGATATGGAGTGGGTTTCAATTGACGCCACTCATATCCGCGCACATCAAAGCAGTGCAGGTGCAGCTGGTGGCGACTGTCAACATATTGCCAAAAGTGTGGGTGGCAACAGCTCGAAAATACACTTAGCTGTTGATGCGCATGGTAATCCAATTGAATTTATTGTGGGTGATGGTGTTACGCACGATATTAAAATAGCGCCTGCGTTACTTGGGCTCTTAGATTTAAAAGGCACTGAGTTCTTAAATGCAGATAAAGGCTATGATTCTGAAGCATTTAGAGAGCTCATTCATTCTCATGGGATTCATGCCAATATTCCACGGAAGAAAAATGCCAAAACCAGTAATGGGCATATGGACTGGTTAATTTATCAGGCCAGGCATGTGGTTGAAAACACATTTGCCAGTTTAAAGCATCAACGGGCTATATCCAGTCGCTACGATAAGCTACTCAACAGCTATATTGGGACAGTTTCATTAGCTTGCAGCTTGATTGGTTGAAATTATAAATGTTCACTAGACCCTAATATTTTGTAATTTTTATAAATCTTCTCTAACGCCTTACTTGATCTAATTGTAAAATTAACCATCTCAATATTCTTTCATTTTAAAATTTATTTGCACGCTACTTTTCATAAATTAAATTTAGGGCATGTTCTCATTCTAAGGTTATATACACCACTCAACTGCCAATCAATAAATTTCAAAACTGAAGTGCGGTACACATTGTTCATTGATGATTTGAATCAAGTGATAATCCCCCTCTTCTTTCAGTATGGTTAATGTTTGATTAAGAAAATTAGTCGTATAACTTCTTTACAACATAATTACGACTTTTTTAAATTTAAACTTTTAAAATCAAGATTGTTGATTGCATTACTAATGCAATCAACACATAGGGAAATTTAAATCCGTTGAATTAAGGCCATATTTTACCATTAATTTAATGTAATTTAATGGTAATTAAATTAAATAAATTGGA
>ERZ650307.2365-NODE-2365-length-10323-cov-4.261005_pt1 | contig 10323 bp, 9 predicted proteins | sample MGYA00376243_ERZ650307 | MGnify/ENA primary metagenome ERZ650307 (study PRJEB26733, sample SAMN07839242) | wastewater metagenome | biome: urban; feature: artificial channel; material: waste water | place: USA: North Carolina | collected 2016-03-31 ... | reverse complement strand
GTTGCGAGTAGATCAAGGCTCAGCACGGGGCTCGGTAAAACTATTTTTTTCGTCCTGCACTAAATGTCCCGCCCTGTCTGAACGTACGGATTTAGTTTACGCGCCGGTACCACGGCGGTCTTATTTCTGCAAATTTCTGTTTATACTTGACTTGGAGTATACTTTCAGTGATACAATGTAGACAAAACATAGTTGTATGATAGGATTGGTGAGTATGATGGCAAAAGAGATTCATGAGAAATTGTTGGATTTGAAGGCGTATCTGCAGGAGCTGGGGGCTGTTGCTGTTGCTTTTTCGGGCGGGGTGGATTCGACCTTTTTACTGAAAGTGGCACATGATACCCTGGGGGATGGAGTGACTGCATTTACGGCCAGTTCGGTTTTTGTACCGGAACGGGATGTAGCCGAGGCTCGGGAATTCTGCGAAAAAGAAGGCGTGCATCATATAATCAGGACGTTTGACACCTTAGGGATTGACGGCATCCGATTTAACCCGACCAATCGCTGCTATCTTTGCAAATATGCCCTGTTCAGCCAGTTCAAGGAAATGGCGGGACAGCTGGGGCTGGCTGCGGTTGTGGATGGTACGAATCTTGACGATGATGGTGACTACCGCCCCGGACGCAAGGCTTTGGGAGAACTGGATATTAAGAGCCCCTTGCATCAGGCGGGATTTACCAAGCAGGATATCCGCGATTTGTCACGCGAATTAGGGCTTGCAACCTGGAGTAAGCCTTCGTTTGCCTGCCTTGCATCCCGGTTTGTTTATGGCGAGGAATTGACAACTGAGAATCTGCAGCGGATCAATGTGGCGGAAGAACTCCTGCAGGCGAAAGGCTTTACACAGTTCCGCGTTCGTCAGCATGGCAGTCTGGCTCGTATTGAACTTCTGCCAGCGGATATTGACCGGTTTATGACAGTGGATATCCGAGCGGATGTTGCAGCGAAATTCCGCGCCCTGGGCTTTGACTATGTTACGCTGGATCTCATCGGTTATCGGACCGGCAGCATGAACGAGGCTTTGAACAAAGAGGAGTAAAAGATTTGGCAAAGAATAATCAGACGACCTTATGCTATATTGAGCGTGATGGGCAGTATCTGATGATGCATCGGGTGAAGAAGGAACATGACATCAATAAGGACAAATGGGTTGGTATTGGCGGGCATTTTGAAAAGGATGAGTCGCCAGAAGAGTGCCTGCTGCGCGAAACGATGGAAGAGACCGGCCTTACCCTGACGGATTATCAGCTGCGTGGAATCATCACCTTTAGTTGCGACCGTTGGCAGACCGAGTACATGTTTCTTTACACAGCAACCGGATTTCAGGGCAAAGTTGGTGCTTGTGATGAAGGCACGTTGGAGTGGATCGATAAAACTGCGGTCTATGACCTGCCGATATGGGCCGGGGATAAGATATTTTTCCGGCTGCTTGACAGCCGCGAAAGGGTCTTTTCGTTGAAGCTGCGCTATGAGGGCGAAAAACTTGTCGAAGCAATATTAGATGGTACAGCGATGGACCCTGCAGAGGCAATTGTTGCTACTGTTATGCCGCAGCGTTGATATTGACCAGCACAGTTCTGAAAAAAATATTCTGTCGGATTCTCTAGAATATTGTAGGATAAAGAAGTATTATGATATAATTACAATTAGGTATAATAGGGTTTATTTATAGGATGGAGGAACTGTGTATGAAGAATCAAGGGACGATTCGAGTCGGCTTACAAACCAAGCTTGTTGTGATGGTAGTAGGTTTTTCCTTTTTCTTCGCTGCGCTGGTAGGTGGGGTCACTCTTTATATGAGCATCCAGAATTCGCGGGCTAAGATCATGGAGAGCAATGCTACGCTGGCAAATCTGGTGGGACATGAAATCTACAGTTTTATGGGGAATTCACAACGACTGACCGAGACACTGGCAGCTTCGCCGACAGTATCTTCGATGAATGCCGATCAGATCAAGGCTTTATTGATGAAGGCAAAAGAAAAGAATCCGCAGTTCGAACTGTTGTATACGATTGATGCAACTGGTCAGCAGACGGTACGTACTTCTGGATCGCTGGGGGATCGCGCGGATCGGGATTATTTCCAGCAGGCGATCAAGGGCAAGACTTATTTTACAGACATTTATATTTCGGCTACAACAAAACAGCCGACGATAACTATTGCGTCGCCAATCAAAGATAAGGATGGGAAAATCGTCGGTGTGCTCGGGGCGGATATCAGCCTGCAGACCATTTGGGACATTACCGAGAATACGGCTGTAGGCAAAACCGGCTATCTCGATGTTGTTGATGGCAAGGGCATACTGATTGCTCATCAGGATAAAACAAAGGTACAAAATCAGGAAAGCGTGAATGATCACGCCTATATTGGCCGCGCTTTGCAGGGAGAGACGGCCAGTGTGGTCGAAACGGCCACTAACGGTCAGGATGCGCTGATATCCTATGCACCAATTCCTGATTACCATTGGGCTGTTGTGGCTTATTTGCCGAGTGATGAGATGAATGCGCAAGTTTATCGTATTTTATGGATCGGCATTGGTATTATTTTGCTTGCTGTCATTTTGGCTGCAGTTGGTGGCGTTCGTCTGTCCAGATCAATTACCGTCCCGCTTCAGGGAATGGTGCAGGCTTGTCAGGATTTTGCCCGGGGTGATTTCCGCGACAAGAAGCAGATTATGGCCCGCGATGATGAGATCGGCGAGTTGAACCTGTCGCTGCAGCAGATGCGGCAGAGCTTGCAGAAGCTTTTACAGCATGTAAGCCATTCTGCCGAGCAGGTCGAGGCAGCTGCGGCCCAGCTGACCGATAATGCGCAGCAGGAATCACAGGCAATTGAGCAGGTTGCCAACAGCGTAATGAATGTTGCGGCGGGCTCAGATCAGCAGTTGGCAGCTGTCAATGAAGCGCTGGATGTGACACAGAAGGTATCGGCTGAGGTTGATCAGTCTGTAACAGTTGCCAGCGATGTAAGCTCGAGCTCGGAGCGTGTTGTTGAACGTACGCAGGCGGGCAGTGCTACGGTGCAGCAGGCTGTTTCCCAGATGGCATCGATTGAAGATACCGTCAATCATTCGGCACAGGCCGTTATGGAACTAGGGGAGCGCTCTAAAGAAATTGGACAGATTGTCGATACGATCTCCAATATTGCCGGCCAGACGAATCTGTTGGCACTCAATGCTGCCATTGAAGCCGCCCGGGCTGGTGAGCAGGGTCGCGGGTTCAGTGTTGTTGCGGATGAAGTCCGCAAACTGGCCGAGCAGTCGCAGGAAGCAGCGATGAAGATCTCCAGCCTGATTGTAGGGATACAGCAGACGACGGAGCAGGCTGTTCAGGCGATGCAGGCTGGGACTAATGAGGTCAAGACAGGTACGGAAGTCGTGCATGTGGCCGGGCAGACCTTCACCGAGATCGAAACGCTGGTCCGCAGTGTCTCTGAGGGCATGGAAAAAGTATCCGCATCAATTCAGCATGTTGAACAAGGCAATCAGAAAGTAACGAAATCAATGAAAGCCGTTGAGGATCTCAGCCGCCGCGCAGCGGATGAAGGACAGACGGTATCCGCTGCTACGGAGGAACAATCCGCTGGTATGGAAGAGATTGCTGCATCTTCACGCAGCCTTTCGACCTTGGCCAAAGAACTTACCGAGGCAGTAAATAAATTCAAGATTTGATTTTCCAGCTATAGATGAGTAGCAAAGAAGTCGGCGCAATCGGTTCGCTGGGACTTCGTGACAGCAGCCAGGGGCTTGATACCCTTTATAATCAGGATGTGCAAAGCACGAATCTTGCGTATGAGAACCGGATTGCACTGCGACGGGTACAGGGGGATCTGTACCGGCTGATGGTCACGACGGATGACAATGAGAACAAGATGCTGCAACAGGAAATCGATGAGCAGCGTAAGATCGTCGAGGACAATCTTAATGCCTATACCAAACTGAATCTCAGCCCGCAGGATAAGCAGGATTTGCAGAGCATGCAGGAACTTAATACGAAGTATGTAAGCGCGACTAAAGCGGTCATGGGACTTGCCTTGCAGAACAAGAATGCCGAGGCGTATGCTCTTTATGAGAGTCAGGCTGATCCAATTGCAACGCAGATGTTCGATAAATTGATCAGTATTTCCAAGGGAGCTGTAGTGCGCGCCAACCAGACGAGCCAGAATGTCCGGGACAGCGTGGGCAGCAACACCCAGCGCTCGATCGTGCTCACGGTTATCGCACTGATCATCGGTACGTTGCTGGGCGGGCTGGTGAACATGGCCGTGGCTTTGCGGTCGTGGCCGAGGAAGTCCGCAAGCTTTCGGAACAGTCGGCAATAGCTTCCAAGGATATTCAGAGTCTGATTCAGGATGTGCAGACGCGGACGCAGACCGCGGTTACCTTTATGAAGGAAAGCAAGCGTGAGGTCGAATATGGGACCGAACTCGTCGGCATTGCTGGCCGGACTTTCAATTCGATTGTCGAGATGATTCGTGGAATTGCTGACGAGATCAGCAGCATCTCCGCCGCCACCGAGCAACTCACGGCTGGGACTGGCGATGTCGTCAAAGCGGCCGGAAATATCGAAAGCCAGAGCCAGAAGATTTCGGAAGAATCGCAGACTGTTTCAGCAGCTACAGAGGAGCAGTCTGCTTCGATGGAAGAGATTGCCTCCGCCAGTACTCATCTGGCTAAGATGGCAACTGAGCTGCAGGAGGCCATTCAAAAGTTCAAGGTCTGAGGCAGATCATAGGCTTAAGCTGCAAGAAAGCTGTTTCTGATTGTAGGATCAGAGACAGCTTTTTGGGTTCGGGTGACAGGTAATCTTCATATTTACAATTCTGGGCTTGGCGCGGTATACTTCAACTAGAGCCTGGGCGTTGGCGGCGGCAGCCGGTAATGGTCCACGCCCAACAAAATGACGGCAGGGGGCTGGTTTATGAAGATCCTGATTGCGGATGATGAGGCAACGATTCTGGAAATTATGGGCCTGTATTTAGAAAAAGAAGGCTTCAAAGTCTATCGAGCAGAAGATGGGGAGCAGGCACTGGAACTTGAACAAAAGTACCATCCGGATCTGTTGATCCTTGATATCATGCTGCCGGGAATTAACGGGTTTGAGCTGTGCAAATTTATTGAGCGCAAGGTACCGAAGATATTTCTTACGGCAAAGTCGGAGGAAGCGGATAAGATCGAAGGGTTTTCACTGGGGGCTGATGATTATATTACGAAGCCGTTCAGTCCCCGGGAGGTCGTTGCGCGGGTTAAGGCCGTGCTGCGCCGCTCGGGCATGGTTGAGGAAAATGTACAATTCCTGCGTTACGGGGAAATACTGCTCGATGATGGACATAAGCAGGTAGAGATTCGGGGCCGGAAAATTTTGCTGCCGCCGAAGGAGTTTACGCTGCTGGCTTTCTTTTTGCAGCATCCACGGCAGACGTTTTCACGGACCCAACTGCTCAACAATGTATGGAGTTATGATTTTGAGGGGGATGAACGGGCCGTGGATGCTGTGGTAAAAAGGCTCCGGCGCAAGCTGGCCGATACCGATTTCCTCTATATCCATACGGTGCGCGGATTTGGTTACCGCTTTGAGGTTGTGGAGAAATGATTCGATCTGTATTTTCTAAAATATTTCTGTCTCATCTGTTTGTCCTGGCTATCTTTGCGGGCAGTATAGCCCTGCTGCTGGTTCATTTTCTTACGGGGTATCTGATCGATGCGAAACGGGAGGATCTTACGCGTTCAGGGCTGATGGAAGTGCGTTACCTGATGGAACTCAATCAGCAGCAGCAGAAATTACCGGTTGGACTGCTCGAGACGCAGAGCCGCTTGTCGGGTACGAGCATGTGGATCATGGATGAAAATCAGCATATTCTGGCCGGCAGCCCGCCTGTGCATTGGCAACGCTATCAGCTTGGTCACCCGGATGCAGTGGGACAGTCCTTGTTTCAGGGGGAGATAACCTCACAGGTCCAGTCGCAGAATGATGGCTTGCCGGTTATCTGGGTATCGATTCCATTTCCAAATACGAAAGACCGGGTGCTCATGCTCTATGCGCCGGTCAGTGGGACTGCTAAGACGCCGGGAACAATCGAGAAAATGCTGCTGTTGGCGCTTGTGGGGGCGGTGTTGTTTGCGGGGCTGGTGGCCTTTGTTCTTTCCCGCAATGTCACGCGCCCTATCCATGATATCAGTACGGCTGCCATCCGTTTTTCCAAGCGGGATTACAGCAGCCGTACTACGGCGGTTGGGCCCGATGAGATTGGGCAGCTGGGCCGGATATTCAATGGCATGGCTGAGGATATCGAGCGGAAAGAGCGGAATTCGCGGGAGTTTTTTTCGGATGTGACCCATGAGCTCAAAACGCCGCTGGCGGCAATCCAGGCCATCACCGAAAGTATACTGGACGGGGTCGTGAGCATGAAGCAGGCCCGGGAACGCTATCTGGATATGATCCTGCATGAGTGTCGTCAGATGAGTACGCTGATCAGCGAGATCCTGCTGCTTGAACAGCTTGAGACGGCGGGAATTGAATTTCATTGGGCAGATCTCGAACTGAAGCCGTTCCTGCAGGCGCAGCAGGAAAAATATCGACCCTTGCTGGAAGAGAAAATGCTCAGGCTTGAATTTGCCTTGGATACTCCACAGCGGACGATTCGGGCGGATGCTGACCGGCTGGAACAGGTGCTCAATAATCTGCTGAGCAATGCCATCCGCTACTCGTTCCCCGGCGGGCGGATACTGCTAAAGGTCTGGCAGGAGGGGAACTCGCTGCATCTCAGCGTGACCGATCACGGTGAGGGGATTCCTGCGGATAGTATCCCGTACCTCTGGGAGCGGTTCTATCGTGTGGACAAATCGCGCTCCCGTCATCGCGGCGGTACAGGTCTCGGGCTGGCTGTGACGAAAAAGCTGGTCGAAGGCATGGCGGGGGAGATCCGGGTCACCAGCAATCCGGGCGTTCAGACGGTATTTACGGTTATATTGCCGCAGTAAGCTGTTTTGTCATCATTTTGTCATATGGGATTCTTATACTGAAAGCCTAACTTGTTCGTCTGGCAGAATTGCCTTAGGAAAAGCTAAGGCTGCAGGCAGGGCGTTATGATAAGGATGAAGAAAGAGGTTTAGGCGATATGAAGATTGAAGCTGGGAAAAAGAAGGTCTTGCTGGCGGTAGTAGCTGCTGTGGGGGTGTTTCTGGCGATAGGGATACACTATCTGTTTTCACAGCATGCCGCAGAATCAAAAAAGAACCTTATGCCAGCGGTAGTTACCGCGACAGCCGGCAAAGCAGATCTGATCAAAAAGATCTCGCTGGTAGGGCAGACTGTTCCGCAGGCACAGGTTGATGTTGCCGCTAAATATCAGGGCCGGGTCACGGGTGTTCTGGCGGATCTCGGGCAGTCTGTTGAACCGGGACAGGTTCTTGTAACCGAAGATGCCAAGGATGCAGAGCTGGCGGTGCGCCAGAATCAGCAGGCCTATCAGCAGGCTTCGGCTGATGCCAGGACCACGGCTGTGCAGCAGACTGCAAACTACGACAAGGCCCGCGCGGATTATCAGAAAGCACTCGCCAGCTATGCACGCAGCAAGCAGGTCTATGATGTTGGCGGGATATCCACTGAGGAATTTGAAACCAGTGAACAACAGCTCGCGGATGCCAAAGCTTCGCTTGATACGATTCAGAATCAGCTGGAAGATGGAGTGCCATCTTCTGTTTCTTCGGCACAGGCCAGTGCTGCCAAGGCTGGCACGCTGATGGAGGCTGCGGAGAAACAGCGTGATGATTATACGTTGACGGCCTCTGTCAGCGGACTGATCGGTTATCGTCAGGTTGAGGTCGGAGATATGGTGTCGGCTGGACAGAAGCTCATGAGCATCTATGACAATCGGCGTCTGTATGTCGACTGTCAGGCTGCTGAGCAGGATCTGCCCGCCTTTTCGCTATCGATGCCAATTGATGTCAATATCGATTCGCTCGGGAAGACCATTTCTGGACAGGTCATCTATATCAGTCCGATGGTCGATCCGACTTCGCTGATGTATACTGTCCGTATTGCTATCGATAATGCCTCAGGAGAACTCAAGAGCGGGATGTTTGCCAAGGCTCTGCTCGATAGTGTGCTGCGCCCTCAGGCGCTGCTGATCCCTAAGGCGGCTTTGCTGGAAAAGGATGGAGCCGAGTATGTATTTGTCGTTGACGCTCAAAACCAGGTTACGAAACGCACGGTGAAAAGCGGTGCCAAGGGGGATACTCAGGTGGAAATCCTCTCAGGGCTGACTGAAGGCGATCAGGTAGCGGTAACGAACCTTTCACGGCTCCGGGATGGGGTGACAGTGCAGGTGGAAGCTCCTTCGGATGAGGAGGGGTCAAATTGAATATTACCCGTTATTCCATCAATAAACCGATTGGCATCTCGATGATCGTGTTCTTTTTCGTTGTGCTTGGATTGTTCAGCTTCTATCGTATCGGAGTGGAACTGCTGCCGGCGATCAATATTCCCTATGTGACGGTCACCGTAAACTATCCGGGTGCTGGCACCGAGGAGATTGAACAGGATGTTATCAAACCGCTTGAGAACTCGTTGTCTTCGTTATCAAATCTCAAGCATATGACCGCAGTTGCTCGGCCGGAAAAGGCTCAGATCACGCTGGAATTCGAATTCTGGGCGAATGTGGATGATGCGGCAATCGATACCAGTCAGTATGTGAACGCTGCACTGGGGAAACTGCCTACTGGCATCCAGACACCAAGTGTTCTCAAGCGCGATGTCGATGCGTTGCCGATCCTTGAGATTGCAGTGCTGTCCGATAAACCGCTCAGCGATGTCTACACGTTGGCCAATGATACATTCGTGGAGCGGCTGCAGCGTGCGGGCGGGGTTTCCGATGTCCAGCTTTATGGCGGACGACAAAAAGAAGTTGCGGTGAATGTCGATAAGGATAAGCTCAATTATTTCCATATCTCGCTGCAGCAGATTGCCAGCCGGATTACGCAGGAAAATGTGCTTACTCCGGCTGGATCGGTCTTCGGCAAGGACAGTGAAACGAATGTCCGGCTGACGGCGCAGTACAGCTCACCGGAAGAGCTCGCTTCTATCCATGTCAATAACAGCAAGGGAACGGCCATCCCTCTGAGCAGCCTGGCTGATGTGCGCGAGCAGGATCAGCGGGTCACAAAGTATGCGCGTACGAATGGGCAGGATGCGATATCGCTGTCTATCTATAAGAACAGCAATGCGAATATCGTCGATACGGCCAAGGCGGCTCTTGATCAGCTGGCTTTACTGCAAAAGGATTACCCGGATTGCCAGTTTATCGTGATCAACAATTCGGCAGACTATGTTGAGGCTGCACTGCATAATACACTCGAAGCTCTGATCGAAGGATTGTTCACGACTGGTCTGGTACTGTTCCTGTTCCTGCGTGGCTGGCGATCGACGGTGGCAGTTGTCATTGCCATCCCGACTTCGCTGATCACGACATTCTTTATGATGTACACGGCGGGCTTTACTTTCAATATGCTCTCGCTGATGGGGATGTCGCTATGTATCGGGATACTGGTCGATGATTCGATTGTTGTTCTCGAGAATATACATCGGCACCTGCTCATGGGCAAAGAGCCGAAGCAGGCAGCGGAAGATGGGCGGAATGAGATTGGCATGGCTGCTATTGCCATCACGTTGTGTGACGTTGTCGTCTTTTTGCCAATCGCATTCATGAATGGCATGACTGGTCAGTTCTTCCGGCAGTTCGGGCTGACCATCGTTTTTGCTACGCTGTGCTCGTTGGCGGTTTCGTTCACATTGACACCGATGCTGGCGTCCAAGCTTTATAAAAATGGAATTACTGAGCCTCGGGGCAAGTTATGGGACAAGCTCAATGAACTGGAAGAGACGGTTATTCACAAGTATGGGGAACTGCTGACCTGGAGCTTCTTCCATACCCGCAAGATCATCTGTGGTGTGCTTGTTATTCTTGTACTGTCGCTGAGTCTCTACTATCCGTTGGGCCTCATTGGCGGGGAGTATATGCCGAAAACCGATGAGGGCGCGTTCCGCATCTCGATGCAGTTCCCCGTCGGACAGAATATCGATGCAACGAATGCAAAGGTGCGGGAGGTTGAAGCCTATCTGGTGAAGCAGCCTGAGATCAAAAACTATCTGTCCAGTGTGGGACAGCCGGCTGGCAATTACGGCAGTGTGAGTGTCCATATGAGTGATAAGGATCAGCGCAGCGCCAGTGTCTGGCAGGTTACTGATCGCGTCCGGCAGTATCTGCAGAAACATTAGATCGGAAGAGCGTCGTGTAGGGAAAGAGTGTCTTCGCCTGTGTAGATC
>ERZ650307.2362-NODE-2362-length-10326-cov-35.868951_pt1 | contig 10326 bp, 11 predicted proteins | sample MGYA00376243_ERZ650307 | MGnify/ENA primary metagenome ERZ650307 (study PRJEB26733, sample SAMN07839242) | wastewater metagenome | biome: urban; feature: artificial channel; material: waste water | place: USA: North Carolina | collected 2016-03-31 ... | reverse complement strand
TGCGCACAGTGTGGCCGGGAGCCTTGGGGGCGACCATCCACACGTCCAGGTCAGCGCGGGGCACGACCTGGTTGTAGTGAACGTTGAAACCGTGGGCGAAGGCCAGCGAGGCACCTTGCTTGATGTTGGGGGCCACGTTGTTGTTGTAGACCTCGGCGATTTGCTCGTCAGGCAGCAAGATCATGACCACGTCAGCAGCCTTGACTGCATCGTTCACTTCCATCACGGTCAGGCCAGCCTTGCCAACCTTGTCCCAGGAAGCGCCGCCTTTGCGCAGACCAACCACGACCTTCACGCCGCTGTCGTTCAGGTTTTGCGCGTGGGCGTGGCCCTGCGAGCCGTAGCCGATGATGGCAACAGTCTTGCCCTTGATCAGGCTCAGATCACAGTCTTTGTCGTAGAAAACTTTCATGGGTAGCTCCGGTTGAAATACGTTGTGAAGGATAAAAGTTCGGGATTGTCTTACACGCGCAAGATGCGCTCGCCGCGGCCAATGCCGCTGGCGCCCGTGCGCACGGTTTCCAGAATGGCAGCACGGTCAATGGCTTGCAAAAAGGCGTCGTTCTTGGACTGATCGCCAGTGAGCTCGATGGTGTAGCTCTTCTCGGTCACGTCGATGATGCGGCCGCGGAAGATGTCGGCCATGCGCTTCATCTCTTCGCGCTCCTTGCCCACGGCACGCACCTTCACCATCATGAGCTCGCGCTCGGTGTAGGCGCCTTCGGTCAGGTCCACCACCTTCACCACTTCGATCAGGCGGTTCAGGTGCTTGGTGATCTGCTCGATCACGTCGTCAGAACCCGTGGTCTGGATGGTCATGCGCGACAGCGAGGGGTCTTCCGTGGGCGCCACGGTCAGGGACTCGATGTTGTAGCCACGGGCAGAGAACAAGCCCACAACGCGGGACAAGGCGCCCGCTTCGTTTTCGAGCAAAACGGCAATGATGTGTTTCATGATGATGAGATTCCTCTTTTCGCTGCCCTCCCCTGCGCACGGTAATGCGCAGGCTTGACAGACAATAGATTCGTCAAAAAATGCTATCAATTAGATAGCTGCTAGCGCTTTACAGAAAAGCGCTGGAGGCCGATTTTGCTTAAAGGTCTTCCGAACCCAGCAGCATTTCGGTAATGCCCTTGCCGGCCTGCACCATCGGGAACACGTTCTCGGTGGGATCGGTACGGAAGTCCAGGAACACGGTGCGGTCCTTGAGCTTGCGGGCTTCGCGCAGCGCGGGCTCCACGTCCTGAGGGCGCTCAATGAGCAAGCCCACATGGCCGTACGCTTCTGCCAGTTTCACGAAGTTGGGCAACGCGTCCATGTAGCTGTGGCTGTAGCGGCCCGAGTATTCAATCTCTTGCCACTGGCGCACCATGCCCAGATAACGGTTGTTCAACGCACAAATCTTGATCGGTGTGTTGTACTGCAGGCAGGTGGACAACTCCTGGATGTTCATCTGCACCGAGCCTTCGCCGGTGACGCAGAACACTTCAGCATCAGGCTTGGCCAACTTGATACCCATGGCGTAAGGGATACCCACGCCCATCGTGCCAAGACCACCCGAGTTGATCCAGCGGCGCGGCTCATCAAAGCGGTAATACTGGGCAGCCCACATCTGGTGCTGACCCACATCCGACGTGATGTAGGCATCCGCGTCTTTGGTCATGTTCCAGAGCGTTTCGACCACGTACTGGGGCTTGATGACATCAGGCGAGCCCATGTCGTACTTGAGGCACTGGCGGCTGCGCCAGGCTTCAATCGTGTCCCACCAGGCAGACAGCGCACCCGCATCGGGGCGTGTGCTGCTCTCGCGGATCATGGAGATCAGCTCGGTCAACACATCTTTGACATCGCCCACGATCGGCACGTCCACCTTGACGCGTTTGGAGATGCTGGAAGGATCGATATCGATGTGGATGATCTTGCGATCGTTTTGCGCAAAGTGCTTGGGATTCCCGATCACGCGGTCATCAAAGCGCGCCCCCACCGCCAGCAGCACGTCGCAGTTCTGCATGGCGTTGTTGGCTTCAATGGTGCCGTGCATGCCCAGCATGCCCAGGAACTTGCGGTCAGAAGCCGGGTAAGCCCCCAGGCCCATCAGCGTGTTGGTGACGGGGTAACCCAGCATGTCCACCAGCGTGCGCAACTCGTTCGTCGCGTTGCCCAGCAACACGCCGCCACCGGTGTAGATGTAGGGACGCTTGGCGGCCAGCAGCAGCTGGAGCGCCTTGCGAATCTGGCCGCTGTGGCCCTTGCGCACGGGGTTGTAAGAGCGCATTTCTACGCTTTGTGGGTAGCCCGTGTAAGGCACCTTCTTGAAAGAGACATCCTTGGGGATATCCACCACCACCGGCCCTGGACGGCCAGAACGGGCAATGTGGAATGCCTTCTTGAGCGTCATGGCCAGATCGCGCGGATCTTTGACCAGGAAATTGTGTTTGACGATGGGGCGCGTGATGCCGACCGTATCGCATTCCTGGAAAGCGTCCAGACCGATGGCTGCCGTGGGCACCTGACCAGAGATGATCACCATCGGGATGCTGTCCATGTAGGCGGTAGCGATGCCGGTCACGGCATTCGTGAGGCCCGGGCCGGATGTCACCAATGCCACACCCACTTCACCGGTGGCGCGGGCATACCCGTCTGCAGCGTGCACTGCGGCCTGTTCGTGGCGCACCAGCACATGCTGAATGGTGTCTTGCTTGTAGAGAGCGTCGTAAATATAGAGAACAGCTCCGCCTGGGTACCCCCAGATGAACTGAACGTTCTCTGCTTGAAGCGACTTGACGAGAATCTCGGAACCCATCAGATCCTGCGAAGCGTTCGCGGATGCCTGTGCAGCGGCTGCCACTGCGAGTTCTGCTTTGGAAATTTCCATGATCAACCTTTGTGAATTTCTCTAACGAAAAACCTTGGGTGCTCCTCGCACGCGCTCTTGTGAAGCCAGCTTGGAACTTGAGGCCAAGGACATAGGCGGGATGATTGCCGCGCCGGACCGTGACCCGTTTGCCTTTTGAATTGCTCGCAGATTATCGCACTGCAACACAAGCTCACACGCTGCCTTTCAAAAAAAACATCAAAAATGAGATAATCGAGGGCTTACCAGCCTGTGGGTGTTGTTAGCACCACCAACCATGGCGTTGCACCATTGCGGGCCCATTTGTCTTGGCAACTGAACAAGAACTCTCCGATTTCCTCAAAAGCGTAGAAAAGCGCGCATTCAAGCGCTCGCTTTACCACGTGCGTAACGAGGAGGCGGCCCTGGACATCGTGCAAGACAGCATGCTCAAGCTGTCGGAGCACTACGGGGACAAGCCGGTAGCAGAGCTACCCATGCTGTTCCAGCGCATCCTTTCCAACTGCACCCTGGACTGGTTTCGCAGGCAAAAGACCCGCAACGCACTGTTTTCGAACATGAGCGACTTCGAAGGCCCAGGCGAAGATGGCATGGATTTTGATTTGCTAGAGGCATACTCTGGCCCAGACAACGGAGAGCGCGCAGAAAGCGCCGAAGACGAAACCACACGAGCCCAGACGTTTCGCGAGATAGAAACAGAGATCCAGGAGCTTCCCGCGCGTCAACGGGAAGCGTTCCTCATGCGTTACTGGGAAGAAATGGATGTTGCAGAAACAGCCGCCGCTATGGGCTGTTCCGAGGGAAGCGTAAAAACACATTGTTTCAGAGCCATCCAGACACTGAGCAAGGCACTCAAGGCCAAAGGAATCGAGTTATGAACACCGCACCCCACCCATCTAACGACGCAGCCGCAGACCTGTTTGCTCGCCGGGTTGCGGCACGAATGACGCAAGGCACGGAAGACCTGCCCTACGACATCAGCGAACGCCTGCGGGCCGCTCGCATGCAGGCACTGGCCAAGCGCAAAGTGGTAGCACCGGTGCGCAAAGCAGCTCCCGTGGTGCTGCACTCCGGCTCCACAGCTATTTTGGGACGCGGAAGCGACGGCGGCTGGTGGAACGCACTGGTGTCAGCCATCCCCCTCATGGCGCTGGTGATTGGACTATTCGCTATAAATGCGGCCCAAGACGAAAATGGGCTCAATGAAGTGGCAGAAGTGGATGCAGCCTTGCTCACCGATGACCTGCCCCCTGAGGCATATGCCGATCCAGGGTTCATGCAATTTTTGAAAACTGCTGCCGCGCGCAACTGACGCGCTTTCACACTCCGCCCACGGCCTGCATGCAAACAGAACAAACCGCCGCGCTCACCAACACGCCAGCCATCGTGCTGGCTTTGGTGCTTTTGGGCGCCATGGCGGTTGCGAGCGTACAAGTAGCGCAGTACGTTCTTCTTGCGCCAGGCACGCTGCTGCCTGCAACGCCTTCCAAGCCCGTGACCAAGCTACGGCCTGCTGCGGCTACGGGACTTCAGCCTTCAGAGGCATTCACCGAAATGGCCTCGGGCCCTGGTTGGGAAACCCTCTCAACACCCCAAAAATTGGCGCTCTATCCGCTGGCAGAGCGATGGGCTGTTTTGAGCGAAAGTCAAAAGCGCCGCTGGCTTGCGCTGGCACAGACCTTTGAAACGTTGCCGCCTGAAGAGCAGGAGAAACTGCACAACCGCATGACCGAGTGGTCAAGCTTGAGTGCTCGGCAACGCAGCCAGGCACGCCTGAACTATGCAGACGCGCAGCGGCTGGCACCCAATGACAAGCGGGCCCACTGGGAGGCTTATCAGGCACTGAGCGATGAAGAAAAGCGCTCACTGGCTGCTGATGCTCCCACCAAGCCTGCGGGAGCGGCGCCTGCTTTGCGCCCCGAGTCTCCCAAGAAACTGGTGCAAGTTCCCGCAGCCACGCAAGCAGGGCCGGCCCGGGCCAACCCACCAAAGATCACACCGACGGACCCTCACCTGCCGCGTACCTTGGTGGTCGTCCCCGTGCAAGCAACCACCCCACCAGCGGAGCCTGCCCGAGCACCAGCGGCACCCATTGTGGTGGAGACGACCCCGGTTTCCACGCCTTCGGCCACCCCCTCCTCGCTGCCTCCGCTGCCGAGCGGTCCGGCTGCATCGGAGCCCGCACCAGCCCCTGCACTGCAACCCCGGCCGGAAGATATTGGCTACCAGCCGCAGTGATACCCTTCAGGCATGTCTGCTCTTCCCGAATCCGGCTCCTCCATCCCATCGCCCGCCCCTCAGTCCAGCAAGCTTCAAACACCCAGTATCACGCGGCGGATGGCATGCTGGCTGTACGAGGGCATTCTGATGTTTGGCGTGGTCTTCATCGCGTCGTACCTGTTTGATACGCTGAGCCAGTCTCGCCACGCATTGGCCAACCGCGGCCTGCGCATGGGGTTCCTGTTTGTGGTCTTTGGTATTTATTTCGGGTGGTTCTGGTCGCGCGGCCAGACGCTTGCACAAAAAACCTGGCACATCCGCGTAGTCAGCCCCACTGGCGCGCCTGTCACGCAAGCGCGCGCTGCGTTGCGCTACGTGCTGTGCTGGGTATGGTTCCTTCCACCCCTGGCAGCCTATTCCTTTGGTGTACCAGCCCTTGAAGTGCTGGTCCTGCTGGGCGGTTGGGTGGCGATGTGGGCTATTTTGAGCCGCTTCCATCCTGCGCAGCAGTTCTGGCATGACGCATGGGCGGGCACCCGTCTGGTGCATTTTGATCCGGGCAAAAAATAATACCGGGGCGGCTTGGTCGCCCAGTTCCCTCCACGACGACCTCATATGTCCACCCCATCTCCCACATCACCAGCCAACGCGCAAAAAAGCCGCAAAGGGCTTAACCGCGTCTGGCATGCCGCCGGCTATTCCATTGAAGGTTTGAAGGCCGGCTGGCATGAAACCGCATTCCGCCAGGAAGCTCTGGCAGCGTTGGTACTGGTTCCCCTGGCCTTCTGGCTGGGCAAGAGCTGGGTAGAGGTCGCTTTGCTGGCAGGTTCTGTGGTGATTGTGATGATCGTCGAACTGCTCAACACAGGGATCGAAACGGCCATTGATCGCATTGGCCCGGAGTGGCACGACCTTTCCAAACGCGCCAAGGACATGGGCAGCGCCGCCGTGCTGCTGGCATTGCTGCTGTGCGGCGGGATCTGGGTAGCCGCTATCGCTCAAAGGATTTTTCATGGCTGAACCCACGTTTTCGATCTGTGTCTACTGCGGTTCACGCCCAGGAGAGAACCCCGCATTCGCGCAAGCCGCACAAGAGGTGGGCCGCTGGATCGGGGAACACTCGGGTCAGCTGGTGTACGGCGGCGGACGCAGCGGGCTCATGGGCACCGTGGCAGAGGCCACGCGCCTCGCAGGCGGTCGCGTGGTGGGCGTGATTCCCCAGGCGCTGGTAGACAAGGAATTGGCCAACCGTGCCTGCGATGAATTGCACATCGTGCAGAACATGCACGAGCGCAAGGCGATGATGGCCGAGCGCAGCGATGCCTTTGTGGCCCTGCCGGGCGGCATCGGCACGTTTGAAGAACTGTTTGAAGTGTGGACCTGGCGCCAGCTTGGCTACCACGGCAAGCCCTTGGGCCTGCTGAACGTGGCGGGTTATTACGATGGCCTGTTAGGTTTTCTGCAAACCAGCGTGAAGTGCGGCTTCATGGGCGACTGGCAGATGGAGCTGCTGCAAACGGAGACGACTCCGGCAGCGTTGCTACGCAACCTGGTGCTGGCAACCGGCCCCGACCAACCGGCCACCCCACTGCGTGCAGTGATCTAAAAACCGGGTCAAGGGGCGCACCCTGCGCCTCAGATGGTCAGCAGGGGCTACCCTGCCCCACCAGCCACGGCATCGTCAGATGGCCGAATCGTCCAGGTCTCCGGTTCGGATGCGCACCACGCGCTCCACGGGGGTCACAAAAATCTTGCCGTCACCGATCTTGCCGGTGCGGGCCACGTTCACGATGGCATCGACGCAGCGGTCCACGTCCTCTGTTTTCACCACCACCTCCACCTTCACCTTGGGCAGAAAGTCCACCACGTATTCCGCACCGCGGTACAGCTCGGTATGGCCTTTTTGGCGCCCAAAACCTTTGACCTCGGTCACCGTCAAGCCAGTCACGCCGCATTCGGCAAGCGCTTCACGCACCTCTTCCAGTTTGAAGGGCTTGATGACGGCGGTGATCATTTTCATAGGGGTCTCCTGGGGCGATATAAAAAATTGGCGGGCACGCTGAAGGGCTAGTGACAGGTGGCAAACCTGCCTTCAGGCGCGGAATTTGTTGGTGATAGGGTAACGCCAGTCTTTACCAAAACTGCGCTTTGTGACGCGAATGCCCACGGGCGCCTGGCGGCGTTTGTATTCGTTGATTTTGATGAGCCGCGTCACGCGCTCCACATCCGCCCGCGCATACCCGGCAGCGATGATGGACTCGATGGGCTCGTCATTTTCCATGTACCGCTGCACGATGGCGTCCAGCACCTCGTAAGGCGGCAGGCTGTCCTGGTCTTTCTGGTCAGGCCGCAACTCGGCGCTGGGCGGGCGGGTAATGATGCGCTCCGGGATGGGGTTGCTGCCCGTGCCATACGGGTCATTGGCGTTGCGCCAGCGTGCCAGCTCAAACACGCGGGTCTTGGCCACATCCTTGATGACAGCGAAGCCGCCAGCCATGTCGCCATACAGCGTGCAATAGCCCGTGGCCATCTCGCTCTTGTTGCCCGTGGTGAGCACCACCTGGCCAAATTTATTGGACAAGGCCATCAGCAAGGTGCCGCGAATGCGGGCTTGCAGGTTCTCTTCCGTCGTGTCCTCGGGCAGGCCTGCAAACTCTTGCGCCAGGGCCGACTTGAAAGCCTCGAACTGAGGGCGAATGGAGATTTCGTCGTAACGAACGCCCAGGCGTGCGGCCATGTCGCGGGCGTCGATCCAGCTGATGTCTGCCGTGTAGGGTGACGGCATCATCACCGTCCGCACCTTGTCGGCCCCCAGAGCGTCTACCGCAATCGCCAGCACCAGGGCCGAATCAATGCCGCCGGACAACCCCAGCAGCACGCCAGGGAAGCCATTCTTGGTGACATAGTCGCGCACGCCCAGCACCAGCGCGTCCCACAGGTCTGCATCAGCGCTGGGCACGGGGGCCACATTAGCTATCAATTCAATAGCATCTTGCGCTTGCTGCAAGCGCACTGTGAACAGATTCTCTTTAAAACCAGGCGCGCGCCCGGCCACCCGCCCATCGGCCCCCAAAGCAAAGGAGCGACCTTCAAAAACCACTTCGTCCTGCCCACCCACCAGATGCGCGTACAGCAGGGGCAAACCCGTCTCCGCCACGCGCTCCCGCATGGTTTGCTCGCGCTCAGCACTCTTGCCCAGGTGAAACGGCGACGCGTTGATAACCGCCAGCACCTCTGCGCCTGCAGCCGCTGCATCACGTGCGGCTGCGGGGTACCAGGCATCCTCGCAAATCAGCACACCCACCCGCACTCCAGCCACTTCAAACACGCACGGTTCCTGCCCCGCCACGAAGTAGCGGCGCTCGTCAAACACCTGGTAGTTGGGCAACTCGCGCTTGAAATAGGTCTGCTCGATCTGCCCATTGCGCACCACGCTGGCGGCATTGCGGCAGACGCTGAAAGCCGCCGCATCGGCAGACAGGGCCTGGGGGTGGCCCAGCACGATGGCCAGCCCTTGTAACCCTGCAGTTTCGCGGGCCACGGCTTTCACGGCATCATCGCAAGCCGCAAGAAAAGCGGGGCGCAAAAACAGGTCTTCGGCCGCATAGCCACACACTGCAAGCTCGGGCGTCAGCAACAGCTGCGCGCCCAAGGCATGGGCTTCGCGGGCAGCGGCAATGATCTTTTGCGCATTGCCGGGCATATCGCCCACCACGAAATTGAGCTGAGCTGTGCAAATGGAGAGCGTCATGGATTTGATAAGGGCCTTGCAGGCCTGGTGGAACAACGCCCACACCGCCCCCGCGGGGTTGACGCAGAAAATCCTGATGGATGCCTGCCCCCCCAGAACACGCCGTGGCTGAGTCGCACATTATCGCGCGCGTACACGCGAGCGTGCTCGACGTGGACCCACAAGCCTGGAACGCATTGCTGGCGCAACAAGCCCACGCCACGCCCTTCATGCGGCATGAATACCTGGCTGCACTGGAGACCAGCGGCAGCGCCACACCGCGCACGGGCTGGACGCCGCGCTTCCTCACCCTGTGGGACGCAGGGGTGCTGGTGGCAGCGTGCCCGCTGTACCTGAAAACCCATTCGTACGGCGAATACGTATTCGACTGGGCCTGGGCCAGCGCCTACGAGCAGCACGGCGTGCCGTATTACCCCAAGGCGCTGGTGGCAGTGCCCTTCACCCCTGTGCCGGGAACCCGCCTGCTGGCGCGTGATGCCACTGCGCGGGCACAGCTGGTGCAGGCTGCACGCCAGTGGTGCATGGAAGAAGATATCTCGTCATTGCACCTGCTGTTTGCAGCCGACGAGGACATTGCCACCTGCGCCGACCAGGGCCTGATGTTGCGCCACACCGTGCAGTTCCACTGGCAAAACATGGCGCCTGTAGCACCTGTTGTGTCTGGCGAAGCAACGTCGGAATGGCTGGCGATGCCAAATCGCTTCACCAGCTTTGACGACTTTCTGGCCAGCCTGGCCCAGGAAAAGCGCAAGAAGATCAAACAGGAGCGACGCCGTGTGGCCGATGCAGGCGTGACTTTTCGCTGCTTGCAGGGCAAGGACATCAGCACGAGCGACTGGGATTTCTTCTACCGCTGCTACGAACGCACCTACCTCGAACACGGCAACCCACCCTACCTGAGCCGCGCCTTCTTCGCGGACATGGCGCGCACCATGCCCGAAGCCTGGGTGCTGTTCATTGCCGAGCGCGATGGCCAACCCATTGCTAGCAGTTTGATAGCTATCAGCGCTTGTCCCGCAAGCGCTACAGGCCAAAAAGACACTGAAATCATCGCCTATGGGCGCTATTGGGGGGCGCTGGAACGCGTGGACTGCCTGCACTTTGAGGCCTGCTACTACCAGCCTTTGCAATGGTGCATTGAGCATGGCGTGCACCGCTTTGAAGGCGGCGCCCAAGGCGAACACAAAATGGCGCGGGCTTTGCTGCCTGTGCAGACCAGCAGCGCCCACTGGCTGGCGCACCCCGCTTTTGCCGATGCGGTGGAACGCTTTTTGGAACGCGAGGGCGAAGGGGTGGACGCCTACCTGCAGTCGCTGCACGAACGCGCGCCTTTTCGCAAAACTCAAAACCCGGCCTGACCCCAAGAAAAAAGCCGGTGCAACGCACCGGCCTTTCAGGTCAATGGGCGGGCCGCTTCACTGCACCGCCCGTGTGCACAACTGTCTATGCAGCTTTAGAACGACTCCCAGTCTCCATCATCGGATGCCGCAGGCGCTTTGGA
>ERZ650307.2360-NODE-2360-length-10331-cov-5.482192_pt1 | contig 10331 bp, 6 predicted proteins | sample MGYA00376243_ERZ650307 | MGnify/ENA primary metagenome ERZ650307 (study PRJEB26733, sample SAMN07839242) | wastewater metagenome | biome: urban; feature: artificial channel; material: waste water | place: USA: North Carolina | collected 2016-03-31 ... | reverse complement strand
CTGTTGCGCTTGCCAGTGGGTTATCGATTATATCAGTGACGCCACTGGCTGTGCCGATAGCGGCTGGTGCGATAGTGGGTTATGGCGTGAAGAAGTTGATTGATTGGGTGTGGTGATATGAGCTGTAAATCAGCTATTCACTACATCTGTTTATTGTGAAGAGTCATAGCTTGACTCTTTTTTTTCCCTTCCGAAGGGCGTTGTTGATCAAATCAGAACAGAGATTATTTACCCGAGTGCATATTCCGGCGGTTCAGGACAATGGCAATCCTAGATGCAATTGTTGCTACCATTAGCTGCACTTATAAAATGCTGCTACATATTTATTTTTCTACATGCACTTAAATTTCTATCAAAATGGGTTTTTAGCGACAACTAGAGGAATTACCTTAAGTTAAGCTCCCAAAATACATAACAAAAACTTAAAACTGGGCGGCATTACATGCCACCATTTAAGAAAGTTAGGCATCGAAAGGAGATCACTATGAAAGCTAATAGCGTTGTTGAAATTCTCATGCTCTTGATTGGTCTGGCTTTGGCAAGCTCGGCGTTTGCTGAACAGAAGTACAACCCACATACAGGGCAATGGGAGACGGTGGCTCCTGATTCAGAACTCAAATACGACCCCCACTCGAAAAGCTGGAGTTATGCAGCTCCAAACGCAACCCAACAATACAACCCAAACAGCGGAAACTGGGATATGGCACCACCAAACTACCAACAAAAATACAATCCGCATTCTGGTAATTGGGAAACTGCCAGCCCTGATTCCCAGCTTCAATACAACCCAAATCGCGGAGACTGGCGCTACGTGCCGCCAGGTGTAACACCACAATTCAATCCGCATAATGGGCAGTGGGAATATCCGCGATAGAAATGCCACACGTTGAATCTGATGCTACCTATTTATTTACCTAGCACTTTGGGATTTGTTCATCAAAACATGAAAGAACTCTAAAGTATTCATTTGAATGATGCAGTGGGACTCGGTATTCTTGTTTGGCTCCAGTTCAGGTTTATACCGGAAAGAAAAAGCCTAGGCCACCTACTTATTAAGTGAATTAGTAAACACCACCACATGAGAATACAAATCTGAATATGGATTCTCATGTGGTGGTAAAGATGAATTCCGTGTTAGACAGTGTGGGAAGATACATTTTTTATAGGGAGAAACAGGTATGAAACGGTACATCCCCAAAAAAAGTTTTATGTGTTTTTTGATAACAACATTATTGATCTCAGGATGCGCGCAGACGGGAAGCACTGTCTTAGATAAAAACACCTCAACAACTAACAGTGCAGATCCAAGACTGACCAGCGGTAAAGATGCTGAACTGTTCAGTAAATCTGGATATCAAGCCTGTTTAGCTGGGGCCACGGTCGCCATCGGCGCCTGCGTACTATTCAAGTCAGAAGACAAAGCCCAATGTGCTATTACTGCAGGCATTGCTGCTTGCGGGGTAGCTATGGGGGCAAACTATTATCTTGATAATCGTCGAGCTCAATACGCTGATACAACCCAGCGACTGCAGGCCATGGATGCTGATATTCAAAAAGATACCAACGCAGTTGTTGAGCGGACTAACACCGCGAAGCAAGTCATCGCGGATAACAACAAGACTCTAACGCAAATTAGCCTAGAAAAAGACAACGCCGGGTTCGACAAGGCGGCTGCGCAACAGAAGCTGACAAAAGTTGACGCAAATATTTCTCTGCTGAAGAACGAATTGAGCAACATGCGCAAAAAATCCACTGAATATCAAAGCGTGCTCAATAGTGAACAGAGCGAAGCAAGCGCAGAAGAGCTATCTACTCTAACAGCCAAGATCGGGGACTTGAATAACCAGATTTCAGTTCTTGAGAAGGAAGTCAACGGCCTCTACGATCAGCGCTCCGCTATCACACTTGGTTAATTTCGCACTTTCACGAGGAATTATCGGTGCCTCTCACTGAGGCATCGAGTTATCGCTTATGAATCTAAAAATTGTTTTTTTATCTGCTTGTTTTTTAACCGGATGTGCCACTACTGCGACTGAATGTGATCCATCGGACGCAGATGCCAGTCTGTTGACAAAGTTAAGTTGTGATACCTCAGGCGGATATCGCAAAAATATCACTGCCAATGAGCAGCAATTGCAGCGCAATCAAGAAATCAACCGTCTCGCACATCAGATATTGACGGATATCGAGACCCGGAAGCAAAAATCAGATCAAACACTTTCGCAGGAAAAAGCTGATCTCCAGAGCCTGAAAGATTCTGTTGGATTGCTGGTTGGTAAATTGAAGTCAACTGGTGGAAATCAGGCTCGCTTGCAACAGCAGATTGATGAGCTGGCTGCAGCGGAACAGAGCTTCAAGCCATCAGCTACTGACTCGGCTGCTCAGGTAGAAGCTAAGAAAAAAGAAGCTGCAGCCCTTGAAGCCAAGGTCAAGCAGCTGAGTGAGAGTCTGGGTTATTAACCGTAACTCAACTGACCTATAAACGTCTAATTATCGGTTCGGGACGCTTCTGGTCCCGACTGATTTGATCTGAGTGCTATGCAACGAATCACGGTAAGCAATCCAGTCGATGAACAGACCTTAACTAGCTACGAGCAAAGCGTGGCTGTTCTTCGCCGCCATTTTCCCCCGACAATTATTTTTGTGTATGCAATCCCGCGAGCGAACCAGGATGGAACATTGGGATGGTGGAGTGAACGGCAAGGTCAACCAGTTCCGATTAGTGCCTTAACCGATGCTGAGCAGTCCTCGGTTAAGGAGAAGCTGCAGCAGTATCAAGAAGCGATAAAAAACCTTGCCACCGAATTAAGTGAGCGGGGAGAACAGCAGGCGGCTGACCGTCTTTCCGCATTGTTACGCAGCTCCTCGACCCAGGAGTGTTTCGCAATTAACGGTGAGCCCGTGCTGGTCAATTGGGGACTCCCCTCATCAACACCTGTTCAGGATAATACCCAGAAGATAGCAACCACTAAGACACGTTACTTATGGCCAATTTTGGCCTTACTGTTAGCACTATTACTTGGCTGGTTGCTCTGGCAACTTGGAGTATTCCAACCACATCATCAGCCTGAAATACATCAGTCGCCCCAAACTCCATCGCTGACCGAGTTGAGCAAAAATAACCCAAGTGTCAATCTATCTAAAAAGGACAATTTCGGCCAAATCAGAATCAATCTACGTTGGGAACAGACGACATCAACCTTGCCCATCGATCTCGATATAGGCGCATTCATTCGGCTGAAAAATAAATCTAAATGGGGCGTGGAAGCATTAAGCCGCTCCTTCGGCCATGACGATACCCCCCCCTTTGTCACCTTACAACGTGATGAGCGCAGTGGTAACAATCGTGATGGCGAATGGCTATTCGTCAACGGAAGCCAGTGGCAAAACATAGATGAGATCCTTATCTATAGCTTTATTTACGACGGCACTGCCAATTGGCAAGGTACGAATGCCTCAGTCACCATCTACATCCCCGACCAAACACCAATCGTGAGTCGACTCACAGATGAGGCCACCAATAAAAGTGTCGGAGTCATTGCTCGGCTCGTTAATGTCGGGGGAGATATAAAGGTTGAACGCGTTGATAGGTTCTTCAGAGACCGAATGGATGTTGACAAGGCTTACGGGTGGGGGTTCGACTGGCACAAGACAGCAGGGAAATCGAATTGATTCTGTTTATGTTGAAGAAACCTTAACAATTTTTGATTTGGAGTATTTGCAATGAAGAGTTCCATTCAGGGCCCGTTACTACGCAGTGGTCAGAACTCTGTGTTCAAGGCCCTTGGCGAAACGGGATACCCCGTGTTCCGGATGGCGTTTCAGCTACGAGAAGCGATCCAGCGTTTCGACTCAGGGCGAGATCTCGCCCGCCATTTGGCAATCCCACACAATAATCAAACGGGTGACCAAACAGACTGGTACAGCAGCTTCCCTGGAGATGTAGTCCCCTGGGCTAATGCAACAGAAGTAGAACGCGCCTCAGCCAGCCAACAATTTGAAGTACTCCAAAATGCAATCGCCTCTCTGAGCGAACAATTTCTTGCCGCTGGGGACCGGAGTTCAGGCGGTGACAGGCGTGCTTTCGCTCAATTATTAAAATTGGTAGTTAACTTTCCCGATCAAGATTTCGTCTACTTGGTCAATGGTGTTTTGGTGATAACCTTCTGGGGCTTTATCCACAAAGAGGAAGAGATGCGAGATCCCATGCATTGGTTACGACCAGCCCCTCTTCCGGCTTTAGCCCAAGAGTCAATGCATGGCCAGCCAGTTAGCCTAGCCCCCGTAACCGGGAGCTCATCCTTGAATGAAATTCACTCCAAGCAGGTTATCAAAACCAGACAAATTGTCAGAACTCAAGCAAGCTGGTGGCGAAGCTGGCGCTGGTTGCTGTGGCCTCTTCTACTTCTGCTGGGGCTGTTACTGGCATTATTCCTACTGCGTGGCTGCGTCCCTTCACTATCGTTACCCGGTTTACCAACCGCCAGTATTCCAGCTCTTGGTAAGCTCCCAACCATGGGAAACTCGTTGCCAGAGTTGAGTGGAGCAAATGTAAAACCCGCGTTAGATAACATGGGCCACCCCGTATCTGCTGGGCACAACATCAACAGTAGCAATCAGCCACGCGTTCCCAATGTTGAACAACCAAACCAAGATTTGCCACCTAGCACCGATGGTTCGCTCAAGCCCCCCCTCGGTTCTGAAGATATTGCCAAGGCTGAGCCCAATATCAAAGAACCGCCTGCGTCTCAAAAAGCTGAGCCAACCGACAAGACGACGCCATCATTAGACTCGCATCCATCCCAACAGCCGCCAAGCCAGCCCCCCCAAAGCAAACCGTTGCATATTCCACCCAAGGCATCCGATGGGCCGGCAACATTCCTCAACGGGGATTGGAAAGTAAACGGCGGGATCCAAGACAAGCAAACCGGCAAACCATTGCAACTTGAATACACCTTCAAAGATGGAGTCGGCTCCGTGAGTCTGCGGCAATCCAATGGTGTTCTATGCAATGGAACAGCAAATGGCACCGTTGGCAATGGCATCCTCAATATCAGCAACAACGGACAAGCCAACTGCAATGACGGCTCCAGTTACATGATCCCCGATATCGAATGCAGATCCTCATCGACCGGAAATGCGGACTGCATGGGGCGTAATGATGGGGAACGGCAGTTCCCAATCAGAATGCTCCAACACAATTCCTAACGGCAGGACAAATTATTATGTTGCCAGAAATAGTACAATTTGATCGACAAGTTACCTTGGTGGGTGACTCAGGGATCCACTTTATGGATTTCGGCCTGAAGCTAGGACGTATACCAGCAGGCGAGTTTGTTGAGTTAGCTAGCGGAATTCTGACTCGTTTACTGTACAACGAGGCGAAGGATTTTTATTTCTTCCAGCCCAAGCCAGATGCAATTGAAAAAGCGAAAAGCAAATACGACATCCCCATGGAGCTAAGCCTGAAGTTACTGGATGGACAGTGGCTTCCTCTACCGATATTTCGCTTCAGCCCCCCCCATTTTTACCAAGAGGGACCTCTCAACTGGTCTCGTTTCCGGCTGGTAAAATTGCCGGAACCAGATATGGATGGCTACACCCATCGCCTAACGCTGGCATTCGATACTCGGATCATGAACAAATCCCAGGGAACAGTGGATCTGGGGCCCAACCAAGAAGATGTAAGCGCGGGTGCAACCTTTCAGATCGCGACGTCGACTTATGCGCTGAACTGGTATCTCAGCCAGCCATGGCTAAAGGAGTGGCTGCTTGAAACCTACAATGACGGAAGTAAAGGCCGCGACAGAGATGAGCGCGATGAAGAAATCGCCCAGCAATATCCGGTGGCACACTATCTGAATTTACTCTCTTTGCTGGCGATGCCTGTCGAAGATCAACAAACCCAGACTCCCCCCCATGTCGTCATCCCACAGTTCCGGATTATTGCCAATGGCGAAACCAATGCCATCAAACCAATATCCGTCGATCTGGTTCTGGATGTCGGAAACTCCCGGACCTGTGGCATCTTGATTGAAGACCATGGCCAATCCGGCTCAGGTTTAATGCACAATTATGTCTTGAAATTACGTGACTTAAATTCACCCGAACATGTCTATACCGATCCGTTCGAGAGTCGTGTCGAATTTTCACAAGTTTCTTTTGGCAAAGATCATTGCTCAGTACGCAGTGGTCGACATGATGCATTTCAATGGCCCACGATAGCTCGCATCGGCAAAGAGGCCAATAAGCTGGCAGCCTGTCGTCGCGGAAGTGAAGGCTCCACAGGTCTTTCCAGCCCCAAGCGTTATCTCTGGGACGAGAATTTCTACGGACAAGGCTGGCGATTCAATGGCACTTATACTCAAGACAGCAACCCACTGGCGACAGCGGCACCATTCGCCAATCTGATCAACGAGAAAGGTGAAGCTCTACATACCATCGAAGATGAGATGGATAGAATCCCTGTCTTCACTCCTCGCTATTCTCGCAGTTCACTAATGACATTTATGCTTGCCGAGATCCTGACGCAGGCGATTACACAGATCAACAGTCCAGACCAGAGAATGCGTCAAGGCCATGCGGGAATTCCCCGTCAATTGCGTAACATCATCATGACCGTTCCGCCAGGAATGCCAATGGCAGAGCGCTGTATTCTTGATGAGCGAATGCATCAAGCCGTTGGTCTAGTCTGGAAAGCACTCCGCTGGCATCTTGGTGAACAAGATCCGTATCAGCCACAGGATGACAGCGCCAACTTGCGGAACCTAAAGATCCCACTACCCAGCATCAGGGTCGAATGGGATGAAGCATCCTGTGCTCAGTTGGTTTATCTCTATACCGAAATTAATCAGAATTTTGGCGGCCACCCCGAAGAGTTCTTTCATGCTCTTGGCCGCCCAGACCGGACGAATAAAGAAGCCATCTCGATCGCTTCCATCGACATAGGTGGCGGAACAACCGATTTGGTCATTACAGATTACTATCTGGATCGAACGGGACATTCAGGAGCCGGTGTTAACGCCCACATCATTCCTCAGCAGCGTTTTCGCGATAGTTTTAAAATTGCCGGGGACGATGTGATGCTCGACATCATCCAGCAATTTGTTTTGCCATCCCTTGAGTCGGCATTCAAAGAAGCAGGTGTAATATCGGTCGACACGTTGATGTCTCAGCTTTGTGGTGCGCAAAACGTGAGCGCAGCCGAAGCGATACTTCGACAACAGCTCAATCTGCAAGTATTCGTCCCATTAGCCCTCCAAATTTTGGGGCGTTATGAGCACTACGATCCCTTTGCCGAACAAACAAACGAAATCATCAATCAGCGGTATGGCGAGTTACTGCCAGCCAATGCCATCAGTGATGCTGTTGATAATTATGTGCGCCGCGAAGTTCAAAAAGCTGGTGGACAGAATGATTTTAAACTGTTCAACGTCCCTCTTTCGATCAACCTGGCGCTCATCAACCAAGCTTTTTTCTTGGGGAAAATTAATATCTGCAAGGTCCTAACTGCACTTTGTGAAGTTATGGCTTGTTATCACTGCGACATGTTACTACTTACCGGTCGGCCATCACTGCTACCCGGGATCCAATCCATCATTCGCAGAAACCTTCCTTTACCCCCGGGTCGGATCCTGCCTCTGCATGGTTATCAAACTGGAACCTGGTATCCATTTCATAAGAACAGTCGAATCGATGATCCGAAGAGTACGGCCTCGGTGGGAGCCATGTTGTCGCTGTTGTGTGCCAATCACAGCATACCTAATTTCCATTTCAGAACCGCAGCACTCAAGCCCTATTCGACCATCCGTCACATGGGGATCATCGACCTGCAAAATCTTATCCGGGATAACGATGTCACATACCGTGATATCGAATCTGAAGATGGGCAAATCAAACTGCCAACCGTTGAGGAAAATGGTGAAACCACTACGCCAGCCTGGATCATGCGAGGTGATCTGCGACTGGGGTATCGCCAGCTGGATACCGAACGCTGGACAGCCACACCTCTTTATACCTTGAGGTTTAGCGAAGAAGGGCGCGCAAAGTTCACGCAAGCCAAAGTCCCTGAAGGGGGCTCTCCTCATCTTGTGGTCAGACTTGCCATCGCAAAAGACAATAAAGCCAGGATCCTCGGACTTATCAGCGACAAGCTGACGGTTGCTGAAGTGAGCAGCAATACCGATAAGTCATTTAACAAACGAGACCTGGAACTCGAACTCAATACCATGCCAGATACCGGCCTTATCGATAACCGCCACTGGCTTGACAGCGGGAGTGTGAAGCAACTATGACCCATCAACAGGAGACATTAAGCCAAGGTTGGAACGCGATCGCCTGCGGCAGCCAAAAAGCACTGGACTGGGTAGAGACTGTACGCCAGGACTCTCGACGTTTGGACAACGAAGCGGATAAGTTAAATTTGAGCTTGCACCGGGCCCGCAATCTGGCAAGTAGCTTGATGCAGGTTGCAACCACCCCGATGACAGTCGGCTTTTTTGGTATTTCTCAAGCCGGTAAATCCTATTTGATCTCTGCCTTAGCAGCAGGTAATAAAGGCATTCTGGTCGGTGAATACGGCGGGAAGCAGGTAGATTTCATCAAAGAGGTAAACCCTGTTGGTGGAGGAAAGGAAGCAACAGGCTTAGTGACCCGATTCACCCGCAATCTACCAGATACGCCACTTGGCTTTCCTGTCCCACTGCGTTTATTCAGTGAAATTGACTTAGCAAAGATCCTGGCTAATACCTGGTTCAATGATTTCAATCATGAGCAATTAACCTATCAACTCGATGAGGAACGAATTGAGTCTAAACTTCGTCCATTCGAACAACGACACGCCCCCACGTCAAGCTACACCGGTGTAAGCCGTGATGATGTTGTCGCCTTGTGGGATTATTTGAATAGTTCATTCAGGAAGTCTGTAGAAAAACTTGAACATGCCTACTGGCCTCGAGTTTTAAAGCTGGCTCCGACGCTAAGCCCCAGCGAACGTGCAGAACTATTCTCTCTACTGTGGGGGGAGCAACCAGCATTAACAGCAACCTATCGGACGCTGGCCTGCTGTCTGGCCAAACTCAACCATGCTAATACTGTGTTTGCTCCACTGGGCTGCCTTGTTAGCCAATCTAGTGGCAGCAGCATTATGAATGTTGACAGCCTCAATCGATTAGGATCCCCCGAAGATCGGCAGATCGAAATTCGTTATTCAAACCAAGATGGACACCAGTTCAGCAGTGCGTCCCTATCTCAAGCAGAATTGGCCGCCCTGACAACAGAACTCATATTCCCGCTGACCGATGTGCCACAAAATAGTTTGATGGAGCAAGTGGATCTACTCGACTTTCCCGGTTATCGAGGTCGTCTCGCCATCTGCACTCTTGACGAAATAAATAACACCGGAAATAACCCAGTTTCACAACTGCTGCTGCGCGGTAAAGTGGCCTACCTCTTTGAGCGCTATACAGATAATCAAGAGATGAACGCGCTGGTTGTATGCGCCAGCTCGGTCAAGCAAAGCGATGTAACCAGCGTTGGTCCAGTCCTGACTCGTTGGGTAGAAAAGACCCAAGGAGCAACCAGCTCCGAACGTAAATCCCGCAAACCAGGTTTATTCTGGGCAATCACCATGTGTGATATGCGAATTACTCAAAGCCTCGGTCTAACAACCGCTCAATTCAAAGAGGGATGGGAAGGGTTAATGCAGCAAACCTTGCTCGAAAGATTCGGGCAATATGATTGGCTGCAAGAGTGGTTCCCCGGCACACCGTTTAACAACTGTTTTTTGGTTCGCAAACCAGGAATGCCAGTTCCCTTCTTGAACTTGCAAAATCAGCCAAACCAAGAGAGCCAAGCAGAAATTGGCGTTGCTTCTCAATATAGTGACGTCTTGCAGCAGATGGCTTCAACCTTTGCGGCAAGTAAAAGTGTCGAGCAACACATTGCCAACCCCGCGGACGCTTGGCAATCCATGCTAGAGCTAAATGATGGAGGCATGACCAAGCTGACTACTGCATTGAGGGATGTCGCCCATCTAGACTTTAAACTCACGCGCATCGATCAACAGTTGCAGAACATCCGCAAAGATCTCGGGGAGCACCAGCTAGGACGTTGGTATCAGCAAGAAGGGGATCAGCAATTTGCCAAAAAACAGGCTGTCGCCAAACAACTTTGGGATGGGTTAAGTAAACGAGTCTATTGCCTTGGTGAGCTCATCAATAGTTTTGACCTCCCCACATCGGAACTCCATAACATCTATCTCAGCATCCGAAATACAGTTCAGGAAGCTGAATCCAAATCCGAGATGGGTAGCATCGATGCATTTGGTAACG
>ERZ650307.2358-NODE-2358-length-10334-cov-4.441872_pt1 | contig 10334 bp, 10 predicted proteins | sample MGYA00376243_ERZ650307 | MGnify/ENA primary metagenome ERZ650307 (study PRJEB26733, sample SAMN07839242) | wastewater metagenome | biome: urban; feature: artificial channel; material: waste water | place: USA: North Carolina | collected 2016-03-31 ... | reverse complement strand
ATCTACACAGGCGAAGACACTCTTTCCCTACACGACGCTCTTCCGATCTAGATTGTCTGACCTGATTTTTTCAGAAAGTCAGCAAACTTGCGAGCCTCTTTGCCGATGGTGCCGATACCGTAGGGGGATGGAAGCGAAGTAATCGAAAGGAGAACACCTGCGCTTCTAGCCATAAAAATCAACTCCATTCTGACGGACTGTTAAATTTTTTAAATCTGCGAATTCGGGCGCAATTCGCCCCTGAACCCACAGTATCAAGATAATTTTAGCACATAATCTAAATTTTTACAAGTTATTTTTTTAACAACGACAAGTTATTGCAATATACTCAAAATAGTCAGTAAAACAGCGTCAGAAGTTAGTTTTCTTATATAGCCTCTTGAATTTACCATGTTAATACTGCCGCCAAGCATAAGCTTTATTGCATAACTTTTGTCTTTTGTGCTGATTCCGCAATAAACAAGACCGACAGGCTTTTCGGGAGTTCCGCCCGTAGGACCTGCAATTCCCGTTGTACTTACGGCTAAATCCGCACCCGAAACATTTCTTGCACCCTCTGCCATCTGCATTGCAGTTTCAGCCGAAACTGCGCCAAGCACAGACAGCGTTTCGTTTGAAACTCCAAGCACCTTATGTTTCATTTCATTTGCATATGTGCATACGCCAAAATCAAACACATCGCTTGCACCGCTTACTGCGGTAATTCTTTCACTTAAAAGACCGCCCGTACAGCTTTCTGCGGTTGCAAGCTTTACGCCCTTTTCACGGAGCTTTGCAACAACATTTTCCTGGAGCGTGTCGGAATTGAGATTGTTTTTTCTCAAAAGCCGAACCACATCTGTATCTGTCAGAGTTATCATTAATAATCATCTCCGAAAATTTTTCGTATATCCATATTTTAGCACCGGCATATGAATATTGCAATTATTTTTATTTTTTGATATATTAAATAGAAAAGGAAAGCGCTCACGCAAAAACGCTTAAAAAAGAGGTAATTTTATGGCTTGGTTTTTTACCGAAAAAAATATATTCGGCAACAACTACACCCTTGTCGGAGAAAACGCAAAGCATATTTCTAAGGTGCTGCGTATGCGTACAGGCGATGACATCACCCTTGTTTCTCCGGACAAAACGCAGTACGAATGTAAAATTTCGCTCATCACACAGGGTGAAGTCACGGTTGACATCATCTCACAAAAGCCGTGTGAAAACGAACCCGATGTTTTTGTAACCCTCTATCAGGCTCTGCCTAAGGGTGATAAAATGGATTTCATCGTTCAGAAATGCACGGAACTCGGAATCAGCAGAATTGTGCCGATGATTTCGGCAAGATGTGTTTCCCGTCCCGATGAAAAGTCGCTGAAAAAGAAGTGTGAACGCTGGCAGAAAATTGCTCTTCAGGCGGCAATGCAGAGTCGCAGGGGCATTATCCCCGAAGTAACTCCGTGCATTTCGTTTAAAGAGGCGGCAGAACAGACAAAGCAGAACGAAAAGACCGTATTTTTTTACGAAATGGGCGGAGAATCCGTCAGAAAAATTCTGAATGGCACAAAGCCTAAAACCGTCGGAATGTTCATCGGCAGTGAAGGCGGATTTGAACAATCGGAGGTTGACAGCGTAACCGCAATCGGCGGTCAGGCGGCAACCCTCGGCAAACGAATTCTCCGTGCAGAAACCGCCCCCCTCGCCGCCCTATCCATTATTATGTACGAAACCGACAATTTTTAGGCGAGTGCCTCGCACCCCTCTCGTGAAGACAGTTTGTGCAATGCACAACAAATGATGCCCGAGCACAGCATAGCAGTTGCATATACCGACTCGTAGGCGAGTGCCTCGCACCCCTCTCGTGAAGACAGTTTGTGCAATACACAACAAATAATGCCCGAGCGTAGCATAGTAGTTGCCTATACAAATTACATTAACTCAACACCAAAATCGGAGGAAAATTTATGACAGGAATTATATGTGCCATGCAGATTGAGGCCGACGGAATTATCGCCCTTTCTCAGAACACACAAACCGAAGAAATCGCAGGAATGAAATTCACCACAGGTACTCTTAACGGCAAGGACATAGCCGTTGTAGTCTGCGGAGTCGGCAAGGTCAATGCCGCCATGTGTGCCGTTGTGCTTATTGAAAAGTTCAATCCCGATGTTGTAATCAACAGCGGTGTGGGCGGTTCACTCTCCCCTCTTGTATCAATCGGAGATATTGTTGTTGCGACAAAATCCGTTCAGCACGATATGAACACAACTGCTCTCGGCGACAGACAGGGCGAGGTTTCGTTTCCTGACGGTACAAAGATATTCTTTGACTGCGACAAAACAGTAGTTGAAAAGCTCACGCAGGCGTGCAGGGCACTCCCCGACACCAAGGTTGAGCAGGGCATTATCGCAAGCGGCGACATATTCGTTTCCGACCGCAAAAAACGCAAAAGAATTGCCGACACATTCGGTGCTCTTGTCTGTGAAATGGAGGGTGCGGCAATCGGTTATGTTTGCTACGCACTCAAAACTCCTTACGGAATCATCAGGGCAATCTCCGATGACCTTGACGAAAACAAGGGTGTTGACTATGAAAAATTCTGCAAACTTGCAAGCAAAAAAACCGTAGGCGCAATATGTGAATATCTCAAAAATGAATAATTATGACCGACTCAAAACGGGGAACGCTTTTGTTTCCCGTTTTTTCTTTTGTAATGAGTTGTCTTTTTCGATTTCTATTGACAATATAATCACATTTGGATAAAATAAAAGGTAACATTGTTTTATGGAATAACACTACATATACAAGGGAGAGATATATATGCAGCTTACAGGTGCAGAAATCATTTGCGAGTGTCTTCTTGAACAGGGTGTTGACACGGTTTTCGGTTATCCGGGCGGTGCGGCACTCAACACATACGATGCGCTCTATAAATACAGCGACAAAATTCGTCACATTCTCACAGCACACGAACAGGGTGCTTCTCATGCGGCTGACGGTTACGCAAGAGCAACAGGCAAAACAGGCGTTGTTATGACAACATCGGGTCCCGGTGCAACAAACATTGTAACAGGCCTTGCAACAGCCAATATCGACAGCATTCCGCTTGTTGCAATCACAGGCAATGTAACAACCGATCAGCTTGGAAGAGACAGCTTTCAGGAAGTTGACATTGTAAACATCGTAAAGCCCGTTACAAAGGCAAGCTTCCTTGTTGAAAAGGTTGAGGATCTTGCCGACACCATACGCAAGGCTTTTGCTCTTGCTCAACACGGCAGAAAGGGACCTGTTCTCGTTGATGTTCCAAAGGATGTAACGGCAAACAAAACAGAGTTTGTACAGACTATTCCCGAAAGACCGAGAACCTTTGAAATCAGAAACCCCGAAAAAGTTCGTGTTGTTCAGGAAATGATTAAAAACGCAAAGCGTCCTATGATTTACGCAGGCGGCGGTATCATCAGCGCTGACGCAAGCGAAGAATTCAAGGCATTTGCGGAGCTTATTGACGCTCCCGTTTGTTGTTCGCTTATGGGACTCGGCTGTATTCCCGCCGATCATCCGCTCTGTGTCGGCAACATCGGTATGCACGGCGGTTACGAAACAGGTATGGCAACAGCCGAATGTGACCTTATGATTGCGTGCGGTGCAAGATTCTCCGACCGTGTTGCAGGCGACCGTGAAAAGTTCGGCGAACAGGCAAAGATTGTTCAGCTTGACATTGACGAAAAAGAAATTAACAAGAATGTAAAGGTTGATGAATACATTCTCGGAGATATAAAAGAAATTCTCATTGCACTCACAATCGGTCTTGACCGTCAGAACCATCCGGACTGGCTTGCGAAGATTGAAGAATGGAAGCATCATTTTGACGATAAAAAGCTCCCCGAGTGCGACCTTCCGCTCCCACAGCAGGTTCTTGATACAATCAACGAAATCAAGTGTCCGTCAGACATCATCGCAACAGATGTAGGTCAGCACCAAATGTGGGTTGCACAGTTCAGCAAGATTATGGAAAGCAGAACGCTCCTCACATCGGGCGGTATGGGTACTATGGGTTACGGCATGGGCGCCGCAATCGGTGCGCAGTGTGCCCGTCCCAATGACAGGGTTTGCCTCATCACAGGTGACGGTAGTTTCCACATGAACTTAAACGAACTCGTAACACTGAAGTCCTATGAACTCCCCGTTGTTGTAGTTGTTATGAACAACACGGTTCTCGGCATGGTTCGTCAGTGGCAGAAGCTTTTCTACGGCAGTCGTTTTTCACAGACCGATCCGCACAGAGCAACCGACTTTGTAAAGCTTGCAAACGCTTTCGGCGTTGACGGTTTAAGAATCACAAAGCCCGAGGAAATCAAGCCGATTCTCACAAAGGCTTTTGAGATGAACAAGCCCGTTGTTGTTGACTGCCACATCAGTCCCGATGCAAATGTTCTCCCGATGATTCCTCCGGGAAAAACAATCAACGAAATCATCACCGAAATGTAAGCCGAGAGCCTCGGCACGCAGTTCGTGTAGGCAGTTTGTGTTTGGAACAGCTTTCAGTTCCCGAGCACGGCAAACCGCTGTTCCTTGTTCGTGTAGGTAGTTTGATTAAATAACATCTGCATATTTCCGAACACAGCTAACTTAATAATTAAACATATATAGGGTACTCGTTCGAGTACCCTGTTTTTTATGCCATTCAGTAGCGGCGTTCAACTTTGAATACATAGCTTTAAACAAAGCGTAAAAAAACAGCCGTAAAAATACGGCTGTTTTGTGTTACGACTATTAAAGTAAAATTACTTCTTTTCTTTCTTTTCCTTTGGTTTAACTTCTTTTTCAAAGTTTACGGCATCGGCAACATCTTCCGTGTCGAACTTATAATCCTTACCGGGGAAAACTGCGTTGAGAACGATACCTGCAATTGATGCAACAGCAAGCGGTGAAAGTGTTATTGCGGCACTGCCGATTGTAAAGCTTACCGTGTCGCTTGAAAGACCGAGCGCACAAACAAGAATAACTGCGGCAACGATAAGGTTACGGCTCTTTGTGAAGTCAACCTTGTTTTCAACAACATTTCTGACACCGATAGCAGAAATCATACCGTAAAGAACAAACGAAATACCGCCGATGATACAGCTTGGAATTGAACCGATAATTACCGAAACAATCGGGAAGAATGATACTGCAACGGCAAAGTAAGCGGCAATTCTTATTACTCTCGGGTCATAAACTCTCGTAAGAGCGAGAACGCCTGTGTTTTCACCGTATGTTGTGTTTGCAGGGCCGCCGAAAAGTGATGCAAGTGTTGTTGCAAGGCCGTCACCGACAAGAGTTCTGTGAAGTCCCGGATCTTTGATGTAGTTATTGCCTGTTGTTGAACTGATGGCGCAAATATCACCGATATGCTCCATCATTGTAGCAAAAGCAATCGGAACAATGGCAATGATTGAAGATGCGATAAGCGCACCGTTTGAGTAATCAATACCGCCGAATACTGTTTTATCCCAGTGAATCGGAATTCCGATAAGTCCCTCACTGCCGAAAATGTGACCTTTTGAGATGTTGTCACAAATTGTGTTCAGGCTTGTAAAGTCGAAAATCGGCTGATAAACACCGTTTGCGTCAGCACCGCCCGAGAAAAGCCACGGAACATTCTGAATAAGGTCGGGATTTGCCTGTGAAATGAAGTAAAGCACAAGACCTGTGCCGTAGGAGATGAGCAAGCCGAGTATAATCGGAATGATTTTAGCCATTCCCTTGCCCCAGATGTTGAAAACAACAATTACAGCAAGAGCAACTACAGCCAAGAACCAGTTTGTTGTGCAGTTTGAAACAGCCGACGGAGCAAGTCCAAGACCGATTGCAATGATGATAGGACCTGTTACAACAGGCGGGAAAAATCTCATTACCTTTTCAATGCCCACCGCCTTGATAACTGCGGCAAGGATGAAGTAGATAAGACCTGCACACGCAACGCCAAGGCACGCATACGGGAGCATACTGTTAGGGTCATTGGGTGAAAAAGCCTTGATTGCGGCATAACCGCCCAAGAATGCAAAGGACGAGCCGAGGAAGGCAGGTACTTTAAACTTTGTAATGCAGTGGAACAAAAGTGTTCCCAAACCTGCCATAAGCAAAGTTGTTGAAATGTCAAGTCCCGTTAAAATCGGAACAAGGATTGTTGCGCCGAACATTGCAAACATATGCTGAACACCGAGAATTATCATCTTCGGTTTTCCGAGTTTGCGGGCATCATAAATTGCGCCGTTGTTTTTGTCCATTAGAATTCCCTCTTTCTCATGTTCGGGTTTAAAATCTGTAAAAACCCATTCCTGTTAATTATACCTTTACACAGATATAAAAGCAATAACTTTTTATTTTAATGCCAAAAGTTCCCATATCATTGACATTTTGAACGGTTTTTAGTATCATTAAGTTAATCAAATAATCAAAATTCAACAAGGAGGCAATGATATGTCAGTTTCGTACATGACACATCCGCTTATAAGACACAAAATTACACTTCTCAGAAAAGAAGACACATCAACAAACGAATTCCGCAAATTGGTTGAAGAAATTGCAATGCTTATGGGTTACGAAGCTCTTTCGGATCTTGAAACTCAGGACATCACAGTTAAAACTCCGATTGAGGAGTCTGTTCAGCCTGTTATTTCAGGCAAAAAGCTTGCCGTTGTTCCGATTCTTCGTGCAGGTCTTGGTATGGTAAACGGTATTCTCGCACTCGTTCCGTCTGCAAGAGTAGGTCACATCGGTCTTTACCGTGACCCCAAAACTCACGAACCGCACGAATATTACTGCAAGCTCCCCGATCCGATTGATCAGCGTCAGATTGTTGTTGTCGATCCGATGCTTGCAACAGGCGGTTCGGCTATTGCCGCTGTTGATTTTATTTTTCTTAACAGCCTTAAAAAGCGGCTACTCCATTGTGTTGGCAGTGATCGGAGCGATCCTGCTGTGCATCTTATTTGCACTTCAGGAAAAGCGAACCAGATTTTTTAGAGGGCTTGACAGGCTCTGGTGGGAGATCATACTAGTGACAGCAACTACGCTGCTTGGACTGGCGATCGCATTATGCTTTGCAATCTGGGAATATACGATAGAATATACACAGGGCGGGATCACAGGTTCAACGATCGAGATGATCATGACGCTGAGTTATATCTCAGTCCCATTTTTTATCATGGCATTTGCCGTATGTATTCAGACTACGGTATGGAGGATTCGCCAGAAGAATCTTCTCGATTCAACATTTTGTCTGGGATATATTCGAAAATGGAGCCGTTACGCAAAGACAAGAAGAAAGCTGGAAGATGAAGCGATGTCATTTGCACAAAAACATGCAAGAGACAGGATCAGACAGTACAGGGTCTTACGATATATTTTAACTGTCGGTACACTTGCTTGTATCATCATGGGAATGAGTGGAATGAATATTCCATCCCCACTCTTGTTTATAGCAGCAGTCATCTTTGTTTTTCTTATCAGATATTTTTCAAGATATTCAGACAAATATGCAAAAGAACAGAGAGATTTAAACATGCTGGTCGATCAGATCGAACGTATTTCCAATGGGGAACTGACGGCAACGACCGATATTTCACAAGAATCTGCGTATTATGAATACAGTCAGAAACTGACCAATATCGGGCAGGGAATGGAAAAAGCATTAGAAACACAGATGAAGGGCGAGAGAATGAAGATCGATCTGATCACAAATGTATCACATGATCTGAAGACACCGCTGACTTCTATCATCGGATACGTCGATCTCTTAAGCAGAGATCAGACATTATCTGCAGAATCAAGAGATTATGTAACCATCCTGATCAACAAGACCGAACGCTTAAAATCTATCATTTCTGACCTGTTTGAACTTGCGAAAGCAACAAGTGGAGATGCGAAAGTAGATCTGGAAGAAATGGATATGAAACGTCTGGTAGAACAGACACTGGGGGATATGGCAGATCAGATAGAAGAATCTGGATTTGCGATCAGATATCAGTGCGAAGCTACACACACAAGATTTATCGGAGACAGCAGCCGCATGTACCGAGTGGTACAAAATGTCATAGAAAATGCCTTAAAATACTCCCTGAAAGGAACCAGAATCTTCCTAAGGATCACCGAAGCAGATCAAAATATAAAATTAGAAGTTATAAACACAGCATCCTATGAGATGAATTTTACAGAAGAAGAGATCATGGAACGGTTTGCCAGAGCGGAAAAATCACGTACCAGCGAAGGAAACGGATTAGGACTTTCCATCGCAGACAGTTTTACAAAGAATTGTGGAGGAGAGTTTTCGATAAGAATAGACGGAGATCAATTCCTGGTTACTATACAATTTAAACAACATTTAGATGTAAACAAATAGATTTCATATGTTTTTTGACAAAATTGTAAAAATTGAAAAAAACTATGTTGAAAGGGTAGAAAACATAAATATAAAAGTATATACTACTAATTGTGTCGACAATATGCAAATAGACCATTTGAGAGAGTGGTTTTTGAATCCTTTTTTTTCATGAAGTTTTGATACATGGTGACTTATGGAACGGTTGCGTATTTGGAGACATCTGCTTTTAAAGTCTCTTCAGACATTAAGATCTGAAGGGGCTTTTTTTCTATAGAAATAGGACGTAACAGCATTTGATACAAACAAATGCTTCTGGTATAATAAAAAGAAAAGAGCATGCACGGAAAGGACACGAAAGAATGAAGAGACGTTTAATCAGCCTTGTCCTTGTATTGATGCTTGTCATGACAGCAGGATGCGGGAAGAAGAGTACAACAAAGAAGCTTAAGACAGAAGATCTGGATGAAACAACCCTGCAGGGAATGGCAAAAGATATCACGAAGGAGATGTCCTTAAAGAATAAGATCGGACAACTATTTATGGTATCTGTTTATCAATTAGATGAGGCAGAAAGCAAGAATCAGACAAGTGTGACGAGTCAGATGAAGAAGACATTGAAGAAGTATCCAGCAGGTGGAGTGATCATGTTTGCGAAGAATATCAACACACCTGATCAGACAAAGAAGATGACGGATGAGCTTCAAGATGCCTCCTATATTCCACTATTTATGGCAGTGGATGAGGAAGGTGGACAGGTTTCAAGAGTCGCATCAAATCCCAAGATGAAGATGACAGTATATCCATCTGCACAGGAAGTTGGAAGAACTTACAATAACAAGAAGATCGCGCAGATGGGGAAGACACAGGGAAAGGAATTAAAAGAGCTTGGATTTAACATGAATCTTGCACCAGTCGCAGACGTTTTAACGAATAAGAATAACACAGAGATCGGAGACCGAAGCTTTGGCACAGACTCAAAGAAAGTTGCTGATATTATTACAACACTGGTAAAGAACATGCAGAAACAACAGATCTCAGCGACATTAAAGCATTTTCCAGGAAGTGGACAGACTGGAGGAGACACACACCGCGGAAGCACAGAGACCGATCAGACGATCAATGCATTAAGAGATACAGTTACCTCAAACAAAGAAAAACTAACAAATAAGATTAATGATGCAAAAGAAATAGAAAATAATAACTATTCTATTGAATCATGGTCAAGATTTGAAAAAGCTTTATTAGAAGCAATCATTGTTAATGAAGATAGTAATGCTACTCAAGAACAAGTTGATAAGGCTTATGATGATTTAGATAAGGCTATTAAAGGATTAATTGATGCTCCTGTAATAGTAGATAAAAAAGAATTATCAAATGTTATTGAAACAACTAATGATTTTGTTGAAAAAGATTATACGGTAGATTCATGGAAAGCATTTAAAGAAGCATTAGATTATGCAAAAGATGTTTTACAAAATGAAAATACAACTCAAGATGAAGTTGATCAAGCTTTAGCATCTCTACAAGATGCCATTAAGAATTTAAAAACAGTTTCTCAAACTGGAAATAATGATCAACCAAATCAAAAACCAAATGATCAAATACAAACAAGTATTAAAAAAGAAGATGACAATAAAACATCATCAACAAAAAATAACTCTCATATAAAAACTGGTGATGATATGTCAGTTGTACCATATATTTTACTTATGGCAACAGCTGGGGGTTATATTGCACTTCAAAGAAGAAATAAAGAAGATTAAATAATAAAAGCTATATAACACATATAAATGTATGGCTATATAGTGATTTATGATTTAATAAAATGTGTTATAGACTTTTATAGTCAATTTGGAGTTAAAGATAAAAGACATCGGATTTATGGCTTTTAAGGTAATGATCGATGTCTTTTTTTTTGAAAATAGGATTTTGCTTTTGTTGTATTGTTTATACTTTCTACAGGTGTTTTGTTTTTTAATAAGTT
>ERZ650307.2357-NODE-2357-length-10335-cov-4.887549_pt1 | contig 10335 bp, 8 predicted proteins | sample MGYA00376243_ERZ650307 | MGnify/ENA primary metagenome ERZ650307 (study PRJEB26733, sample SAMN07839242) | wastewater metagenome | biome: urban; feature: artificial channel; material: waste water | place: USA: North Carolina | collected 2016-03-31 ... | reverse complement strand
AATTCATTCCTTTTTACCATACACTCTTCCTCCTCATCTATCTCCCTATAGTACATCGTTTCGTAAATAACTGTACCAGTAAATACAACATGATAACTGCTCATGATCTTCGCTGTTATATATGATTTTTTCTGATGAACTAATCATACAACAGCAGGCATTTCATAAACCATTTCACAAATACTAAAAAATTTAATAATTTCAACATTTTTTATATTTGTAACCGTAATGTAACCATTTTTTATAACTTATAACTGACTGTCTCCTTTGGCACGGCTTCCCCGCTCTGTCTTTTTCCTTCTTTCTTTCGCTTTTAACAGCTCCTCTGGCAGGGGGCCGCAGGAGCTGGGCTTCAGCACCGCCGCCGTCCGGGTAGACCGGGAAAACTTCCTCAGCGAATTCACCACTCCCTGTATTGCACAGGTCATCACCGACGAGGGTCTGGCCCACTTTGTGACGGTCTTCAAGAAGACCACCATCAAAGACGACGGCGAGCGGCGTCGGCACATGCTCCGGCAGGAAGAGGAGCGCAAGAAGTGCGCTGACGAAGGAAAGAAGTTCAAATGCCGCGACTACGTCATCATCGGCGACCCGGCAAAAGAGCTGAAAAAGATCTCCCTCGATGAGTTCTACAAGAACTTTACCGGCGTTCTGCTCCTGATGACCCCGACCTCGGAGTTCAAGACAGGCAAGCAGAAGCAGGGCAGCATGGTCAAGCGTTTCCTCGACCTGCTGTGGCCCCAGAAGAAGCTTTTCTTCTACGCCATCCTCAGCTCGGTCATCCTGACCATCATCGGCATCGCATCCTCGATGTACAACAAGATCCTGATGGATGAGATCCTTCCCTACGGGCTGAAGAGCCTGCTGGTGGCTGTCATTCTGGTGTTCAGCATCGTGAGCGTCACCAGCGCACTTATCAGTATGGTGCGGCAGTGGGTGCTCATCTATCTGTCCATCAAGGTCGATATTCCCCTGATGCTGGGCTACTTCGGGCATGTTTTCAAACTGCCCATGAAGTTCTTCGCCACCCGCAAGACCGGCGAGATCACCACCCGCTACTCCGACGCCAGCACCATCAAATCGGTGTTCACCAGCATCGCGCTGAGCGTTGTGATGGACATTGTGATGGCCTGCGTCACCGGCGTCATCCTCTTCCGGATGAATGCCACCCTCTTCTCCATTTCGATTTTCACCACCCTGCTGAGCATCCTGCTGGTGTTCATCTTCAAGCAGCCCTTCAAGCGGATCAACGAAGAGACCATGCAGCAGTCTGCTATCCTCAACAGCCAGATGATCGAGAGCCTCCGCGGCATCGAGACCGTCAAGTGCAACGCCGAAGAGGACCGTGAGCTGGAAGCTCTGGAGCGGGAATACATCAAGAGCCTGAAGATCAGCCTGCGCTCCAGCAAGATCAGCACGGTGCAGTCCCTTATCTCCACCCTCATCACCACCATCCTCGGCATGGTCACCTCTTATGTGGGCATCATGCAGGTGCTGAATGGTGAGATGACGCTGGGCGGCTATATGGCCTTCAGCACCCTTTCCTCTTACTTTACGAACCCGGTCAGCGAGCTGGTCGGCCTGCAGATGTCCATCCAGCAGGCCCAGATCTCCATCAAGCGTCTGACCGAGATCATGGATTACGAGTCCGAGCAGGACGAGACCCGCGAATACACCGAGATGGAAAAAATCGACGGTGACATTGAGTTCAAGGATGTCTCCTTCCGCTACGGCAGCCGTTCCCCGGCCCTGAGCCACGTCTCCTTCACCATCCCCTACGGCAAGAAGGTGGCCCTCGTGGGCAGCAGCGGCAGCGGCAAATCCACCATCACCAAGCTCCTGCTCAAGTATTATGAGCCGGAAAGCGGTACCATCAGCGTAGGCGGCGTCGATCTGGACGAGTACAGCAATGCCTCCGTCCGCCGTGCCATCGCCTATGTCCCCCAGAACGTCGAGCTGTTCAGCAAGACCATCTACGACAACATCCGCATTTCCCGACCGGAAGCCAGCCTCGATGAGGTCAAGGCCGCTGCCAAGAAGGCAGATGCCCACGAGTTCATCCGCAAGCTGCCGCTGCAGTACAACACCTATCTGGAAGAAGCCGGCAACGGCCTCTCGGGCGGTGAGAAGCAGCGCCTTGCACTGGCCCGGGCCTTCCTGAAGGATGCGAACCTCTATATCCTGGACGAATCCACCAGCAGTCTGGACTTTGGCACAGAGAATACCATCTTTGATATGATCTACAACCAGCTTGCAGACCGCTCGATGCTGATCGTCGCCCACCGCCTCTCCACCATCCGTGATTGTGACCTCATTCTGGTCATGGACCACGGCGAGATCGTAGAGCGCGGCACCCACGAAGAGCTGCTGGAAAAGCAGGGCAAGTACTACGAGCTCTGGAGCCTGCAGCAGGGCATCTTCCGCGATAAGAAGCGCGGGGAGAAGCCCGCCCCTGTCTCTGCCGCCAAGGTGGTGGAGGACGAGGAGGATGGCGAGTCCATCACCTACTAATTCGTTGCAGCCGCGTGCGCACGCGGTTACATAAATGGCTTTCTTTCCGGATGCGCATCTGGGAACTGGGCCGACTAAATTTGTTTTTCATTCATTTGAAGGGAGTAATTCATTATGATGATGCCTGCAAACTTTACTGCTGTTAACTCTGAGGTCGTCTACGGCGGCGCTGACCTGTTCTCCATCCTGGCTGACACCACCGCTCCTGTCTGGAACGCTGCTAACGTCAAGAAGTTCAACACCAACCTGATCACCCTGATCAGCAACTCCTTCTTCCAGAAGACCGTTGACAACACCCTGGGTGTGATGTTCGGCGGCAACTGGGGCGGCGACGACGGCGTCAAGATCTTCGGCGACGACGGCGAGCTGAAGAAGAACATCTACGGTGATGTCAATGGCAACGAGATGACCTTCGGCAACAAGGTCATGCGTACTCTGGGCATGGTTTCTGTCGCTTACACCCTGGGCACCTCCGATGCCAAGGTCGACTTCGCTGAGAACGTCCGTGGCATTGGCTTTGGCCTTTAATCAGTAATCCCTAGAATCTGAAGTGTGTTTCGTCCGGCGGCTCTCGGGCCGCCGGATGATAATGCCTCGTAATGGTATGCCCGGAGGCACCTGCCTCCGGGCATACCTTATTTTTTTATAAAATCATTTCGAAGTTTACAATTTGGACTTATTACTTTGATATAGTAATAGGTGATAGCAAAATGTAGAAACCTCTCCGTCATGAAATGACTCTACAGAATAAGATTCTACCTTTTGCTATTGCCTATTACAAGCAATGAAACCAAGAACAGGTGGTATAAAATCATGAGAGAGATCCAGACCGCAGAAAACAAGACCCTCAAGCTGACCAATGTGGTCAGCCGCCGCATCCAGCCCGAAGAGTTCAACAATATGCAGATCGTGCTGACCCAGATGCACAACTTTATCAAGAGCAACGGCGCACAGCCCCTCGGCCCCCTCGTGCAGTGCATCAAACTGCCCGCCGGCCCCAACCCTCAGCCCGAAGTCTATATGATGCAGCAGGCCACCCAGCTCATCCCCCGCATGGAGGCCGGCTACTCCATGGACGCTGTGCTCCGCGTGCGCAACTGCCTGTACGCCCACTACGTCGGCCCCATGAGCCAGAGCGGCCTTGCCTCCCAGAAGCTGAACATCATGGCTTTTGAGCACGAGCTCGAGCTGACCGGCACTGTCTACACCATCTTTGTCAATCAGGATGATGACGAGGGCGTTGTGGATACCTTTATGGAGACGAAGTAATATGACGACGACCATCCGCGACATCAACGAGCTGCAGGACCGCCGCATCATGATGGAGAAAAAGCTGCCGCCTTTCGGCTACGCGCTCATTCTCCTGACGGCTGCCCTCATCCTCTTCCTCGTGGTGTGGAGCACCAAAAACTACCGCACCTACGTCAGCCAGTCCAGCGGCTCGGTGCAGGCCGCCAACAAGACCTACATCATGTCCAGCTACTCCGGCTCCATCACCGAGCTGAACATCGCCGAGGGTTCCTACGTCAACGAGGGCGACCTCATCGCTCACATCAAGAGCACCGACCTCGATATGCAGCAGGACAGCCTCCAGAGCCAGCTGGACATCTACAAAAAGCAGAAGAGCCAGTACGAGAAGCTGGTCAAGTCCATTCAGGACGACAAGAACTACTTCAGCGAGACGGACATTGACGACCAGCCCTACTACTACCAGTACGAGACCTACAAGAGTCAGGTTGCCCAGAAGGCCTTCGACGCCTCGCCCTATCAGGCCGCAGGCTACTCCGACGAGCAGATCAAGGCCCTGATGGAGCAGAACCAGAGCGAGGTGGAGGCCCTGTATTACTCCACTTTGCAGTCCATCTCCGCCAGCCTGACCAGTGTGCAGAGCAACATCGACAATCTGCAGAGCCAGATGGACGCCCTGAACACCGGCGCCAACGACTACTACATCTATGCCCCCACCTCCGGCGTCATCCACATGGACACGCCCTATAAGGTGGGCATGGTGCTCAGCGCCGGCACCCCGCTGGCCACCGTCGCCAGCGAGAACAGCGACCTCGAGGTGGTGGCTTACGTCACCCTCAACGACAGGCCGCTGCTCCATGTGGGCGACCCCTGCAAGATCGCCATCACCGGCCTGTCGGAGTATTCCTACGGCACCCTGACCGGCACCGTGACCTCCATCGACAGCGATGTGACCGCCAGCTCCTCCGGCTCCTACTACAAAATGACCATCACCCCGGACAGCACCTACGTCATCAGCAACAGCGGCGACAAGGTCGATCTGTCCAACGGTATGAGCGTCACCGCCCGCGTGGAGTACGACAAGCTGACCTATTTCGAATACGCGATGGAAGCTCTGGGCGTTCTGTTCCGCTAAGCGCTCACATCAACGCCCAAAGAGGTACGAAAGAATGAAACTGAACCTGAAAATGCTGGCCGTGAGCGCCGCTCTGCTGGGCCTGCTGGCCGCCGGCGCTGCGCTTCCGGCCTCTGCAGCCGGTCCCCTGAACGCGGCCGCTGCCCTCTCTCTGCCCTGGTCCGCTGCGGCTGTGGAGAGCGTCGAGACCGGCACTTACGCCTCCACCATGACGGTGGGGACGCAGCAGCAGCTCTCGCCGGTCATTCTGCCCGCCAAGGCCGCACGCAAAGCCACGGTAACTTTTATGTCCAACGACAGCACCATCGTGAACGTGACGTCTGAGGGCGTGGCGCAGGCGGTGGGCGTCGGCACGGCGCAGGTCATCGCCAGCGCAGACGGCGTGAGCTGCGTCTACACCATCACCACCGAGCTGGATGAATCCATGATCGTCAAGGAGATGGACATCACGCTGGCCTCCAGCACCATCGCTGTCGGCGAGACCACTTCCCTGTCGCTGGGCGTGCTGCCTTCCAGCGCATCGAATTACGCCAGCGTGAGCCTCAGCTCCTCCGATCCCGCTGTGGCTACTGTCAACAACTTCGGCAAAGTCACCGGTGTCGCCCCCGGCACCGCCACCATCACCGCCACCTGCGGCGATGTGAGCGCATCGGCCACTGTCAAGGTCGTCAACAGCGGCGTAGACCGTCAGTCCATCGACCTGAACACGAGCTATGTCGTCCTCAAGCCGGGCGCCAGCCGCACCATCACCGGCAAAGTGACCCCGTCTTCTGCCTCCCAGTCCCTCACCTTCAAGTCCAATGACACCAAGGTGGCCACTGTGAGCGCCAAGGGCGTCATCACTGCCGTGGGTACGGGCGCGACCTCCATCGTCGTCTCCAACGGCACGGCGTCCGCTTCGGTGACGGTCATCGTCAACCGGAATGCTTCCAGCTCCGGCAATGGCGGCGGCAGCACCGACGACAGCAACGGTGAGGTCATCACCGACCCCGTCGTGGAGGCCATCGAGGCCGACGGCACCGACGAAGTGACCTTCGCACAGCGCGAGCTCCCCACCATCACCGGCGAGATGCTGAATGCCCTCCGTCTGAACGGCAAGACCCTCGTGGTCGAGGCCGATAACTACACCATCCGCATCGCGGGCCGCGATGTGAAGAACACCTCCGCGCAGGTGAGCACAGCCCTGAGCTTTGCCCCCTCTGAGTATGGTGTCACCTTCACCCTCAACGGCGGCGAGGCTCTGCCGGGCGTCGTTCAGGTCGAGATGACCGGCGACAACGCCGCCTACACCCGCGTCTACCTGCACAATGCCCTCAAGGGCAAGTGGCAGTTCCTCAACAGCTACAAGGATAATGTCCTCGAGGCGGACACGGCGGGCGAATACCTGCTGACCACCCAGAATCTCCGCTTCGCCCATGTGGACATGACCTTCTTCATCGCGGGCCTTGTGGTCATCGTGGGCATCATCATCGCCTACATCGTCATCAAGAAACGCTATTGGTTCTGGTAACTCTCTGAATCTCAGATAAAAAGGAAAGCCTCCCCAGCCAGGGAGGCTTTCCTTTTTTGTTCTATTTACTCCACCGTCACGCTCTTTGCCAGATTGCGGGGCTTATCGACGTCACAGCCGCGCAGGACGGCCATATAGTAGGCGAACAGCTGCAGCGGCACGATGAGCTGCAGGGGCATCAGCAGGTCATCGTAGTCATCCAGACGCACCACATAGTCGGCCACGCCATCGGGCACCACGGCATCCCGGGTGGTGAAGAGCAGGACTTTTGCGCCGCGGCTCTTGGTCTCCTTGGCGTTGGAGATGGTCTTTTCGTAGACCTGCTTCTGGGTGGCAAGGGCGATCACCGGCACGCCGTCTGTTACCAGACTGATGGTGCCATGCTTGAGTTCACCCGCCGCATAGGCATCCGAGTGGACATAGCTGATCTCCTTCAGCTTCAGGCTGCCCTCCAGCGAGAGCGAATAGTCGAACCCGCGGCCGATGAAGAAGCAGCTCTGGGTATTGACGAAACGGCTGGCCAGATACTTGATCTGCTCACAATCGGCCAGGCGGGGCTTGATGACCTCCCCGGCCCGGAGCAGCTCTGCCGTCAGGCGGCGGATCTCGGCATCGGTCTGCATTCCCCGGGCGTAAGCCAGCCGCAGGGCGAACAGGTAGAGCACGCACATCTGCACCATGTAGGCCTTGGTGGAGGCCACGGCGATCTCAGGGCCGGCATAGGTGTACATGACATAGTCCGCCGCGCGGGCAATGCTGCTGCCCACCACGTTCACAATGGCCAGCACCGGCACGCCCCGGCTCTTGGCCAGCTTGAGGGCTGCCAGCGTATCGCTGGTCTCGCCCGACTGGCTGATGATGATGACCAGATCCTCCGGCCGCAGGATGGGGTTCCGGTAGCGGAACTCGCTGGCGATCTCCACCTGTGCGGGCACCCGGGCCAGCGCCTCGATGGCAGCCTTGCCCACCATGCCCGCGTGCATGGCCGTGCCGCAGCCCACCAGATGCACCGTGCCGATGCGGCGCAGCCGCTCATCCGTCAGCTCAGGAACGCGCAGGTCGGGCAGACCGTTCTCCACACGGGGGCTCACCGTGGCCGTGATGGCCGCAGGCTGTTCGTTGATCTCCTTCAGCATGAAGTGCGGGTAGCCGCCCTTTTCAGCGGCTTCCTGATCCCAGTTGGCGGTCAGAACCTCCCGCTCCACCGGCTCCGCGAACTCATTGTAGAAGCGGATGCCGTCGGCGTTCACCACCGCCATGTCCCCCTCTTCCAGCACGCTGTACCGGCGGGTATATTTCAGCAGCGCCGGGATATCCGACGCAATAAAGTTTTCCTCTTCGCCCCAGCCCACGATGAGCGGGCTCTCCCGCTTGACCGCGAACAGGGTATCCGGGAAATCCCGGAACAGGACAGCCAGCGCATAGCTGCCCCGCACCATGGCCAGAGCGGCGCGCAGGGCTTTGAGGGGCTCGCCCTCATAGCAGCTGTCGATGAGCTTGACCAGGACCTCGGTGTCGGTCTCGCTCTCAAAGGTATAGCCCTTGGCCATGAGCCGCTCCTTCAGCACACCATAGTTCTCGATGATGCCGTTGTGGACGATGCTCACCCGGGGCGTGGAATGCGGGTGGCTGTTCACATCGCTGGGCTCGCCGTGGGTCGCCCACCGGGTGTGGCCGATGCCGCAGCCGCTCCGGGCCAGGGCCTCCACCGCCAGCCGCTTGCGCAGCTCCGCCAGACGGCCCTTGCTCTTGACCACCCGGATGCCGCCCTCCAAAGCCAGGGCCACACCGGCGGAATCATAGCCGCGGTACTCCAGCTTTTCCAGACCATCCAGCAAAACATCCTGTGCATTCCGTTTTCCAACATAACCAACAATGCCACACATACAAAACACCTCCATGCCGACAGCCCGGCGCAAAAAACGCGCGCAGCACAGCTGTCAGCCTCCTGTAACAGTTTATGTTCTTGTATGGCTTTCTTTGAGGGGATCTGTTACGGTATCACTGCCGATTTTTGCCCCTCTCTGCGGCTGGTATAGCCCATGGTCAGCCGGAGAAACATCCGCCGAAATTTTCGATGATTCCTCTCCTCGTCACCCTCACGGCTGTCACCCGTGTGGCCCGGCGCTTTGTGTCAACTGGTGGTAGACATCACTCCTCTCAATTAGAATCCTCTTAGACAAAGCCCTGCTATTAAACCCCACCGTCATCCCTTCGGGATGACACCGCCCCTACTAGGGGCGGCCTTGGCAGAGCAATACAGTTTGTGTATATAGGGAAACTTTACGAAATGCCAAGGGCCCCACTATTAGGGGGGCTGGCGGGCGTAAGCCCGCCTGAGGGGTTTGACCCATTATCTTTTTCCCAGCATCTTATGCAGCTTCGGCCGCCACACCAGCTGATACACCTGCAGCAGGTTGTGGAGCGCCCGGTCATACAGCAGAAAGGCAACGTTGCCCATGGCAAGGGTGGCCAGCGAGACCACCAGCGCGGTGGTCTTCAGCTCCTGCGAAATGCTGCCCGCAGGCACCAGCAGCAGCACCAGCCCGTACATGGCCAGCACGGCACCGTTGCAGAGCAGCAGCTTGCACAGCACCCGCACCAGCGGCAGACGGATGCGCTCAAACCGGGGCTTGACCAGCGGGTAATATCCCAGCAGGAACACAAAGACCAGCGCCACCTCCTTATCCGGCACAAAGAGCAGGCTGAGCAGGCTCACCGCGCCGTAGGCTGTCAGGGCCATGGTCCTGCCGCACTCCACGCAGACCGTGGCGATGAGCAGGCTGGCCACCGCCGGGGCAATGAACATCAGCACCGGCACCACGGCCCCCAGCAGCATCAGGGCCACGCTCAGGGCAGCCGCCATGCCGCAGTAGGCCATCGCCCAGCTCTTGCGGGCCTTCACGGCAGCTCCCAACGCACGGGCTGGTTCTCCGGGTCCAGCGGCTCCACCGCATGGCGCAGGCCCAGGATCATAATATTGTCGATCAGGCTCTTGTTCAGCTTGACATCCAGCATCCCGTAGGCGCGCACCAGATCGTTTGCCGCAGCCAGCGACTGCCGCCGGGCATTTTCCAGTGCAGCACCGGGGTCCTCGACACCATTGACCAGATACACATTGTACCGCCCGGCCCGCTTGTCACCGGCCACACGGCCCGCCTTATCCAGCAGGTAGAACACCCGCCCGATGCAGCTGCCGATATAGCGCATACTCTTGCGCTGGCTGTTCTCATCGGTGGCAAGCGTGGAGTAGAGCGCGCCGTAGATGTTGCTCATAGGCTCGGCAACCTCGGTGTAGTTCTTGGCGTTCAGGTTCATCTGAACGATCGCCTGCTCCTGCTCCTGTTCAAACAGCCGTTCCAGCGCGGGGTTCTCCTGCACGGCCTTTTCGTAGGCGCGGCGGAGCAGGATGCGGTCGATGGTGCGCTTCACCCGCTGTTTGAAGGGCAGCTCGTCACAGCGGCGGTCCTGCAGCTTATGCCAGCCCAGCAGCACCTCCACCTGCGCGGCCAGCCGGATGCCCTGGGTCTGGCACATCATCGGCCTCCAGCAGAGCGTCCAGGGCAGGCGCACCTTTTTGCAGGTCGCCTCCCGCCCGGCCAGGCTGTCTGACAGCAGTGCGAACAGAACCCCGTTGTGCTGCAGCAGACTGCACGAGTAGAGCCCGTAGGTCGTGTTCAGCTGATACTGCACGCCCCGCAGGTACCATTGGTAGATATTATAATCCCGGATGGTAAGCTCCGGAAGATAAGGCCGCATCCGACCGTCCATGTCTTTTTATTCTCCTGTTTACTTTTTCTTGAACTCGACGGTACGCTTCCCGTCAAAGCCCTGCTTGGGCATCGGCTTTGCCTTGTGCTCAAACTTGGGGGCCTCGTAGTACATATACAGCTGGCAGGGGATCATGCCGTTGTACATCTTGCGGCGCTTG
>ERZ650307.2346-NODE-2346-length-10370-cov-20.918468_pt1 | contig 10370 bp, 7 predicted proteins | sample MGYA00376243_ERZ650307 | MGnify/ENA primary metagenome ERZ650307 (study PRJEB26733, sample SAMN07839242) | wastewater metagenome | biome: urban; feature: artificial channel; material: waste water | place: USA: North Carolina | collected 2016-03-31 ... | reverse complement strand
GCTGGTGTATGGCGGGCGAGGTAGGTCTGAGCGGTGAAGTCCGTCCGGTGAGCCGTATCGAGCAGCGTATTGCTGAGGCCGAGAAACTGGGATTCCAGCACATCATCATTCCGAAGTACAACAATCATGGTTTCGACCATAAGAAATATAAGATAGAAATTCATCCCGTAAGGAAGGTGGAAGAAGCATTCCGCTGCCTGTTCGGGTGAAGTAAAAAGTAATCATACAGTTCAAAATTCAAAGTAAAATGAAGGATTCAGTAATCATTGTGAGCGGCGGCATGGATAGCATCACGCTGCTCTACGATAAGAAAGACGAGATTGCACTCGGCATTAGTTTTAACTATGGAAGTAATCATAACGAGCGTGAAATTCCTTTCGCCAAGATGCATTGTGAGCGTTTGGGAATCAAGCATATTACGATAGATTTGGGTTTCATGCATCAGTATTTCAAGAGTTCTCTTCTTGAAGGTGCCGATGCGATTCCTGAAGGTCATTATGCTGCTGATAATATGAAGAGTACGGTGGTTCCTTTCCGTAATGGAATCATGCTGAGCATTGCCATCGGCATTGCTGAGAGTAATAATCTGAAGAAAGTTTTCATCGCTAACCATGGTGGCGATCATACGATTTACCCAGACTGCCGTCCGGAGTTTATCAAGGCGATAGATGAGGCTGCTGAAGCAGGAACGTTCGTTGATGTGCGCGTGGTGGCTCCTTATACGAATATTACCAAAGGGCAGATTGCGGAGATAGGCAAGAAGTTGGGCATTGACTATGCTGAAACCTGGAGCTGCTATAAGGGCGGTGAGAAGCATTGTGGCAAATGCGGAACCTGCGTTGAGCGCAAGGAGGCTTTGGCCGAGGCGGGTATTGAGGATACTACCGAGTATGAAGAATAAGGATGACGACGAACCAGGCGTTCTTCGTTCCCTATATATAATAAGGTGTAATCAGAATAAATATAATAAAAGAAAAATGAAAACAGCGATTTTATCTGCGGCTCTGATGCTTGCATCAACCGTTGCAATGGCTCAGAAGAGCAACTTCCAGTTGAAGGTGGATTTGAAGAATTTCAATTCCGATTCTGTACTTGTTTACAAGGGCAGAAATGTTAAGATGGATACGGTTTTGGTGAAGAATGGCAAGTTTACCTATTCTGCAAACCTTGATAAGGCAGCCGGATACGTTTTCCTCTCACCTGAAGCTTATCGTGGTGCAGGTCAGTTTATGTTCAACCTGCCTTGTGTTCCTGGCGAGAAGGCTGAAGTTAAGGGCGATGCAAAGACCCGCTTCGATATTTCGGGTTCTAAGTTCTATCAGCAGTATCATGAAGTAGATGTTCTGCTGGAGAATGCTAATAAGGAGTTGAGAGATTACGAAGCTTCCCTGAACCAGAGAATCAAGAATGGTGAGACCCAGCAGACCATCATGGCAGAGTATGAGCAGAAGGCTCCTGCCCTGCAAAAGGCAAAGGACGATAAGATTTTCGATTTCGTAAAACAGCATCCTGATTATGAGGCTTGTGCTACTATCATAGAGCAGTTTGATGATGTCAGCAAGATGGAGAAACTGCTGGGCTTGCTCTCTGAGAATGTGAAGAACGGCAGAATGAAGGCTTTCTACCAGCCAATGATTGATATGGCTAAGAAGCGTGCTGAGGCTGAGGAGAAGGCTAAGAAGGTGCAGGCTGCCGGTGTTGAGGCTCCTGACTTTACGCTGAAGGATATTAAGGGAAATGATTTTAAGCTTTCCAGCCTTCGCGGCAAGATTGTCGTACTCGATTTCTGGGGTTCATGGTGCGGATGGTGCATCAAGGGAATGCCTAAGATGAAGGAGTATTACGAGAAGTACAAGGGTAAGTTTGAAATTCTTGGTGTAGATTGTAATGATACAGAGGCTAAGTGGAAGGCTGCTGTTGAGAAGCACCAGTTGCCATGGATTCATGTTTACAATCCGAAGGACAGCAAGGTTCTCAGCGACTATGCTGTTCAGGGTTTCCCTACAAAGATTGTGATTGATGCTAACGGTAAGATTATCAAGACTATTGTTGGTGAGGATCCTGCTTTCTACACTTTGCTTGATGAAGTGTTGGGCAAGTAATGTTAACATAAAACAATGTCGCCCTGTAAGTGCAAAATTATATTTGCTCTTACAGGGCGATTTTTGTTTGTTCAGTACTTTACTTCTTTTTCTTTTTCAATTCCAGTTTCGGAATCTTGATTTTCTGTCCGGCTTTTACGGTGCTTGTACCATTCAGGGCTTCTACGTAGCATTCCATGCCGGAACCTAAATAGCGGGTGCTGATCTGTTCGAGGGTCTGACCGGCGCCAACCGTAACGGTCTGGGCAACTCCTATGATTCGGTAAGCTCCCGTGCGTACGCGAGCGTCCTTATCATACTGGGATGATGCTATTTTCGAAGCAGCCTTTTCTTCGGCTTTATCTTTAGCTTCTGCCTTAGCCTTTGCTTCAGCCTGCTTAGCCTTTTCTGCGTTAGCACTTTCCTCATCCGAATTTTCAGCCAGTTTTACTGCTTCTGCAGTTTTAGCCATACGGATGCTGTCTTCCATCGCTTTCTGGCGGAGTTTCTGTTCCTGAGAGAGTGGGGCGGCAGCTGGTTTGGCTGGGACTTTCTTGGCTGGAGCCTGATGATACTGGTTTAGCTGCATGGCTAGATGATCGCGCTGGGCAGTCATCTGACCATAGTTGAAGGCAAACCATCCCATTCCGCCAATCAAAGCTACTACGATGAGACAGACTGCAACGACCAGATAGCGAGGAATAACAATATGATGAGAATTGGAAGATTCTTCTTCCTCCTCTTCTTCTTCAGATTCATCTGATGCAGGTACTGCAGGTTCAACAACTGCTTTCAGGGCTTGCTGTTGCTGGGCTAATTCAAGCTTCTCTTGCTCCAGTCTTTCCTGCTCCAGTCTTTCCTGCTCTTGCTTTTCTTTCTGTATTCTTTCCTGCTCCAGTTGGGCTTGTTTTAATCTTTCCAGTTTAGCTTGTTCAATAGCAATTTGCTTTGCCAGTTCGTCTTCGGCTTCTTTTTCCTTTTCCTTTTCAGATCCGATTACGACAACCTCCGGATTTGGAGTTGCAGTTTTTTCTTCGTCCAGAAAATCGATTACTTGTGCAGGAGCATCTTCTGTCTGTTCTTCTCCAAACTTCTCATCTATTTCATCGAAATCTACGCCGTCATTTACCACCACCGTTTCAAATTGGGCGAATGGCTTGTTCACGATTTCTTTCAGGATGTTGTCAGGCGTGAAGGTGAGTTTGTCTCTGCCTTCAATGGTGAAGCGCTCGCCCGTGTTCACATTGATGCTTTCACGGTCTTTCGTGGCCTGTACCTTAAAGGTGCCCAGCCATTTTATCTTCACCTGCTTGTCGGCATCGAGTCCCTGGTTGCACACATCAAACATCTTCCGGATGAAGAGTTCTGCTTCCACCTGGCTCAGCCCGCTCTTATCTGCAAGCAGTTTTCCGAGTGTATTTAAACTGAATTTGCTCATTGCTCATCCCCTCCATTCTTTAGTTTTTCCTTGACCGAAGCAACCGGTCGGAAACCCAACACCAACTTAGGCGGCACCAGCTGGCGCTTCTTGGTAGTAGGATTAACCACCACTCGCTCCATGCGCTTCTTCACTTCGAAGGTGCCAAAATTGGGGATAGAGACAGCTTCTCCATCCTCAAACTCGGCAATCATAGCGTCTATCGCCTTGCGCACCAACTTCTGGGTGTCTTCCTGCGAATAGCCGGTTTGCTGAGCCAGTTCAGCGATGTATTCCTTATTGTTCATATTTATTTAATATGTAGTCAAAATTTCTAAAACTCCAGGCTATGGGGGAGAGAATGATTATTTCACCACCTTGCCATAGAGGTCAAATTCCTCGCTTGCAGTAATTTCTACCTGATAGAAACAACCCACGCGCAGACGCTTCTCATCGGCACGGATCAGAACCTCAGGGTCTACTTCCGGAGAGCAGAACTCTGTTCGTCCGATGTAGTAATCGCCTTCCTTGCGGTCGATGATAACGGTCATGGTTTTGCCCACCTTATCAGCCTCAATCTCAGAGCTGATGTCTTGCTGCAGAATCATCAGTTCGTCCAGCCGGCGCTGCTTTACCTCGGCAGGCACGTTGTCTTCGTAGTGGGTGGCGCTGTAGGTTCCTTCTTCCTCAGAGTAGGCAAAGGCGCCCATGCGCTCAAATCTCTGTTCGCGTACGAAGTCGAGGAGCTCGTGGAAATCCTCATCTGTCTCGCCTGGGAAACCAACCATCAGCGTAGTGCGGATGTGAATGCCTGGCACGCGTTCGCGGATGGCCTTCAGCAGATTGATGGTTTCCTGCTTCGTTACGTGGCGATGCATGCTGGTGAGCATGTGGTCGCTGATGTGCTGGAGGGCAATGTCGAGATATTTGCATACGTTTGGCTTCTCGCGCATCACGTCCAGAAGATCCATAGGGAACTGGTTTGGATAAGCGTAATGCAGGCGAATCCATTTCACGCCCGGAATATCAGCCATCTCGCTGATGAGTTCGGTAATATGATGCTTGCCGTCAATATCTACGCCGTAGTAGGTGAGTTCCTGAGCGATAATCTGAAACTCCTTCACGCCTTCTGCCACCAGTTCGCGCACCTCCTGCAGAATCTCTTCCTTCGGACGGGAAACGTGCTTGCCGGTGATGATAGGAATGGCGCAGTAGGCACAGTGGCGGTTGCAGCCCTCAGCTATCTTGATGTAGGCATAATGGCGCGGAGTGGTGAGATGACGCTGGCCGTTGCAGGATGAAACTTCCGCCTTGCCGAGTTCCTGCAGAAGCTGCTTGTAGTTGAATTTGCCGTAGAACTTATCCACTTCGGGCATTTCTTCTTCCAGTTCCTTCTGGTAGCGCTGCGAGAGGCAGCCCATTACGTAGAGCTTTCTGAGTCGGCCTTCTTCCTTAGCCTGGATAAACTCCAGGATGGTGTCGATGCTTTCCTGCTTTGCATCCTCGATGAATCCGCACGTATTGATGACGGCTATCTCGCCCTGAGGGCGCTTGGAATCGTGAACGCAATGGTAGCCGTTTGCCTCAAACTGCTTCATCAGCAACTCGCTGTCTACGAGATTCTTCGAGCAGCCCAGGGTAATAATATCTATCTGATTTTTCTTCATTTTCTAATTTTTAAAGAGCGAGTCTACGAATTCTGTCTTGTTGAAGAGCTGCAGATCTTCCATACCTTCGCCCAGTCCGATGTATTTTACAGGCACCTTGAGCTGGTCGCTGATGCCGATGACAACGCCGCCCTTAGCGGTTCCGTCGAGCTTGGTGATGGCGAGCGAGGAGATGTTGGTAACGGCAGAGAACTGCTTAGCCTGCTCGAATGCATTCTGTCCGGTACTTCCGTCGAGCACGAGCATTACCTCGTCTGGTGCTTCAGGCATTACCTTCTTCATCACTTCCTTTATTTTCTTGAGCTCATTCATCAGGTTCACCTTGTTGTGCAGTCGGCCTGCCGTATCGATGAGCACCACGTCGGCGCCGTTTGCCTTGGCGCTCTGCAGGGTGTCGAACGCCACGCTTGCCGGGTCGCTTCCCATCTGCTGTTTCACTACAGGCACACCCACGCGCTCGCCCCAGATGCAAATCTGCTCTACGGCAGCGGCACGGAAGGTGTCGGCAGCTCCCAGAACAACCTTCTTGCCAGCCTTCTTAAACTGGTAAGCCAGCTTGCCGATGGTGGTTGTCTTGCCCACGCCGTTTACGCCTACTACGAGGATAACGTAAGGCTTATGGTCGGCAGGAAGTTCCCAGTCTGCCAGGTCATCGCTGTGATTCTCGGAGAGGAGAATGGCGATTTCCTCGCGCAGAATGCGGTTGAGCTCGCTGGTTGAAACATATTTATCGCGGGCCACACGTTCTTCGATGCGGCGGATAATCTTGACCGTGGTTTCTACACCTACGTCTGAAGTGATGAGTACCTCTTCGAGATCGTCGAGCACATCATCATCGACGGTAGACTTTCCGGCAACGGCGCGCGCCAGTTTGCCAAACACACTCTCCTTGGTTTTTTCAAGTCCCTTATCGAGAGTTTCCTTCTTTTTGTTGCTGAATAATCCGAATAATCCCATAATCTTGTTTTTTATCTTCTGCAAAGATACTCATTTTTTTTTATTTTATGGCTTTTTCACTTGCTTTTTCGCCCTTTTCAAGAAAAAAAGTAAAGATTTAGAGGGTTTTATGTCATGACAGAAGGTTTTTTACCGATAATGTGGGTTAATAAGGTTTAATAAATTAATGTTGTCTGCTACAAAAACAATTCGCCCTGCAAGAGGACAGAAGCGATTCTGCTTCTGGACCCCTGCAGGGCGTTCTGTTTATTTCTTCATCATTTCCTTTACGGCTCTTTCGAGCTGGGTATCATGGCCATTGATGAAATCTTCCGGACTGTTGTAAACCTCGATGTCTGGGTTCAGCTGGGTGTTCTCGCCGAACACGCCACGCATGTCGCGGCAGCCTACCTGAGGAATACCGAATACCAGCGTGTTGTCCATCAGCGTTTCCCACCATACGGCTGTCATGGTTCCTGCTACAGGAGCACCGATCAGCTTGCCGATTCCGAGTTCCTTGTAAACCCATGGGAAACCGTGACCGTTGCTGTAATCGTTCTCGCAGATCATGACGCAAGATGGCTTCACCCATTTGTTGAACGGATCGCGGCCAACTACCTTACCGTGAGGTACAAACTCCTGATACTGCTTGCCGTTGAGCAGGGTGCAGAGATCATCGTGCAACCAGCCGCCACCATTATGGCGCTCGTCTACGATTACAGCGTCTCTGTTTCGGTTCTTGTCGCTCAGCAGTTCGCTGTAAACGGTGCGGAAACTCTCCGAATCCATCGCCTTAACGTGAACATAAGCGATGCGTCCGCCCGAAATGCTGTCAACGAAAGCGCGGTTGCGGTCTACCCATCGCTTGTAGAGCAGGTTGTTGAGTTTGCCCTGAGAGATAGCCTTCACTGTAACCTCCATCTTCTTACCCTTGGCGTTTCTGATGCCGAGGCGTACATTCTTGCCAACCTTTCCGTCGAGCAATGGGAAGTAGTCCATTCCGGCTTTAATCTCCTCGCCGTCGATGCTCTCGATGATGCTGCCGGCTGTAACGCCCGTATTCTTCACATCGAAAGGACCACGCTTGATAATCTCCTGAATCTTCAGGCCGTCGCCCTGATACTGAGGGTCGAAGAATACTCCCAGGTTGGCGGTGGTAAGCGCGCTGTTCGAAGCGTAGTAGCGGGCTCCTGTATGCGAAGCGTTCAGCTCGCCAAGCATTTCGCTCAACATCTCCTGGAAGTCGAAATTGTTGTTGATGTAAGGCAGGAACTTCTCATAGGTCTTGCGGTAACCTTCCCAGTCAACACCATGAATCTTAGGGTCGTAGAACTTGTCTTTCACCTGTCGCCATATGTGGTCGAAGAGATACTGGCGCTCCTCGGCTGGCTTATAGTTGAAGTTAGCCTCAAAGCTGATGTCCTTGGTGCTGAATCCGCTCAGATCCACCTTCTTGATGCTGCTTCCGTTGCAGATGAAGAGGTTCTTCACATCCTTGTCGGTCTGCAGGTTGCCCTGGCCTACGCCCTTCATCACGAGCTTGGTAGAGCCGTCCTTCAGGTCGTGCTGCCAGAGGTCGTAATCATCCTCGAAGGCTGCCTGGTAGTAGAGCTTGTCGCCGTCTTTAGAGAGCACAGCATCGCCCATGTGCGAAGAGTTTGCGGTGAGGCGTACGATTCTGTCGCGGCAGTTTTCGATGTCCAGCTCCAGTGGCTTCACTTTTTCCACCTCTATCTTTCCGGTCTTCTTCTGCTTTTCGTCAGCCTTCTTTTTAGCCTCTTCCTTCTTCTCGTCTTCCTTCTTCTCCTTTTCGTCCTTGTTGGCGTCAGCCAGTTCTATCTCTTCCTTGCTCATGTTGAAGCGGTTGTAGGCGTCCAGGTCGAAGAACATGATGTAGGCATCGTCTTCTGCTCCCCAGCTTCCATGACTGCGGTAGCCGGCTCTGTCGCTCTGGAAGAGCATTGCCTTGCCGTCGAGCACCCATTTGCCGTTGCTGTCGCTGTAGCCGGAATTGGTCAGGTTGTGAACCTCTTTGCCGTCAGCCTTTACCAGCGCAATATCCTGGTTGTTCCAGCCGCCGTTGCCGATATAGGTTGAAAGGAGCCATTTGCTGTCTGGTGACCATTCGAAAGCGATGTCTCCATCGCTGTAAGAGTAGACGTATTTGCCATCGAGCACGGTGCGGATTTCCTTCGATTTCAGATTGACGATGCGGAGTGCTGCACGGTCTTCGAAGAAAGCCACTTCCTTGCCGTCAGGAGAGTATTGAGGATACTGCGATGTAATGCCTGTTTTCACCAGCTGCTCTTCCTCGATGTCGGTAGCGTAGGTGAAGTTCTTCTCTTTCTCGTTCTTGATCTTAGACTGGTAAATCTGCCATACGCCGTTGCGCTCGGCTGCATAGACCAGGGCTCTGCCGTCTGGCGAGAAGCTCAGGTCGCGCTCCTGCTGCGGTGTGTCGGTAATGCGCTTGGTAGTGGTGTATTCTACAGAAGTTACGTATACGTCGCCATGCATCACGAAAGCCACTTCCTTGGCGTCTGGCGAAACGGAAATCTCTGTAGCTCCCCAGCTTTTAATCTGACGTACGAGGCTTGGAGCGTCATTATCTGTTGTAATGGAGATGTTCACCTTCTGAGGCTCTCCACCTTCTTTCACGGTGTAGATTTCGCCATCATATCCGTAGCAGAGCAGGTCGGCGCTGGATGCAGTGAGGAATCTTACCGGATTGCCTTTGTGGTGGGTAATCTGCTTGTCGCTTGAACTGTTGAGGCTGCGGCGGTAGATATTGAATGTGCCGTCCTGCTCGCTCAGATAGAAGAATGATTTCTCGTCTGATGTCCATACTGGCGAGCGGTCTTCGCCGGCAAAGGTAGTCTGCTTGGTAAACTTTCCGTTACTCTTCAGCCAGATGTCGCGTGCGATAGGTGATTTCTGGTGTTTGCGCCAAGGGTCTTCATATCCCTTTTTGTCGTGGTAGAGAATGTCGCCGTTCTTGGCGATGCTGATATTCTCCATGGTGAGGGTAGAGAAGAGTTCCGGTCTTCCGCCCTTGGTGCTTACCTTATATACTTGTGGAAATGTGTTGTCGCCGAAGATGATGCTCTGGGCTGTAGGCTGCAGACTGGCAGAGTAGAGCACATGGTCGTTGTCTGCAAAGGCGATAGGTGTTTCGCTGCCGCTGTTGGTGGTGAGTCGGGTAGGAGCACCGCCTTTTGCATCGATTACGAAGATGTCGAGACTTCCTTCGCGGTTAGACTGGAAGGCAATTTTCTTGCTGTCAGGGCTCCATACAGGATGCGAATCGAAGGCTGCATGGGTTGTGAGCTGTCGTGCTTCACCGCCGTTGACAGAAACACTGTAGAGGTCGCCTTTATAAGCGAAGGCGATGGTAGTGCCATCGGGCGAGATGGCTGGGTAGCGCATCCAGAGCGGATGTTCTTCTGCGCTGGCAGAGAGTGCTGCTGAGAGCAGGGCTACTGAAAAGATTAACTTTTTCATTTGCGTATGTTTTATGTTTGAATATGCGTTATAAAAATCTCTTCTCTTTCGGGGTCAGAATGCTGTTTCTTGCTCCTAACGGATGCAAAGGTAGTTATTTTTTGCGATATTTAAGCATAAAAAAAGAAAAAAGTGAGAAAAAGTTTGGTGTATTCAAAAAATATATGTACCTTTGCAGCCGCAAATAAGAAAAGTGGCTGATTGCGTTATTGGTTAGCTGGTTTGCGTTTTGAAAAGTGTTGGTTCCGTAGCTCAGTTGGATTAGAGCAACAGCCTTCTAAGCTGTGGGTCTTGGGTTCGAACCCCAACGGAATCACTATAATAGGCAAAATGAAACTTATTTGTACAAAAATAGCGTGAGAGAACAATGGCAGTAAGTTGCTTATTCATAGGTACTTATCTCTGTTGTTCTTTTTTGTTTTTAAATATATTTTATCACTTATTCCTCTTTTATGTACTCTTTTCGTAAATAGCTGTTAATCAATATGTTATGAATTTGACGTATTGAGAAATCATCCATGTGTGTTACAAATGTGTTATCAAAAAGCGCTAATGTGTTACCAGAATAGAGAAGTTGAAATCCTTAATGACCTTAATGACCGTGACCTTAATGACCGGAAATAGCTCCTAAACATTTACTTGTTTTTCAGATGAAACTCCTTTCTTGTCTTTGCCATTGCTTCCGTAGCCCTATCGTGGGTTTCTATCAGCAGTGGACTCTTGTGATATTGCACAATCTTGACCCCGACTGAGTTGTGCCTTTTCTTT
>ERZ650307.2342-NODE-2342-length-10379-cov-5.333010_pt1 | contig 10379 bp, 11 predicted proteins | sample MGYA00376243_ERZ650307 | MGnify/ENA primary metagenome ERZ650307 (study PRJEB26733, sample SAMN07839242) | wastewater metagenome | biome: urban; feature: artificial channel; material: waste water | place: USA: North Carolina | collected 2016-03-31 ... | reverse complement strand
CGTTGCTACGATAATGAGATCCAGCTCTTCCGGATCTGTCTTTGCATCCTCGAGCGCCATACTGGCTGCACGATACGCCAGTTCTGACACCGGCATATCATCAGGAGCGACATGCCGCTCCCGGATACCAGTACGTTCTGTGATCCAGGCATCATTCGTATCCACCAGCTGTTCCAGATCCTGATTGGTTACAATCTTATCAGGTACTGCCCAGCCAGTGCCGAGGATCCCTGCACTAATTTTTTTCTCCGTCATTCGTCAGTATCTCCTCCTTCATCAGCGTATCGCGTATGTGCGCCATTACATCACCGTTAACATAGTCATTCGCTACGCCGATTGCGCTGCAGATGGATTTAGCATTGGACGACCCGTGACTAATAATACAGCAGCCATTGACACCTAACAGCGGTGCCCCGCCGTATTCGGTCACATCCAGTCGTTTTGCCAGCTTCTTGAGCGTTGGCAGCAGGAGGAATGCCCCCAGTTTTGCGAGGATTCCTCCATCCTTGATCGCCTCTTTTATCAGGCGCAGGATGGTCTTGGCCAAGCCCTCTGCAAATTTTAACACAACATTGCCAACAAATCCATCACAAATTACGACATCAAAGTTGCCCTTCGGTACATCACGCCCCTCTGCATTGCCGCAGAAATGAATCGTATGCATTCCCTTGAGCAAGGCATACGTAGCCTTGGCCTGCTCATTGCCTTTCGTTTCTTCCTCACCGATATTCAGAAGACCAACCCGCGGGCTCTTTACGCCAAACACATACTCGGCATAAATCGAACCCATCATGCCGCTCTGCACGAGATGCTCTGGCTTCGAATCCACGTTTGCTCCCGAGTCAAGCAGCAATGTAACCCCTTTGGGAGTTGGCATCGGCGTCGCAATCGTCGGCCGCCCGATTCCCTTGATCCGTCGCAGAATGAGCTGTGCTGCCGTAACCGCCGCACCTGTACTGCCGGCGGACAGAACCGCATCACATTCGCCATCTTTCACCAGCCGCGTTGCTACTACGACAGAAGCGTCCTTCTTGGTGCGGACTGCATCTGCCGGATGCTCATCCATGCCGATGACCTGTGTCGTATGATGGATGGTTATCCCGAGTTTCTCCCATCCAGACTCATGCCGGAGCACTTCCCGGATTTTCGGTTCATCGCCGACCAGTACAATATCACAATGATATTTCTTTGCTGCGCGGACCGCACCGAACACAATTTGTTCCGGTGCGAAATCACCGCCCATGGCATCAACTGCAATCTTCAAGAATCTATGTCCCCCTTATTTATCTCCCCACGAAACCATAATGAATTTCGCCCGGAAAACTTCCTGGGTATCGTTATGGGTCTTGACCCATACAAAGAATTTATTTCCACGAACCTTCACAATCTCGGCCTTGGCAATAAGCTTCTCGCCCACATGAACCGGCATCTTGTATTTGACATTTGCAACACCGGTAACTGCCATCGGCGCATCAATGACGGCCAGTGCCAGCGAATTTGCCTGCGAGAACATATAGTGTCCCTTGGCAATCTTCGTCTTGGCAAAGACCATATCATCCGTAACGCGAAGCAATGAGATGCCCGAACGACCCAGCTCCAGATCAATGAGCTCACCAACAACCTCGCCGCTCTGGATTGATTTCACCTTGTTCTGCGCATGCTCTGCCATCTTGCGGATACGTCCCCGCAGTTCGGGGATGCCCAGTTCCAGACGATCCAGACGAATTGTCTGGACACTGACCTCCAGCGTCTTTGCCAGTTCCTCATCCGTCAGAAACGGTTTTTCTTTGACCTGATCCATCAGCATCTGCTGACGAACTTTCTTCTTCACTCTTGCCATTCGTACACCTCCTTGCATTATTTCAGTTTAGTACCTGCTACTACAATCTCATATAATGGTTTATTATAATGGCTGTGTCCTGGAATTGCAAGCAAAAAGTAACTCTACCCACGAAATATCCTTAGATTTTAATGTAATATTATAGAAAGAAAACTCTTTTTAAACAGCTCACACCGTTCTTTCTGGCTTCTTTGGCAATAAAATAAGCAGGACTACGAACGTCCTGCTTATTCAGCCTGGCTTATTCAGCTGCTTTAACAACCTCTTTGCCATCATAGTAGCCGCATTCCGGGCATACATGATGAGGCATCTTCGGTTCGTGGCACTGCGGGCATGCTACGAAGCCCGGAGCCTCCAATTTCCAATTCGCACGACGCTGGTCGCGGCGGGCTTTGGACATTTTACGCTTTGGTACTGCCATGTCGGATACACCTCCTTTGAGTCACTGTGTTTCTATGAAAGAAACTCAATCCTTCTGTAATAATTGCTGTAATGCTGCCATGCGCGGATCTGGCACGAGGCGATCGCAACCGCAATCGCTTTCATTCAGATTATGCCCGCACACCGGGCAAAGCCCCTTGCAATCGGGCTTGCAGATATTACTGAGCGGCTGGGCCGCAAGCAGGATATCCCGGACCATCGTCTGGATATCAAGCAAATCTCCTTCAAACACATTGACAGAGTCGTCTTCCTCCGCTGCCTCACGTACATAATCCTCTGAGAACTTATGTACCTGCGGCTCCCGGCAGTCTGCCAGGCACCGATTACAGACATAGGTCTTCACATCCTCGATCCGGCCACTGACCCGCCAGCAGGTGCCCGTATAGGCTGCCTGTCCACTGACCCGGATAGGTCCGTCAAAAGCATAGTCATCACTGACCGCCTCTAACTGTTCAGCATTCGTCTCGAAGGAAAAGGGAAGTTCCCTGCCCAAATCGGTATTCAATTCAGCAATATTAATGTTCATCATTTCAGCATCAACCTCAATCCATTATAGCGGCCGGTCTGCTCTTTGTCAATTTCAAACCGTTTTTTTCGTCACATTAGGATATTATTTTACTATGAAAATCCTGGAAGTCAAGCATTATGATGCAAAGAACCAGACTTTTTTACTGCTGTCTTACTTTACAGGTACACAATGCTTGTCATTGATCGCCTTAACTTTCTGTACGCGGCGGACATATTTCTCTGCCGTCAGCGGATCAGTATGCATCCATACCCTGACCGTCTCCATAGCAATTGCACCACCGATGATTTTGCCACCCAGGCACAGGACATTGGCGTCATTATGCTGACGGGCCAGCTGGGCACAAAACGGGTCCTGACAGACTACAGCATAAATGCCGCTGAGCTTATTGGCGATCATCGCGCTGCCATAGCCGACCCCATCCACAAAAATGCCCCGATCACACTCGCCTTTGGCTACAGACAGTGCCGCCGGATAGACGAAATCCGACAGATCACAGGACTCTCCGTCATAGGTGCCAAAATCCTGTATCTCATGCCCCTCGCTTTCCAGATATGCCTTGATCTCATTCTTGAGTGCCGTACCCGCATGGTCATTCGCCATTGCTATCTTCATACTAAAAACCTCCCGCTCAAATCAAAACTTTCTCTGTCCTGATTGTATCGGGAGGTTCTCCATTTGTCAACTCAGCCAGAACGTCAAGAATCCAGTGTTTCTTGCCAGCGATCAGTCGCCCAGTCTGTCATGAAAGACCTTCAAGGCTTCCTGCTGAATCAGCTTAAGCGCAACGCCCTGCTCTTCCGCCAGCCGGCGGCAGTCTTCATACTCCGCCGAGACGCTGACCAGCTGTCCCTGCCAGGCACTGACTTTGCAGTTGACCAGACCATATCTTGTCTCAACCTTAGCAATGTGCCGGGCTGCTTCCAGCCTCTCCCCGACTGGCAAAATCCGAAGTCCGATACTGCTCGTCTCCTGGAAGATAATTGCGGCACAGGCCGCCTGACTATTCTCATCGACCAGTACCGAAAGCTGCTGCGCCGGCCGGTTTTTCTTCATATAGATTGGTGTCGTCCAAACATCGAGCGCACCGGCCGCAAACAGGCGGTCATAAAGGTAGCCGTAAATCTGCGGATTCATATCGTCGATATTGGTCTCGAGGATAAACTGACGCGCACATTTCTCCCCCTGATACTCCCCGACATAAAGCCGCACAACATTGGGAATTTCAAGATCCCAGGTTCCCGCGCCATAAGCAATCTGCTGCGTGGCAAACCCCTGTGGCAGACTCGGGCTGTAGTCGGCCAATGCTTTCACGACAGCCGCGCCAGTTGGCGTGGTCAATTCCTTTTCTGCTCCCTGCTGCACCCATTGCCAGTCTTTCAGCAGTTCGGCTACAGCCGGCGCCGGTACAGGCATAAGTCCATGAGCACAGCGCACGAAACCGCTGCCAACGTTAAGCGTTGAAGCAAAAACATGATCGATTTCCAGATAGTCCAGACATATGGCAGTCCCCACAATATCGACAATGGAGTCTGTTGCCCCGACCTCATGGAAACTGACCTCATCCGCCGGTTTGCCATGAACCTTGCCTTCTGCCGCTGCAATCACCTCAAAGATTCCCAGAGCCTGCTGTCTGACCGGCACCGAAAGTGCTGACGTCTCGATCATCGTACGGATATCCTTCATAGTACGATGGGCATGCACCGCATGGCTATGCCCATGTCCGTGAGATTCATGAGCATGATGCGTGGCATGACCTTCTTTTTTCTGACCAGCATGACAGGATACATCCTTATCTGCCATCAGCCGGACATCCACATAGACAGCCTGAATTCCATTCTTGCTGACTTCATCGACCACCAGATCGAACTCATCCGCAATCGGCAATTTCTTCAATTCTTTTTCCAACCAGGCTACAGGAACACCAGCCTGTATGAATGCCCCGAGCAGCATATTCCCGCTCAGGCCTGAAAAACAATCCAGATATATCGCTTTCATCCTATCACCTCATATGATTGATCTTGCTGGCCAGTACCCCGGCCCCGAATCCATTATCGATATTGACCACCGAAACTCCCGAGGAGCAGCTATTGAGCATGGAGAGCAACGCCGCCAGTCCATGGAAAGAAGCCCCATAACCGATGCTTGTAGGCACAGCAATAACGGGGCGATCCGTAAGACCGCCCACCACACTGGCCAGCGCCCCTTCCATCCCCGCAATCACGATAATAACGTTCGCCGTGCGGATAGCCGGCATATGTGCAAACAGACGATGAATGCCGGCAACCCCGCAATCGTAGCAGGTATCCACGGTATTTCCCCACAAGTATGCTGTCAGCCTTGCTTCCTCAGCCACCGGAATATCGCTGGTTCCGGCGGTGAGGATCAGTACCCTGTGCTCTGGATCACGCTCGACACTCATGTCTCGATCAACATAGATAATACGAGCAGCCTCATCATATTCCACATCCGGCATAGCTGCCTTGACAAAGTCATACTTCTCCCGGCTGGCCCGGGTTGCCATAAGGTTGCCTTTCCCATGAGCAGCCAACGATTGCAGAATCGCCAGGACCTGTTCCTGCGTCTTCCCCTCCGCGTAGATGACCTCAGGAAACCCCTGACGCTGCTCACGGCTATGATCTACCTCAGCAAACCCCATATCCTCAAACGATGCACTGCGCATCGCCTGTACTGCCTCTTCCTCAGAAAGGCCGCCATCCTTATAACGCCGCAGCAAAACCGCAATATCCTGCTCAGTCAAGGAAAATCACCTCATCTTTCATAACGTAACTTTATTGTATCACTTATAGGTTACTCCAAGTCAAGAAAATAAAAAAGTCGGTGAAACACAGCTGTTATTCATTCTTCCTCTGGATATTTCATATGCCATTGTTGGCGAATCGCGGTCATCATGCGCATTACATCTACCGTATAATCCAGATGCATGACCGCGGGATCTCCCGCAACAGCCTGCTCCATGTCACAAATCTCATAGACCAGTGCGTTACTTGCATCACCCGCAGAAATCTCTTCCCGCCGGCCATCGCCAGTCCAGGTGATAATTGCCTTATCGCCCCGAGGATACTCGAACAACTCGATATAGGCACGATCGAAGGAGATCGTCCCTCGCTTTGGCTGCTTCGCATGCAGCGACAAAAGCACCGTTGCCATTTCTTCTTCCTTATTTTTCAACAGAATACCAGCCTGTTCGTCTACGCCAGTGGCTGCAAATTTCACCTGCGACAAAATCTCGGCGGGACAGGATGACATAAACCAGCGGACAAAAGATAACGCATAGACTCCGATATCCAGCATCGCTCCACCAGCCAGCTGTCGATTAAAAAACCGGTTCGTCATATCATATGGCTTGTAGCTGCCAAAATTCAGCTGAATTGTCCGCAGCGGACCGAAAGCCCCGGCAGCAGCCAGCCCCGACAGCTTCTGATAAATCGGCATATGATAGATGGTCTGAGCTTCGGCCAGCACCACCTGATGCTCACGCGCCAGCTCTACGGCTTCGTCCAGTTCAGCCGCATTGAGTGTGATCGACTTCTCACACAGGACATGCTTGCCACTGGCCAGCGCCTGCCGCAGATAATTGATGTGCGTATTATGCGGCGTAGAGATGTAGACAATATCAACAGCCGGATCATCAAACATATCCTCCGGCTGAGCATAAACTTTGTCAATACCATATTGCCGGGCAAAAGACAGTGCCTTGGCCTGGGTTCGATTGCCTACTGCATAAAGCGTTCCGCCCAAAGACTGCATCGCTTCCGCCAGCTGATGTCCGATCACGCCACAGCCCAGTGTGGCCCAACGATAGTTGCTCATATCTATATCCTCCTCAATCGGCCAGATTTCCTGTTGTCAAAACCGTCAGATCATAGGCTTGCATCCATGTCTGCGCCTCTAACGGCAGTTCTTAGTCCAGCCCAGCACCAGTAAAATTAGCCAGTATTGCACAAAATTTCGGCAAATCATACTACTTCCATATGCTAACCCCATTGGTTCTTTATTTTTTTCATTAATGCAATTATATAATTTCATAACCCCAAAGTCTACAATCTTAAAAAAAGGTCAGTTGTAAAATGAAATTGAACAGTTAATCAAAAATAAAAATCCATAGTGACTCTCCATGTTAAAATGGTTTTGAGACAAATCATCAACAAAGGAGTAATCACTATGGATCAAGCCCATTTTAACACAATCGAGGATGTACGTAAATCTGGCAGCCATCTTTCCTTGGAAGAACGTGGCATGATTCAGGCACTTCATCGGCAAGGACTCTCACTTCGTGGCATTGCTGCTGAAGTAGGCTGTGCTCATACCACTGTTTTTTACGAGCTCCGGCGCGGTACACCGATGAGAAAAAGCAGCCGCGGCCGTGCTCCGCAGTATACTGCGAAGCGTGGCCATAAAGCTTATGTCGAACATCGCAGGAACTCAAAGAAGCCCTGTAAAATCGACCACAGTAATTGTGAGCCATTCATCCAATGGATGGCTGCGCAGATCCGAAAGAATCGTTGGTCTCTGGATGCCTGTGTTGGCTACGCTAAGCTTCACCGTTTGTTTCAGCCGGAGCAGATTCCCTGCACGAAGACACTCTATAATATGCTTTGGGCAGGAAAACTGCCGTTATCCCTATTCGATGTCCCGCGTGTCCTTGGACGTAAGCGGCATCGCAAGTGGGTTCGCAAGAACAAACGTATGAAGGGACGGAGCATTGAAGAACGTCCCGCCATTGTCAACGAAGGCAGTGAGATTGGCCACTGGGAAGTCGATACCGTTGTGGGCCAGCGTGAAGGCCGTGAGGCCGTCACTTTTACCGCTGTGGAAAAAGTGACACGCAACTACATTGCCATCCGTATTGCCGGGCGCAACAGTGCCAGTGTTGAAGATGCGATGGCCCAGCTGCAAGAACAGTATGGAACGGAACGATTCAGTCAGGTCTTTAAAACAATGACCGCTGACAATGGCCCTGAGTTTGAGACGTTCTCAAAATTCGAGAGCCTTGGCACCAAGATCTACTTTACGCATCCATACAGTTCCTGGGAACGTCCTCAGAATGAGCGTCACAATGGGCTGCTGCGGGATTTCATCCCGAAGGGCACATCTATTGAACGTTTTACTGATGAAGATGTCTTAAATATGGCAGATGCACTGAACCAGCGTCCACGCCGTATTTTAGGCTACCATTCTCCCACAGAACTATTTGATACATTCCTCGACGAGGTTTATTCTATTGATAATGTTTCTTGATTATATTTTTGTTCAATTTCAACTTGCAATTTACCGTTTAGAATTAAATACTACATCAACAGCAAAGATACGCGCGTGTATATGGTTACTCGTGATCTAGCCATGTCATATGTCACGGGACTGGTATATGATATGGTCGGCAATGCCATAGATGATATAGACCTATCTTGATATTTTGGCCCCCGTTTATGGGGGCTTTTTTGTTATAATGATAATATTTATCGGTTGCTAAATGGTACTAAATATGATACTATTTAGATAGGAAGAAGGTGCGTAGTTGAGCCAAATCGAAAAGTTGTTGCAGCGTATCATTAACAATCCTAAAACAGTCAAGTTCGAAGAATTGGAAAAAATTTTGTTGAAGAACGGATATAGCTGTAGTCAGCCTAAAGGCGGGTCCAGCCATTATACTTATCGTAAGAAAGGCAGATATCCTTTGACAATCCCTAAAAAAAATCCTTATGTGAAGGAATGTTATGTAAGGCTGGTTATAGAAATGCTGGAAGAGGAATAGAGTAGAGGTGAGCGTAATGAAAAAAGATGTAAATTATTATATGTCCTTACCGTATCGGGAAGTTATCGAAACGGATCCAGCTGGGGGCTATGTTGGATATATCCCAGATTTGAAAGGATGTATTACACAGGCTGATACCAAAGCGGAGATCATTGAACTGTTGGATGACGCCAAGAAGGTTTGGTTTGAAGCAGCATTAGAAGATGGTTTAGTGATTCCTGAACCTTTGCGGGATGAAGACTTTAGCGGCAGGTTCAATCTGAGGCTGCCAAAGAGTTTGCATAGGAATTTAGCATTCAGTGCAAAAGCAGAGGGCGTAAGCTTAAACCAGATGGCAATGTGCTTGATTGCTAGTGGCTTGAAAATGCCAATCTCAAGATGAAATAGACAGGATAATATAAGGCCATTCCTTAGTGAGTGGCCTTTTTGTTGTAACCATAATGAGATATCGGTTGTTCCCGTTTAGGGTTTTTTTATTATAATGATAACATTTATCATCTAGCGAAAGCGGCCCCCGAACCGTTGGTCCGGGGGCAATATTTCCCCATTTTTATTTTTATTTTTGGACCCGTTTATGATTCCTGGAAATACAAAAGTAAAGGACTATAGCCGCCTGCGGCGGTGCCTGACGGCATCCTTTACTTTTGTATTTCCAGGAATTTTTAAATTGTAAAATAAATCGCCAGCACATAAGAAAAAAATATTTTTGATGCATAATTCATCAATATTATTGGGTTTTTGGCGAGGTATTCAAAGGTACTCTTCATCGGGAGGGATAGAATCATGAACAGAGTAACGTTGTCGGGGTGCCTGCGATATAAGCCGCGCATAACTTACACACAGACGGGGGCCTGCCGAGCATCCATATTTCTAACCGTTCCACGCTGCCGCGGCGATACGGCAGAAGATTTTATAATCGCTACGGCGTGGGATGATGTAGCGGAGGACTTGCGCGATTACGCGAACCAGGGAGACTACATCGAGATTGATGGAGTCATCAGAACAAGAACAATTACAAAGGAGAGAAAAAACTATGTTCAAGAAATTATTGCAAAACATGTTGGATTTCCGGGGCGAAAACCGGCAAGAAATGTTAATGAATGAGAAGGATACAGTAACGCGTGAAGTCATGGAAGGCATGTACTGGGTGTTGGATAGTAGATCACATATTCCCATGATGACATCTATTGTATTTAACGGCGAAAATAATGCTACAGTTACGTTGTCTAATGGTACAGCAACATTGTTTACCGATCCGACGAAGCCGGTTGCAGATGTGGATGTTCCAAATGTAAGTATTGGCTGGGTAGATGCTGCCGGTAATGTCATTGGCGCACTTGTACCTGTTACTGTGCTTCCAAATGGTACATTTATCGTCAATGTGCCACAGGGACAGCATTTAGATGGTTTTAAAGTATTTATCGACAGTACGGTAGATCAGATACATGAGGGCAGCGAAGTCTATAATATTTCGGTTGTAACCGAATATCAGGACAATCCGCTTGCAGCCAATACCACACTGGATATAGGTGGTACACCGACGGTGGTCAATGGTTCCGGTACAGGTACGATTGTCGATGACGGTTCTCTGGCACCAAACCCGAGTACAGTAGATCCTGCCGATCCTGCCAATCCGATTCGTCCGATAGATCCGACTACACCGAAAGATCCGACAGATCCACTTCAACCACATGACGATGACCGTCCGATTGCAACCGTTACAGGTGGCGAAGTTGCCGAAGCAGAATATGTCGATGGTATATCCGAACCTGCTCGTTATATCGTACATACTGTAG
>ERZ650307.2325-NODE-2325-length-10433-cov-10.672866_pt1 | contig 10433 bp, 11 predicted proteins | sample MGYA00376243_ERZ650307 | MGnify/ENA primary metagenome ERZ650307 (study PRJEB26733, sample SAMN07839242) | wastewater metagenome | biome: urban; feature: artificial channel; material: waste water | place: USA: North Carolina | collected 2016-03-31 ... | reverse complement strand
AGCAGCTCATTCGTAATGAGAAGGTCGGGTGTTCGATTCATCTCTCCGGCACCAAGTAAACAAAGGAAACCCTGCTATCAATACGGTAGCGGGGTTTTTCTTTTTCCGGACGATGTAAGGGCGGATGTAAGACGATTTCTGAAATGGCCCCAGCTCTTGGCAAAAAAAAGCCCCATCGCTGGGGCCTTGTCGTCTCATGTGGTGCTTACTTGCTCAGCGGGCAAAACTGCATCTGGCCCACGGTAATGGTGCTTCCGTCTGAGTAAATACAGATTTTCTTCATATCCTGCGTCACCTCCCGCGTCAGCGTTGCAGCGTAAGCAGTGGCAAAGACAAGGGACAGGGACACGCACAGCAGCTTCTTCATAAACTCCTCCGGTTGAAAAGCTCCAGCGTATCAGTTGACGCTCAATGGCGGTAGTCCAGATTGCGCGCAATCCCAGCGACTTAAACCGCCCGATAAACCTGCTCCACGTACCCGGCCACCCGGAACCCTGCGGCCTCCAGGTTGGAAACGTCGCGCCAGTCACCCCGGCCCGAGTCGTCCACGCTCAGAGCCCCATCCAGGCCACGGCTAAACCTGCGGCAGCCCATCCAGGCCACACCGTCATCCGTCACCCCTTCTACAAGGTAGAGGCCATCCCTGCGGATGCTGTCGGCGTCAAAATCCACGCGCAGCAAATCAGCCGCGCGCACCTGCTCACCGTACTGACACAGGCCAGCGGGCACCAGCGCTACACCAGAAAGGCGCGCAGCCTGGGTGCGGTTGGCTGCGTTGATTGCGTTGATTGCGTTGATCGTCGTGATTGCGTTCATTTGTGGGGCTCCTTGTGTTGCTGAAAATCTCAGTAGCTCCAGTGTCTAGGCCACACCGCCCACCAAGGCCAGAGCCCCCACGTCCAACTCAGTTTGCGTGTTAACCGTAGCGGATGACGGTCAGCGCAGCACCACCGCCACAGCGTCAACCGCCCCACCTGGGGTTGTCCACCGTTCGTATTGACCGAGCACCGCCCGCCCATTTTTTGGATGCGTTGCGCCACCGATACACCCAGCCATGCGCAACCCTCGCGCGCCCGCGCGTACTTGTCTCAAAAATCCCGCCGCCCCCTTTTTATGGACTCAAAAAACCCCCTCCCTCGCGCGCGCGATCCTTGCGGCAATGGCAGCCACGCGCGTGACCGCCTCTAAAAATCACCCGCCCGCGTGACCGCCTCCGAAAATCAAAACCTAGGTTTCACCGTCCACAAAGAAAAAGGCCCGCAGCGGGGCCTCCTCTTTTGATGTGGGCGCTACTCAGTACCCAAGCGCCCGCGCTCTCATGGCCATCAGACGTTCACGCTCGGCTTGAATGCGCAGTGCTCTGGCCTGGGCCATCTCCTGTTCTGCGGACAGCCGATCTGCCTTGGCTCTCTCGCGGGCAGCCTCCAGCCGCTGGCGCTCGGTCATCATTTGCGCAGTCTCGGCGCGGGCTACGTCCACGGGTGAAGGCTCTTGCAATGCCGCGATGGCCTCATCCACCGATCCAGCTTCAGACAGCCTTTGCATCTGGCTTTTGATCTCCACGGGCGGCAGCGCGTCCAGTGGATCAAATCCCGGCATCGCCTGGGGCATCATCCCTGGCGCTTGAATGTCCCCCTGGGGTAGCACGGGCTCGGCTCCAGCAGCAAGGCCATCAGCAGCCATGGGCATTCCCTGCCACCATGCCCCATCGTCAGGCGCTTGCATCGTCTCGGCCTGGGCCTGCCCACCTGCATCCATGGATGCGGCTGCGTTGACCATGGCGGCCCCTGCGCCTGGGCTCATGGCAGTCTTGGTCGCGGCCAGCTCCAGCACCTTGGGCGATGTCATCACCTTGGCACCAGCGTTTGCCATGGCTGGCACTGCCAGAGCCCCCATCAGCGGCAGCGGCTGACCAGCAGCAGCAGCCACCACGCCGCCAGCGATGCCACCCCCTAGGCCGATCTGCGCAGCCGCTGGAGCACTCCCGGATGGATTGGCGAAGATGCGGCCACCCTCGCGCCGCGTGTCGGCCACGGCAGCGAACTTTTGCACCCGCTCGATCACGCCATCCAGGTCTGTCCTGCCAAAAAGCGTCTGGCGCGCCTGGGGGCTCATCTTGGCCAGATTCGAGAGAAATGTCTCCGTGCTGAAGGCATCGCCCATGGCGTTCTGCTGTCCAGGAGTGGCACGTCCCAAGCGCTGCAACAATGCCGCGCTCACCTCCCGGCGTTCTTGCATCGGCAAAGCGCTGATAACCCGCTTGGCGATGGTGTCGCCCTCCGAAGTGCCAGCCACCGCAGCCGCAAACACCTTCTCGGGCGCATCCTTGGAGACGATTCCCGATAGCTCCTCCAGGCGGCCCAATTGGGTCTTGGTGTACTGGTTGGCCCATTGCCAGACGGACTCCGCTTCAGGCCCGGCGTTCTTGGCAGCCACCCCCATGTCATCGGACAGAGCCCCATACAGCGCTGCCCACTTGCTGCGCGGAACATCGGACACCAGTGTGGTGTCTGCCAGCTCGTTGCCCACTAGCGTCCTCAGCTTCTTGACGGCCTCAAAGGGCAAGCCCACCGCCTGGGCTGCCACGTCATCGGCTGCGCCTGCTGCCCCCTTGGCTGCTTCGTCCAGGTCTGCCAGCAAGGCCCGCTCGATCCCGCTGATCTTGGCGTTCTTGAACATCGCGGACAGATTCACCGCCCCATCAATGTCGGCATTCAGGGTAGCCAGCGCCCGGCGCGTGTTGTCCACAGGAACGATGGAATCAGCCGGGATGTGCTTGTCCAGGTTGCGATACAGGCGCTGCTGTACCACCTTCATCCCCTGCTTGAACCCTTGGACGCCGCGCGTAATGACCTCGCCCGCGTTCACCGCATTTGCACCTGGGGCCAGCTCGTCTGCCAGTTGCTGCACCGCCTTCGCCATGTCGTCGGCCTGCTTGTTGGCAAACTCACCCATGACCCCCGCGCCGCCCGGCACCTTGGCAAGTAGCGATTCAGTAGCACGCGCAACACGTCCTCCAGTCGCCTGCCCCAGCGTCGGCGATGTGCCGGCGGCCTTGAACGTCTCCACAGAATCTGCAACGGCCTGCCGTCCAGCCTCGCCACCGCGCAGCACCCTACGGACAGCAGCACCAGCAGCAGCGGGCAGCACCGAAGGAGCCAGAGCCCCCGCCACGCCTGCCGCCACCTGGGCACCTGTTCCGCCGCCGTTTTCACGGACAACACCCGATGCACCAGCACCAGCCCCAGCGCTTGCCACCTGAAGCCCTGGGCCAGCGGCCAAAGCATTGCCCACCCCCTTGGCTACTTCGCCACCGGTCTGGGCCAGATACTTGCCAGCACCCACAAAGCCACCGGCACCGGCCATGGCAGCAGCCACATCACCCACCACCCGCTCGGTCGCGTTCTGGGGCTCGGGCAGCCCGGCGCGAGTCATCAGGTCATTCATGGATGCCCCGGCCCTCTTGAACCGGAACCCGTTACCCTCGCCGCGCACCAGGTCCAGGCCCGCATTGATGGGGCCAGTGACCGCATCAGACAACATCGCCGGTATGGATGCCACGCCATTGAGCCCGGCCCGCGCAGTGAGACCCACTTGCCGCAGCAGCTCACGGCCCATGGATGGTTTGTCCTTGGGCTTGTCAGCGGCAGCATCGGCCCGCAGGGGCTCTTTTGTGTCTGGCTGGGCCTCTGGGTAGTCCTTCCACCATTCGGCCCCGTCCTGGCCTTTCCTGGTGCTTGGCTGGGCCTTTGTGTCGCCAGCCATGCGGCCCACCACCTGTTCGGCGTACTCCAGCGTGGTTGGTGCCGCCTGGTTGCGCGGGTCTGAGACAGCCTCGCCGCGCTTGGCCTTGTCCATGCCGCCCGGCCCGCCGTAGTAGCCAGCCGCAGCAAGCGCAGGATCACCACCGGCCCGCTCGGCCATCTTCAGCAGATAGCGTACCCCGGCGCGCGCGTTGTCCACCGGGTCATCAATGTTCCATCCCTTCTCGGCCACCTCGCGGAACGTACCGGGCAGAATTTGCATCCCACCACGCGCCCCGGCGTTGGATGTGGCCGTGTTCTTGCCGCTGCTGCTCTCCTGGGCGTAGATGCTGCGCGCCAGCTCGGCCAGCTTTCCAGACACGCCCTCAGCCTGTAGGGCAACGTCCAGGGGGGACACTTCCGGCGTGTCCAACCACCACTTGCCGCCGCTCATGGCTTCACCCGAACGCTGCCATCAGGCGCAGTGAACAACGATCCAGACGGCAGCGCCTCCAGCTCGGCCCGGCTGTTGATCCTGGGCGCACTTCCATCGGGCGGCCTCTGCTCGGTGCCTTGAGCCCCAGAGCGCAACACCTGGGCGGGCACCTTGTAGCCCAGCTCTCGGTGAAACTCGATCTGGTCATCCACAATGGCGCGATAACTGCTCACAAACTGGCGCAGCTTCTTTTGCACCGTCTCGGCATCGTCGGTGGGGCTCGGGATGAAAGGAGCAAGACGCGGGAACTCGGCAGCAGTCACCGCCGCGCCACTTCGGTCGTGGATCACCATAGAGCCCAAGTCCGCGATGGCTGCGCGCGTGTCCACACCTGCGGGGTCTATGCGGTTGAGCACCTGATTCGGGATCAACCCCTTCAGCCCTGTTGCGGCCGTGTCGCCCTTGATACCTCCAGGCAGCTCCTTGCCTTGGGCCAGCTCCAGCGCCTGCTCGGCTCTGCGCAGGTTGGTTTGATTCTCCAAGAGCGACTTCGCCGCGCTTGCGGGCATCGGCTTGCCGCTGGCCTCTTTGGTGCGCGGGTCGGCCGGGCCTCCTGGGATTGGCTCTAGCCCTCCGTCTCCCGTCTCACGGTAGCCGGATGGCGCGCGGTTGCCTGCCTTGGCTTCCATCTTCGCCAGAGCCAGCTCGATGGCATGGGCCTGCTTGCTGGCCTCGCCATCGGCGCGCATCTGGGCTAGTTGCTGCTTCGTCTCGTTTTGCATCAGTACAGCGGGGTTCTCAAAACCCTCCTCCACCGCCGCGCGTGTCATCTGCTCAGGGTCGCGCATGAATCGCATCTTGTCGCGTTCGCGTTCAATGCGTTGACGGCGCAGGCCATCAGCCATGACCGTCTGCTGCTCCTGGCTCATCGTCTCATCACCCATGACTGGCTCGGCGTATCGCTGAGACAGCGCCCGCTCTGCGTTGGTTTCCACCCGGCCAGCGATGGCATCACGCCGATCCGTGCGCGCCCGCTCCTTGTTCGCAAACTCGGCTTCGTCCGCTTGGCGCGCCATGTCGGCCTTGGCCTTCATTTCAAAAAGCAGCTCGTTGCGCCTCGCCATGATGGTTGATTGCTGCTCGGCTTGCCGGTCGCGCTGCTGAATGGCGTTGTCTGCCAGTTGGCCCACGGCATTGGCTCCACCGGTCAGCGCTCCAGCGAAAAGCATTCCCATTCCCATGTTCACATCTCCAAAAATTGATTGATCTCTGTTGGCTTGGTCTGGTGCTGGCTACGCAGGCGGCCCCTCCCATCGGTTGCGCGCAGCAGATTCGGCCAGCGCATGGGCCACCCAAGCATCAGCAGCAGCCCGCCCGGCCTTGCCCTTGTGGGTGGGCGCGATCCATTCGCCCAGCTCCTCGCACCATTGCCCGGCTGCCATGTCGTCTTCACGGATGCGGGTCAGGCCATCGGGCTGGGAGTCGTCGGCCTCGATTCGGCCGGCCGGTACATCCACAGCAGTGACCACAGGCACCTCATCGGCCACCACCTGGGGCTCGATCACCGGCTGCTCAATCTGGGGCTCGTGGGGCTGAAATGAGGGCGGGGAGGAGGGAAAACCTACACAGGATAGGTTTCTGTCTTTTTTGGCCTTGAAACCTAGGTTTCTGTCCTCTGCCGTCTTTTTGCCCTTGCTGGTGAATACCTCGGCCATGGTGCGCAGCTTCTTGGACGGCTTCGCCACATCCACCCCAAGGGCTTGGGCGAAGGGCGCAGGATCACGTTCTACAGCCGCGCGTACCTCATTCCACACCGGGCTCCGCATCACAGGGTCGCCGCTGGACTTGAGGCGATCCAGCACTGCAACGGCCAGAGCCCCACGGCTCACACCGTCCAGGCGGGCGGCCTTGCGCATTCCGTAGTGCTTGGCTACTTCCTTGTAGAAATCATCCCGAAGGCGCGCCACATGAGACAGGGCCAGTAGGTTTGCCCCGCGCATCTGGCCGTCCACCAGCGGCAGCACCAGCACATGGCAATGGGGCGCAGCTTCGTCACGGTGAACGTCCGCGCTCAGGATGTTTCCGGCTCCGAAGTGCCTCTCCACCCACACCACGCACCGTTCGAAATACTCCTGGGTGTTGATGGCCGCGTCAGGGGGTAGGCTAAAAAGCAACTCCACCGCCTGGGTGTAGTCCTTGCGCAGCTTGTCCACGGCCACGCCAGCGGCAGCCATGAGCGTGTGCGCAAGCGCTGCCACTTCCTCGGCGGTAGATGGCCCGCGCAGGCGCTGATTCAAGTGGGACAGCTCGGGGTTGATATTGGCCCGGCTGCCCCGCTCGTTCTGCTCTGCGCGCCTGTTGTGTCGCGCTGCCATCAGGATGGTTGATGGCGATCTTTTGCCGCGCTTGGACAGGCCAATGCTGCCCACGGAAAAGAATAGGCTACTTGCCACCCTGGCTTGTCTCCAGCATTCGACGAACGCGCTCCAGGTTGCCCGGCTCGGATTTCACCCAATAGCGCTTGCATCTGGTGTGGCCACGGGGGCCACGGGAGGGCACCTTCTCCCATTCATCCTCTATCTGTATGCCCTTGCCGCGCAGTTCTGCAATGGTGCTGTTGAGGCAGTGGTCGCCCTTGCGCTCAGCCTCAAATCGGTTGAGGGAGCCGGCGTACAGCTCCAGCAAAATCTCTGTCGCCTTGGTCTGTTTGGCGCTAGACTCGATGCCGTTCCGGGCGCTCGATCCTGCTTTGGTGGGGTCGGGCGTTTTCATTGGGCATCCCCCTTTGGCAAGTTGGCAACGCCCAGCATGAGCACGCTCACCAAAGACCCGGCGAAGCCTGCCGCCGCGCTTTCGATGTGCTCGTCCTTAAAAAGCGTCAGGACACCCAGAGCCCCGGCCACCATGAGAAAGCTCTCACCCTGCGGCTGGTCGCGCAGCTTGTGGAGCGCTTGAATCAGGGCCAGCCCCAGCTCGGCCCCGCAGCTTTCGGCGTAGTTGCTGCGGCTCATGCTGTCACCCCCAATGCCGCCTTGATCCCGGCCACAGGCCAGCCCAAGCGCCCATTCAGACGCACAGGGCGCAGGCCATTGGGGAAGGTTTCAGCGCAAGCCCATCCGCGCAGGGTCTGGGGTTTGCGTAGCAGGTAGTGCGCAGCCTGCTCGGTCGGCACTGTGGGGCGATTCACCAGCTCGAGAGGGGGGGAACTGTTCGGGCTCAGATACAGCGCGACGGGTGTGCCCGCTGTGTTGGGTTGATTTCATTGGTTGCTCCAAAACACCACCGAATGGCGGTGTATGGATTACCATTCTTCGCATTGGCTGGCCAATTTCCAGCTCGCGAGTTCTGGCGCGACTTACCGCGTCTTACCGCGCCTTATCGCTCCCCTTCTTGCCTCGCATAAGGCGGTCGCGCAGGTTCTTGATCTTGAAAAACCGCGTTTCATCGTTGGAGTCAGCCCACTGAATCCCATCCTCCGTGACGCCAAGTAACGAATGCTTTTGCTGTCGCGCCAGCTTCACCATCTCATCCCATACAGCAGGCGCATCAAAAGGATTGCCGCACGCTTTCTGCGCGGCCTCTATCGCAGGAGTCAAAAGATCGCGCCGTTTCGTCTTGGGCGTACCGCCGTAGAAGTCAACCTTCTCTTGCGCAAAAATACCCGATCCCTCGCCGCGTCCAATCAACGAATCCAGCTCATCAGACAGGCGCTGCCTTTCTTCTCGCAGCTTCGATAAAGCAGCGTCCCGAGAGTCTATGTCGGTGTGATTTTGCGCAGCCAATCTTTCGCGTTCGCGTATCTTTCCATCCTTCTCTGCTATCAGCCCGACAAGCTCAAAAGCGCGTTCGCCATCTGGTGTTTTCTCAGGTCGTTGCGCCGATAGCTCCAGCCACCGATTGATTGCATTCGCGTTATTCATTGCATCCCCCGATGCACCCCAAAACCAAGAGCCCCAGCAGGCCAGCGGGGGGACTGGCTTTTCAGCAGGATCGCAGCCCTGCCTAGCTGGGGCGAAACGGTCAGGCCATCGCTGGCGCAGGTTGAACTTGCATAGGTGCCTCTTTGAATCGCTGCGCGGCCTGCCACATGTCGTATGCGCTTTGCTCGGCAAGCCATACGCGGGCATCACCACCACGCTCTACGCCTAGCCATGCCTCGATGCGCAGAGCCATTTCAGGCGATATTGCAGCCCGGCCATTCAAAACACGGGATAAGGTCACACGGGACACGTCCAACTGCTGGGCGGCCTCCGTCACGGAGAGCCCCAGCGCAGGCAAAACGTCATCGCGCAGCGTCAAGCCAGGATGTGGGGGGGCGAACATGCGTGCCATCGTCGTTACTCCTCAGTGGTAGTCCTGGTAGTCCACCAGTACGGCGTCCACTCCTTCAAAGGTGAAGGTCATGCGCCAATTGCCATTCACAGACACTGACCAATGCCCAGCAAGACTGCCTTGCAAGGAATGCAACGCCCAGCCCGGTAAGTTCATATCCTGCGGCTGTTGCGCTTGGTCTAGTCGGGCCAATTGCCTAGCCAGTTTGGGCGCGTGGGCAGCTTGAATGCCTGCCTTGCTGCCGCGCTCAAAAAAGGCTTGCAGTCCCTTGTGACGGAATGACTTAATCACAGCGAGATTGTATCGCATAACGATACGATATACAAATCAATTGATTGCACGCAGCTTGCCCGGTTCGGCCTGGGCGTCAAACTGCACCCCGGCTAGGTTGAGAATGTGAGCCTCTATCTGCTCAAGGAAAGGGCGTAGCGCATCAATACTGCGCGGCCTGTAGCCCTCGGCGGTTGCGCTGGGCTTGTGCCCCATCACTTGCGCGATAGCGCCAGCGGGAGCCCCGGCAGCCTCACCTAGCAGCGAAAAGGAACGGCGCAGCCCGTGGACTGTAAGGTGGTTAATTCCCGCGTGTTTCAGGGCTTGGGCGTGGCTGCTGCGGGTGTCTGTAATGCGCCCTGCCTTGCCTGTGCTGGCAAACACATACGACCCCAGCCTGGGCAGCGTTGCCAGCATTTGCGCCATGTAGGGGCTCAGGGGAATGGTTCGGGTGATGTCCACCTTGTCGGCAATGGTCAGTTTGCGCCACTGAAAATCCACGTTCGCCCATGTCAGGGCGGCCAGTTCCTCGCGGCGGGCACCAGTCAGCAGCAAGGCGCGCAGGTAGGCGCTTGCGGTGCGGTTGCTCAGTTGCTCCACGCCAGCCCACCAGCCCAGAACCTGGGCAGCTTCCAGGGCGTCAGTTCGGCGGGTGCTGCTGGGCAAGCTCTCCACGATGGCGGCGGCCTTGCCTGCCTCTCTGTCGGTCAGCTCTCGATACTCTGGGCGGGCAGCACACCAGCGCAGGAAACCCCGGAACATCATCAGGGCGCGGGCAGCTTGGTGTTTGCCGGTCAGGGCTTCGCGGTCGTACCAGCTTTTCAAAGTGTCCTCGTTCACACCAGCCAGCGGCAGCGCCAGCAGCGGATACAGGGGCCCCGGCCTTGTGGTGCCCTGTCCTCGCTTCTTCTTCTCGCCACCTGGGGCGGCCATCGCTTCAAGGTCGGCACGGTAGCGGGGCTTCCATGAGTCCCGGCGCTTGGGCTTGCCGTTTTCCAGATACAGCGGCCAAACCTCGCCCACGGTCAGGGCTTGCGCTGCGGCTGCGGCCTGCTTTTCAGCGTGGGCGGCCAGGGCTTCGCGTTTCAGGTCGCGGGGGTCTTTGCCTTCATCAATCAGGCGTTGCAGCTCGCGTGCCTTAGCTTGCGCGTCGGGGATACTCCAGGCGGCAGGGCTCCCGATGGTTATGCGCAGGTCTTTGCCTTTGTACACGCTCTGGAAAACGTAGGCGGGTTTCCCGGCTGGCGTGGCACGTAGCCCCAGCCCCGGCGCGGTCGCATCCCACAGAAAAGCCTGTTTCTTCTCGGGTGGGCACTTGAACCCCGATACCCGGCCAGCAGTGAATGCAATCTTTGCCATGCGGTGCCCTTCGCGGTCTTACATCGGCCAGGATGTAAGGGCGGATGTAAGACTATTTCCAGAAAAATGCCGAATTTCAATCAACACTCAGGCTGTTCACTTGTCCAGCAATTCTCTTATAAGTTGTTGATTTATATTGATTCTATCAGCACCAATCAACGGAGGCAAATACACCAATCCCATCATTCGTAATGAGAAGGTCGGGTGTTCGATTCATCTCTCCGGCACCAAACAAAAAGCCCTGATTCGCAAGAGTCAGGGCTTTTTTATTGGCGATGGGCGGGAGAGGAGAT
>ERZ650307.2317-NODE-2317-length-10453-cov-8.737834_pt1 | contig 10453 bp, 10 predicted proteins | sample MGYA00376243_ERZ650307 | MGnify/ENA primary metagenome ERZ650307 (study PRJEB26733, sample SAMN07839242) | wastewater metagenome | biome: urban; feature: artificial channel; material: waste water | place: USA: North Carolina | collected 2016-03-31 ... | reverse complement strand
TAACTTATCTGCCTTTCTTTTATCTGATTATTTTTATGACAAGTAATTGTCAGGATGCCCTAGCCCACCAAACCACAACCTCAGCCGGCTATCCCAACACCTTTACCGCCTTCTTGCCCTGCTTAAACTTGGCTTTCAACACCGCCGGCAGCGCATCATCAAAATACCAACGCCCATCGGGCAGCTCGAGCGCACCGCCGGCGCAGCGCAAAGCCACCGATTGTCCCGATAATTCATCGCGCTCCGTAATCTCCACTTCATGCGCCCCGCCCCAATCGGCCACCGGCAGCCAAGCCGCCTGTTCGCCGATGCGTTTATTTTGCGCCTGCACGCCTGCTTCGCCCTGGCATTGGCCGCTGCATTGGCCGGCCGCCAGCAGCGGGCAAGGTTGGCCTTTGGCATAAGTGCCGGGCAGCAAATCCAACGAAGCCGGGCACAACAAGTGCGCGTGCGCCCATTCCACCAGCGCCTGCCGCGCCTTTTTCTTATGCAGAAACAAACCATTGGGACGACAAACATGGCTGCCGTTGCTCAGCGGCACAATCCGCGCCTGCAAACGCGCCCGCTCATCCGGCGCAAACTGAACCGTTAAATAAGTGCGCCCGCTTTCAGACGGCCTCAAATGATATTCGGCCAACAGCTGCGCTTTCAGCCACAACGCATGCAAAGGCCCCAGCGCCGGCACAAATCGCACCGATGCCGCTTGTTGGGTATAAACAGGCGGCTGCTTGGCATGCAGCGCCGTGGCCGTTTCATAAAACGTTTTCTCATGCGCCGCCAGCGCCAACACCTGCCCGCGCGCATCGAGCCACACCAACACGCCATGCGCATCGGGCAAAGCATAAATCTGCGCGGCCAGCGCGGCCGGCAAACGGGCGGGCAGCATTTTCGGATTCATCAATGCCCGAGAATGCTCATCCCACGCCTGCGCGCCGGCTTGGGCAATGCTTTTTTCCAAAAAATCGGCCAACACCAACACATCGGCCATGGCGCGATGGCGGCTTTCCACAGCAAGATCGAAACGCTCGATAATACTATCGAGATTATGTTTGTGAAATTCGGGATAAAGCCGGCGCGACAATTGCACCGTGCACAAAGCCGGCGCAGCAAAACAAACGCCGGCGCGCCGGAATTCGTGGCGCAAAAAGGTATAGTCGAAGCGGCTGTTATGCGCCACCACCAGCGTGCCGCGCAAAAGCGGCAGCAGCATCGGCGCCAGCTCGGTAAAAACCGGCGCCGAGGCCACCATTTCATCATCAATGCCGGTGAGGCGGGTGATAAACGGCGAAATCGGCTGCTCGGGGTTTACCAGCCATTGGTGTTGCGTGATTTTCCCGCCTTCAAAACGCAACAGCGCCACCTCGGTAACGCGGTCTTCATACATATTGCCGCCGGTGGTTTCCAAATCCACCACCGCCACCGGCATGCCCAAACGGGCAAAACATGCCGCCAATTGCGGCCAACGCGAGGCTTGCGCCATATTCATTCCAATAATTCGATTCAAACAGCAAAGCCGCATTCTACACTTTTCTGCATTTTTCTACATTTTTTGTAGAAAGGCGCTTGACAGCTTTGCACCTACTCCCTATAATTCATATCTTTCTCGCACCCGTAGCTCAGTTGGATAGAGTATCTGGCTACGAACCAGAGGGTCGGGCGTTCGAATCGCTCCGGGTGCGCCAGAAACCATTTATATGCGCCCATCGTCTAGCGGTTAGGACATCGCCCTTTCACGGCGGTAACCGGGGTTCGATTCCCCGTGGGCGTGCCAATACGCAAAAAAGCACAGTTTAAAAGCTGTGCTTTTTTGTTTGCCTTGAAAAAAATCAAGCCCGATTATTTATCGATTACAAAAACATCCCAGCCGCCTTTGCCTAAATTTACCCGCACACTGCATCAGCTTCAGTGCCCAAGAAACACATAAAAATCAAATCGCTGGCCTACATTCTTTCTCATTCGGAATACACCGCGCATGCCCGCCGGCACAATGCAGCAAGACATGGAACTTTTTCTCTGCTAACGTAGCCGAATGTGTGTGATACACAACATTCTCGCAACAACGGAGTTTTACCCAAATGAAAGCAAATTTGAAATTGATCGTTCCTGCGCTGGCTCTGAGCGCGCTTTTAACCGGCTGTGGCAGCATGGGCGGCAGCAAAGCGAAAGCCGCTCCGGCAGCCTCTGCCGCCACACCTGCGGCACAAGCACCGGCCGCACAGCAAGATCCGGCCACGGTACAAGTGGATTCTATCGACGGCCGAAAAGAAGTGGCCTATAAATGCGGCGACAAAGGCCAAAACCCGCTCACCGTGATGTATGGCTTCAAAGGCGGCGATGTGGTGGTGGCGCAAGTCAAATATCAAGACAAGCTCTCACCTGGCCTTTTCCGCGTGATTGGCGACAACGAGCAAAACAGCTTCACCGCCCAAGGCATCACCTGGACCGCAGCCAAAGCCACTCCGGCCACCGTGGATAAAGTAGACGGCGGCACACTCACCCAGCAAGCCGTGGAAGTGGTTAACGGCCAACAAATGCCGGTATCGCAAATCGTTACCCAGGCTTGCAAGCTGGACAAAACCGCCACCGCCCGTTTGGCCAACGCTGCCAAATAAATAGGCGCTGCTGAATGCATCATCCGATAAAAGGCCGTCTGAAAAATCTTTCAGACGGCCTTTTCGGTTTTGTGCGAATCTATTAATTATAATTAATGCATCACCTGCTGCAAAAATTGCCGCGCCCGTTCGGTTTGCGGCTTAATAAAAAACGCTTCCGGGTCGGCATCTTCCACCACGCAGCCGTGGTCGACGAAAATCACCCGGTCGGCCACTTCGCGCGCAAAGCCCATTTCGTGGGTAACGCACATCATGGTCATGCCGCTGAGCGCCAAATCTTTCATCACTTTGAGCACTTCGCCCACCATTTCCGGGTCGAGCGCCGAAGTGGGCTCGTCAAACAGCATCACACGCGGCTCCATCGCCAAGCCGCGAGCAATCGCCACACGCTGCTGCTGGCCGCCGGAAAGCTGGCCGGGCATGGCATCTTTTTTATGCGCCAAGCCCACGCGATCGAGCAATTCCATGGCTTTTTTTTCGGCGGCTGTGCGGCTGAGCTTTTTCACCTTCATCGGCGAGAGCACGATATTTTCCAACACGTTCAGATGCGGATAAAGATTGAAGCTTTGAAACACAAAGCCCACTTCTGCGCGCACTTTGTTTAAATCGGTTTTCGGGTCGGCCACATTCATGCCGTCCACCCAGATTTCGCCGCCCTGAATCTGCTCGAGCTGGTTTACCGTGCGGATGAGCGTGGATTTACCACTGCCGGAAGGCCCGCACACCACCACTACTTCGCCCTGCTTCACTTCCAGATTCACATCGTTAAGCACATGCAGGTCTTTGAAAAATTTGTTTACATTTTTGAATTTAATCATTTTATGCTTTCGGTGTTTCAAGCGGCCTTAGCGGCCAGATAATTGCTCAGCGCCACATATAATTCGGGCGCAATATGCTCGGCTCTATCCTGCGGATTGATGCCTACGGCGGCCATATCTTCATCGGTGGCGATGTCTTTCAGATTATTGCGGATGGTTTTGCGCCGCTGGTGGAAAGCGGCTTTCACAAGCTTGCCGAAATGCTCGAAATTTTGCGCCACGCCGATGCGGCCGGCATCGGGAATCATGCGCACCACGGCAGAATCCACTTTCGGCGCAGGGTCGAACGATTCGGGCGGCACTTCAAGCAGCAGCTCCATGTCGAAAAAATATTGCAGCATCACGCTCAGGCGGCCGTAATCGTTGCTTTTGGGCGCGGCCACCATGCGTTCCACCACTTCTTTTTGCAGCATAAAATGCATATCGGCCACTTCATCGGCCACTTCGCTCAAGCGAAATAGCAGCGGCGTGGAAATATTATACGGCAGATTGCCGACAATTTTCTTTTTGCCGGCCACGCTGCCAAAATCAAACTGCAACACATCGCCTTCGTGTATCACCAATTTATCGGCAAAGGGCAGTGTTTTCAGGCGCTTGATGATGTCACGGTCGATTTCGATCACATAAAGCTTATCGAGCTTGCGCGCCAAAGGCTCGGTAATCGCCGCCAAACCGGGGCCGATTTCAATCACCACATCACCGGGCGCGGGGCGCACGGCGCTCACAATATCATTGATGATGCGCGTGTCCTGCAAAAAATTCTGCCCGAAACGCTTGCGGGCTTTATGCTCTTTCATGTTTGCCAAATCTCAGATTTTAAGCGCGTATTGTAGCCGATTTTGTTTCAGACAGCATGATAAAAGGCCGTCTGAAAATGATTCGTCCCCTTCACAGCCAGGCTTTCAAACCGGCCAGCAGCAGACCATAGCGCAAAAACTTGCCCGCCAGCAGCATCAGGCAGCTTGCCCAGGCATTCAAGCGCAGCCAGCCGGCGGCAATCGGCAGGCCGTCGCCCACCAGCGGCAGCCAGGCCAGCAGCAGCGACCACACACCCCAGCGGCGCAGCCAGCGCAGCACTTTTTCAGACGGCTGCTTTTTCGGCGGAATCAGCCGCCCCATGCCATAGGAAACCATGCTGCCCAAGCCGTTGCACACACCCGCCAGCAGCCACGCGCCCGCCCACGCATGCGGATATTGCTGCACAAACACGGCAAACGCCGCTTCTGAAGTGCCGGGCAGAATGGTGGCCGAGGTAAATGCCGAAGCGGCCAGCGCCAGATAAGGCCAAAATAATTCCACGTTGTGCTCTTTTTCTATCAGGTCGTCTGATACCAATTCAAAAAAGTAAGCTATAGATTCGGCAAGGCGAGACAACGAAGTTAGGTTATTTTTTTGGATTGGTATGAAAACCAATTAAACCGTTCGTTTCCATAATCAGCGCTGCATCATGATTTAATATTGCGTTTGGCGCAAAAATTTTGATTAAACGCTATTTCAGAGTAAAAATCTAATATTTTGATGCGGATTCCGGCATCAGTAAAAAATTTCACCACCCGCACAAACCGCTCTTTTTTCATTATGATTCCCCTTTCATCAATGCACACAAAAAAACAGGAGAAACCCATGCGCCTCACCTTATCCACACTCGCCGCCGCCGCTTTGCTGAGCGCCTGCTCGCCGTCGGCGCAGCAAAACACGGCCGACACCGCGCCCGCAGCCGTGAAAACGGTGGGCATTACCCAAATCGTCGAACATCCGGCGCTGGATGCTTCGCGCAAAGGCATCGAAGCGGGGCTGGCCGAAGCAGGCTTTAAAGCGGGTGAAAATCTGAAAATAGATTATCAAAACGCGCAAGGCAGCACCGCCACGGCCGGCCAGATTGCCAAAAAATTCGCCGCCGACAAGCCCGATGCGATTGTGGTGATTTCCACGCCCAGCGCCCAATCGGTGGTGGCCGCCACCAAGAGCGTGCCGGTGGTGTTTAATGCCATTATCGACCCCGTGGCCGCCAAGCTCGTGCCCAGCATGGATGCGCCCTCGGGCACCAATGTTACCGGCATGTCGGACTATATCCCGTTTGAGCCGCAATTTGAATTGATGCAGAAATTGATGCCCGATTTGAAGCGCATCGGCTATGTTTACAGCCCCGGCGAAATCAATTCCACCACCACGCTTGAGCGCATGAAAGCTTTTCTGGCGCCGAAAAATATCGAAGTGGTGGCTGTGGCCGCGCCGCGCACCACCGATGTGGGCGCGGCCGTGCGCAGCCTCAAAGGCAAAGTGGATCTGCTCTACACTTCGTTTGACAACGGTGTGGTGTCGGCCTATGAAGCCGTTTACAAGGCGGGCACCGAAATCAAGCTGCCCTTGGTGGCCGCCGACACCGGCACAGTGAAGCGCGGCGCCATCGCGGCTTACGGCCCGGATTTTTACGACTTAGGCGTGCAAACCGGCCACATGGTGGCGCGCATTCTCAAAGGCGAGCAGCCGGGCAGCATCACGCCCGAGCACCCGAAAGAAGGCAGTTTGATGGTAAACCCCGCTGCCGCTGCGGCGCTGGGCTTCACGATTCCCGAAGCGGTGTTGAAGGAAGCCAAAGAAGTGGTGGGTGAGAAACCTTAAACGGGCAAAATCAAACAGCAGGCCGTCTGAAAAAGATTTTCAGACGGCCTGCTGTTTAACATCTGCCTGCATTTCATTGTGTGACGCACCATTATTAAGCTCAACTTAAATTACACTTCAATCAAACCGCCTACTCGGCCATATTTCATCGTGATATGATGCTTTCCACTAACAACACTATCATATATCAAAAGGAACCCACATGAAAACAAGCGCTTTCATTGCCATGCTCGGTTTGGCCGCACCTTTGGCCATGGCCGATAATTTGAAATACGAAGTATTCAACCCCGGCCATAACAGCATTTTTGCCGTAACCTCCGTGATTGTGGAAGGCGATAAAGAAGTGATGCTGGTGGACAGCCAGTTTCAACGCAACGATGCCGAAACATTGGTGCAAAAAATCAAAGCCATCGGCAAACCGCTAAACACCATCTACATCAGCCACGGCGACCCTGATTTTTATTTCGGCCTCGAACCCGTGATTCAAGCCTTTCCCAATGCCCGCGTGATTGCCACACCGGAAACGGTTCAACATATCAAAGGCAACGTAATCGCCAAAAATGATTACTGGGGGCCCATCATGAAAGAAAACGCTCCGCGCGCGCTGGTGATTCCGCAAGCCTACGCCGGCAAAACCCTGCAAGTGGGCAGCAGCCATATCGAAATCCGCAATCGTGACAACGATCCGCACCGCACTTATTTATGGGTGCCTTCCACCAAAACCATTCTGGGCGGCATCAATCTGGTGAGCGGCGAGCATGTGTGGATAGCCGACAGCCAAAGCCCTGAATCGCGCCAGCAATGGCAACGCACCTTGAGCGGCATGCAGAAGCTGAAGCCCAAACAAGTGATTCCGGCGCACTTTGTCGGCAACATCGGCAACGGCGTGTCCTCAATCGGCTTCACTCAAAAATACCTGAGCGATTTTGAACGCAACGCCGCCGCCAGCGGCAATTCAACCGAGCTGGTTGCCAAAATGAAGCAAGCCTATCCGGGTTTGGGCAGTGCGGAAAGCCTCGACATCAGCGCCAAAGTGATTAAAGGCGAGATGAAGTGGTAAAGCGGCATTATCAACATCTGCACCGAAACAGCGCCAACATTCAAAAAGTTTGGTTATAAGCCGTTTGCAAAAGAAAAGGCCGTCTGAATCTTCAGACGGCCTTTTTAATATCCAATCAAACCGATTTATTTATAGCCTGCTTTGCGCATCAACATTACGGCGCGTTTTTGGTTGCTGCCGGCCACCGACACATTGATTACATCTTGCTTGAAGCTGCCCCATTTGGCCACTTTCGGGTCGGGCTTCACTTTCGGGTTAGCCGGGTATTCGTGGTTGAGGTCGGCAAACAGGTTTTGCGCTTCGCTGCCGCTGAGCCATTCGATGAATTTCTGCGCTTCGGCCGGGCGCTTGCTGAATTTGGTTACACCCGCGCCGGACACATTCACATGCGTGCCTTTGCCTTGCTGGTCGGCAAAGAAAATGCCGATGGGCAGGTTGGGCTGTTTGTCCATCAGGCGGCCGTAGTAATAAGTGTTGGCAATGCCCACATCGCAGCGGCCGGCGCCGATGGCTTCAAGCATGGCGGTGTCGTTGGCAAACGGCGGCGCGGCCAAATTGGCCACCCAGCCTTTTACGATTTGCTCGGTTTTCACCGCGCCGAGGTTGGCAATCATGGTGCCCACCAGCGATTGGTTATACACATTATTCGAGGTGCGCAAACACAAGCGCCCTTTCCATTTTGCATCGGCCAACGCGGCATAGCTCGAAAGCTCGGCGGGCTTCACTTTATTGGTGTTGTAGAAAATGGTGCGGGCGCGCACGGATAAACCATACCATTGGTTTTTCGGGTCGCGCAGGCTGGCGGGGATATTGGCCTTGAGCGTGGGCGAGTTAATCGGGCGCAGCAAGCCCATTTGAGTGGCCTGCCACAAGTTGCCGCCGTCAACCGTGATAAACACATCGGCCGGGGTGTTGCTGCCCTCGGCGCGTATTTTTTCCATCAAGGGGCCGGCCTGGCCGCCCACCAGCTGCACTTTGGTGCCGGTTTTCTTTTCATATTCGGCCACCACGGGCTTGAGCAGGTTGTCGGCGCGCGAAGAATACACCACCAATTCGTTGGCAAATGCCGGTGCGGCAATCATCAAGGCCAATGAAGCGGCCAATGTTGTTTTCATCATGTTTTTTCCTTTGCAATCGGTTTGAATGTGAAAGCTGAAACGGTTTGATTCTAAATCAAACTGAGAACACAAACAATAAAAACTATCATTTATCTTTTAAACGCGTATATTTTGTATTGCAATCATCTCCAATGCCCACCATAATTCAGGCTTTGCTCCCAATTTCGACAGGCCGTCTGAACCCATGAAAGCTGCTTATTCCGCCCTGAGTGCCCGCTTGTGGCTTTTATTCTGCATCGCGCTGGTGGTGATTCCGCTTGCGGTGATTATGGCGGCGTTGGGCGAATTTGATGCGGAAATCTGGGCTTTTCTGCTGGATTACCAATTGCCCGAGCTCGTGAAAAACACCTTGTTTTTGGTGTTTGGCGTGGGCGTGGGCGTGGCTTTTCTGGGCACCAGCGGCGCATGGCTCACCACCATGTATGAGTTTCCGCTGCGGCGCTTTTTCTTTTGGGCGCTGATGCTGCCCTTGGCCGTGCCCGCTTATGTGCTGGCCTTTACCCAACTCGGCCTGTTTGACTACACCGGCGTGATCAACACTTGGCTGCGCAATGCTTACGGCATTGAGCAGGCGCTGCCCGAAGTGCGCAACGGCTTCGGACTGGTGCTGGTGATGAGCCTCACTTTTTATCCTTATGTGTATCTGCTGGCGCGCAATGCGTTTGCAAGCATGGGGCAGCGGGCGCTGGAAGCGGGGGCCTCGCTGGGGCTCTCGCCGGCGCGCGCTTTTGTCAAAGTGGCGCTGCCGATGGCGCGGCCGTGGATTGCCGGCGGCGTGATTTTGGCGCTGATGGAAACACTGGCTGATTTCGGCACGGTGTCGGTGTTTGGCTACGACACCTTCACCACCGCCATTTATCAGGCCTGGTTTGACTTTTTCTCGCTCGAAACCGCCAAGCAGCTGGCAGCGCTTTTGGTCACCGCGGTGTTTGTGCTGCTGGCGCTGGAGCAGCTCAGCCGCGGCCGGCGCCGCTTTCATCAGGCCGGCAAGGCGCAGCGGCAGCGGCGCAAAGCGCTGAGCGGCCGCATGAAATGGCTGGCCACGGCTTATTGCGGCCTGATTTTGGCGGCGGCATTTTTTATTCCGCTGCTGCAATTATTGTGGTGGGCTTACGATACCTGGCACGACGGCTTCAACACTTCTTTATGGCTGCACGCTTGGCATTCTTTTGCCGCTTCGCTGCTGGCCGCGCTGGCGGTGGCGGCGGTGGCGCTCTTGCTGGCTTTGGCCAAGCGCGCCGACAAAAGCCGCTTTGCCGCCGTGGCCGCACGCATCGCCACGCTGGGCTATGCCATTCCCGGCACGGTGCTGGCGGTGGGCGTGTTTGTGCCGGTGGCTTGGTTCGACAATATTTTGATTGCGTGGCTGCATCTGCCCGAGGGCACCACCGGCGTGCTCAAAGGCACTTTGTGGGTGATGCTGGCTGCTTATTTAATCCGCTTTTTGGCGGTGGGCTATGCCAGCGTGGAAGCCGGGTTGGAGCGCATCAGCCCCTCGCAGGCCGAAGCGGCGCGCTCGCTCGGCTGCACCGGCGCGGGCGTGTTGCGGCGCGTGTATCTGCCGCTTTTGAAAGGCTCGCTCGGCACGGCGCTGTTGATGACGTTTGTGGATGTGATGAAAGAGATGCCCATCACGCTGATGACGCGCCCTTACGATTGGGACACGCTGGCCGTGCGCGTGTATGCCTTCACCATTGAAGGGCAATATGCCAATGCCGCGTTACCGGCCTTATTGATTGTGCTCACCGGCCTGGTGCCTGTGATTTTGTTTTCGCGCACGGAGCAAAACCGATGATTTTAAACGTTGCCGACTTATATTTATCGTTTGGCCGCACCGCGGTGCTGCAAGGCTTCGGCTTTGATTTAGAGGCCGGTGAAATCGCCTGCCTGCTCGGCCATTCGGGCTGCGGCAAAACCACCGCCCTGCGCGCCGTGGCCGGCTTCGAGCAGCCCGAGCGCGGCCGCATTGCGCTGCAAGGGCGCACGCTTTCAGACGGCCGCCTGTTTGTGCCGCCGCATTTGCGCCGCATCGGCATGGTGTTTCAAGATTACGCGCTGTTTCCGCACCTGAATGTGGCCGACAACATCGCTTTCGGCTTGAGCGGCCGCAGCGCCGAAGCGCGCAAAGCGCGCGTGGCCGAATTGCTCGCGCTCATCGGCCTGCCCGATTACGGCGGCCATTATCCGCACCAGCTTTCCGGCGGCCAGCAACAGCGCGTGGCG
>ERZ650307.2299-NODE-2299-length-10498-cov-15.758020_pt1 | contig 10498 bp, 7 predicted proteins | sample MGYA00376243_ERZ650307 | MGnify/ENA primary metagenome ERZ650307 (study PRJEB26733, sample SAMN07839242) | wastewater metagenome | biome: urban; feature: artificial channel; material: waste water | place: USA: North Carolina | collected 2016-03-31 ... | reverse complement strand
TGATGTCGGTTTTTTTGAGTTGTACCACCAAGGCATCAATAAATTTTTGTTCTGAATCGACAGGATAGTTCTGACAAAACTTGTTCCATTCTTCCGCTTGTGTCGTTTGCACAAAGCTTAAAACGTCTGTGCTATATAGTGCATTTTCACGGTCATAGTTTTTGGCTGCACCCAATACCCAACCGTTGGCTTGCATATGCTGAATCATATCGTTTTGGAAGTTATTTTCCCGAGTAGCATCTAAACTCATGCGCTAAACTCCATTTTAGCCTCAGTTGGATTTTGCCAATTTCTTACGTCGATTTTACCTGTGACCGCAGATGAAATGAGGACAGTACGACGTTCTTGCATTAGCTGAATAACTGATTCAGCTTTATGAATCAGGGCGTCAATTTTTATTGTTTCATTATCAAGGTATTCTGTTATTAATTTTTGTTCATCAAAAGGAGGAAATAAAATTTTATATGGAGATATTTGCAAAGTAGACAATTGACCAATAGCTGAGCTTTCAACTTTAAAATCAATTACTTCATTAATGAAATATGCAAAATATTTAGTGTAACAAGTCTTTTGTGGAGTTAGCACTAAAAGCCTTATTATGGCATCAAAAGCATGATCTCTATATACAGCAAATCCTACGTCACCTCTCCCACTTACAGTAATTGAATTAGCTGAGTAGTTAGCTATTTTTGAATAACCATAAATTGAGTTAGCATTATTCGCATTTGTATAAATAGGAAATTTATGTTCATCTGTTTGTATTTCTGAAAACAGTCTAGTTTGAACATCCCCCCCTGCTTTAATAGAAAAAATTTTAGATAAAGAGCAAATTTTCCAATGCTCAGGCACTTGTCCTAACCATTCCACACCTGAATCTTTCATCGGGACATTTGGATCGAGACCTTTAGTCACAGCATGGCTAATCACCGCTTGACGTTTTTCTTTAAGTAATTGAATCAACTGTTGTTGTTTTTCAATCAGGCTGTCAATTTTTGCAGTTTCATGGTCAAGGAAATTGGCAATATTTTGTTGCTCAGTAATTGGAATAACAGGCAATAAAATATTTTTCATTTCTGAAGAGTTTGTACTCCACAAGTCTGCAACAATGCCCTTACCATAACGATAAAATTCTTCCTGAAATGGATAACTTCTTAATAAATGATGAGCATAAGCAGGATATATTGTACGTGGTTCCATTACGATACTTATTAAAGATACTGAACCCGTATAAGGTGATATACCTGATGAACCTTTTCTATCGGATCGGCTATTAATCACAAAATCATCAGCTTTTACCAATTTTCGATTATCACCAGCATCTGTTTTTGCCGCCGTATCTAACTGAGGAACAATTCCACTTTTAGTTACAGATAATGCAGGATAATCAACATCGCTGACTTTTTCTCTTCTTTCCTCAAAGAAAGAACCTAGCCTTTTAACATCCCAATGACTCGGAATCTCCCCCAACCATTCAACACCTGAATCTTTATATTTATCATATTTATCATATTTAGCCATTAAGAATGCACCTCTTGCAGAAGTGCCATAATTTCACGGCTCACCGCATCCAGATCAGCATCAATCTCGGCCAGGTCACGTGGCGGTTCATACACATAAAAATGACGGTTAAACGGAATCTCATAACCCACTATGCCAATCTCGCCATCTTTATCATCACGCTTGTCGGCATTAATCCATGCATCCGGCACATGCGGCTGAACTTCGCGTTTAAAATAAGACTCGATTAAATCGGTGGTGTCTACATTTGGATTCAATGCAATATTTTCCGCATCACGCAAATCTCCATCCTGTACAAACTCAACTACTTTACCCTTGTAAGTAAACTGACCATAAAGTGGGTTTTCAGCACCTTTTACGGCTTTACTAATCACTGGCTCAGCTTCAGGGTTTTTCCAGCTAATCGCATCAAGGAATTGTTTTTTCTCTTTGGTATCGAGCTTGATATCAGTCGCTTTAAAAGCTTGCTTTAAGGTTTCATCAAAACGATTAAAGTCATCACATTGTACTGTACCAATGTGATCTTGTAAGGCTTGAGCCTTTTGCATGAGTTCTTTTTGGAATAACCAAATTTTGCTGTCCAGTACATCTTTAATGTCTTTTTCTTTAAGCTCAGGATATTCAGCTTTAACTAAGGCACGTACTTCAAGCGCAACCTCGGATAAATCACCATAGCTTTGGTCTGTGGATGCATCTGTCCATGTCGTACCAAACTGCGCATAAATGCTTTGCATCACCGCATTAAATGGCTTCGGTGCAAAACGCAAAGAAGCAATCGCTTCATCGGTAATCTGCGCCGATAAACGCAATGGGCGTTCAATGGTCACGCGGCGGTAACCAAATTCATAGCTGTTAAAGATTTTACTGGCAAAGGTTTTGGCAGTTTCAGTTTTTGGACTGGCAGACTGGCGACCACGATTAGATTTTACATCTGCGGGTTTATCCAGGGTACGTGCGTCCATCACTTCAAAGTCGCCAAAACTGCGGATAATGGTCTTGATATCATCTTCGCTCATCTCATTACGCTTAGAGCCGAGAGACTTACGCATCTTGCTGTATAGATGACTGCCATCAATGAGCTGTACTTTACCTTTACGCTCGGTATCTTTTTTATTGCTCAGCACCCAAATATAGGTGGCGATACCGGTGTTATAGAACATGTCATTGGGTAAAGCGATAATCGCTTCAAGCAAGTCAGCTTCTAGAATATAACGACGGATTTCACTTTCACCACTGCCTGCGCTACCGGTAAACAACGGTGAACCATTCAAGATAATTCCGATTCGGCTACCTTGATCATTGGCTTGGTCACGATTACGTATTTTACTAATCAAGTGCATCAGGAACAGTAAAGAACCATCCGACACACGCGGCAAGCCTGCACCAAAACGCCCATCAAAGCCTTTGACCTGATGTTCATCCTTAATATCTTGTTCAATCTTTTTCCAGTCCACACCGAAAGGCGGATTGGAAAGCATATAGTCAAATTTATCTTGGGAGAGTTGGTCATTGGATAAGGTATTGCCGAGTTTGATTCGGCTGACATCCTGACCTTTAATCAGCATGTCTGCTTTACAGATGGCATAAGACTCAGGATTTAGCTCCTGACCAAAAGCACGCATCACCGCATTCGGGTTGAGCTCTAATACATATTCCATCCCTGATGATAAAAAGCCGCCCGTCCCCGCCGTTGGGTCGTATATGGTGCGGATAATACCCTCTTTACTTAAGGCTTCATCATCCTCCATAAACACCAGTGATGTGGTTAAGCGCACAATGTCACGCGGGGTAAAGTGTTCCCCTGCGGTTTCGTTCGAACCTTCAGCAAAACGACGGATCAACTCTTCAAACACTAAACCCATTTCATGGTTAGAAACAGCCTCAGGACTGAGATCAGTTGTGGCAAACATCTTGACGACTTTATAGAGTAAGTTTGCATCATCGAGTAAACCGACAAATTCATCGAATTTAAAATGCTCAAAAATCTCACGTGCATCTTTAGAAAAACTTTGCACATAGGTTTTGAGATTGGCTTTAATATCGGTTTGACCCATCTTGCCTAAATCCATAGGCGAAGTATTAAAGAATGCCAATTCATTGGTAGCACGTAATAAGAACTTTTCTTGTGCTTCTTCAGGCAGGTTCAACAGCTGAATTCTTTCATGCTCTGCCACAACAGCTGCTTTACTTTCAGCAAGCACGCACTCTAGGCGACGCAACAAGGTGAACGGTAAAATGACACGTCCATATTGCGATTGTTTAAAGTCACCCCGAAGTAAATCTGCAACCGACCAAATGAAGGCTGCAACTTGAGAAAAATTATTATTTGACATACCAGCAATTTCCAAAGCGTGAAAGCTATAGCATTTTTAAATTAGTTTGATTGTGCCTGAAATAAGCATAGATTTTCTAGAGATAAAAAAAATAACGTCAGTACATGTCGTGCTGACGTTATTGATCGTTTATTCATTATGCCCTTTAGAGCTATTGAAATAAATAAGGAAATAAAACCTCAACAGCATGTGGTGATAAGCGAACTTGTAAAGGTCGTTTAGGTGGAGCAAAGATCAGGTGATCTTTCGCCATTTCAGTGATGATATCCCTTAGTTTCCGTTCACTCACTTGCAACTTATCTTGTAACTCTTTACGCGTATGTGGGCCATTGTATAAAAGCGTTTTATAAATATCTTTCGCTTCTAATGGTAGTTTTTTTAATGGCTTGCCTTTACTGTCAAACAAACCACCATTAAAGCGCAATTGGAAATAAACATTGATTCTTTCTTCCAGCTTATAAGGCTCTAAAAGACTGGTGAAGTAAGTCATTTGATCAATTGCGACATCCACAAAATATTCAGTAAAACTTACTAAACCCGCATCAGATAGGATTCCACGACCATCTTCTCCACCTTGTCGTGGTCTATCAGCAATCGATAGGTAACGATAGTACTGCTCACTCGATCGAGCAAAACCCCGAGACATTGACCATAATCCATAACTTTTCAAACCAATGGCTCGCATAAAGCAATCAGTAAATAAACGGGTTACTCGTCCATTCCCATCTAAAAATGGATGAATCCAAGCAAGGCGATGATGCGATGCGGCCATAGCGTAGTACTTACTTAAGCCATGCAAATATTCAATTTTATAAGCACTCGCAAACCAACTCATGTAGGCAGGCACTAAATCTGGTTTTGGGGGTCTGTGCTGTCCTACAACAACATCCGTAGCCCTATATTCGCCTGGCTCAATTTCATAAAACTTAGCGTTATCGCTGGATGAAACTAAAAGCTCATCAGGTGTACATTCAGCATAGAAAGCTTTATGAATTGCTTTTATAAAATCTTGCTTCGCAACATCCTCACGAGGATTATTCTCAAAATTAAGTTTTACTTGAACTTCAATATGGCGCTTAATTTCCAAAAGCCCTTTCGATTTATGTTCGATTGAATCATCTACCAATGCAATCAATTCACTTGGCTTAGTCAGGTTACCTTCGATTTTATTACTGTAATATGAGTTCACTACTCGAAGTAAGCCTTCTACCGACTCACGAATAGTGACAGGCACAGTAGCATCCAACTGCGCATCTAAACGAGCTATTTCTAATAATTTCTCTTCAAGCTCAGGTGAGTACACACGTGCTATAGGGGTAATATCCACTTTAACGACATCCACAAACAACTAGCATTAGTATAGGGTATTTGTGCCGAAATAAAAAAATATAAACTCATATATATCAAAAATATAAATAATTTTAATAAAAATATTTGCCGCTATTTTTGCAGCTATAAAAATTATTGAGATGAGCTATATATAACAAATAAAAGGATATCAATGGACTGCTGCTCTTTATTTACTATTTTACAATTCCCCACTAAGAACAGAATAAATTACGATTTAGATCAACGCGGTCATCAATTGTCTGGTTTATTTCTTGGATATGCTTGTTTAACTGTTCAATACCTTTATTAATAACCTCTTAGCAAGGGCTAACTGTTGCTTAATAATCGAAAGCTCACAAGGGTATAAAAATAAAAAAGAGCCTACTCAATAGGCTCTTTAATTAATTTAAAGATTAATCCAAAACAATCTTTTTTAAATATCACTAAGAGTTTTTGGTTTTTCTGACGAACTTGTTGGTACTTTAAATTCAATACCTGCTTTTTTAAATAGTTTCGGGTATTCCACCAAAGCCATCGTTGAATTTTTAGCAATACCTGTGATATCGCCAACCATACCTTTAGCATCAACTAAAGACATTCCTGTATTAGTTAGGCTGTTTGGATTTGCAATTAAACTGGTGCTCACCTTTTTAGCTCCTACAGCTAATTCGCGAGCAGTTAGGCTTGCTATGGCAAAATTAGTTGCAGAATTCAATAAATGTTTTTTCTGCTCAGCATTCAGTGCCGAAAGTTTAGCTACAGTTGCTTCCTCATCTTTTTGTGAAGCTTCTAAAACACTGTCTGATAATGCAACAATCTGTTTTTGAATTGCTTCTTTTTCTTTCAAGTCAGAGGTCGTTTTCAAGCTTTTCTGTTTTGCTTTTAATTCATCTGAATCCTGCTTACTTGCAAGCAATGAAGCTAAAGCCGTACGACTCTGAATAAACATTGCATTTGTTGCTTTAGCCTGCGTGAAAAAACCATTGAGGTCCATATTTGAAGAAGATACGCCAGTTACAGATTCAGATAATGATGACGAAAGATTACTCAACGATCCAAAACCCGCATAGACACCTGATGCACTTATTGAAGCAGTTGCTGCTAAAACAATCGCAATTTTTTTCATACCCTGTTACCCCTATTGTGAAGAATCGGCTTTTTGCACGATTTGATTTAAAATTTTTGGTAAAGCCTCAAACATCTGAATGTTATACATTTCATGACGATGCTGATAATCAATACCCTTCAATCCAATTTCTTGTTGCAAACCATAAGCCCCTATTTTTTCAGCCTTTTGGTTAAATCTGCGCGCCCCACTAGCCATAACTAATGTGGCATCACAATTACTTTTGTCTGCATTACATCGAATACTGTCTTGTTTCACTTCAAGCTTAAGCACTGGCTGTAAACATTCATCTGTTGGAATATGAAAGTTAACTTTCATATCTTTTTTAAACCCTGCATTTTCAGTCATGGCAATCACTGAGTCTTTTAGTAAAGTCTGTCCTTTAAAGCCTGAACCTGTCGCATAGAATGGTCGTTTTGATTGACTGGTAAAAGCGTGATAAATCAATGGACCAAAACCATAAAATGGAATTTCACCAACTTGCTCAGTATGCAGTCCTAAACATAAGACACGAGATTGTTTTGAATCTCCCACTGGGGCAGAGCTATCAAGCAAAACGCTGTCCCCTGAACGCACAGGTAAACGATCAATGCTGTTCACTGGAAAATCTAATTGCGCATTAACTTTCGTGCCTTGGCGCTCTAAAACAGTCGCTTCCCATGTAGGAATTAAAATATTACGCCCTGCTGCTTTATCTGAATGATAAACATGGACTTTCATTCCTGTACTTAAGCGCTCTCCAGCATCATCAATAACGATGTTCTGACCACTTGAACCAGAGACTTTTAAATCAGAACGAGTAAATTGAATCCCTTTTTGAAATTGTTGGCCTAATTTCAAAAGTGCATTTTTCAATACAACTTCTTTACGAGCCTCGAGAGAAAATCCCATTCCATCTGAAATCACATCTTTGATATCATCGGTCGCATGCGCGGAGTAAATTACCCGGCCAGAACGATCAATCATTTCAGCAAAGACTTCACTATGAAAAACCTGTTGCTGAGTTATTTTTCCAATTTGTTGCTGATAAGCAATTACAGGGATGACATTTATTCGAATGAAAAATTCAGGTAATTCACGTTGGTTAATGTCTTCACTTTGCGCTAATCCAGTTTGCTCACTAATACTTTGTGCCATCGCACTATAACGCCGATTGACTGGTGTTAAAGTAAATGAGGCTTGCTCACCCACTGCATCAGAAAAAATTTGTTCGATTAAATCTTTCGATTCGCCTTGATAAGTCAGCACATCGACCACCAAAGCTTTGGGCTTATTCATAGCCTGTCGTGTATTGTTTGAAACTTTACTAAAGTGCTTACTACTGCTCTGCATCAACACTGGTACAGCCACAGCATAATCACTGTCTGCATGCACTACACGAATCAAATCACCATCTGCTGAACTGAGCTCATCTTGTGCAGCAATCCCTTGCTTAAAGCCTTTATCTAAAACCAGATAAGATTTCCACTGATCAATCACTTGAGTTTCTGTTTCAGAAACTTTAAGTTTTGATTTTAATTCTTGAGTCACTTGTTGCGTTAGCATCAACAAAGTACTTTGAAATTTCTGCTTAATTGCTGTTTTGGTTACGCTGGAATCAATCTCTGTAGCAAGTACCTGAATTGGTTGTGACAAGGTCTTACTGTCACTATATATAACCTCTCCAGATAACACATTGGTGAGTTTGAGACTTAAGGTCACTGGAAGAAAAATCTCGGCGGTAGAATCCTTCTTCACAATGTATTCACTTGCGCGTAAAACTTCTAGTGATGCAATATAAGTACGATTTTTCGTTTTTTGTGAAATAGTATCGACTATCTGTTCATTAAAACCTTGCTTTAAACTTTGTACAAAAAGTTGCTCAACTTGTTTACGAATGCTTTCATTGTCAATCGCTTGACTGAAGTCACATACAATTGAAGACCCATTCGCTTCGTATTTGCTAGGATCATTACGACAAGGTTGCTCTAGCCCAAAAATTCCTTTCGATGGGTAGATTTGAATATTCGCGTTTGCCCATGCCGAAACAAGCATCGGCATAGCTAAACATAAAGCTTTTAACTTTATTTGCATTGTGTACCACCAATACAAAGCGTAATCGTATTGCCAGCTTGTAAACGCTCAGCACTTGATAGAGTTGGATTTACTTTACGTAGTGCTTTAGCCAATTCTGCACTAACAGGTTTCTCACTCTTATAAGTCATGGTCATTTCGACCAATTTTCCATCCTGAGTGCGAATATCGATATTTTCTGCACCATCCATTTCATCTAAGGCAATGTATAAATCATCCCCTAAACGAGAAGAAACATTGCCAGAAACACTTTTCACAAAAATGGTAATTTCTTTACCATACATAGTGCGATTTTTTGCATAACCCAGAATCTGTGGCCCTACTTGGCTAACGGCCAATTCGCCAAGTTTCTTAGCAACATTCGTACGACAAGAATCTGTAGTTGCACCTGTCGAAGATTCTGTACGGGTTTCACCACCCATCAAAGTTGAATCATCGACTGAATAAATTTTGAAGCTAACGGCACCATCACAGACAAATTGCCCAGTAGCACTCGAACGACCACGATCATAAATATAAGAGCTACCCGCCATAAACCAATCGGCTTTTTCTTTTCGTGCAGCGATTACGAGTTTATTCAGCTCTGTATCACTCATCAGTTGCTGAATCGACATACTCCGACCATTCAAATACTGACTTCTAAAACGGTCAGAATCGAGCAACCGCAAATCATAACGTGAAGCAGAACTCGCAATTGAATTTAAGGTTTGATTATCACGCTCAGCTTTAGTACTTGGAGTCTGATATTCCACATATTTCACAAAGCTTTGGATATCATTTTGTCGTTCGGATTGACTGTATTTAGCTGATTCACTAGCGTTGTAGCTACTTGAAGAAGCTGATTTACCTGAATTATTATGGCTTGCTGAACGAGCGGAAACACCAACACCCGCCCCATAGTAATTATCATAAGCATAACCAGATGCAGCAGCTGAACGTCCTTTTGAAGAATAAGAATCTGAAGCACTGGCTTTGGCACTTTCGCTAGCTTTGTAACTCGCATCTTCATCATAGCTATAACTACGATCAGAAAAATATGATGTGAACTCTTTAACAGGTTTTGAGTTATCTTTTGGTACCCCAAAATATTCATCCATTACAATCATAATTGGACTCGTTCGGCTACTTTTCTTCGCCAGCCCTAAATCATTGAGAATTGAACGAAATTCTTGATCATCCATTTCTAGACTAACTTGGGTAACTAGCTCATTGTTACTATTGGTATTGCTGCCTCGGTTTAACACGTAGCTGCTATCGATTTGTTTTACAATATCATCTAAATATTGATTCGCTTCGTTCATGGCTTGAGGGCCATTAATACGTTTAATCAGAGTAATCACAGCATCTTTTTTTGCATTATTAAATGCTTGATTTCGTGTACTGTTTAAATCTTTTTTAATAACAGGTGCAACCCCTTCCCCATTCACTTTAATGATTTCAGCATTACTCATTTGAACAACGCCCAAACACAATAGTGTCAATAAAGCCTTTTTCATCATTTCCCTCTTCATTAAAGTTTCTAGTTACATCTATAATTTCTTTATTAGATTTTAAAGTGATCTTTTATTCACACATAAAACATACAGATAATAAACAAAATTTAACATTAACTCCATCACACAATTTTACTTTTTTATTGATTTTTCAAAAAAAAATTATTCATAAGAAATCTAATAGAACATATTAATGACCTAACGTTTAAGCTAGATACAATGCAAAATGGCTTACACTGAGCAAATCATATTTTCGTGGGGCTCGACCTAACAAACTGTTTAATAAGAAAAAAGGAGTAACTACATTCAGAATAGCTACTCCTCTCAATATCAAGTTTAATAACAAATCCAACTTTTAGTAGAATTCAATAAGCTTTTTATTCACGACTCTCTAACTTATCTTCAATCCATTGGTGCACTTCCCAAGCTGACCAGCCGATACGGGATTCACTTAAACGTACAGGTCGAGGAAAAGTAGGATCATAGTATTTTGATTTCTCATTGATCATTTCATAGATTTTAGCTCGACTAGGGCTTGTTGAGAATTAACAAATGCTACTGATTAATTTATAATAGTACTATGGATAGATACATACTTACTGATGCCCAATGGGCAAAAATGGAAC
>ERZ650307.2293-NODE-2293-length-10510-cov-4.361836_pt1 | contig 10510 bp, 10 predicted proteins | sample MGYA00376243_ERZ650307 | MGnify/ENA primary metagenome ERZ650307 (study PRJEB26733, sample SAMN07839242) | wastewater metagenome | biome: urban; feature: artificial channel; material: waste water | place: USA: North Carolina | collected 2016-03-31 ... | reverse complement strand
CAAAAAGAATTTATCCACTACCAACAAAAAAATTATAGTCAACGGTTGAAAAGGACTAAAAAACCGTATGAAAAAGGAGAAAAAATGGCAAAACTAACAATAAATTTAAATGAACTAGGTATCTTCTCAGGTTGCTATGAAACAATTTGGTGGAATAGCGAAATTGATATTGACGAGGTAAATCAAATGGAAAGCGATTTAGGTTGCGAAGTAGAAAGTGATTTAGATTTTAATAAATACCTTAAAGAAATCGCAGAAACTTATGAAAGTTACCTAACAAATGAGTTTGGTGGTACGTTCCTAACCTATGAAATTTATAGCCCTAAAGAATACAATTTTTATACAGATACGATTATACTTAGTTGGGAAAGATGCAAAAACTAAAGAATATGTTAGAGATGCTAATTCTTGTTCAATGTGCAAGCGATTAATAATTAATTCCGGTATTTCTCACGTTATTATTAGAGATTCAAAAGAAGAATATAGAAAAATAAGTGTAGACTCATGGATAGAGGATGATGATTCTCTAAAGATAATGAAAGATGCAGGCTATTAATTCAGTTAACAGTTGTCAGTTAACAATTAACAGTTGGGAATGAAAAGCCTTTGGGCTTTTCTTACACGAGGCGAGGGGTTCGGAAGAACTTGCTCGTTTTTTTTATTTCTGTATTTTATGCTCACTTTTTTGTATATTCTGTCCAAACTCTTCCCGTTTTTTGTATCTTTGTAACGAATGTCCGGCAGGCAGGCTTTCCGGAACATAGAACAACAGGCTTAAATTGCATGGATTTTGGAACACTTGTTATATACTCTTGATTGGTTGCTATACATTTTATTCGCGATAAATGTGGCATATCTGCTGGTGTGCAGTCTGGCATCGCTGTGCCGTTACAAACCGTTCGTTACCGCACCGGCCCGGACAAGCAAGCGTTTTGCTGTGTTCATTGCCGCTTATCGCGAAGATGCGGTTATATTGCCTACCGTGCATGCCTGTCTGGCGCAGGATTATCCGGACGACAGATATGATGTTGTGGTTATTTCGGACCACATGCGGCCCGAAACCAATGCAGTTTTGTCTTCACTTCCCATAAAGCTGCTTCAAGTCGATTTTGAGAAGAGCACCAATACCAAATCCCTGCAAGCAGCCCTCGGATATCTGGATAAAGCCGCTTACGACATAGCATTGGTAATAGATGCGGATAACATTATTGCTCCTTCCTACCTGTCCGAGCTGAACGATGCTTTCTCCGTGTCCGGCGTCCGGGTGGTACAGACACATCGCGTGGCCAAGAATCTGAATACCGGTATGGCCTATCTGGATGCAATCAGCGAGGAGATAAACAATTCCATATTCCGTTTGGGACATGTCAATTTGGGAATGTCGGCGGCTCTGATAGGTTCGGGGATGGCCTTTGAATATCCCTTGTTTTACGATGCGATGATGGATAACACTTCTGTGGGCGGTTTTGACCGCGTGCTGGAAATGAAGCTTCTTTATAAGGGCATACACATTCATTATCTGCCCGATACTATCGTCAGGGACGAGAAGATACAGAAAGCGAACAGCTTTTACAGGCAGCGTCGCCGTTGGCTGTCCGCCCAGTATTACAGTTTCTTTGAGTTTGCCAATCACCTGCTACCTGCCATTCGCAGCAGGAAGTGGGACTTCTGCGATAAGCTTTATCAGCAAATCTCTCTTTCCAGAGTGTTGCTGCTGGGCTTTGTGTTCATAATTTCCCTCGCACATTCCCTGTTCGCGTCTCCGTCGGCCTGTAAATGGTGGGGGATTTTCATACTGTTGCTGTTGGCGCTGGCTCTCGCCATTCCCCGCAAATATTGGAAATGGCGTTTGCTGAAAGCGGTTTGTTGGGTTCCTTACTCTTTCCTGCTGATGCTTTTGAACCTGTTCCGGCTGAAGGAAGCGAACAGGCGGTTTATTCATACCACGCACGGAGTCGATTGAAAAATTATGCCATGGAACGGAACATCCCCGAAATATCAGTGATAGTGCCTGTATATAACGTCGAGCAATACTTGGCCGAATGTATAAGCAGCATTTTATCGCAAACGTTTACTGATTTCGAGTTGCTGTTGGTAGATGACGGCAGCCCGGACCGTTGCGGGGAAATCTGTGATGAATATTCGGGTAAGGATAAGAGGGTAAGAGTTTTCCATCAGGAAAATGCAGGGTTGAGTTGCGCCCGGAACAAAGGGCTGGAGCACGCATCGGGGACTTATATTGCATTTGTCGATTCGGACGATTACGTCACTTCCACCTATTTGCAGGAGCTTTACGCATCATTGCCTGCCGATAAGTCTCAAAGAGGAACGGTAATCTGCGGGTTCGATAAACTGTTTCCCGACGGTTCTTTGCATACCGTTCATGTTCCGCAACAAACCATCTTGCCGATGGACTGTTCGCGTGTGCTTGCAGAACTGGTTGGAAAGTACGTAATGTATGCCTGGGCAAAGCTGTATGACAACAGGCTGATAAAGGAACACGGTCTCCGGTTTGTTCCTGCTGTGTCGGGATTGGAAGATATGCTCTTTATGCTCGACTATCTTCCTTATTCGGATTATCTGCTTATCCGCGATACTTCCACCTATATATATAGGGTGGGATATTCTATGGCTACATTATCCACTTGCATAAAAGATTTCCGCAGCGAATACGCCGCTTTTTCCAACTATCTGGAAAGAGTATGCCGATATAAGGAAACCTATCGGTTGGAGGATTCCTCTTTGGTCGGGGTATGGGATTCATTAACGGTGTTTTTTCATAAAATCCTGTTGGCAATCTATAAGAAAGAGAATCATTATAGCCGAAAAGAGCGGATTGTTTTTTTGCGTCAGTTGCTTTCATCCCACAGGAGGTGGATAGAAGAATGCTTCTCTCCCCGGTATAAGGCGGATAAGTTCTCAAGGTTTTTGCTGGTCAATGTCGGTGCGGTTGCTTTTGATGTGTGGATGCGCTGCCTGTGGGGAATTAAGTTCAGGTATATGTTTGGAGCGGAAAGATGATGGAACAATGTGTCATATCTGTAATAATACCGGTCTATAAGGCAGAAAAATACCTTTCCCGTTGTATCGCAAGTCTGCTTGCCCAGTCTTTTACGGCTTTTGAATTGTTGTTAATAGATGACGGCAGTCCTGACAACAGCGGCAAGATATGCCATGACTGGGCTGAAAGAGACTGCCGCATCCGTGTGCTGCATCAGACGAATGCAGGTGTCAGTACGGCCCGCAACAAGGGGCTGGATGAAGCGAAAGGAGAGTATATCGTTTTTGTCGATTCGGACGATTATGTGGGTACGGACTACCTGAAACATCTTTATGAAGAGAGACCTTTGAACCTGGACTCAATTGTAGTACAGGGCTTTACAGTTGTGTCGGAGCAGGCAGACAGGCAATATACAACCTCTTTTATTCCGTCGGTCTATACCGGTAGAGAAGTCAGGGAGCTGTTTCTCAATGATGAGATGCGGGATATGCGGGGACCGGTTGCCAAACTTTTCAGCCGGGTTCTCATTGAGCGGTTGGGGTTACGCTTTCCAGCAGAGATTTCTTTCGGTGAAGATACGATATTCAATTTTCAATATTTGTTTCATTGCCGGCAGGTGGTTGTAGGCAGCCATGTAGATTATGTCTATTGCGACGTACCCGGTTCTTTGACAAAGCGTCTGAATGATTTTGCATCGGAGTATGCAACTTTCAAATTATATAAATCGATTACTGTACGGCTTGCCGGAAAGTTAGACTTGAATGTGGCGGATATGAGAACTGCTTTCTCCTTTGTCGTGCTGTTTTTCCAGCGTGCATTGATTGCCGACTATCGCTCTGCCGGGAAAGTTCCTTTCTCATTACGGACACAACATTTGCGCCGGTTGGCAGCGGAACAGCGCTCTTTTATGAAAGAGTTTTATCATCCCGGATATAAAGCGGACAAGTGGGGCAGGCAGTTCCTGTTGCATGGTTTCTGCTTTTGTTATAATCTCTATATGTCCGTACTTTGCAGTTGCCGGTTCAGGTACGTATTCGGTTATCCCGAAAAGGCATAGGGCAGGTCTGGTTTCATTTTACGATAAGAAGAAATGGAAATTCTATATTCAATCATTATTCCCCATAAGGACATACCTTGCCTGTTGCAACGGTGTCTCGATTCCATTCCGCCGAGGGACGATGTGCAGATTATCGTGGCAGATGATGACAGTTCTCCGGATGTTGTGGACTTTGCTCATTTTCCGGGCAGTGACAGGACGGATGTGGAGATTCTCTTTACCAAAGAGGGCAGAGGAGCCGGTTATGCCCGTAATTGCGGACTTGCCAGAGCCAAAGGCAGATGGCTGGTATTTGCGGATGCCGATGATTTCTTTCTGCCCGGCTTCCTGAACGTATTGGATACTTACCGGAATACGGACTATGACTTGATTACGTTCCGTGCGGAAACAGTCGATTCGGATACACTGGCTCCGGTTCCGTCACGCCAGGTCCATAATGGGAAAATAGCGGAGGACATGGACCTTGAAATTCTGAAATACCGTAACGATGTACCCTGGGCTAAGATGGTTTCCGCAGAATTGGTACGCAGATACCGTATTTGCTTTGATGAAACGGTTGCCGCCAACGATGCCATGTTTGCCGCTTATGTGGATTATCATGCCCGTAAAGTAGCGGCATGTTCCGGGTATGTTTATTGTGTCACAGTCAGAAAAGATTCATTGCAGTATGGAGTGCGGTCAGACACTCTTCTTGCCCGTGTAAAGGTTGCTTGCCGTTACAACCGCTTTTTGCTGGATATAGGGCGTAGCGATAAGGTACTTTACAGTTATTCCCGTGTGACGGATTGCCGCAAGCACTTCGGCAGTAAAGGATATTGTAGAGCTTTGTGTATTTATCTTCGGTTTGAAAGTTGGAAAAACATATACAGGACTTTTGCAGAACTGTTGAAAAGTAAGTTTCATTGTACTTCCATAACCAAGGTTTTATAAATAATGTTTTACAATGTCAGAATCCCGCCTCCATAAAAGCTATCTGAATGCGCGTGTCAATGTATTCTTTTACCTTGTCACCCTTTTCATCTCCTTTTTCTCTAGGAAGATATTTCTTGAGAAACTGGGGGCGGACTTTGTCGGGCTGACGAGTACGATGCAGAACCTGCTTGGCTTTCTCAATCTGGCGGAGCTGGGCATCGGAGCTTCCATCGGCTATGTGCTTTACAAACCGATTTTCGACGGAAATCGGGACAGGATAAAGGAGATTGTCTCGGTACTGGCTTATCTCTATCGTAACGTAGGACTGCTGATTTTGGGTGCGGGACTGCTTTTGGCCTGCTTCCTGCCCTATATATTCGCCGATGCCGGCATCCGCCTCGGAGTAATCTATTTTGCTTATTTTGCATTTTTGACTTCCGCTCTCATCAGTTATTTTGTTAATTACCGGCAAACCCTGCTGGGCGCCGACCAGCGCAACTATGTAGTCACTGTTTATTTTCAAACGGCCAATATCGTCAAGATTCTCCTGCAAATAGCATTGGTATGCTACGTGGGCAGTCTTTATCTGTGGATAGCCATTGAACTGACATTCGGCATTTTGTATTCGTTCATACTGAACTGGAAGATAAACCGGGTATATCCGTGGCTGAAGTGCAGTGTGTCGGAAGGCAGACTGAAATATCCGGAGAATAGGATTATTGTGCGTAAAGCCCGTCAGATGTTTGTACATAAGCTGGCGGGAATGGGCAGAACGCAGCTTTTGCCTTTTCTGGTCTACGCATTTACTTCATTGAAACTGGTGGCGTATTACGGCAACTATATGCTGCTGCTCACCAAGCTGAATCAGTTGGTCGATAACTTTCTGGGCAGTACCGGCGCAGGGGTGGGCAGTCTGATAGCCGAGGGGGATATGAAGCGTATCCAGCAGGTATTTTGGGAGTTGAGCTCATTGCGCTTTTTGATAGCCTCGTTTCTGACGTTCGCGTTGTATCATCTGATGGACCCGTTCATTACGGTGTGGCTGGGCGAGGAGTACATACTGCCCCGTTCCGTCTTGATTGTGATTCTTACCAACTTCTTTATCAGTCAGTTCAGGGGTACGAACGACCAGTTTATTTTCGGTTACGGACTGTTTCACGACACATGGGCGCCGGTTGCCACACTGGCGATAACAGTAGCGGTGGCATTGGCAGGCGGCTATTTGTGGGGACTTCCGGGAGTATTGCTGGGAGATATAGCCAGTTCGATAACCGTTATCAGTATCTGGAAGCCTTATTTCCTTTACAAAGAGGGGTTTAAAATGTCCGTGAAGTCATATTGGAAAAATATATTCCGGTATCTGCTGCTTGCCGTTCTTGCATGGGGGCTGACGGATGCGGTACTTTGTTTCCTTCCGTTGGCGGAGCCGTCCCGGGGATATGGCATGTGGATTGTATATGCGCTGGTCTCCTCTCTGGTATTTCTGCTGATATTGTGCAGCAGCTTCTATTGCTGTTCGGCAGGGATGCGTTCGCTGGTGAAGCGTTTGCGGCGTAAATAGAATGCAGACATGTGGAGTTTATTATAATTTATCCCCATTAAACTGAAAGTTTATTCCTATTGAACCGGAAGTTTATTCCTAATAAACTATGAGTTTAATGGGGATAAACTTTTATCGGTACTGAACGAACATTCCCCGATAAGTGCCGCATAGCGTTGCCTTGGCAAGTGTGCCTTGTCCGTGCAGCAGATATACGGCCGCTTTTTTAGGAGCGGCGAGGATGCAGAGGTAGGTGCAAGACAGGTATTTCCTGATGCCTTGCAGATTCCGGCGGGCGAAGAGCACGCGGGCGCGCGACAGGTAGAACTCCCGCATCGGACTGCCTCGCTTCGCCGTCATGCTCTCTTTGTGGTAGACTACGGCAGCAGGTTCGTACCATAGGCGGTAACCGGCTTTCCTAAGCTGTGCAGACCAGTCCAGCTCTTCGTAAAAAAGGAAATATATTTCGCTCATGGGGCCTGCATCCTGTAGCGCCTGCCGGCTTACCATCATGGCGGCTCCGTGCAATGAGGCGGTTTCGCAGGGAGTACGGAAGCGCGGGCCGTCCTGTTGCATGAATCCGATGGATGCGTTGCGCAGTGTAAGGGAACTTAGAGGAGTGAAGCCTGCATATTGCAGGATGTCCGGACAAGCGGCGAATTTCAACATGGGCGATACGCCGCCGTTACGTTGCGGGTCGCACTCCATGCGTCGTACCAACGCATCCAGTACCGGTTCTTTGATGAGGGTGTCGTTGTTGATGAAAAAGAGATAATCTCCTCCGGCGGCTTTCAGTCCGGCATTGTTGCCGCCGGCAAATCCGTTGTTGATGTTCCGCACCACTTTGACAGGAGGAAAGGAGGCGGGGTTGTCCGATGCAGGGCTGCCTGATAAGGAGCCGTCCGGTACGAGGTTACCCCTGTATCGTTCCTGTATTTCTTCCGCTTCGGGCAGGCGCGAACCGTTGTCCACAACGATGATTTCGTAGTGCGGATAGGTTTCGTGGTTGCGGAAAGAGTCTATCATTTCGCAGGTATCGCGCAGCCCGTTATAGTTGACGGTGATGATGGAAACAAGCGCTTTCATGGTCTTTTCCTATTTTTTCTTCAGCCAGAACACAGCCCAGTTTCTGAAGCTTACATATTTTCCGAGCCGCAGGCGTCTGAAGCGGCAGGCGGTTTCTATTTTTTCAAGCAGCGACATCCGGTGTCCCGCCCAGATTACATCGTTCAGGGTGTAGGACAGGTATTTGCGGATGACCGTTTTCCATTCGGGATGTTCTTGCCCGAGTGCCTGCATTTGGGTACATACGGTGGTGTATCCCTCGATGTTGCGCATTCCGAAGCGACTGGTCATAATGGAGTGGGGACGTATCCTTCGCCCGAAGAAAGCCTTGGGAACGTAGCATGTTCTTTGTGCATTCAGATAAATCATCATAGTGAAAGAATGGTCTTCGTGGATAATGCCGGGATGAAAGCAAGTGAAGCATTTTTTCAGGAACAGGCGATTGACCATGCACAGGTAAACGGGAGTGAGGAACAGGCGGTTGCTCAGCTCATAATCCAGCATTTCCATGCCGGAATGTACGGATTCGTCTATTTTCCCTTTTCTGTCATAATTGGGAATATTCTGGCTGTCAGCCGACTCCGTCAGCGGTTTTGCATCGAAGAAGATGAAGTCCAGTTCTCTTTTCTCGCACAAATCATGGCAGTGCCGGAGGGCTTGCGTATCCAATATGTCGTCACTGTCCATAAAATATATGTACTTGCCGGTAGCATGCAGCAATCCTCGGTTGCGTGCAACGGATAATCCCTGGTTGGGCTGCGCGTACCACCGGATTCTTGCGTCGCGTTTCGCGTATTCTTCGATGATGCCGCGGCTTCCGTCGGTAGAGCCGTCGTCGATAAGGATTATCTCCAGCTCTTTCAGGGTCTGGCCGCAAATGCTGTCCAGCGCCTTGCGCAGGTAGGCAGCCGTGTTGTATATGGGGATGATAACGGAAACTTCGGGCATGGTATTTTACTTTTTTATTCGGACAATCTGTTCATACACTTTTTTCATCTGTTCTTCCCAAGAAAGGTGTCGGATGGAATCTCTTATTTCCCGCGGTGTCACGGTCATGTGCTGGCAGAACTCTATCAGGGCGGGGATGCTGACGGGACTTTCGTCGGCGGGCACTTTCAGCGTGTAGGGCATGCGGTCGAAATCATCGTCCGTTTCGGAGTAGACGAAACCGAACCCACGCGCCGCATATTCCCTGTTTTTCAGGGTCTTGATGTTGTATATGCCGCTGCGATGCCGTGCCAGACTGCCTATGGCAAAGTCTGCCCGGTTGAAAAGCGCGTCCAACTCCTCGCCATGCTTTGCTCCGTACAGGGTGACGAACGGCTGCAAGCAGTACCGGCGGATGAGTGTTGCAATGTCTTTCTCTTCCCGCCTGCCGCTCGGTTTGCCTATCAGATGGAAATAGACTTTATATTCGGGGTTGTTGCCGTAATATGCTCCCAGGCCTTTCAGCAACCGGTCGAAACCATGCCAGAAGTGGATTTCGGCAACTCCTATCAGGTGGAGTTCCTTGCTCGTGCCGTGCCGGGGAGAGCGCAGGGGGATGCGGGCGAAATCTATTCCGTTGGATATGCGGATGGTGGGGCGACCGAATATCCGGTCATCGCTGGAGAAGGTTACAATGAAATCGACGTACCTGCAGAACGCATGGCGGAACAGCTTGTCCGTGTACAACTGTACTTTCTCCATGCCGGAAGAATATTCGTGGTCATAGGGATATGTGGGTATCTCCAGCAGCACTCTTACACCCTGCTTTTTCAGCATCCTCACGAAGTGTATGGTAAAGGGATTGGCGTTGTGATAGGAGCGGATATATACGCATTGTATGCCTTCCCGGCGAACGTATTGCAGGATAGGGGCGAACGACAGCCGTTTTTTTATTTTGGCGGGTATTCCTTTGCCCAAATCGGCAAGCACATCTTCGTCTATCATCCACTTCCGGCTGCCGTCGTTGCCAACCTCGTAGTGGCAGGTGCGTACATCTGCCCCGCATAGCCTGAGGGCGTCCGCCTGGTATCTGATTTTCTTACTGATACCGTTGTATTCCTGAAATCCGTAAAAGACAAGAAAAAGGGTTTTCATGGGCGGAGGTCATTTATATGTCGAGTGATTGATATACCTGAATCAGCTCATCGGCTGTCTTTTTCCACGAGAATTGCCGGGCGCGCAGCAGTCCGTATTCCCGTTGCTGCCGATAGAGCGCGTCTTCATTTTCGAGACGCAGCACTGCACCGGCTATTTCTTCCGGCCGACAGGGGTCTGCGGCAAGTATGTCCGGACCGCCCACTTCGGGCATGGAAGAGGTGTTTCCCGTAATGACGGGAGTGCCGCAAGCCATAGCTTCCACCAGAGGGATGCCGAAACTCTCGCGCAGCGAGGGGTAGAGGAAAGCGAATGCTGCATTGTACAGCGTGGCGAGGTCGGCGTTGTGGATATAGCCGGGATAGAATAGGTGCCGTTTCAGGCGGTTACTGATGTTTTCCTGTTGCAGCAGCCTGTCTATATAGGTTTCGTTGAGGTCTGCGATGAGCAGCGGACGCCTTACGGACGATTTTTCCAGATAAAGGCTGTAGGCTTTCAGCACCCGCGCCGTATTCTTTTTAGGGTCCGTGTTTCCCAGGAAGAACAGGAAGTCTTTTTGGGGGATGTAGCGGTTTACTATCTGCATGTCTATGTCGTCCATCGGACGGAAATGTCTGCTATAGCCGTTGTAGATGGTCGTAATGCGGTCGGCGGGAATGTTCAGGGCTTCGCGGATGCGGTTGCGTTCGAAGTGCGAAACGGTAATGATTTTCCGGCATTTCTTCAGAATCCGTGGTACGGTGAGGCGGCGGTAGTGCCGGCCCATTTCCTGATAAAGCGAGGGACTGCGCTGTTGGCGGGGTTAGATCGGAAGAGCACACGTCTGAACTCCAGTCACCGATGTTTATCTCGT
>ERZ650307.2292-NODE-2292-length-10513-cov-4.087302_pt1 | contig 10513 bp, 8 predicted proteins | sample MGYA00376243_ERZ650307 | MGnify/ENA primary metagenome ERZ650307 (study PRJEB26733, sample SAMN07839242) | wastewater metagenome | biome: urban; feature: artificial channel; material: waste water | place: USA: North Carolina | collected 2016-03-31 ... | reverse complement strand
ATCAATGAATTATAAAGAGTTGAGAGTGGAGTTAATTTACTAAATTAAAATGATTAATATAATAATTAATATTTGGAACTATTTAAAATCCTTGGTAATACCTGTCCATAAGGCCTAAGAACTATTAAAGGCTTTTTTGTTGGCTAACTAACTATCAAAAAAGAGTAAAAACTAATTAATTTTAAGCGGTTAGAACATTATTGAAATTATCAATCGTGTTAAAGATTTTATCGATATCGTTCTCAGAGAATAGACCATCAATCCCTTCATAGTGAATTTGATTGAAAGGGGGTTCATATAGACGAATAGCTTGTAACTTACCTTGTTTAGTGAGTTGGTCAATAATCATCTCAATAAAACGAATTTGTCGCTCATTGTAAGTGGTATTGACCAAATAATTTGAAAAAGCTTCTTTGACAGCTTGGTAGTCAAGACCAACGAGAGAACGGATAAACTCTGGTAAACTAATTTCATTGCCGAAATGCTCTTTGAACTCTTGCTCTCCAGCAACTTCTTGAGCATTGTAGACAAACTGTTCAAGTCGAGTTAAATCTTCTCTTGTTAGTGGGATGCCTCGTTTTAGTCGAGCAATGGTAATATGGTTTTCATTTACTTTGATGAAATGCTCAACACGTTGCTTATAGGCTTTAGCATCAACGCCCGTATTAAAATCAGGCAGGTTAACAGGTTTAGCTTCTTCAATCTCATCATCCAATACACTATAAACAATTTTGCTGCTAGACTTATCGGTAAGTTTGATTAACTCTCTTAATCGCTCACGCAATTCTTCCACGATGATAACGTTGAGGCCTTCCCAGTATTCATTCGTTAAAATGGATTCAATCAGCTGTATTTGTTTAGTAATTGCAGGGATATTGGCTTTAGTTGATAAATCATTGGCAATCGTATGAATACGTTTATGATATTGGTTTATACTGGCAGTATCTTTCTGTAGGATCGCAAGCTGAAGGTTGTAGCACAGTAAATCAAATAATTTTGCATTCAAATCATCTTGGAAGTCGATCGAATTTTCGGTTGGCAGCCCAGAAAGATGATCAAATAATTCATTAACTTTCATATCGTCGAGATTTTGCCAGTTTTTCGACTCTTGATAATACTCGACAAATTTCCATTGGGGTCGAACGATAAAATTATCATGGTTCATACCATTGACTTGATTGTGTAAAAAACCCCTTAATTTGCTTTCTAAGGCATCTGTTTGAGAGTTCTGGTACTCGGGTAGCTGAAGGTGCTTTAAAACGCTAACACGAGCTTTAAAGAGCCTTTTTGAGAGTGGTTCGGTTTGAGTGCCAGATGCCCCTTTTGGATTTTCATTGAAGTATTCAAAATTCTCGCAATAATCAAAAATATAAAATTCAGTTTTATGCTGTTCAGGACCAAAAAGGTCTTGGCATAAACGTGTACCCCTACCAATCATTTGCAAAAATTTGACTTTCGAGCGAACTGCTTTAAAAAATACCAAATTTACCACTTCTGGAACATCGATACCTGTATCGAGCATATCGACAGAAATAGCAATTTGTGGCTCAGGTAAGTCTTTTTTACTAAAGTCATCAATGAGTGTTTGTGAATAATTAACAGCATGGGTGATAATGCGAGCAAATTTACCCTGATAGATAGGATAATGATGATTAAATCGTTCTGCTATAAACTCAGCATGACGTTGATTTACGGCAAAAATAATCGTTTTGCCTAAGCAATCGCCACCTTTGACTTTGATACCGTTTTCCATCAAATGCTTGAGCATTTTATCGACAGTATCGGTATTAAATAAAAACTTGTTAATATCTGAAGCAGAGATTTCATCAGGTGGTGGCAGGTCTCCCCAATCTAAGCTATCCCAATGAGCTTTTTCTTCTTCTGAGAGCTCATCGTATTTAATTCCTTGTCTGACGAACTTAAGCGGTACGCTAAAGGCTTTGGGTGGTACTAGATAACCGTCTTTGATAGCGTCTTCAAGGCTATAGTAGTCGGTTGGCATACCTTGGGCCAATCCAAAAAGATGATAAGTATCCCTATCGACTTCGTCTCTTGGGGTTGCGGTTAGCCCCACTAGTAGGCTGTCAAAATAGCGGAAAATTTCACCAAATTTTTGATAGACACTGCGGTGGGCTTCATCAATAATCACTAAGTCAAAAAAACCTGTACCAAACTTACGAGTACCATCCTCATTTTTTTCATCAATGAGTCCCATCATGGTTTGGTAGGTGGATAGATAGACTCGTCCCGTTTGTTCTCGGCTCTCAACCAAATTGACAACGGCAGTATTGGGTAAATGGGTCTTGAAGTTATTGGCGGCTTGTCTAACCAATGACGTTCTATCTGCCAAAAACAGTACTTTTTGCACTCGGTTGGCTCGCATGAGCACATCTACCAAGGCGATAACGGTACGAGTTTTACCTGTCTCTGTTGCCATAACTAGTAAGCCAGCTCTTTGATGACGGTCAAATGCTCCCAATACCGCTTTGATAGCACGAATTTGGTATTGACGTTCGACAATGGCAGGGTTAACTGGAATATCGCTTAACTGGGTTTGGCTGCCCACCGCTTGGCGTTGACTAATTAAGCGATTTAGTTCTTGTTGGGTATAATAACCTTGTATTTGTCTAGGTGGGTAGCGGGTATCATCCCATAGATAAGTTTGATAGCCATTGGTGTAAAAAATGATTGGACGTTTGCCGTACTGTTTTTCTAGACTATCAGCATACAATTTGGCTTGTTGCTGTCCTTCTTCAACGGATTTGGCGGTACGTTTGGCTTCGACCACCGCCAACGGAATACCATCATTACCCATCAGCACATAATCAACTTTACCATCACCCGATATTGAGGGAAAATCTTTAACCAATACTTCAGTTTTTAGGTTTTTGTCTTTATGCCAACCTGCTTCTTCGAGCATCAAGTCAATCAGCAGTGAGCGAGTTTCTGCTTCATTGTAGTCGGTTTTGTCTGGGTGGGTTTGGTTGTAAGTCTGGTTTGCAAGTTTAGCTTGAGCGACTTCGGCACGTTTTTGTGCTAGTTCGCTATCAATCTCGGCAAGCAATTGCTCTTTTTGTTCAGCGTCGGCGGTACGTTCTACCAGTTGCTGTTCAGTTTGTTTGAGTTGTTCGTGTTGTTTGGCGATTTGAGCTTCAAAAGCTTTATTCTGTTGCTGTAATTCAGACAGTTTATTTTGGTAAAGGGTGTGTACCTGCTCGGGATTGGGTATGTTTTTAACTTCAAATTTGCGTGGCTCGCTTCGGTCAATGCTTGGACTGCCGTAGGTGCGGTCAAACCACGTATAGACCATAAACAACTGACTGATAATTTTGATAGCGTCTTGTTCTGTGACTTTGGTATTGGTGTTTCCATGAATGACCTTATTGCCTGATTTGCGGATGACTTCCATTTTTTCCCAGATATAGTCTGGTACCAGTTTTTTAAAGGTCAAATCCGTCATTAACGTATGAAGCTTGGCATCATACGGCAGAACAAGGGTTTTATCGAATTTATACAGCCAAAACACTAAGGTTTCTAGCGATTGCCGAGCGGTGGTAATAGCGGCAGGTGGATAAATGTGGATGAGTTTTTCCGCTCCGATGGCGGTTTCTGCAAGGATTGGAAACTGGTCGGCGATAAAAGCGAAATTACTCATAAGTCGGCTCTAATATTAGGGTTAACTGGTCGGTGGGATAAATTCAAAAGGGTTGATAATAGCGACATTGATACCGTCAAAGTCTTTGACGTTGCGGGTGACTAGGGTCATGCCATGAGCAATGGCGGTGGCGGCTATCCAAGCGTCATTTTCGGGTTTTGGATTGGGGACATGTAAACCTGCACAAACATCAGCAATGTGGTCATTGATGTATAAAACACGCTTGTCAAAAATGGCTTTGACGCTGATGTCAAACCATTGTTGTAGGCGTTTGCCTTGTTCTGGGTCGGTGCGATGTTTGCCCATAACGCCACGCTGCAGTTCCATCATGACAACGATTGATGTATAAAACAGACTAGGGTTGATTGAATTTACCCATGCGGTGAGTTTTGGGTCGGCTTTGCGATGTCGGATTTTTCGCATTTCAGAGATGATATTGGTGTCTATTAGGTACATTAGTCGAATATATCCAAGCGGTGTTTTGGTGGCATTTGTCTGGGGAAAGGTTCTAGTTCAATGTCTGACACATCTGGATAGTCTTGCGACATGATAAGGTCATAAACAGTTTGCGTTTGCACAGGCTTGGCTAACGACTCTATTTTGGCAATCAGTTCACCGTTTTTGGCAAAGCTGACGCTTTCGCCTTGTTCGACTTTGGCGATGTATTTCTGGATTTCGAGGGGTAAGGTAGCAAGTTCGATTATCATGGCTATTCTCCCTTATTTGCCTGTGTTTTGGCTTATTTTTGTTAGGTGTTGGTATTGTAGCGTGATTGGTAAGTGGGGTCAAAAGGGTTATAGTTCGCCGTTAAATGCTCGTTGTTGTAAAGATTGGAATAAGTTATCTTGTTCTTGAAGTTGGTTAATTAGTTTCGATTTTTGCAAACCAATTTTCGTTTTAAGCTCAGCAAATTCATTCTGTATTTCTATGGAAGGCAATTCAACTGGTAAGTCTTTTATGATAGACATATTTAGACCCGCCATAATTGCACCTTTAGCTCTAGACTTTAGAAAGTTAATTGATGTTGGATGTAATAGAAAATACGAATGTAAAAATTCTGGATTACATTTATCAAAATCTAAAGTTATACAACATAAGTGTTTGGTATTTATTGATAAAGGTATTTTATCTGGGACAACTGCACATTTTCCGCAAGTACCCATAATTGTGATAATTACGTCTTTTGGTTTTACAGTATATCTTTTCAATTGCTCATACTTTTCAGGCGTTATAAATCTTGGTTTAGCCCATTTGAAAGTGTTTTTAACTGCATTGTCTATACCTAAAACTGCTATACCTTCATCTACGAATTCACTATGTAAAAGTTGGCTGCCAAAAGGTCCTGTTCTTATAGATTTTTCATTTTCGAGTAAGTCTTTAATCTGGGACATACTGCATTTTTCATTTTCAAAAATCTTTAAAAAGCAAGCTTGTAGCAGCTCGTCCAGTTTTTCGATGGATTGCTGGCGTTTTTGGCGTAACTCGTCCGCTTTATCCAAAATCTGGGCAATGCGTTTTTGCTCGGTTAATGGTGGTAAGGGAATTTGAATATTATTAATATCTTTAATTGATAAATGCTTAACAGTTACAAAAGGTGTTTTATCTTCAATATCTTTTAGAGCTTTTGGTAAAAACCTTATTAGATATCCTTGGCTCAATTCTTCGCTAGTGCTTTCAATTTTACAAACCCGTTGATTTAATAATGCTTTTCCACCTCTCCATTTTGCAAGGTTAAATTCTCCGTCCATCCCAATTAGAGCATCACCATTTTGTATTACATATTCGTCTTTATATTCTGCATCATAAAAAATCGGAACATACAGACCCTCGATCTGCGCTGCACGTTCTAAGAACTCCCGGCGGCTCTTTCCTGAACCTTTCCATTCCTTATAAGCGTCAAGCAGCTCATCATAAGCTGTTTCTCCTTCTCCGATATAAAAGATATCAAAAAACTCTGCGATTGGCTCCGGATTGTATGTGCATGGGCCACCGCCAATCACAAATGGATCGTCTAAAGTTCTGTCCTTTGCATGCAGTGGTATCTGACTCAGATCAAGGATCTGCAGAATGTTCGTGTAACACATCTCAAACTGAATTGTGATTCCGAGGAAATCAAAATCCTTGATCGGATCCTGGGACTCCAGTGCAAATAACGGAATCTTTCTCTCTCGCATAATCTGATCGAGATCCGTCCACGGCGAATAGACACGTTCACACCACACATCTTCGCGCTTATTGAACATATCATAAAGGATCTGGATACCCAGATGCGACATCCCAATCTCATACACATCCGGGAAGCACATGGCAAATCTAATAGACACCTTTTCAGGGTCTTTCATGACCGAGTTCACTTCATTCCCGATATAACGTGCCGGTTTCTCTATTTTTAGTAATATTTCATCATTTAACGCAAGCTTTCTCATTAAATCTCCTTGTATTTTTGTACATGTTGCACAATAATTTTCTTATTGTTTTTTTCGTAAATCTTTAATTATTTTCTTTTTTCGGGCTTTTTTTCTGCCTGTTTTTACTGTTTTTCGCCGCATTTTGGGGTCAAAATCGCGGAGTACTACAAAACCTGTAAAACACTAAATGCTGACTAACGTTTTGCAATGTTCAGCAATGTTTACCAATATATAATAATATATGGTAATCAGTTAGGAGTCAATCCTATTTACAAGCATCTTTTTTTGTTCTTTTTTTGAATAACTATTCCTTTGATTTCTGGTCAAAAATCACCTCAAAGATTGTTCCACCTGCAGGGTTTGACTTAATGCTGATACTGCCATCGTGCACTCTCACGATCTCATGAACCAGAGCAAGTCCAAGTCCTACACCACCAAGCTCTCGGCTTCTGGATTTATCCACGCGAAAGAATGGTTCAAATACACGTTCCCTGAGTTCTTTCGGAATTCCGCTTCCGGTATCCTCTACTGACAGGTAAATATGTTTTTGTTTTTTGTATGCATTTACTGTAACCTGACCGTCTGAATGATTGTATTTTATAGCATTCTCAACAAGATTATATACCAGCCTATAAATAAGGATATCACTTCCAATCATCGTTATATTTTTATATTTTCCAATAAGTTTTATATTCTTTTCCTGTGCAAGAGGTTCCAAATCCTCCAACACCTCATCAACAAGGTCATCCATGATAATTTGTTCATCCCGGCCTACCGTCTGAAGCTCACTCATATCGAGAAGTGTCTTTACCATCTTGCTTAGCCTGTCATTTTGTTCCGTCAACATCTTTATCATCTGTACGGTGTCTGCATCACTGCCCGGATGCTGAGTGGAATGATACAAGTCAAGCTGTACCTGCATTAACGATAATGGAGTTCGAAGCTCATGTGCTGCACTCGCAGTAAATTGTCTCTGTATCTCAAATGCATCCGAGAGGCGTTCAAGCATCTTGTTATACGAAACACTAAGCTGATTCAGTTCTTTAATCTTACATTCTTCTATTCCCGAATCTGCCAGGTTTTGAGCCTGCACTTCTTCAATTTTATCAGAAAACTCACTGATCGGCTTTAGTGCATGCCCACTTATAAAATATGTAGCTACCCCGCCAAGAATCGCCAATAAAGCTGAAATTATCAAACTGTTTTTTCTGTAGTCTTCTTTATTATTGTACACTTGAACAGAAAAATCATTTGAGAACTCATCCCACTTATCCTCTGGTATGCTGATGTATATTTCTTCCGAACCACCTCCGCTGTCATCTCCCTGAGCGTCAACAGCCTTTTGCAGGGAATCCATATAATACACACCATTTTTATAGACAAACATTGTCAGGCACCCACATATAATCGCAATACACAATGTAGTTATACAAGTAAGTCTCCACTGCAGTGACATTTTTTTCATCAATCAGACTCCTCTCGTATTTTATATCCTTCTCCCACCTTATTCATAATTGCATCATATCCAAGCACTGCCTTAAGCTTTCTCCTTAGCGAAGACATATGCACCCGGATGGCTCCACTGAAGCTATCCACAGATGCATCCCAGACATGCTCCATCAATTCCTCCTGACTTACCGGTCTTCCCAGGTTAAGAAGCAAATATTCCAAAATTCCTTTTTCTTTTCTTGTCAGGGAAATCTTTGTTTCCTTTGCATATGCCTCACGTTTTATCGTGTCGAACATGATATCGCCGCTTTCCAGACATACATCCTTTTGTACAAATTTCCTTCTTGTCAGACTTCTGATACGAGCCTCAAGTTCCTGTAGATGAAACGGCTTTTCCATATAATCATTCGCACCAGCATCCAACCCTTCGACTTTATCTGCAATCTGCCCTCTTGCCGATAATATAAGAACCTTTGTCTCCTCATTGCTCTGTCTGAGTTCTTTTAGGATTTCCATCCCATCCATGCCGGGCAGATTCAGATCCAGAACAATCAAATCATAATCCTCCGCCAGAATGCATTCCAGTGCCTCTTCCCCGTCATAGCAGGTATCCACCTCGTAACCGGCATCATACAGACTTTTTGCAATTGTATCACACAATTCTTTTTCATCTTCAACAATCAATAATCTCAAAATATTTCTCCCGCTTCTTAACAAGGATTTTACATCCACTATTGTATAATACTACTGTCAGCTGGTCAACAAAGACAATAACAGCAAACGAAAGGAGTAATCTGTCTGATGCGGAAAAGAATATCACAGTTCGCTTTATTCATCACCGGTACACTTATGATCGGTTATGGTGCAATCAGAGGCGAAGCAGCTACCGTGCTTGGCAAAGCAATAAAATTATGTCTGGAGTGTGTTGGAATTGGATAAAAAAACGAAATTACTATCAAAAAAAGTTGCCAGAATACGGGGATGGATACAGGCAATTGCCACATTACTTACCAATATCCATATTCCCAATTTACTTAAAGGCAAAATATATCAGGGCAAGATTAAAACAGTATGTGTGCCAGGATTAAACTGCTATTCCTGTCCTGCTGCAACAGGCGCCTGCCCCATTGGAGCTTTTCAGGCGGTTATCGGATCCTCCCGATTTAAATTTTCATATTACATAACCGGGTTTTTCATTCTACTCGGTATGATACTCGGAAGATTTATCTGTGGTTTTTTATGTCCGTTTGGCTGGTTTCAGGATTTACTTCATAAAATCCCCGGAAAAAAATTTTCCACAGCCCGACTGAAGCTGCTAAGATACTTGAAATATATGATCCTCATTGTTTTCGTTATCCTTCTGCCAATGTTTGTAACGAACTCTGTAGGAATGGGGGATCCGTTCTTCTGTAAATACATTTGCCCACAAGGTGTTTTGGAAGGAGCCATACCACTGTCACTTGGAAATACCGCTATAAGGTCTGCACTTGGAACACTTTTTTCTTTTAAATGCCTTATTTTAATTACAGTTGTTGTGCTAAGTATTTTGTTTTACAGGCCGTTCTGTAAATGGATCTGTCCTCTTGGAGCAATCTATTCATTATTTAATAAGATCAGCTTTCTTAATATTAAGGTTGAAGGCAGCAAATGTGTCGGATGCAATCAATGTTCAAAGGCATGTAAAATGGATATTGATGTGTGCAAGACTCCAAATCATCCAGAATGTATACGATGCGGGGCTTGCATCAAGGCTTGTCCAAAAGATGCGATCCAATATCAGTTTCTGGGAAAAACATGCCCCAAAAAAGAACAGCAGCAATCAACCATAACCAACCGGTAACTATTAATTTTATTACTATTATTTTAAGGAGCAATTATTTATGAAAACAAAAAGAACATTTCTCTCTATTTTAACACTTTGCATAGCATTATTATTTACAGCATGTAGCGGGAAAGGAACTGCAGACACAGAAAAATCTCAGAATACCAAGACTGAATCCGGCTCAGAATCTGCAGACGATTCCAACTCTAAACTGAATGATTTATATCAGCAGGAAAATCAGATCTTCGCAGATCACGAAGATGTATGGAACAAAGCATTTGGCATGATGAGCAAAAGTGCTGCAGATCAAAATGGAAACTATGCGGATTATCTGGCTGACACTGTTGAATCAAACAAAGACTCTTTTACAGATGACGAGCTGAAAACACTTACCGCTGATATTGAAACTATCCGAAAAATCGAGGAACAGATCGCTGAGATTGAAAAGAAAAATACAGGATCTGATAACACCGATCAGAAAAACAGTTCCAACGACGCATCTCCTTTCAAGAATTTTTCTGGTCAGGATTATGATGGGAATTCTGTTGATGAAAGCCTGTTTTCCAAAAATGCAGTAACTGTCATCAATTTCTGGTTCACCGGCTGCAAACCTTGTGTTGCCGAATTATCTAAACTTAACGAATTAAACGATGCAATCAAATCAATGGGCGGCGAAGTCGTAGGCATCAATACAGAAACCTTCGATGGAAATAAAACTGCCATAAAAGAAGCAAAGACTCTTCTCAAGAGCCAGGGTGCTAAATATCGCAATCTTTCCATTGACTCTTCTTCAGATGCAGGGAAATACGCGTCCGATATCATGGCATTTCCTACAACAATACTGGTCGATAGAAATGGTAATATTGTAGGTGATCCGATGCTCGGCGGGATTGATAATCAAGACAATTATGATACTCTGATGAAACAGATTCAGTCTGTCATCGATGCTGATAGCACAAAAAAATAAAAATATGCAAAAGGCTCCCTGTGTATTCCACAGAGAGCTCTTTTTGTGAATCTTTTTACAACTCTTTCATTTTCTCAAGAATCTCCTGATAAAATGCCTCCTGATCCCCACTGTTCTTCAGATCTTCCAGTATCACACCATCTTTCAACAGGATCAGCCGGCTGCAATAGCTTGCCATCTGCGGATCATGTGTGACCATAATAATCGTCTTT